>Ga0164290_1000803_pt1 | contig 78103 bp, 63 predicted proteins | sample Micstemetagenome_FD_108782 | JGI IMG/M metagenome (GOLD analysis project Ga0164290, IMG submission 108782) | Contaminated culture microbial community from soil near Moab, Utah, USA - Microcoleus steenstrupii SON62 (Illumina Assembly) | ecosystem: Environmental > Terrestrial > Soil > Soil crust... | reverse complement strand
TACTTTCCACCGTACCTGTCGCACCTGCCGGAGTCGAATACATTAATAACCGGACCCTATGCATTACGGGATGAAAATTTTTGGATGCGGATACACCCGGTTGCCATACTCTCCACCCTTGTTGCGTTACTGCTCAATTGGAAACTACCGGCAAGAAGAAAATGGATAGCAGCAGCTGCCATTATTTATACCGTGGTCATCATTGCCACCGCCACTTATTTTTTACCCGGCCTGTTGGCATTTGCCGGCAGTGGAAACAGTACCCTTACCGCAGCGGAGTGGTACCAGCGGGGGCAAACCTGGCAATACCTGAGTTGGATACGGGGAGCTTGTATGTTTGCAGGATTTATACTGCTGTTACAGGCGTTGACAAAAGAGAGGCAGTGATTAATTGAATGAGAAGATGCTTTGTCAACTGCTTTCGTGTAATACCAATAGACAAAGTTTTTGTGTGCCACGAACCATGGCAGAGGAGGGTAAAGGTAGAGGTTGAAGGTTACATAAAGGTTCGTGAGGACAGGAGTCAGGACTGAGGCATTAGCGACGTTGGGGCACAGGCTGGGAATCCTGTGCCTGGTGGATACTTGCATCCAAAAGGGGATGGAAACCTGGTGTACAAAGTCTTTCACCAACACTCCAGCAACGGTTCAAAAAGTTGCCCGGCGCTATGCACCGGGCTCTTTCGTTTGGCCCTTAGCGTGCTTTTTTCTTTGGAGCCGCTTTCCGCTGTGCTGAGCTTTTCTTTTTAGTAGGCTTATTCTTCCTTGGTTCAGCCGTTTTTTTTGACATACAATTAATTTAAGGTTAGTGAATTATTTACGCATGGCTGCAGCGTCTTTAGTACCGTCTTTTATGTTGTCTTTCAGAAGCGGGAGACTTTGCAGCCGTGCTCAAAGATATGCCTATAAGAGTAAAGACCGTATTTAACCATGGTTGGCGCCCGGGAGGGTATACCTTTTAGGCCGTTGAAAGGTTAGGAGTTGCCAGGACCTCCTATACCATGGTTCGTGTCTTCACCACAGCTGTTCGAAAGAGGAAAACTTTCGCCCCTAAAGGGGATCCGTTAATGCAGGTGGTTTATTTTAATACCAGGGTTTCGTACCTACGGCACTTATCTGCCCCGTTAGGGGCTCAATATTGATAGCAAAACATCAAAAAAATAAAGGAAGTTCCGTAGGAACGGCACAAATGAAATCTACGCCAAGGTTCGTGTCCTCACGAACCAGAACTAGCTGACCTTCGGCCCTAATATCACCCGCATTCTGGTGTTGGGTACTTTTCTTGATCTACGCCAAGGTTCGTGTCCTCACGAACCGGCACGAGCTGACCTTGGATACTCATATCACTCAACTACTGGTTCTGAATACTTTTCTTGATCTCATCCTGGCTTAAATTTTCATCAAGCGCTATTTGTAAAAGCGGGTTAAAGTTGTCTTGAAGGTTCGTGAGGACACGAACCAGGGCACAAGAGGACAACAGGGGAAACTATCAGCCGTGGGACAAAAGAGGTTCCTATTTCTTTTTAATGGTGGTATCGAAAAACTCCAGTTCCTTTTTACTTACCCATTTAATAAATTTTATAATGTCTTCATGCTCCTTAATACGGTCAACCGTATGGTAATAATTTTTGAGTTCGGTTTCTGTAAATACGGCATGTACTTTGGCCTGGCAAATTTTGTGCATCAGTACAGTAGGGGTATCCTTGCCGCCCTTGCTGGGAGGTATCAAGTGATGGCGTACCATAGGTTCGGCTAATTCACGGTTACAAAGTGGGCATTTGTTATTGTCAGGCATTTTATTTTACAGTTGTGCGGTAAATATATTCTTTGGAGGGGAATTGATAAAATTGTTTTGAGGAAACACTATTTGCCTGCATTGTGCTCCGCCAGGTTTCGTGGCTTCACGAACCTCTTCGCTTGATGACTTGTTATTTAAAGATGGAGAAATGGTTCGTGTAGACAAGAACCAAGGCGGAGCTCTGTTCTTATAAAGACACTTTTATGAAAACTCTTTTTATAACCCCGTTTTTGTCAACTGCCTTTACGTTTAGTTTCAATTGCTCTGCACCAGACTTGTGAAATACCCTACAGTGAATTTTTTTGATGTAGCCGATTTCAATATCCCCTTTAAAAATTTTTACCGCATCTCTATCATATTCGTTGTCTCCGTCTGTTTCAAAGTGTAAAGCGTCGCCTACATTAAGCAAAGAACCATCAAGTTGATATTTAGTAAGGCCTGCCAGCTCGGTTAAAAAATGGAGCCCGGACACAATTTTATAATCTGCTAAAAATTCAAAATTATCCGTCGGCAGCAAACCTTGTGTATGGCCAAGCAAGTAAAACTTATCATCGGTTTTGACCTGTTCTATTTCCCAGAAGTCATAAAATTTCTGCACATCCGGCCGCTCAGACTTTATAAGCCGCTGTGCAAAAATATCAAGTACGGCACCATTGTAAGATTTGCTCAGATCAGGAAATTCTGTGTAAGGGGCAAAGCCGTCTTCCTTTGCAGCAGTAACGGCAGCGTTGTCATAAGTAAACAAATACTTTCCATCGGCGCTTTGCTCAAGCAAGCCCACAATATGCCTGCGCTGTCCTTGCCCTTTACGCCAGCTTACATATATTTTATCAAACTCCTTCATTTACCAGTTTCATCAGTTTTTGAAAACGCAAAGTTATTATTTTAAAAATGAGGTGTTTTCTGTTTACCGGAATTTTATAACGAATATAACCTTCGGGAACTGAATTGTCAATAGTTTCAATCATTTCCGCTAAAACACCCTCGTCAAACCCGTCTTTTATTTGCGAAACAAGTTTAACAACCACCTCCCGGTAGTTTGTATCCATTATTTTTTTGACCAGTTCAAAATGAGACAGCTTCTTTCCTTCCCAATGTATTTCGGATAATCCTTTATCTATGTATCGAACCAATTCTACTTCAGAGTTTATGTACTGGATCACTCTTTCATCTGTTAACTCCCTGCCAAGGCTGCTTCCGCTATCATAAATAGGGGCAAAGCGGTTTATTATATCATAGTGGCTTTTAGGAACTGGCTGGTTTCTTTTCTTGAAAGAGGAGTGCGTTGATTTAAAAAAGTGTTTGCTTGTTTTTACAACCCACTTTTTCCAGTTAGCTAATTTTTTAAAACTAACATCCTGTTCAATCTCTTCTAAAATTTTATAAATGGGTGTTTGTTTTGCGATAATTGCCCAGTTTTCCTGGTGCCTATCGCCATTTCCAATAAGGGCATCAAATAGGATAAGCCTGATTATGTTTTCTATATGTGGAGATAATTTAGAAACATCCAATGAATTTTTGATCAAATCGAATGTGTACCAGGTTTGATGTTCTTTTTTATTGGGATCGTAGTTAGGTGAAAATGCCTGCAGATATTTCACACCTTCTATCAGCTCTTCCTCTTCGGAATTAATCATGGATTGGCTGATGCAGCCCATTATATCCCCGTCAATGGCAATGTCATACCGAAGCACATCAAAGCCCAACATGGTTCCTAATTCAAAAGCAATAATTTCATTCCAGAACTCATACGTAAAATCTTTACCCGGTTTGTTTTCTGTTGCCGGTTTATACTGTGACCGTTTGAAATAATAAAAATTACCGTCAGGCGACTGGATATATTTTTTTGCACGGGTGCCGCCTGTGCTGAACCAGGGCTGTTCGTTCCATTCATTTGTTATAGTAATTAAGTCGGGCATTTTATTTTCCCTCTACCAGTTTTATTTCTTCTTCAGTTAAACCATACAATTCGTACACCAAAGTATCTATTTCATTTTCCCGTGCAGTAGGATTTAATAAGTTAAATACTCGGATAACTTAACCCACTCGCCTGTTGCATTTTTGATTGTCCAGAAATACCATCCGTTTACTGACCTAGCCTGCCCAACAACTTGTTTTGCAGCTGCAGTTGGAGATGTGAACACTTTCTTTTGATAATATATTAAACCTTTTGGTGTAAGCAGTGCTTTGTACTCAACACCTTTATACGTTCTGTATATTGGTGTTCTTCTCTCGACAAGCCCTTTTAGAGAATCTCTTTTCTTTACTTTCTTTATTAGTTTTTTATTTGATCTTCCCGATATTAACTCCCTTAATTCCTCCGCATGTTTTTCCTTTATTAATTGTTTAAGCTTTGCAACCAAAATTTTTGAATCTCTTCCTTTCGGCTTGGCTCTATTACCTATTGGTTCTGCAATACGTATGAGTAAAGATTCTATATCTCCTATGTAATCGGCTCTTTTAATTAGAAATAAACTAAAGTGAGTCCATTGCGAATCATGCCGGTCTCTTAGATGCTGGTTAACCCTACGTTTTAATTCCGATGCTCTGCCGACATAATACAGTTCATTTTCATCGTATAATGCATAGATGCCGGATGAATTTCCAATTAACTCTTTAATTATTTCAATATGATCCCTAAAAAGATTTTTGGAAATATTTTCAAGCGATTCTGTAAATAAGCCTTTAGTTATTTTGCTATTCATTTTTTATTTCTTGAGTCGGTACTTAGCCTTCGTTAGTGGCCGACGAATACATTGGTTATAATTATTTTATACGTGGTTCGTGTCACACGAACCACGGCGAGGTCACTTTCTTAACGCCAAATACAATTCAATCGCTTTAACCTCCGTTGTTATTTTGTCGTACAAAATGTTGGCTGCAATCTGGACCAGAGTTTGGCGGCTTATATTTTCGAAGCGATTGTTTTCATTACATATATGAAAATCTGATCCACCCGAACTGCTTTCCATTGACCTTATCGAGTAATCATCCGAATATCTGATTCCCACAATATCTTTTGATAACATTTCTATATCGACATAACTGTTTGACTTGTCTAGATTATCCGATATCACTTCGAACCAATCTTTATTATCTACATATCCAAGATACTTTAACCAATTTTGATACGCTAAATATCGTATGGCACTGAAATAGTATTCAATACTTCCGGAAATTGTTTTCGGGTAATCCTGTGTTTCCGTTTCTAATTTATCTAAAAACTCCTTGTAATTCATTTCAACATCATCATCCGGTTTGGTAGTTGGATATCTAATACAATCCCTCAAAAAGAGTTCAACTTTTGTTTGATAATCTGACTCTGACATAGAATTTTATTATTGGTTATAAATATTTTCATATTTGAGTAAAGAAATCTTTGCCGTAGTTCATTGCAAATAAAGTCATTGATTATAACTTTTTTATACTTGTTTTGTGTGCCACGAATCAAGAAGAAAAAGAAATCATTCTCATTCGCCATTGGAAATATCCCAAAACCGATTAAAGAATGCTTTGATTTTCTCTATCACAGTTTCCCTCTTCTGCGTTCTATCCCCAGTTGCGGTAAACCGAGAAACCGGTGGCAGTATTTTGGCTAAGCCCGTACCAGTTGTTTGTACATAGCCATCCCTGAAAGCATTTTGAATAAATTTATAAGTTTCTTCTTTATCCAGTTTTTCTTCTGCGATAATCTGATCAAGTTCCTCTGCTTTTTTCTCATCAACAAAACTTTGCCAGTCGTCTGTAACGTTTGTGCCAGGAGTGAGTGATTGAATGAATTTTAAGATCAGGTCTTTCTTGTTTCTTAGTTCAACACTAGAGTCAATTGCTTTATTAATGCTTATTACGATTTCCTTGTCCTTCAAATGGCTGTCATGGTATTTCCTGATTAACTCCAATATGTAATCAATATTAATCTCTACCTGTTTGATCAATTCCATTTCAAACACTATGTCGTCATTCACATTCTCAGCATCACCAGTATTCCTGTTTCGGAATTCATGGTAAAGATTGATGTACATGCTATGATAATCCTGTACATCTCTTTCGCTTATTATTTCTCTTCCTTCAAATTCATCGAATGTGGAAAGTATATTTTTAGCTTTTAGTATAGATCCATACAACCTGATAAATGCTTTTTGATTTTGTTCGCCTATTATTTGTTGGCCTACGGGAAACTTATTAATAAGTTCATCAATCAATGAAACATATCCGGGAATATCTTTCTTCCCGTCGTTATATCCATTATAATATTCATCAAAAGTTTTAAGCAGTACGATGCCCCCGGCTTCTTTATCACCAAACAGTGCTATACTTTCGTTGGTGGCATTTTCAAGGTTGCGGAAGCAAACTATATTGCCAAAGGTTTTAACTGAATTCAAAATCCTATTGGTTCTGGAATATGCCTGTAACAAACCATGTAACCGTAAATTCTTATCAACCCAAAGCGTATTGAGAGTAGTGGCATCAAAACCAGTAAGGAACATGTTTACCACAATCAGTAAATCTATCTCCCGGTTTTTCATTCTTAATGATACATCCTTATAATAGTTCTGGAATTTATCTGTTGATGTATCGTAGTTGGTTTTGAATATTTGATTGTAGTCGCTGATGGATGCATCCAGAAAATCCCTGTCTGTTGTACTTAGCTGCTCGGTACTTTCAGAGTTTTCATCTGTTACTCCATCTTCTTCTTCATCATTTACGCCAAAGCTAAAAATGGTTGCAATCTTTAGCCGTTGAATTTCCGGTAAGCTCTTTTGCTGCTTTTTAAATTCCTTATAGTATGTCTTAGCAAAGTCGATGGAACTTACTGCAAATATGGAATTAAAGCCGGTGAGCCTAATTTTTTGCTTTACCTCTTCTATTTTGTTACGGTCTTTTGCAGAAACAACTTCGTATACATTTTTAAGCGAAGTGAAATTATAAGGCTTGCTGTTACGTTTTGTCTTTTGATTAAAGTGCTCCAGCATATAGGTTACTACATTGCTTACACGTTCCGGCTCTGCCAATGCACTATCCCGGTCAATATCACGAACTTTTTTGTCTTGAATATCCTCCTTTTCTTTCATCGTTCGTATATAATCAATACGAAATGGCAGCACATTTTTATCATTAATTGCATTTACAATGGTGTATGTATGCAGTCTATCCCCAAAAGCCTGTTCAGTGGTTTTTAAATCAGGCTTGTTACTGCTACTAGCATTTACTGCAAAAATGGGTGTACCTGTAAAGCCATATAAAAAATACTTCTTAAATGCTTTGGTAATAGCCTTGTGCATGTCGCCAAACTGGGAGCGGTGGCATTCATCAAAAATGATAACTATAGGCTGAGTCAACGCAATATGATTCTTTTCTTTTTTAATCAGAATCGAAAGTTTTTGAATAGTAGTGATGATGATATTTGCATCAGGGTCACTCAGTTGTTTTTTTAGAATAGAGGTATTAGTATTACTGTTAGCAGCACCTTTTTCAAACTTGTCATACTCCTTCATGGTTTGATAGTCCAGGTCTTTCCTGTCTACCACAAACAGCACTTTAGTAATAAATGGCAGCTTAGTGGCTAGTTGTGCTGTTTTAAAAGAAGTAAGTGTTTTGCCGCTTCCTGTGGTATGCCATATATAACCTCCGGCATCAATGCTTCCGTAGCTTTTATAATTGTTGGCAACATTTATCCTGCCTAATATCCGCTCCGTGGCAACAACCTGGTATGGGCGCATTGCCATCAGCAATTTATCTGTTGTAAACACACAGTATTTGCAGATGATGTTTAATAAAGTGTGTTTAGCAAAAAACGTACGCCCAAAATCCATGAGGTCTGTTATAGGATTATTGCTGGCATCTGCCCACCAACTGGTAAACTCAAAACTATTGCTGGTGCGTTTGCCTTTTTTTGCAGCAGTCTGGCTTTGTTCTTTTACATGCGAAGACCTTGTGGTGTTACTGTAGTATTTGGTATAAGTGCCATTGGATATTACAAACAATTGCACATACTCAAACAAGCCTGAACCACTCCAGAATGATTCCCTGTTGTACCGGTTGATTTGATTGAACGCTTCTTTAATATCCACGCCCCGTTTCTTCAGCTCAATATGCACCAAAGGCAAACCATTTATCAATATGGTAATATCATATCGGTTGGAGCGTTGCCCATCAGCTACTTCGTATTGATTGATTACCTGTAATTGATTGTTATGGATATTTGATTTATCAAGCAGATAAATATTCTTTTTTGTGCCATCATCACAATCTAATATTTGAATATGGTCTTCCTGTATAAGCGTTGTTTTTTCTTCGATGCCACTGTTTTGGTTGGCTATTTTGCTTTTAAAGAATTGCTCCCACTCATTATCTGTGAAAGTATAGTTATTGAGTTTTTGTAACTGGTTGCGGAGGTTATTAATGAGTTCCGCCTCGCTGTTGATTTTTAAATATTCGTAAGCCTGGGTTTGCAGTTGCTGAATAAAGGCTTTCTCCAATTGATCTTCTGTTTGATAAGCCATCTCTCTTTTGTAGGGAGACTTGTATTCTGCAACAACGGTACTCTCCGGGTTTTCGGCAACTATATTGTATTTATCCATTGCTTACATTTTTAAAAGTCAACAATTGGTTGCGATAATACTCGTATTGTTTGCGGCGGGCTTCTATTTCAGCAGGTATCCCTACAGAGATATCATTTATTAAAACATGGAATTTATCTAAGATGGAAGCAATCCGTTTTTGCTCTTTCATTGATGGAACAGGAATTTTTGCCTTGCTTAAACCTGCTGCATTTATAGATGATATTTTACCCGAAGAGATATTCCTTTTTATCTGCGAATGAAAAATATCTGTTTGCAAAAAATGGGATACATAGTTTGGGTGCATATCATGACTAAATGCAAAACAGGCATCATGAATAACAACATCTGATTCTCCAATCCATGCTACCCCTTGCCCAATGTCTTCAATGGTCTCCCCTGCTGCAACAATAACTACATCGCCATGCTTTGCAACTCTCAGCTTTGCTGCTAAAGTTGGGTTTAGAAATGACTTTGTTTTGTTTGCCCAAATTTTATAGTGAGTATACATTTCTCCATAATGAATACATGGTACGCCTTCGGAAATCATGTCCGTTTTTACGAATCGTCTACCTCGTGTGAATTGTCCGATTTCACCCAAGGTTTTCCACTCCACATCTTTCCCTTCGAAGTTTAACAAAGAATCTCGGTAATAACTATATTGCTTTTTTCTAGCTTCCAATTCAGCTTCCAATTCAGCTTCCAATTCAGCTTCCAATTCAGTGAACAGGTCAAGGTTTTTTATTATCTCATTTTGTATTTCGATAGGTGGAACCGGAATGGAAATTCCTGAAACTTTGGTGGTGTTAATTGTTGGAACTCCACCTTCACTTTGTAATCCAGTTATGTCAGATTCATTTGCTTTAAGAATATAAAATAGAAATTTAGTTTGAAATTGAGCTTTATAACTTTCTACTGGTATGATAGAAAAACATTTATCGTTTAAGTAGAACTTAGTATCAATAAAATTCACATGTCCTGCATTGGCACCAACCCTTGAAACTGTCACAGTATTTTCTAGTCTATTATAATTATCATAAAATCCCATAGGCTCTTTCCCGCCACTTATTATTGGATACTTGGCTTTAGCATGACCCTGATTTTTTGTTATCCCTTTTCCAGTTTTAATCTCACAAGTTTCTCCCAGCATTTTAAACTCTATACCATTAGGGCAAAGCTCTTGTATCAGTTCTTGTATCCTGCTCATAAATTGCTTCCCTCCAAATCAGCTACAATTTCATCAATAGCAGTACGTAGTTTGTTTTGCTTTAGTACTATTTCGGCTATATGTGCATTTAGGTTTTCAATATTTACGTCTTCGGCAGTGTTTTCCTGTTCTACATAACTGCTTACTGAAATATTGTAATCGTTTTCGCCAATATTTCTATTTAATACCAGTTTTGCAAAATGATTATGGTCTTTTCGTTCTATGTAAGCTTTCAGTATTTTCTTCCGGTTATCATCGGTCAGTTTGTTTTTATTACCACCACGTACAAACTCGGCAGAGGCATCAATAAAAAAGGTTGCATTGTCTTTCTTACTTTTCTTCAACACAACAATGCAAGTACCGATGGTGGTTCAAAAAACAAATCAGGTGGTAATTGAATTACTGCGTCTATATAATTATTGTCAATAAGATACTTGCGGATCTTTTGTTCTGCACCACTTCGGTATAAAACGCCCGGGAACTCAACAATGGCTGCGGTACCTGAGGTAGAAAGCCAATGCAGGATATGTAGCGTAAACGCTAAATCAGCTCTACTCTTAGGAGCTAATACACCAGCTGGTGAATAACGAGGGTCATTAATCAAAAGAGGGTTAGCATCGCCTTCCCATCTTATAGAGTAAGGCGGATTTGAAACAATGGCATCAAAAGGTTCTTCATCCCAGTGTTTGGGGTCAATCAAAGTATCGCCATGTGCAATATCAAATTTTTCATAATTGATATCATGCAAAAACATATTGATGCGGCAAAGATTATGGGTAGTAATATTTACCTCCTGCCCGTAAAAGCCTTGCCGCACATTTTCTTTGCCCAGCACTTTGGCAAACTTCAACAACAATGAGCCCGAGCCACAGGCAGGGTCATACACTTTATTTACCTGCTTTTTTCCTACCACTGCAATTTCTGCCAGTAATTCAGATACTTCCTGCGGCGTAAAAAACTCGCCCCCGCTTTTACCTGCACTGCTGGCGTACATTGTCATCAGAAATTCGTAAGCGTCACCAAACGTATCATTCGTATTTTCCTGGTATTCGCCCAATTTCAGTTCGCCGATTTTATCTAAAATCTTTACAAGTGTTTCATTTCTTCTTGTTACCGAACCACCCAGCTTGTTGCTGTTCACATCTATATCATCAAACAATCCTTTCAGGTCGTCTTCGCTTTCGGTTCCTTTTGCCGAGTTCTCAATGTTTTTAAAAACACGGCTTAAAGTTTCGTTCAGGTTTTCATCAGTCTTGGCTTTTTTACAGACGTTTACAAACAACTCTGAAGGAAGGATATAAAATCCCTTTTCTTTCACAGTGTCTGCCCTGCCGAGCTCTGCATCTTTATCAGCAATATTTGCGTAATTGAAATCTTTGTGACCAGTACGTTGTTCTTCTTTATTCAGGTAAGTAGTTAAATTCTCAGAAATGAACCGGTAAAACAATATGCCTAATACATAAGACTTAAAATCCCATCCGTCAACGCTGCCTCTTAAGTCGTTTGCTATTTGCCAGATGGTACGGTGCAGTTCATCTCTTTCCTGTTCTCTTGCCATGGTTTTGGTATAATAATTTTTATGATTTTAGCTGATGTACTTTTTTGTTGAAGTTGATGTAGTTTCAGTCTTTTGAGTGTCAAAGAGGACGTGTTTTAACTCATGTGTCTTTATTAAAAAGCATCGTTTAAGACGTTGTAAGGTAAAGCCTAAGTTAGAACGAATTTATGATAACAAAAAAGGCCACATTTCTGTGACCTTTCTGCTCCCCCTGCTGGACTTGAACCAGCGACCCTCTGATTAACAGTCTCAAAATTCATGTTTTCGCTTGTTTTCTAATTCTTTCAGGTTCTTTCATAAGTATTTGACTATCTATCTATTACAAAGTTTTCAATTTACTTTTATTTTCTAATCTTCCCAGTCTTTAGCCACCTATTTGGGGCAAAAATTGGGGCAAATTTTTATTCACTATGCCAACATTAAAAGCAACATCTAGGTATTATCTGGACAAAAGATCAACGAAAAAAAATGGTGAACACTCTCTCAGGATTCAGGTTTATTATGATGGTGAAAATCGCAAGTATTTTACAGGCGTAGATCTCACACAGGCAGACTGGGATATCATTTGGAAACCTAATATCAGAGATGATTCTCTAAAGCAAAAGAAGCGGAAAATAGAACTCAAAAAGCATACTATTGATGGCATCATCCATAAGCTTGATCCGTTCTCTTTCGCAGAATTTGAAATGTTCTTCCTTCATGAAAAGAAGATTCGTACAACATCATTGATCGCAGACATTTTCGAGGAATATATTCAAAACCTGGAGAAGGAAGAAAGAGTGGGTACAGCTATTTCTTACCGCACTACAATAAATTCTCTTCTCGCATTTAAAGGAAACAAGAAGATCAGTGAGATCAACAAAGATTATCTAAAAGCCTATGAAAAGCATTTAGCCTTGGAAGGAAAATCACCTTCTACTATTGGGATTTACATGCGACAGCTAAGGAGAATATTTAATTATTCCATTGACAAAAGATTGATTCATGCTGATAAGTATCCATTTAAAGGGTATAGTATTCCTGTAGCAAGGAATATAAAAAAAGCACTTAATGAGAAGCAAGTAAAATCTCTACTAGCATACGAACCTATGTGCCATGAAATGCGAAAAGCGCTTGATTTTTGGATTTTCAGTTATTTGAGCAATGGCATGAACATGACAGATATCTGCCTTCTCGAAAAGAAAAGTATTCAGCGTGAATTTTTCTCTTTCTTTAGAGCGAAAACTAAAAACACAAAAAAGAAAGACCTCAGACCGATCAAGGTCCCATTACTTTCGAGAAGCAAAGAAATTATTGAAAAGTGGGGTAACAAAGATGCTTATAGTCCATACTTGTTTCCTGTACTCGAAACAAGGTTAAATGCCTGGCAAATTAAGTTCCGTATCCAGGACTTTGTGAAGTTTGTAAACACTCAAATGAAAAAGGTTGCTAAAGAGTTGGAAATAGATTCACCAATTGGCACCTATGTAGCAAGGCACACACACTCAACAATACTCAAGAGAAAGGGCGCATCAACAGAAATGATTAGGGAAAACCTTGGTCATGCGTCTGTATTGACAACAGAAGGCTATTTAGGAGATTTTGAGGATGAAGTAAAACAAGAATTTGCTAAAATGTTAGTTGATTTGTAAAAAAATACTCCCATGACAATTGAGCAACTTTTTAATCCTATTTCCGCTAGGATATCTGAGCATGAAAGCACACTGTATACCACAGAAGTTGAAGGGATAGCAAATTTTTATTCTGAAATAAGAACGATAGAGCAAAATATTGGTCAGTTTCCCATTGAGAAGGCTATTCCGGTTCTCGAGTTTAATATTAAACGATTGGCAACTCTAATAAAAAACCTTTATGATAAAATTCCAGAAGAAGTTTTGAAAATGGATAGAAAAGAGTTAATACGTTCTGTTTTTCATTTTAAAGGAGAGCCAAAGGAGAAAAGCAAGAAGAAGCCTGATATTGCGGTTCCGTACATTCATGATCTTATTCATTTAGATGAATTAGAATATTTTAAAAATTGGATGATGGGTATGCTAGAACCTCGACTCGCCCAACAAGAAACTCATGATGCCTCTCCAACCCGCAATAACAGTGACATTCCTAAGGTAGTATTTGAGCTGTCGCCTCAATTTCCCTTAAAGGCCTTGGCGGATAACTACGAGCCGCTGTTAACTCCTCAACAAGCATCATTGTTTTTACATTACTTAATCAGCTCTCAGACTATCCCTTCTTATGGTCCACAAACTTTTGGCAGACTAGTAAAAGTTTTATTTGCCCGAAATGACAAAAATGGCCGTGATGACTTTTCCATCATTAATGAGCTGAAAAAAAACGAAATGGATCTCCAAAAGGTTATCACTACCCTGCAGAATCTTATATCCTTTATAGAGCGGGATGTTCAGAAAGTAAAGAAACCGACTAGGAAGGAGTTTTGAAGGAGTATTTAGGTAGCCGACTCCTTTCCGATTGTTAGATATTTTTGACTCGTCAATCAGGGCAGTGTGGTTGATCCCCTCGATCACACTGTCCTTATGGGGAGGTTGACATATTATTTAAAAATTTAAAACATTAATAGTATGTCACATCCATTATTAAACGACATAGTTCGTAAACTTGATAATATAAGTATAATTATTGACGCCATTAAAATTGGTCAGCAGCCTTACCTTGGGCTAGAAGACGCAGCTAGTTACTTGCGCATTGCGAAATCCACATTATATAAGCACACATCGGATGGTTTAATCTCTTTCTATAAGCCGAATGGGAAGCTCATTCTGTTTAGCAAAACTGACCTGGACAAATGGATAAGTGAAAAGAGAGTGAGTTCTAATCAAGAATTATTAACCATTAAAAACAAGTAACATGATACAAAAAAACCCACTAAAATTAGCGGAACTACTAAACCGCTTTGATATAAAAGGCGAGCAAACAATGTTTCAACAGATTGAAGATATATTAACGGAACATTTCGACTTACGGTACAATACTATTACCCAGAGAATAGAATATAAGTTAAAAAATAATCTGGAGTATAAGGTTCTATCGGAAAGATCTTTTAATACACTTTTCTGCATGATAGGAAAGGCAGATATAACCTGCCATGTGAGCACATTTCATGCTATAGTGAATTCAGAGTTTATGCCGGATTATGACCCCTTTGAAGAATATTTTTTTAGCCTAAAAGGAAAATGGGATACTCAAACAGATTATATCTCCCAACTTGCGTCAACGATCATTTGTACAAACAATGATCTATTTCACTCTTATTTTAAGAGATATCTGGTTGCGTCTGTCGCTTGCTCTTTAAAAAGAGGGGTAAATCATCAGGTTCTCGTGTTATCTGGTCCTCAGGGACAAGGGAAAACAACATTTATTAAGAATCTAACTCCTCAATCATTACACCCGTACAGGTTTAGTGGAACCTTGGACTTGCGTCATAAAGACACGCAGATGATATTAGGCCAGACAATGTACATAGATCTTGATGAGCTGGAAAACATTACTAAGAGTGAGAGCGGTTCCTTAAAAAGTTTGACTTCTAGGTCAATAATTAAAGTGCGACCTCCCTATGGAAGGTTTTATCTAGATATAGATCGGAGGGCCTCTTTCATCGGGTCTATAAACGAGACAGAATTCTTAACCGATCTAACAGGAAACAGAAGATATTTATGCTTCACTATCGAAAGTATAAACAACAACCATAACATTAACATGGATGATGTGTATGCGCAAGCATTTCACTTACTTGAAAATGGGGAAGAGGGTAAGCCTTTTAAATACTGGTTCGATGATAAAGACATACCAGTGATTGAAAAAAACAATATGTCTTATATTAGGCTTACCATAGAAGAAGAGTTAATATCTAAGTATTTTTTAGCACCCACAGCCCAAACAGACAAGAGAAACATTGTGTATTTTTCTCCAACTGAAATTATAAATTATATAAACAGCTTTCAAGGTCGCATATCATTAGACCAAAGAAATTATAAAAAGTTGGGACAGGTATTACAAAAATTAGGCTTTAAAAAGAAAAGTGACAAAGTAAGCAAGCGCTATGGTGTTTTACTCGTAGTTGATGAGCTGGAAAAAAGAAATAGACCTCTATAGGAAAGGTAGGAAAGGATATTACACATTCATAAACTATAAACACTGGCTTTAAACCAGTGTTTTTTTCATTTATACCCCTTACTAAGAAGACAACTATTTCTAATATCATGATTTTCCTTTCCTATCCTTCCTATACTAACACTGCTATCGTTTTGTTATAATTTTCAATGTTGGTCTTGGGCTCATGACCTATGTAGTTTTTTATTTCTTCTTTTAAAATAGCATCAACGATTTTCTCATTCCCTGATGTTGTAAGAATGCAGTCATGAATTGTAAAGGGTGGTATATCGGGATACTCCTTACTAAGTCTTTTGCAACCTACATCTATCACAAGGAAACTTTCTATTCGTTGTAGTATGAGTGGAAGAAGGTTATGTTCTTTAGACTTTATCATACTAAAAAGAGCATACACCTCTGGAAACATTTTTTTAAATGTAATTGCAGGTTGATAGAATTCCTTTCTTATATCTTTAGGTTTCATATAAAGTATACGCATTACTTCTTTTTTGGTAGCAGGCCTGTCTGTAAATCTATCAGGATAATGAATTTTGAATGTCTTTTCGATGAACTCATAAAAGGTAGCATCTGTTACTTTATCTGTGTAGTTTGTAAAAGAATGATCTTTACTATGGGTTATATCTTTTGATTTTACTAAAGTAATGATATGATCTAACATACCACTATCTACTACTTTACTATATAATTCTTTACTTATCCTTTCTAAATTTAATTTTTCCCCAATACTTTCATCATATGGTTTCCAAAAATCTTCATCAAATAATGCGATACTTAAAAAAGGTTGACTGTTTTTTATATCTACCTCAACTAAAGGTCTATTATCGTAGCTAAGATACTTTCTTAATCCTTTTTTCAAATTAGTAACCGGATTATAAAATCTTTTCCCATCACCACTAAACCCAATATACGTTTTTCCCTTAAGCGTATATACCAGGTGTTTAAAGTCTCCCGCTGTGACTTTCGCTTGAGTTATCTTCCCAGCTTTATCTTTTATAGAGTTATCTTTATTTATTGCGTTTATTTTTAAAGATAAATCTTCATCTATAAACTTCAATGCTTCTGTAACATCAATTTCTAACTTTTCCGTTTCCCACCACTTACTTAAATAAGCATAGTCTGCTAGGCTTTTTTTTCTTTCTTCTTCTGAATGTTTTCTAACCCTATTAACAGCTTTCACCAATTTCTTATCACTCAACAATATACTTTTTAACTTTTCGCCCGCATATGGATTATTAACGCAGTAGCCTCTTGACTTTTTTCCTCTTATAAAATGATTATCCGATAAGATAACCCTTGCATCTATTAAGTATTTCAAGTACTTGGAATAGTCACGTATTAACGTCTGCAGTTTGTGGCTGGAAACATTTGCAAATATTTTCCCCTGCTCCTCCATCTCCTTTCGCTGAACTATGCCTGCTTTTATAACACAATCAAGCATAAGGAGTAACTTATCTTTATTAAACTTGGGGAAACATAATTCCTTGTTATCATCGATAATCTTATCGATGTCTAAATTCTCAGGTATTAATAACCGTACATCTTTTTCTTTCATTCCTCGATTCTCTCTTCACGATTTAAAATCTCTTACTTTCAAAATACTTAAGGGCCTACTCTTCTACAAGATTGCAGAAGGGTAAGCCCTTATAGTATAACTATGTTTTAGATAGTCGCAGTTGTAATGAGAATCTTCTCAATTACCCCTATTGAAGGTTTATAATTCTTGATAACATTGTATATGAGTTTTTCTAACTTACGGTTAGCCTTGCTATACTCTATCAACTCATAAGCTGTTACCCATTCTAAATTTTCGACTCTGTTGTCATATTTTTTACCGTTACAATGGAAAATGAACCTTTTATTTTCCGGGTTCGGAAGGAAGTGTTCCGCCACGAGTCTATGAATGTATTTTGTGTGACGTTCATTATTGGCTATAAGTGAACACTTAATATGCTTATTTTTAGCAACATTACTTTTCGTGTATAACGCCTTGTTATTTTTCTGAAGGACACCAGCTTCACTGATGCTATAATTTTCAAACCCTTTTACAGGGATACATTTTGGATGATTTCTCATCTTACAATTTCTTTATTAAATAAATTATTATTTGGAGTCTGTCATAGATCAGAACTCTTGAGTAGTTTTTGAGGTCTCGCCGTCAATATGCTTCTTAGAAATGTCCTTTCGGAAGATGTGTCTAAAAATGAATCTATGAAGTGTAGATATCACATCTAATTTTCTACTGCAAAGATACAACTATTTTTGTTATAAACCAAATATTATTTCGTTCATACGTTCAAGTTAGTGTACCTAAATATCTATTTTTTTAAAAAACTCTGTAAGTGATATCTCAAAGTAATCGCACAGCTTAGAAAGGGTACTTAAAGTAATATTTGCTTTAGCAGATTCTATACGTCCCACATGGATATCTGTATCATTATAAATTTCTTCTAGGGTAATACCCTTTTGTTGCCTTAGAGCTTTTATTCTCAAAGCGACCTTGTTTAATAACTTATCGTTTCTAATCTGTGCCAATGAGCTTCCAAAGTCCGCAAACCTGAGACATCAAACAATGACATATACGTCATTATTCATATCTTTATTTAAACATTTTTAAATCAGCATTTACCATGAAACATTTCGTTATTGTTTTTATATATATTTTGGGGTGGTGCTCTTTCCAAGGATGCATAGAAAGCTCAAACCCTGGCACTTTTATTAATAAGCAGCCTCTATTAGACAGTTTTAGTACTTCAATTGAGTGCGATAATAAGAGGAAGATCTTACAAGGAAAGCTAGACAGTATAATGAATGCTGAATTTCAAGGTAATGACCTCTCAACTTTTGAAGAGTCCAGCTACGGGAAGAAGTATTCTGCATTGAAAGCAGCGGTTAAGGATAACAAATGTCCAGAGTTGGAAACGCTTCAGTTTGTTTATCTGCTTCAAAAGGAGGAGACATTGAGATCAAGGTATAATAACGCTTTATCAAACGAACTGCATAAGAATGATCCTATTTGTGACGATCCCCAATTAGTCTCCTATTCAGTAGAAAAGAACAGCGATTTCCAGCCTTTTTTTACTGCCTTAATTAACAACAATTGCAACAAGGAATTAATTTCTCTGAAAGTGCAATTGAATTTCGATAAAACAAAGTCACACAATGTGAATAGTCTACTAAATAGTTGTAGACAAAACAGAATCATAAAAGTAAAAATCCCTGCTTACAGTGAAAGAACTATATCCTTTAGAATTTCCAACACCGATGAATGTTTTGATTCAGATAATCCGATAGCTATTATTAGGGAATACTGTAGAAAAAACGAAACTGCAAAAAAGACAGTTGGAGCAGTCTTAGATGATTTAGAGGAAAAAGTCAAAAAGCAAATGGGTCAATAGTTTCGTGGGGAACATTTTTAGTATGGACGAGTTCCATAAGTGAATCTCCGTTACATTAAATTCCCCCTAAATCTTATCTAAATATGATGCCCCTTAAAAATATATAGCTAAATGATCATTGCAAATATTTAAGGTTTAAACCTCAGAAGTTTAGTCAGGCCCTTAAAAATTATTTTTTTCCAAAATTTTTTGAAGGAACTATTTGTCTTCTTTTAATCTTATTTATAAAGGCCCCCTCCTTTTTAGTGCATACATGAATGTTGGGATCTACTCACAACAACACCCCTACCTCATAGTTGACTGTTGGGTGACCCCGTCAGTTCAACTCACAATATTTATTAATTCAAAATCATTTAACAATGGTAACAGTAATTGGCGCTGAAAAAAGAACCAGCGCAACAAAAGGCGATTTTATGGTACTAATCCTAATGGGTGGTATTGAGATGGTGCAAAGCATGCAAACTGGCCGGCACTACGCCACGGCTCGTAAGTGCACTGTTTCTTCCACCTTTTCAGAGCAAATAGCTATGGCCATGATTGGCCAACAGATGCCGGGCAAGATTGAAAGAGTTCAGACGGAAGCTTATCAATTTACCGTGCCTGAGACTGGAGAAGTTATCCAGTTGGCTCACACCTGGCAATACGTGCCAGAAAACGCTTCTGCTGCAGCAGTAAGAGCGTTACCATCGGTAAACCAGGCAATCAGGTCTGTGATGCAGCTTCAGTGAGGAAGCTTGTTTGGTTTCAAAGGGCTGAGAGAAATCTCAGCCTTTTTCTTTTTTATACATAAAACCAAAAATTTAAAACCATGCATTTATCAATAGCAAACCGTCAAGCGGTTAAAATGAAGATGGCACTCCAAGGAAGTGCAGGGAGCGGCAAAACAATGGGAGCATTATTGCTATCATTTGGACTATGCGGTGATTGGTCGAAGATAGCCGTGATAGATACCGAAAACCATTCCAGTGAACTATATGCTCATTTGGGAGGCTTTAATGTCCTTCATTTAGAAGCGCCCTTTACACCAGAGAGATTTATCGAAGCGATAGACACCTGTATCAAGGCAAAAATGGAAGTCATTATCCTGGATAGCCTTAGTATGGAATGGGAAGGCCGGGGAGGCGTTTTGGAAATACATGGAAATATGACCGGCAATAGTTATACTAACTGGAATAAGGTTACTCCAAGACATAATGCCTTTGTACAAAAGATGCTCCAGTGTCCAGCTCACATCATCGGGACTATAAGAGCAAAGCAGGATTATGTTTTGACAGATAAGAATGGCAAGTCCGTACCAGAAAAAGTAGGACTAAAAGGCATAACAAGAGAGGGCCTGGACTATGAGTTTACCCTTGTTTTAGAAATAGATATCAAGCAAAATGCTGTTGCTACCAAGGATAGAACTTCCCTATTTATGCGTCAGCCGGAATTTACCATCTCTATCGAAACCGGCATCATGATTAAAGACTGGTGTAACCAGAGCACATTCCCAATCCGCATTCCCACCAATGAAGAAATAATAATAAGAGTGAATGGATGTAAGTCTATAGACGAACTCCTATCACTTTATGATCTGCACCCTGATAAACAACAAGCCTTAGCTCCTGAATTCACAAAAAAGAAGCAGGAGTTAATACTGACCAACAACAATTCTCAACAAACAAATCATTTAAACAATGGAGTTACTACAACACAATAATGGAACCGCATCCTTAGAACAGGCTGTCATTTCAACTGACAAGCCTTTTATCCAGGCAAATACGGTTCAGAGTTCTTTAGACGATATCAGGAACAATCATATCATACCGGTCTTTATAAAAGATAATGAACCGGTTATTTCTCACTGTGATTTCGTGGATGTCGCATTACAGGCATTGAAGGATACATATGCTGATGTAACTATTCTAGAGCCCAACATTCGATTGTCACATCCGGTGAAGGGAAGAATACCCGACGCAAAGAATAAGCCCGCTAATGAGCTCCAAGAAGGCGAGAAGACGCTTTATTATGAAAGGATGGCATTTATTATGGAAGTGCCCTCCATACAGGATGAAATTGATGGCTCACTTCTTTCTCTTACTGTTGGTGGAGTGAAATCTCTAAGTGAAGACAATCTGTATAACCGTAAAGGAGCAGACGAACATTTTAAGGTTTTCATCGGATTTAAAAATACCGTATGCACAAACTTGTGTGTTTGGTCCGATGGATATATGAATGATCTAAAGGTTAAGAACATTGGCCAATTAAAAGGCGCTATCAAAACCCTATTTGAAAACTACAATGCTGCTTTTCATATCAGCTGTTTAAAACAGCTTTCTCAGTATAACATCACAGAGAAGCAATTTGCAAACCTGGTCGGTAGATGCCGCATGTACCAGCACATCCCAAAAAGTCTGCAGAATGAGATTCAGCCGCTACAGCTTGGAGATAATCAGGTAGGTGCTATAGTAAAGGATTTTTTTAAAGATGATTCTTTCTGCAGAAACGCTGAGGGTAATATTAACCTATGGAGGTTGTACAACTTATTCACCGGTGCCAATAAGAGTTCCTACATCGACAACTTCTTAGATCGGTCTGCTAATGCTTTTCATTTTGTTGATAGTATCAGGCAGTCATTAAAGAATGAAACAACGAACTGGTTCCTGAATTAATTTTTAAAAATAAGGCTTGTGTAACAGCAAGCCTTTAAATTTTATACTACCATGAATGAGAATATTCAATATCAATACTATCATACAAACGAAATTCTGGTAGTAAATTCTAAAGGGTTGATTAGAATTCTCTATACTCCGTTTAGGGTGTTATGCTGTGCATCTATAAATAGCATTCCTTTGAATACGTGGGTTTATGTCGAAGAGGTATACAGCAATGAGAGAGATGAACTACAATATCTTATCTATGGACTTGTGTACAGCTATAGACATTTCGCTATACCCATACAGTATTAGAGTATCATCAACCAGGAGTTTATGCTGTATTTTCTTTCCTGTAGCCGGTCAGTCATTCCTCCTAGTAATATGACTGACTGACCAACAGGTTTCTTTTGATATGGTCTTTCTCCTAAACTCAAAAACCATTGAAAAGAAATATTTTAAACTATAAACTAATAATCATCCTGCATTTTAATATCCGCCTTCGTGATATAAAGCATTTATTTCTGCACTGGATAAGACTCGATTATAAATTCTAATATCATCCATTTGACCTATAAATCCCCAATCGTTATTAGCCCACCCAACTACATTCTTTCCAAAATACATAGGCCACGTGTTTGATCCTATTACCGTCGTAGTTGCTTTAGGTTCGGAGTAAGATAGAGCCCCATTTATATAAATAGAGTCGGCAACCTCTCCTGTGACTATAACAACATTAGTCCAAGTATCATAAGAAGGAGTATTCGCTAATGAAATACCTCCCCAAGGATTACCCCATGTTGACCTGTCGTATCTGAAAAAGGTAGTAGGCTGTGATGTTACAAGATTACTTACACATCCATGGATACCGGAAATTCCTGCAGGTGGTCCGCTATTAGGTGTGTGTTTTGCAAAGAAGTAATATTCCTTGCTTAATGTCAATGAGGATGTTTTTATCCAGAAAGAGAATGTGTTGGTTATTCCAAAGTTTAGGGATTCAGAATGGGGAATTTGAATATAGTCTGTTGTACCGTTGAAATCATATGCATTATTAAGCCTTCCAAACCTATCTGCAGTTAAAGTAGCTCCTTGAACAGTTCCGTTATTTCCATAACCACTGCTATCCACAGCATTGCCAGCAAAAGTATACCATGCAACTAGGCCATCAGTTAAGTTGTTAGTGTCTCCTTGGATGGTTAGATCCCCATTGATTGTAAAGCGCTTATTCTTGGAAACAATAAGTTCAACGTTGGGCGGTATTATTCGAGGAATATCCAGAGTGCAATTTCCGCTATTGATTGGGTCGATTACAATTTTATTTCCCTTAAACAGGACCATGGGAGGAATTTTTTGACTTAGCCAATTGTCCACATCACTCCAATTACCATCACCTACAAATCTATAAACTTCGGTAGGCAATATGTTCGAAATTGAGATGCCTCCTCCTTTATGAATAGTTATAGCGTTCTCTGAAAAAATGTTTAGGGAGTAAAAACTCAAAGTATCTGCATAGTTTGACGTATGGATTTGGAGACTAAATGAACCTGTATCGCCGCTATTAATAGAACCCAGGTAAAATGAATCTGTGGGGGCTGAAATAAGATTATCAAATTTAAGCTTACAATAAATACTAGTAGCAGTTAAGTCGCCGTAGTTTTTTAATGTAACTGTAATAGTTGTGTCCATACTAGGTCTTAATACCTTTGGAAACATCATACCGCTAACATTGATGTAACCACTACTCGTGACTGAAGACAATAAAATTTCAATAGTATTCAGTTCATCTAGCATCAAAGCATTCGCCTGATAGAATTCTGAAGCGTAAAAGTTAATTGAATCTTTCAAAACATCATCAGGATTTTCAAAATAAAACGCCAGTGCTGAAATGTGCGCAAATCTTACAAAAGGAGCGCCGAACATAGTATGTTTTAATGATGAGACAAAAGAGCTGTCAGATATATTTGAGAAGGGGAGAGCTGCTTTTACTTTATTCAGTTCTTCGTATAGCGAATCACTTAACTTATTATTTAGCCGGTTTAATTCTTTGAAATGTCTGTTGAACGAACCTGTATTATTATTGTTTATGTCCGTTAAAGATGCTGTATACTCATTTTCAAGTTCAGATACAATTGATGTAGTATGTAATGGGCTGTTCGGTCTAATATTCCTATTGCTAAAATGAGGCATGGGCCTGGAAAAACTAACAGTGGTCACAGTGTTGCATTCAGACACAAGCTCTGAGATTCTTTTTGAGCTTTTATGAATTGAGGCACTTAAAAAACCAATATTTATAACATCTAAACCGAGAGCCAGCAGATTTATATACACATTTCTACCACAACTTGCCCTAAACGCCATATTTGCTGCATCAGTTAAGACTTGCGTCCAATCAGGATTGTTTCTATAAGATTCAGCATAAGATTGAGCAATTGAAGTTTTCACGTTTGATGCCGCTAACTGTTGACTTATGTTTGAAATAGAGTTTAGAATATTCCCCGAGTATTGTTCATTCGCACTTCTTGATACAGAACTAGGTACTGTATTGGCTGTGTTCTTAATATAGATGTTGTTTAGCATTTGATCGGTAAGAAATCTATTGATTGGGTCTTTTAATAAATCTAAAAGAGTTTCTGAAGAAATAGATGGGGATGAAGTAACCTTATATCCGATATAGTCTGTAATACCATCAAGAGTAACTCTTATACTGTTTTCATAGGGAGTGTTGATATTGTTAACAGGGATCTCAAAAGCAAACTTTAACTGGTCAATATAAAAATCAGATAGGGCATCCAATAGTGAACCACACTGAGCCAACTTTTTTAAGCTAAGTACAAATTTTGCAAATTCATTAATACTTTGTGCGTATTCATTATTCATTAATGATGCCTGATCAAAATATTTTACAATCACTCGTTCAGCTATGCATAACCGTTCCAAAGACTCTATACTCCTACTTTGGTTGTCTGGTATATTTTTCTGACTAATTACATAAGAATTAGATGAAGATATGTCATAGGGTTCAACGGGTATATTATATCCTAAATCTTCAAGATAACACACATGATTTGTCAATTTGCTATTGTAGTCAAGTATTTCTTCAATTAGGTTACCAGGAAGTTTTAATTCCAGGTCAGATGTATTTGGTGAAACTTGCAATGCTTTCACCGAATAAAAAATTGACTCCGAAGAAGTATAAGATGCAACAACATCATATTCTTGATTTTGCAGGTTAGTAAAGCTAAAGGAGCCGTTACTGGAAAATGTACTTCCAACTTCAGTATTTGATCCGGAAATATAAAGTTTGACGTTGCAATTAAACAGCGTATTTAAGATATTGCCTGACAATTCAGAGATAGATGGATTTACAACAGTCCCACTAATAGAATAATTACTATTGTTTATAGTTGCTTGACCCGTTTTACAATCGAAACAGCTGCTCTCATATCCATCGATGTAAGCTTTACAACTATAGTTTCCACTTACCGAAACATTAAGTATCTCGTTTGTGCCTAAAACGCTTCCAGAACAAGAAAGCCCACTATACCATTTATATCGCAAAGTACCACCAGATCCACCCGTAACAGTACAAAACATTTCAACTGAATTTTGACCAGTTGGATTATTAACCGATGCAACCGGACTCGTACATGGCGTGGAACCATTCATTACAAAATTTCTTGAATAATTACTGCTGTTGGCTGTATAGATATACGAGTTGGGAATAGATGAAGTATAGTTTGGGTGTATGCATGTAATTGAACCGTTCCATAGTTTTGGCACTTTGTATTGATAAAAACCTTCAGTGCTATTAGTGTTCCAGCTTCCTATATTTACCGTTGCACCCCATATAAGAATCGAAGATGAGTTTTGTACATTACCACCAACAACATAGTAGTTTTCGAGAACTGGTAAACTTAAAAAAGCTTGACTTATGTAACCGGTTAATTGGCTATAACCATTTGGTAGGTATACCTGGTGCCATATTGTACCATTAACATTACTTGAAGTACCCGTCAGGGCAACTACAGAGCCACTACCATAAGTTACAGGCGTTCCACTTATAGTAACATTTGGAAATGAAGTGCCTGCTCCACTCCGGACATTTACATTCGCAGTAGTTGTTGCGTAATTATTGGTTTCATTTATTCTAATATAACGTTCCCCATACAGCATATATCCATAAGCAATCGTTCCTGTAGTGGTAGGCAAGCAAACTCTCACCCATGTAGCTTTACCTTGTGTTTCAGTGGAAGTGACTATAGATTCGGCTACAATTTTTCCTGATGGAGAAAGAGAAATTGTGCTTATTGGCATAGAAGATAAACTAGCACTTGGACGTATAAATAAATTGACGTCATTATTATTATAATAAACCTGTGGAACTTGTGAAACTTGTGCAGAAATTCTACAAACAGTCAAGATTAAAATACAAACAAGTAACTGTCTCATACTGGATAGTTTAAAGATAAATTTATAACTGCAAGAAATTAATTCTTGAAATTCAATTAGTTTATCAATAGTTGGTGGGATAAATCCAGTACGGAGTGAAATACAAGATATGAAAAATTGTTGAGTTATTTTTTTTTAAATGGTTTCTTTGCTATATTAGCATTACCTCTAATTGATTTATCCCTTGAATTTAGAACCTCCTAGCCCTAATTAAAACAAATCGTGGGATTTTAAACGCTTAATGTTTATTCAGCTAACAGGATGCATCTGTCGTTATGATCACTGTATTCCCCTGAAATGGGAGTGAGATCAGCGAAGCTTAATTAATTCCTAAAACCAACACGAACTTAAAAGGTAATAGATATGGTTAACTATTTAAGCGATTTCATGAGAAGAGGTAAGGTCGATTATCCTAATGACAATCTAAAAAAATATAACAGTATAACATTTATTTTTAATAGGCGTAAATTTGGCTCGACGGCGTAAAATCACATGATTGTAGGCAAGCTTACTCAACCATCTCAACATATCAAAACTTGAAAATTAAACCGTATGACAATTCCCATATTTAAAGACATTCGATTTGTAAATGTTGGCGAAGACCCACCAAGATCAAAACCAAATTGGGACGGCAGACGACAATGGAATGCTTGTGTTGAATATGAGTTTATTTCAGCAGGACAAGAACTAATTTACAATCAACCGTTATTAAAGTTAGAAGTTGACGACATTGTAGCTGCATTTATAACTGGACGGGGATATGTTGGAATTGGTATTGTTAAGGAAACGGCTGTTGAGATTAAAGACTTTTCTTTTAACGGTAAAAAATTATTGGAATTAAATGTCGACACAGCTTTCATCAATGGACAATTAAAAAATAAAGAAACAGTAGCTGAACTTCCATATTTACGTAAGACAATTTTTTGTAACGCAGACAATCCAAAAACAGAATATGCAGTGAGAATAGAATGGAAGAAAACTGTTGATAAAAATAATGCATTTTGGAAAAAGAATTTCGGACTTTATGCTAAACCACATATCCAATGTTCTTTGAAAGCTCAACAAAAAACTATTGACTATTTGAAGGAGAGTTTTGGTGTTGCTTTTAAGTAACCAGACTTGAATACACTACACGCCTGCCTACGACATGGGGCTTGGTACAATACGGCCGGACGAATAATCATCCAGGCAGCAATCTTTAGTAGGCAGTAGCTACAGGGCGACATTTTCCAAAACAACATTTCTTTTATATATTTATATTCGTTTCCTTATAATCATTTTGGGTGGCTGGACACAGCAACAATTCCCGAACTGCACCAGGCCCCGCCCGTTTTACGTTATTTTATGGACCTATGCCAGTAAAAACTTACTTTAATAATATTCAAAATACAATATTGTCTTATCTCGCAGATGCTGAAGACGAGATTGTAGTTGCAGTTGCATGGCTAACAAGTAAGGATTTATTTGAACAACTTTGCCGCCGAGCAATGGCTGGAGTAGACGTGAAAGTACTGATATTAAAAGATGAAATAAATCTAAATAGCGATTGCAACTACAATGAACTAGAAAAAGTTGGCGGGCAACTTTTCTGGCAAGAAAATTTGACTAACTCCCTAATGCACCACAAATTTTGTGTTATCGACAAAAAAACAGTTATTACAGGGTCTTTTAATTGGACGAATAAAGCATCTCAAAACAGAGAAAATATAACCATTATACAAAATGAAATTGATTCTGCATTGGCTTATATAGAAGAATTTAAATCTCTTATTCCAATTGTAGATGCTGCTGTATTCACTGATGAAGATTATTTACCAAACACTTATTTTGATAGCCCAGAAAAGAGACTATTTTGGTTTGAATCGCTTTCAGAAAAGTGGCAACGAGATTTGGAAGAATGTGCGGACTATCCATACGTAAAGACAACTAGTTCGATAAAAATTAGTATAGCTCCACATGAATACAAAACTTTTGATGAAAAGATTTCTGCTATGCTACGATCTGAACATTTGGTACTTACAGAAATTGAAGAGCTTTCTGGGTTAATACATCTATCCAACTTAAAAACTTTAAGTATCCAGAATTATGCGGGAGGCAAAAAAATATCTGATCTTTACCCTTTAAAAAATTTAATAGAGCTGGAGGAAATTGACATATCTCAAAATCAAATAGAGGATTTATGGCATTTGACTAATTTAAAAAAACTTAGAGAAATTAATTTGGCAAGTAATAAACTGACAGATATTAGTAGTTTAAAGAATCATAGAAAAATTGAGTCATTTAATTTTTCAGAAAATGATGTAGAAGATATAAGTCCTCTTCAACAAATGTATAATATCGAAGAATTAGATTTTAGTTACAATGAGGTAAAAGAAATAAGTGCATTGAGATCAAAAGAATGTCTTAGACGTTTACAATTCCAGCATAATTATGTTGAAGATATAACCCCACTAGCCAGTTGTAAAATGTTGAGGTCAATTGATTGCGCCAACAATTTAATTAGAGACATTGAACCATTATTGAAATTGAAGTGTCAGTATTTGAATTACAAAAGAAACCCATTTAAATAAAAATGTAAAACAAACTCTGGGTTGACCTCGCTTTAATAAAAACGACTCACAACAAGCAGTTTTGTGCAAGCGGGGTAGGCGGAAGAAAGTCGACTGTAAATGGCTACTGTACTGCATCCGAGCTCGACGGAATTCTGTCGGAAATATGGTCGTTGTCTTGTATTTTTATTTTTTAGTGTGCTTCAGTGTCGGTGATTTTCAATAAAGATCCCACCTGCAGCAAAAACTGTACGTTATGCAACATTTTAAAGACCGACACCACAAACAATGGCAAAATATTCAGAGGACACATTAACCAGTTGGACTAAGCCACCAAGCGACAGTGAGCAAACACGACTTGAAACATCCGAGAGGATGGTTCGTGAAGCAATTAAAGAGGACGAAAAGCTAAGTAAAAAATCAAGTGAAACATTTGGTCAGGGTTCATACGCAAACGACACCAACGTTAGATTAAACAGCGACATTGATATAAATGTTCGTTATACAGGTGGCTACTATTTCGACCTTCCTAAGGACAAGACGGAGGCAGATATGGGAATTGATAAAGACGGACCATCAGGTTATTCGTTCAGTGAATTTAAAAATGACGTTGAAGCTGCTCTTGTGAAGAAGTTTGGACGTGACCAAGTATTACGAAACGATAAGTGTATCACAATTAAAGGAACAGCTCAACGAATTCAAACAGATGTAGTCCCCACGTGGAATTACAGAAGGTATAATGACAATAAGACCTATGTTTTGGGAGCAAAATTCTTTCCAGACAAACCAACTGGTGCAATTACAAACTTTCCTAAGCAACATATTGAAAATGCCATCAATAAAAACTCAAATTCTCAAAGACGATTTAAACGATTAACCCGACTACATCGAAAATTGAGATATAAAATGAAAGATGAAGGAGTGATATTTAATGCAAATATTACATCATTTCTATTAGAGTGTTTGGTATGGAATGTTCCCAACAGAATTATGAGTGACTATAATACTTGGACAGACAGATTGAAACATTCAATTATTTACATTTACGAACATACAAAAGAAGAAAGCACTTGTAAGGAATGGGGTGAAGTTTCGGAATTACTCTATTTATTTCATAGCGGCAGAAAATGGTCAAGAACAGACGTTAACGAATATATGGTTCAACTTTGGAAATATTTAGAATTTTGAATTATGGTAAAACACAACATAAGAATTTTCGCATTTGCAATTTTAGGACTTGCTTTTATCGTGTATGCTATCATCTTTACATTAACCCAGAATTTTGACAGCATTGACTTTCATAAAGCAATTACACACGTTTCGACAACCATTTCAATAAACATAATACTATGGATGCTTTTCATTGCTTGGGCTTGGAAGTGGAAAATATTTTATCCGTGGCTTGTTCCGTTTCCAAATCTTTCAGGTAATTGGGAGGGGACAATAAAATCAAATTGGAAAGAGAAAGAGCTTGAACCTATTCCAATTGAAGTTTCAATTACTCAGAATTTCTTCAACATTCAAGTGCGTATAAAAGCAAAGGAAAGTAGAAGTTATAGCATAGGTGCATCTTTTGACATTGACAACGAAAGGGGTTTCCAACAGTTATTTTACACTTATTTGAATACTCCGAAAGCAGGGGTTAGAGAAAGAAGTGAAATACATTATGGTTCGTCAATTTTAAACTTTGATGGATTTAAGGTTACAAAGATGGACGGAGAATACTGGACAGACCGAGAAACTACAGGAGAAATCATATTGACAAAGAAAAACGTCGCATAATAAATTTATTTGCAAAAAATGGGCTTGACCGAAGCCATGTTTCATCGGGTCAAACCTTGCTGGGCTTTAGTTTGGCCTTGACGGAATTATTCTGAACAATAATCAAATCATCAACAATTATTTCTACATTCATTATCAGTAGCGAGGCTGCAGAAGACTATTTCCCAGCCTTTGTCAATACCTGTTTGTTGTGCACATAAAAAACTTACCTCATTATGCATATAGTTAATATAGTTTGGGAAAAAATAACTTACGACCAAGATGTAATAAGAAAATTTTCATCTGTGACGGATTACGGAATCTATCAAATTTATGGAAAGCACCCAGCGTATGGAAATGACGCTTTGATTTACATAGGACAAGCAAGTAGACAAACGTTTTCTACTCGGCTTTTTGAGCGATGGGAATTTGTTGAGTCATGCGCAAGTCCGCATTCTATAAGGATCGGACGATTAGTAAAGTCTTCGCAACAAATGGACTTGCTAGAATGGGATGAAGACAGGAAAATTCATATGATTGAATTGTGCGAAAGGTTACTCCTGCATTCTCACGCTCCTGCATTCAATAAACAAAACAATTGTGGTTTATATGACATAAACACAAAAGAGAACAATATTCACATTTTTAATTGGGGAGACTTTGGCGATTTATTACCCGAAGTGAGTTCCTATAGATATTCTTTTAAGTATTGGAAATACGAAACTCCAATAGCTTATTAAATTCGATTACGCACGCACAATACTGGGTATTGCCAATAGGTGTAGCAGGACGTTTTAACATATCCCACCTAAGAATTATTAGGTCGTTAGAAATACTTTTCTAAAGGCATCATTAGATATGAAAGAAATAGCGCAATTAGGACATTGGCAATTATGTTTGTGGGCGAGGCTATTTGTGGAATTTATACTCAAGTTCCTCATAGCCGTTCTTGATTGTTTTCAAAAACCGTGACACCCAGAGGAATTAAGAGTTGACTATGTAAAGGATTTCACAATTTTTGCAACTTCTTCTCTCCTGATAGATTGTTGCAACATCATACCTACCTTCTGCTGGTTCAAAAATATCAAGACCACGACCTAACATGATCTTCCAACCATTATCAGCAACAATATGTCTGTCATGCACGTCCTTCAACTCCCATGAGAGGTGAATGCCCAACTCTGCCACAGAAGGTATCAATTCATCAAATGCCTTAATACTATCCTGCAAATACAAGTCTTTATTCCAAGTGATAACGTGTAACTGAATTTCGTCTTCGGGATTTTTGTTTTGGGCTAACATGACACAAAACTCCATCAGGTTTTTAAACTGATATGGTAACCGGATATAGGGGTCAGTTAAAGTAATCTTAGAGGCTCCTTTTAAGTATTCGGCAAATAACTTCTTGTACGATAGGCCAGTCTGGTTGTCCCTTATTATGATGTTTGAAGGAGCTAATGCTGGTTTAGTTTTATTGATTGTAACCTCTTGCCTTTCTGTAATTTTTACCTCCCCATTTTCACCTGAAACTTCACTCGCCGCATTTTCAATATCTATGGCGTAGTTTAATCTTTCAAGGGTTTGTATGGACACTTCTTCACCGGATGCCTTTACGGTGTACTTAAATTCTACAGGCTCGCTCTTAAAAGTTTCGTCAATAATGTACAATTGATCCTTTACTCTTTTTCTACCCTCGATAGCAAAGTCAAGCAACTCCTTTGCTTCTGCATCTGTAATGATTTGATCAGGATATAATAACTTGATTAAGCCAGAAAACGTTTTTCGTATGGCCAGCTTATCCCTTTTTGAAAATGACGAATGCAATTCAAAGTATTGATCTATAAAATTTGAGAAGTCGTACTTTCTGAATTGATGCAACACTTCTGCGAGGTAGTCTACAATAAAACCATAACCGGTAGAGAAAACTGCTTCTTTTAAAATCTTAACCTCCCAACCCGGTATGTATAAATGTACCCGGTCAAGAAAAGCCCCTTTGATGTAACCCATTGGTATGCTCTCAAAAAGATGGCTGTGCTTTAGCATGTAGGGAACCGTGTGTTTGGTATTTCCTACAAAGGCCATTGATGCTGTTGCCTGGTAAGTATCCTTGCCTCTATTGAAGGACTGTTGTGCCATGTAATTCTGCATGATCTTCACTAAATCACCATCAACACGTTTTGAGCCTACCTCCTGTTCAAATTCATCCAAAGCAATTACATCCCAATAGCCTACTAAACCGATGGTATTGCCGGTATTGTTTACAAACAAACGAGCTTTAGAAACGTCGCCGCCGGACACCAATACACCGTGAGGTGAAAATTCGGAAAAGACATGAGATTTACCCGTGCCTTTTGGACCTAACTCAACGAAGTTGTAGTTGTTCTCAACGTGGGGGATTAAGCGTGACAGTTGAATGAGCTTCCCCCTTATATTGAAATGTTCAGGGTTTAGTCCAATGCTTAGTAACAGTACATCTATCCATTCTTCAGTATTGAAATTTTTTCTTTGGGCAATAAACTCTTCCTGTTCGACATTGGCAATTTGTATCGGTTTTAGTTCTCTAACTTCCCAACGGACTTTTACATCGGCAGCGTGGCTATAGCCAACCGTCATTATGCTCCAAACGCCACCACCGCTTAATAGCTTTTGATTGCTCTTAACGATATAGTCTGATATGGGAACATTCTTAATGCCAAGATTAGAAAACTCTGCCTCGTATTGATTATCCTTATCATTCAATGCAACGTTTACTTTATCTATGATCTTGTAATTGCCTGTGTCCCTGATTTTTGCTTTTATGATTTCGGCTTCGGATCTATGAACGTAATTATTTTTAATGATCTCTTTTACCTTCGCAATCCCATCTTCAATGATTGCTTCGTCGTCAATAGCACAGTATTGACCTAAAAGATATTCAAGTACATAAGTTGGAACAACTGCATTCCCCTTCACACGGGCAGTGAGGTCTTTGCGAACAACTTTGCCTTCAAAATGCGTCAGTATTTTTTGTTGCAGTTCCATGTATTAAAAGTCGTTTTGAATGAGTGTTTGGTTTCTTACGTCTGCTTCCAAAAGCGGGTTCAAATTATCAGCAATATCGAACACCCGGAGCTTATAGTTGCTTGCCATTTTTCCTGTAGTGGTTAGATGCAGATCGAACTGGAAAATTCTCTCCGTAGCATTGTCGCTAGTCTTGTTCAACAATACTTCTTTTTCATTTGATACAAGTTCATTGTCTTTGTATAGCCCAATTCGTATTGCTCTTTCCTTTTCAAAACGGGATACCGGAGTGTCCTGGATTAATATAACCCTAAGGAGGTTTGAAACTAATTTAAAGTCTTTTGTTACAAACTGAGGTTGCACTTGTGTAGTCAGCTTTTCCCTCTTCCTGGCACTTTCTATTACCGGTACAATAAGCTCCTGTAAGCTGCCCCCGCCATGTACATACTGGTTACCGGAACCTGACCGGCTATACCTGTTGACTGATTGAGGAATAACAACAAACAGTTCATCCTTAAACTTCGTGGTATTGGCTAAAGGGAAGATGTACCCGATGGATGGCTTCGCATTCGATTTTACTATTGCAAACCTGCTGTGTTCAATGATAGCTTCTAAGCCACTTCCTTTTTCCTTATCTTTTTCCTCGATAGGAAAATCATTGTATAAAAAGCCATGATCTGCTGTTACCAAAACTTTGGCAACATTATAGGTAGCATGTAACGATTTAATAAACTTCTTTAACTCTTCTATTGCGATTTCTACAACCTGAAATGTTCGCCCCTCACTTGCCCTTTTGTCGCCGGTTGCATCTATCACATCGTGGTAGATATAGACAACCTTCGACTTAAAAATCTCCCTGTTTTCCGCCTGTGTTTTCATTTGCAGATCAGATAGCTTTACAACTATACTATCTGGCATTTTTCTCTTCAGAATTTCACCTCTCTTATCATAAGAAGCGCTGGATATGCCTTCTATTCTGATATCATCTTGATTGAAGCTGTAATCATTCCCTGGCAACAAATTAGCCATTCCGATGCTGGTCTTTGAGGGAATTGAAGCCAGCATATACCGGGCAACAGCAGAACCCTTGGCATCGGTATTCAAGGTATTCATTAACTCTATAGCGGCTTCATAGCGTAAGGCATCAGAAATGATTACTGCAACTTTTTGATCTAAAGGATCTACTTCGTTGCGATAGAAATTGAATTGTGGGGTGACTTTTAGTTCGTGGAAATTGAACTGTTTAGCTGCCAAACATTTAAGCCACTCTCTATTTAGCTTTTCTAAGAACTGACGATACGAGGCATTTAATGCCTGTAGTTGTGTTTCATAATTAAGGTTTGTAAACAGGTCGGCAGTATCGATGCGAAACCTGTAATAGAAAATCGCCTTTCTATAATTGAAGTCTATCTTATAATACTCACCTGAGTATTGTGTGCAATAGTCTTCTGCCTTGTCGAGTACATAACTCTTTATTTCCTTAATGCTTTCTGTACACCTGTAAGCATATAGTAAAAACTGGATCGCATTCTCTAAGGTTATATCTCCAATGCTTCTGCTTAACAGTTTTTCTATGCCTGCAATAATCCTCTTACCTTCTGTTGGCGGCAAAAGGTATAATTCTGATAAGATCGCCCATTGTAAACGTGGAGTAGTTAAACCATAATCTGCTTCCAACCCATAGGTTTCAACAAGTTTACTTTCGTGTATTGAAGTGGCAGCTTCATTCAGCAAGGTTTTCCATTCGTTGCCTGCTGTGGGGTGCGACAGCACTTTTTGATGAAACAGGTTTATGCTCCCCATTACAGAATAGTCTTTAAACCAGTAAAAACGATAGGGATCATTCTTGTCTGGCTCGCCTAACTTTTGAACCAGCAGGTTGTATTTAATCCGCTCCAGTATTTCTTTCCCATTTTCAGCAGAAAGGGTCAGCAACTTAATGCCCAGTACCTTTTCAATTTTGTGGATGATGGCAGGTGCAAGGTCAAGATCCTGTATCTTTTTAAACAGCTTGTTCCATTCAATGGTTTGGGTGGGTAATGAAAGGGATAACAGCCGTGCTATGATCATTTCCCAGGTTTCTACCTGTGGGTATTTAAGGAATGCTGAAAGAAGGCCACGAACAATATTTTCTTCATCAAAACTTTCAGGATTAAGAACGGATTGAAGGACCTCCTGGTTTTGGCGATAGCGGAGCTCCTGCATGTATTTTTCTGCCAAAGGCTTTTGATGCCGTTGCAGTTTGTACTTCTCCACAAAGTCACCTAAACTGTCTTCGGGCTGCATTCCTTTATTGGCAATCAGCAAATCGAGCAAAGGAAAAGAATGCAGTTCGCTTTGGTTGTTGTAATCCGGCTCCTTCATGGGCAGGTATAGCACCACTTTATCGTTGCGCCAATCTCCATTCAAATGCACTTTTAAATAGAACTCGTTTTTATTGTATGCTGCTTTGCGAATGCCTTCTATTTCGAGGCTTTCAAAATCATCTTTAAAAGCCTGCTCTGCATCAAACAGGAACAGTACCCTTAATGCCGGGTATCTTTCAAAGTAGTATAGTATCTTCTCTTGTAACATAGATTGTTAGTACAACAATTATTTAATAGGAGCTACCACCTTTTGAAACAGGGCGTAGTTCTTTGTAACACCATCGTCCAGGTCGAACTCAATTTGTTGGGTGGCTACATCTTTGAGCACCAATTCGTATTCGCTGCACTCCAATTCATCGGTTCGTAACTGGTCTAACTTCCTTTGTTCTTCCCTTGTTAATGCACCTGCTTTTAGTTCTAAAGTTTGTATTTGCTGTTGCAGGTGTTGAATGTGTTTTAACAGGTATTTGTCCCTTATTTTTTCTACAGTAAAGCGGTTCATACGGTGCATGTACACCAATACCTGGAAGGCATTCTTTTTACTGGCGAACAACCAGTAAATTGGCTTTTTGCTGTACATCTTTACGTGGTATTTCCAAAAATGATTTACCAGGTAATCTTCTATCTCCCTGTTCAAACATTCCTGCACAAAGTTTAGGTTCTGGGTCAGGGTGTCATCGCCCCAAATAATTTGCACAAACGCCTGGAAGCGATGAACGACATCGTCTGTAAAATTGCTTCTCTTACCCACCAGTGGAATGATGGCATCTTCATCGATTGTAAATAAGTGAGTTTGATTAGTTGCTGATGAAATATAGGAATAGGATGCCGTTTCCTCATTGGTTGCATTGGGGTGAGCTATTTGTAAACCCGGCTTATCTAAACGATAACGACCCATAAAACAACCAATTGCATAGCTAATAAACTGTTGCAATATCACATCTCTTTTTATTGGCGCAAGAACATTAGGTTGAAATGGGCGCTTTATTACACTTAGAACTTGAAAATCTAATTCATCTTGTAATATAGTAATGCTCGGCAATGGCACTTCCGGAGAAAGTTCACTTGTAAGATTATAGCTTTGGATAAATAAATCATTGAGCCTTTCTTCGTTTGCATGAAGCTCAAAATAGTTTTTTGATAGTTTTCTTATTAAATGCTCGTAAGCTTCCTTTATTGAATTTGTGTTATTAAGTAAGGGTGATTTTTGAAAATCCCAAGCTATTTCACGAGAGTTCCAATCTGATCTTGAAATTTCGATGTTTTGTAAAACGATACTCTCGACAACATCTATGTTTTTTATAACTAACGGCAAATTTTCTATATCACTAATATTATAATTGATGGTCGGATTTAACGCACGAAGCAGCCGGCTCGCTATAATTGTTGACAAAAAACCCAATATATATATGTCATTCTTTACGAATAAACCAGTTCCTCCTGCTTCAAAAATGTAGCCGGGATCTGACATCCGTGCGCTAAAATCAACATAGGAAACCAATCCGCTCGTAATACAAGATTTAAAAAAATATTCTTCATTCCGCAAGACTGCTCCTGGAAATTCTTTTAGCTTCTTCCCCTTGTCCCTCCAAAAAATTAATGTTTCATTATTGCCGTACCACTTTCTAAAATTACCACCCTTATTTAATGGTATCCAATAGCTCTCTAAATTGTTTGCACTAATACTTGTTTTTTTAAAACTTACTTCGGTCCAATTTCTTAAAAAGAGGTCATTGTTTCCTGTTGAAAGTCCCTTCTTTCCACTTCCATAATCTTTTATCTTTTGTAAGGAAAATAACGCTCGTTCATTATGGGTTAACCAATAAGCTATAGGACAATCTGGAATTAGCCGAAAGTCAGATTGATCTACTACATATTTGTTTTTAACATTCAGAAATTCATTTAGTTTCTCTCTGTCGACTTTGACGTTTGTCAAATCGTGATAAACACCCTTCGCCTTATAAGTCGCATTTTCGTTAAAACATACTACGGCAGCTGGAAATGAGTGATTATCAAAAAGGTTCCATCCTACATCTATTAACCCTATAATTGATTTACTATGAACCAAACGATGCCTTAGCTTTTTAAAACTTGATAAAAACATCCATGATTGCATGGTAACTTCTGCAATAAACCCATTGGAACAGATTAAATTGATAGAGGCTTCGAGAAAAACAGCAAAAAGGTCTGCTTTTCCTTCGATGTAAAAACTTTCGACATACTTTTTCAAAGGAGCATTCAAATTCTTTGACTGCATGTATGGAGGGTTTGCAGCAATAGCCTCGTACTGTTGAGTTAGAACCTGCAGCACTGACAGATAAGGGATGAGCTTGAATAATAACTCCTGTTCAAACAAGTCAAGGTCCGTTCTATGTTGCCACTGATTAAGCTGCTCTACAATAAATGCTCTTGCTTCTTCGGTTACATTAAACTGCATTATTGCACCAAGGTTCTGTGCCTGTAGCATTAAATGCAGTGCATCCTGTAAAGGCTTCAGGTATTGTTTCCCGTCCTCACCTAAAAAGAGCAGTATGTCTTCCATGGTAAAAGAAACAGGCTCAGGCATTGCATAAATGTGCGGAGTAATATTTTTTTGTAGTATGCCGGGGTACTTTTGTGCGGCTTTCATGAGCACCGCAAACTGAGCCAGTTGCGCTGCCCTAACGTCTATATCTAAACCAAACAAATTGTGTTGTAAAATGCTTACTACGGCTTCGTCGGCGGGGTACAGTTCTTCTATGTACATGTCGTACAACAGTTCAAAACCTTCCACCAAAATATGCCCTGAGCCTACAGCGGGGTCTAATAATTTCAGCTCTCTTACTTCGCTAATAATGGGTGTGCTTTGTTCTCCCGTTTGGTCAGCAGGCTCTACCAGGTACTTCATTGTTTCCCTGATTGGTGAGTTGGGATGCAGGTCTAACCAAATACGCCCCACGGTATTTTCTACCATGTATTTCACAATCCAGTTGGGCGTAAAAATTTGGGTAGCGGCAGGTATGTCTTCTTTTTCTGCTTTTTTATTCGCCTTAAACTTTTTAAATACTTCTGCTTTTTTCTCGGTGATGTAAAACTGGTACAGCCATCCAATCAACTCCACTTTGGTGTAGTCTTCATTGGTGATATATCCACCATTGTTTAAGAAATCGAGAAAGCCATCCGTAGCTAAAATGTCATCGGGCAATAATAACTCTGTATAATCATCAATGCCGCCAAACACATTGTTCAACAGCGCATGGTGGTGACAATAACCGATTAATAAAATGGCAAAAGCCTGTGTTTCATTTTCATAATCGGTTAGTATTTTCTTTAGCCTGCTTTGTTCCTCAGGGTTTAAATATTCATATTGTCCCTGTCGTGCTCTTTTCAATATGAGAGGGGTTGCTTCATCGGCACTGGCTGGTTCTAACTGTGGTAAGTCATATTCGTTCTTGCCTAAAATCTGTAAGGCTATTAAACGGTTGAACCACACATACGCAGCTTTTTCCACCACTTCATTAAATCCATTTTGCTTTACGGCTTCCTGTAGTTTGTTCCATTTAATGGGTACGGTAGGATCGTCGTACACCATGCCACGAAAGATGTATCCTCCATGTAATGCATTTGGTTCCTCCAAAGCCATGCCCTGGCTGTTAAATCCCCAAAATGCCAGCTTCCTGCTTACACCAGTCATCAGTAATTTCCGGGCTTCCTGTCCAAAGTATTTAAGATCGTTTGTATTCATGGCTACTCAATGATGATGCTTTTGTTTTCAGCCAATAGTTTTTTCAGTTGATCGCTCAATGCATCTACAAACTCATGTAAATCTTCATCATTGTTTATCACACTTTTTATATTGGAAACTTTTACTTTTTGCGAAGTTCTTTTAGGCTTACCCGGCTCTGGCTCACCGACCTGGCTTGCCGCCTTTTCAATAATTCTTTCAAGGTGCATGGAACGAACATCTCCTAAACGAGATTGCTCCAACTGTAAGTCTGTTATTGACTGTAAGCTTTGTAAGCGCTGAAGAATAGGCTCCTTATTGATGAAGCCAGACATATCAACAGCCTGCTTTTTACCCTCTGCTTCCAGTTCTACAAATAATTGTTTGTACTGGTCAACCACTTCTTTACGATAGGTATCGAGATAGCTTTTGAAAGATGCTTTTAAGTCTTCGTACTGCTTATTCACTACTCTGAATAAATTGGCAGGCTCGGGATTTAGAAAGAACTCACCAACCTCTTTTGCCTTTTGCTGGTCGGTGGTTGGCAGAAATTTGAAGTTGCTTTGATTGACGGTATAGAACGATTTTATCTCGTCGTACTTTTTCAGGTTACTGTCTACAAAGGCTTTGTTCTTCTCTACCTTGTCTCTTAATTCCTTAATAGCCGGTACTGCATCTGTTAATTCTGTGAAGAAGCGTGCTTCGTCTCTAATGGAAAGCCACTTAGCGAGTTGGTCACTTATCTCTTTAAAGGAGTTGCCAAAGGGATAGACATGGTAATATTTATCCTGGTAACCATTGTACACATCATGATACGATTGCAACAGGCTTTGCATTTCATCGTACACTTTAAACCCTTCACTGGTGGCAGTGGTGATGGTCTTGTTGAATATGGATACAAAGGCCTTAGCCGCATCATTCACCATTACGGGATCAATACCACCAATTTGTTTTACAGTGCAGGCAAGTCGCTCTGTGGTTGTGATGGCTTTTTCGACGAAATCTTTTACCGGGTAGCGTGGTGTGTTTCTATATTCAAGTTCTCTTTTCTTCCTGCCGTTTAAATTAACCACCATATCAATGATGGCAACATCTTTCCAACCAAAAGGGATTTTAGAGAAATTTCTTACTAAGTCTTCAATAGAAACCTGGTTACCATTGGAAGCTATAAACTCTTCCACTTTGGCTTCAGCAGGATGCAGATCAGCAGTATCCAATTGTATTGGCAGTAAGACTTTTGCCCTAAGATCGGCAGCGGTCCTGGCAAAGCCATTAGCCAATTTGATGAACTTAAAAACCCGTTCTAAATGGAACTTCAACAGGTTGCTGTAGCGCACCTGCGATGTAGTGCCACTAATGGCACTTGCCTCTATAATTTGCTGCTGGGATATAAAACGTGTTATGGAGAAATTTTCAATAAACTTTTGTTTGATCTTGCTCTCTAATGTGTCGTTTCGTCCCTTAAAAGTTTGCAGTGTTTTTTCACGTTCGCCGGAAGCAGCGGAGGAATGATCTCTGAAATACACTTTGTGCCGGCAATAATTTTCCAGATCTTTTCTGAATTGCTCGTCTGTATTAAACCATTCATCCATACAGATGTACAAATCGTTTGCTATGGTATTGAGGGCTCTTTCATTGATTGGCTGCTTGTCGTATAAAACAACATTTACTTTTATGTCGCCTTTAATCAAAAACTCTTTGTCGTCTAACGCATAGCCAATTCTCAAATCACTTTGTTCTAATGTATACTTCCCGGATATACCTAGAATGGGTCTTACCAAATCATCTACCAATTTGAAGCGGTCTTCAGAAGATACCCGTTGGTTTTTTATTAAGTTGGTAACCTGAATTTCATCTTCGGAATAGAAAAAGTAGCTGCGCTTTTCTTCGCGGATGATGCTTTCTTCCATTAGCTTCTCCAATACTGCTCTCACCTTGTTCTGCAATTCCAGTTTGTTTTGATCGAGATCAGTCATCAGCAAAACCGATAGGTTTTCGATATTCGGCGGAAACGTCAGGAGAACATTATCCTCCATATTGGAAATCATAAACAGCAGGCGAACTACCCGCTGTGCAAATTCGTTGCCTTTTACATAGGTTAGTTCCAACGCCTTACTGATTACCCTGTTGCCGTGGTGGGTAAGATTATTTTTAAACAGGTCATTGAAGAAGTAATCAAAAGCTATAAACTTTCCTACTTCCTCCTGCGCATGAGTTTTGGCTGTAAAGTGCGTTACTCCTATAACAGAACGCTCATTGTTTTTCACTTCCGTTATAACATAACCCAACTTTTGGAATGCTGAAAACACATCTGCAATTAGCCTGAACTGGTAAGGAACAAAGGGGTAAGAAAGAATAAAATCATCTGTATCCTGAAAGCCTTTATAAAGGTCATGCGCTAATTTGAACTGGTGTTGAATGAAATCTTTCTTATCGTGAAACAACTCATTTAATACTTTAGTTCCTGTGGCATTTTTATCCAACACTCTTTTGCGTGTAATGAAGGAAGCATCATTGCTTTCCAAAGAAATACGGGTGTCAAACCTGCCTAAGATCTTACCAAACTCATCTGAATTTTTAGCATCTGCACCAAAGCGCTCTACCACTTCTTCCAACGACTGTTGTGCAGTAAGTGCAATCCAAACCTGGTTTTTAAGTTGACCACTTACTTCTTCTACTATCGTTTGCAGGTTCAATAGAATGTCTTTGTTGTTGCCTATGTATTGAGATATTTCATCGACCAAAAATACCAGACGGAATTTTTCACCCCGGCTTACCACATAGTCTTTTAATTCCGGGATTAATTGGGAAGTAATGCCGATATGGTAAGTGTCAGGATTGGTTAAGGTAGTATGAAGGGCAACCGTATCGAGATCCGGAAGCAGTTCTTTCGCTATGTTGAGGATGCTGTCTAATTTGTATTTAGACAACGAAGAACCTTCACTGTCCCAGTCGTGTTTTATTCGGGATTTGATGAGGTCTTTAAACTTGCCGTAAACGCCTGCTTTATCCAGCGGTTTTTCTAACAGAAGTGCTAATGGTATGTCATCGGAGTTGTATCCTCTAAACTTGTTGAACATGTTTAGAAAAATGCGTGTCAGCTTTTCTCCTGAATGATCATCTGTAACAGCTTCGACATTAAATAAAATGTCGTTACACTGTAGTTCCCTTATCTTGTTCTGAAGTCTTTTTAAATTGCTTTCTGAAATTTCTTCATTGTGACCTACCGCATAAGGGTCATAATTTTTTGATGCCTTAATTATCTTTTCAAAAGCCTGTTCTGTGAATGAGTTGTCCAGGCAGTAATGCATGAACTTTAAAAAGTGTGATTTACCGGAACCATAGTAGCCGTTTATCCAAATACCAGCCTTGCCTTCTTTTTTGTTTGCAATTGCATTTAAGAACTTGTAAGCCTTTTCAAGAATTTCATCTGTAAACACATATTCGCCAATCTCATTTTCAACTGTTTCTTTATCGTTGTTACTAACTACAACAGCAGGATTGATGTTTCGATTTATTTTAAGTTCATACAGGTCTATTACTCTCATAGGTTTATTCATTGATTAGTTTAATGGCTCTATATAAATTTTCATCGTTTAAAACTTTGAACAGGTTGTAATATTTGCCAGCACTGCCAGGATAAAACAATATTATTTTATAGTCGCTTACATATCTCTCAAAGAGGTTCATGAACTTGCTTGCACGGAGATAAGGAAATATTTGTCCGAAGCCATGAACGAATACATAGCTCTTCTTTAGATCGTTACTTTCATTTATATGTGCTTGAATAATATTGTTCAGATAAATGCAGAATGCTTCCTCTTTAGCTTTTTGGTGGAGCGTAGTTTGTACGTTTTTATAGTTGGACTGCTCGTTGTTGAGTATAAAATCAAACCAATTGCCATCGCCCCATGTTTGAGAGCTTAAATAGTTGCAAAACTCATTGAATATGTTTATGGTCAAAACGTCAACAAAATCAGTTGGTCTCACTAACCTCTCTTTTATCGTTTCTATTTCCTGCCTAATTTCATATTCGGTTTCGGGATTATACAAATACATATAGGCAGGAAAAAACAGATTACCTGTTGCAGGATCCTGGAAAGATTTATCACAAAGAAGTTCGTATAATTCTTTAATCGTCATTGCAATCTTTTATCAATTTTTCTTTCTCATGCATTTTTAAAAAAAATGCATCCAAAGCCCATAGTTCACCGGCCTTTACAAAATAGCAAAAAAAAGATGGAGAAACATCAGGTTTATTAAGTATGCTTCCAGTTGACAGACCGGCACTCTCGAGCATAAAAATGTAACTTGTAATTACTTTTTTTAAAGTTGTTTCTGACCATTTAGCAACGTTCATATTGGTCGATGCTATTTCATCAAGCCTCATACGATATCTATAATTGGAAACTTCCGTTTCTAGCGCTAAGACTTGCGGTACAGTTACTCCAAAATGAAAGTCATAAATAAGCTTATATGTTTTTAAGCACAAATAGAAAAGTAATAACTTCTTTTCCTTAGTAGAACTTGCAGAGTATATATCCCAGAAAGCCTTCGTAGCATATCTTGATCTATTTTTAATTTCCTGAATGATTCTTACCCTAGAGCTTTCAGAATTAACTTTCATGAAAACGTTTTCCTGCGCTTCTTTGAAAAGCAACTTATCTCGTTGCGGATTTATAATTAAGGAATATAAAGCTTCGGTAACTTCAAAAAGTAAACCTCCACCAGTATAAGATGCTGAATATTCCATTATTCGATTATAAATATCTTGAATTGCAATAATAATTTAATCTTTGGTGATTAAATCTTTTAAGTTAAATTCCTATTATTGGTTAAAAGACTTGTTTCTTGTAGCCTGAAAATAAGTTTAGAATTGTTAAGTTTCATGGTTATTACTTTTTTATTTACAGCGTAACAGAATGATCCAGCACGTATTTGTACAAGCTTTTTAAAGAGTAAACCTAGTTCTTTGATAGCAATGTATTCCAAAAATTATAATTAAGACATCTGTGCCAGTTTAGGGTGCAAAAATTGGCGCAAAAGAAAAGCAGCAAATAAAACTTCTTAAACTTTAGCAAATAAACAGTAGCCGTTATAAAACATGAATGTCTACTTAGCTCTTTGATAAAATAACTAAGAAAGGTAAGGTTTGGGGCAAAAGTTGGGGCAAATTAAAAAGCACCTACAGTTTTTAAACTATAAGTGCTTGATTTTCTTGCTCCCCCTGCTGGACTTGAACCAGCGACCCTCTGATTAACAGTCAGATGCTCTAACCAACTGAGCTAAGGAGGAATCTCCCGTTACGTTTCCGTTTTGGGAGGGCAAAAATAGGGGATTTCAGTTTTTAAACAAACCAATTGAGAAAAAAACAGGGGGTTATTTTTTTTGAGGGAGGGCGAAGAGTGGAGCTTATAACAAGTGTGGTGGGTAATTGGATGTGGCCTTCGGCCAGCATGTAGGAGAGATGGCACGCAGAGGGGCGGAGGTCGCCGGGGAAAGTATTTTGTGGTGACGCTGGTTATTATGTCCGGTTCCATGTATTTTTTCCGTGTTTCCGTGGCAACATTGCCTTTACCAACCGAACAAACTGTTTTTTTCTTCTATCCCGGCATACACCCCATCTTCTCTTATTTCTATCGGGAAAGTTTTTAAACAATAGCCTTCGCCGCTTACATTCCTCCCGTTTTGCAGGCTGAACTTGTAGCGGTGCAGGGGGCACACGATATTTCCCAGCGGATCGAGATAGCCATCTGCAAGGCGGCCACCTGCATGGGGGCATTGGGCGGCACAGGCCTGGAGGGCGCCTTTGTTGTTGGCCACACAAATGGTTTTGTCGCCGGCTTTTATTTCCAGGAGGTTGTTGTCGGGGAAGTGGAGTTCGGCGGTGCTGGAGGCGATTTTGTAGAAGGTATATTTTTTTGACGGGGTCATATTTTACTCTTAGGATGATTTGGTTTGCTAAAACTAAAGCAACTTTTAGATTTTATAGTTTCTGATCTTTCTTTTGTCATTGCCATCCCGAAAGCATTCGGGAAAACAAAAAGGCTAGGCAGGAAGGAATACAGCTCCCGATTTTTTCGGGACAGGCCCTTCCTGCCGTACAGCTATGTTCAGCTTCTGTGCTGCTGTGGCTTCAGCAGCAGTAATTCTACTCTTAGGTTCAGTCCTTTTGCTGAACATAAAGCATCTTTTAGATTTATTGTTTTCTGATTTTTCTTTTGTCATTGCCACAAAAGAAACAAAAAGGCTAGGCAGGAACGATTACACCCCGTTCCTGCCGTACAGCTATATGGGGCTATTGTGCTACTGTGGCTTCGGAATTGGTAATTCTACTCTTAGGATCATTCAGTTTGCTGAAACTAAAACAACTTTATATTTCTTTCTTGTTACTTTTTGCTTGCCCCCCGATATACATCGGGGCAGGCGCCAAGTAACCAAAAAGGGCCCCGCCATCGAATACGGCCCGATGGCGGAGGGTTCCTTGATTAGGCTTCAGTGCTACTGTGGCTTCAACGGCGGTAATTCTACTCTTAGGCGCACTCGGTTTGCTGAAAATAATGCAGCTTTTAGATTTTATGGTTTTGAGATATTTCTACTCTTAGATATCAGCGTTTTCCTATTTTGTAATTAGCATAAGAGCAGAGTGCCTGCACTATCCGTCTTAATCTCCACCAGTAACCGGGTTAGCCGCCTCTTTTGATTTGGTCCCCAACTTCGTTGGGGATTGAAAAAATGCGAAGTAAATTTTTTCAAAAAAGCGAAAGTAGCGGCGCTCCGGTTACGCAGCCTCACCGGCTGTAGAGGTGAAACCAGTAATTAAAAAGAGTTTACATAAAGGGCAGGAACTTAAACTGCCTCACGTATGATTAATACATTGCGGGAAAAGACGTCTTTATCTCAATAAAAAAACTCCGCCTTATACGGATACCGGATCCGGTACATCTCTCTTACCTTATTCAGGATCGTTTGCCGCAACACATCGAGGTTGGTTTTTTCTATGGCCGACACAAACACACAATTGCCGAGTGTTTCATTCTGCCAGCGCTGCTTCAGGTCGGCAATGATCTCTTTCTTTACATCGTCTTCCAGCCACTGGTCGAAGGTTTCGGCTTCGTACTTGTCCATTTTATTAAACACGGTGATGGTGGGTTTGTCGGCGGCGCCCAGTTCGGCCAGGGTTTTATTCACCACTTTTAACTGCTCTTCAAACTGCGGGTGCGACATGTCCACCACATGCAACAGGATATCGGCTTCCCGTACTTCATCGAGCGTGCTTTTAAAACTTTCTACCAGGTGATGCGGCAGCTTGCGGATAAAACCAACGGTGTCGCTTAGTAAGAAGGGCGTTTGCTCAAACACCACTTTACGGGTGGTGGTGTCCAGCGTGGCAAAGAGCTTATTTTCTGCAAATACATCACTTTTGCTTAGCAGGGTCATCAGTGTGGATTTGCCTACGTTGGTATACCCTACCAGCGATACCCGGATGAATTCTCCTCTTTCTTTGCGTTGGGTGAAAGCCTGTTTGTCGTAGTCTTCCAGGCGTTTGCGTAATACACTGATCTTGTTCTTTACAATACGGCGGTCGGTTTCTATTTCCGTTTCACCGGGACCCCTGGTACCAACCCCTCCACCCTGCCGTTCCAGGTGTTTCCACATGCCTTTTAAGCGGGGCAGGATATATTGATATTGTGCCAGCTCCACCTGCGTTTTTGCCTGGGCAGTTTTGGCCCGGTTGGCAAAGATGTCGAGGATGAGGTCGCTGCGGTCGATGGTTTTTACACCGGTTACCTTTTCGATGTTTTGTATTTGAGATCCCGTGAGCTCATCATCAAATACCACCAGGTCCACATCTTTGTGGCCATCGAGGTACTTTTTGATCTCTTCCAGTTTGCCCTTGCCCACAAAGGTCTTGCTATCCGGGTGGGCGAGTTTTTGGGTATAGCGTTTTACAGCAGTCACACCGGCCGTGGTGGCTAAAAAAGCCAGCTCGTCTAAATATTCATTTAGCTGCTGCTCGGTTTGGTCGGGGGTAATAACGCCCACGAGTACTGTTTTTTGTTCCTGTTGAAATTTCTTTTTTTCTATCAAAGCCAAATAATTTTAAGCCAAATGAAGACAAATTTTTTGCCACAGACCTGCCGGCAGGCAGGTAGATTAGCCACGAATCACACCAATTGACACGATTGGTTGCCCAGATCACACGGATTAACACAGATGAATACAGGTTAGCCACGCCTGCCGGCCGATCAACGTGAAAACTTAGACTCTGCTCCATACAAGCATGTTGCCACGGAGGCACGGAAAAATGAGTAGGCTTTGCCTATCTTGAAAAACAGAATGCTGTCTGATTTCCGCAATAATTAAAGAACTTCCTATAGCACTAACCACTTCCATCAAAAAGCTCTTTGTCCGTATTTCCGTGGCAATACCAACGGGCAAAAATAAAGCGTTCCGGTGTGGGAACGCTTGGAGTTATCGTAAAAAATAAAATTAGTTTTTAACGGTGGCTTCCGGTGAGTGGATCCATTTCTGCATTTCCTCACAGGTTTTAAAGTCCTCGTCTATTTTTACGTAATAGGTAGGGATCTTTTCGGCGAACCATTTTTCTAGTTCATCGCTCTTTTTTTCTTCGAGTGCCCGCTGTGCTATCTTGTTGCAATCGTCTTTGATATTTTCCCGGTGTGGTTCGCTCTTGCTTTTCAGGTACACCACCCTCACCCCTTTCTTACCCCGCTGGTCGGTAAACTCTGCCGGCTGACTGTATTCGTTCAGGTTCAATATTTTCATCATGATCACCATGTCCTTGTCCAGCTGATCCAGTGTGAGATAGGTGCTGCCTTCCGGACCAGTGATCATACCGCCGGTAAATTTGTTGGCGTCATCTTCACTGTACCTGTTCACCGCTTCGCCAAATGTGAGGGCATTGGTGAGCATCTTTGCCCGGATAGAATCCAGCTTTTGAATAGCCGCCCTGGTTTCGGTGGCCGTTACCTGCGGGATCTTTAAAATATGCCTGATCACCGCATCGTCACCGGCCCGGTTCACCATTTGAATGATGTGATAGCCAAATTTGCTTTTGAATGGATTGGAGATCTGTCCTTCTTTTAAGGAAAAAGCCTTGGCCAAAAAAGTAGGATCCCACTGTTTTTCATTCCGGTTGATCTCGTACTGTCCTGCTTTGTCTTTACTGCCTGGATCGTCTGAGTACAGCGCCGCCAGGGTTTTCATATCCCTTTTACCGCTTTCGAGTTGTGTTTTGAATTCTTTTAATTGCTCCATGGCGTATTCATCGGCATCACGACTGGCCTTGGGATATAAAACAATCTGACCGATCTCTACTTCACTTTCATAAAAAGGCAGACTGTCCTTAGGTATTTTATCGAAATAAGCCTTTACTTCATTGGGGGTAATGCGAACGTTCTCTACAATTTTATTCCGCATGGCACCGGCCAGTTTCCTGTCGCGGAAGCCTTCTTTAAAATCTTCTTTTAACTGGTATAAAGTACGGCCGGCAATTTCTTCCAGCTTTTCTTTGGAGCCATACATATTGATAAAACCACGGATCTGGTTGTCGATATCGGCGGCGATCTCTTCATCTGACACCGGGATAGAATCTTTTTCTGCCTGCAGTACCAGTGCCTTTACGCCCATGGCCTGCTCCAGTGATAAACAACGGGCATTGGGAGGTGCTTCAATTCCCTGCCGTTGCATATCGGCGATCTGGTTGTCTACATCGCTTTTTAAAACGATCTTATCGCCTACCACTGCAATGATCTTATCTGCCAGGATCTTTTTTGGCTGCGCCTGTGCAACCATCCATAAGCAATTGGCAATAAAAAAAGGAACAACAAATTTCATTTTTTGTAATGATTATCTTCCAAAAATAAGGCAGATGAAACCGGGGGATCATCTGCCTGAGTTATTTAACAAATGTTTGTCGCCACAAAGGATTTAGCCACACCTGCCCGTCCGGTCAGGCGGGGATTGCACAGATGAATACAGATAAATTCTTTGCCACAGCAGCCAGCCTGTACCAGCTCTTCCCATCATCACATCTCCAAATCAGTAATTTGATCTTTAGGTATCACCCCATCGTCAAATCATCAAATTATCAAATCACCCAATCACCTTACAACGTTCTCTTCACTTCCACTTCTTCAAATGCTTCCACGATATCTTTTGGCTCCAGGTTGGCGTAGTTTTTAATGGTTAAACCGCACTCCATATTGGTGAGCACTTCTTTCACGTCGTCTTTATAACGCTTCAAGCTGCCGAGTTCACCTGTATAGATCACGATACCATCCCTTACCAAACGCACCCTGTTGTTCCTGGCAATTTTGCCACTGATCACGATACAACCTGCCACGGTGGCTTTATCAAATTTGTACACTTCTTTCACTTCCACATTGGCAAGTATCTTCTCTTCCACCGTTGGCTCCAGCATACCTTCCATCGCACTGCGGATCTCATCGATCGCCGTGTAGATGATGGAGTACATTTTGATCTGGATGGCTTCATTTTCTGCCAGCCTTGCCGCCTGCAGTGTTGGCCTTACGTTAAAGCCGATGATGATGGCATCTGATGCATTGGCAAGGGTAACATCACTTTCTGTAATGGCACCTACTGCTTTATGGATCACTTTCACCACAATTTCCTGCGTGCTCAGTTTTTGTAAGGAGTCACTCAAGGCTTCTACTGAACCATCCACATCGCCTTTGATGATCACATTCAGCTCTTTAAAGTTGCCGAGTGCCAAACGACGGCCGATCTCATCCAGTGTAATATGTTTCTTGGCCCTCATACCCTGTTCTCTCAATATCTGTCCACGTTGATAAGCTTTTTCTTTTGCTACAGCTTCGTCATCATATTCTTTAAAGGTTTCACCCGCTTGTGGTGCACCATTTAATCCGAGTATCAATACGGGTGTTGATGGCGGCGCTGTGTCAATACGCTGCTGCCGTTCGTTGTACATGGCTTTTACCTTGCCAAAATACTGACCGGAAACGATCATATCACCCTGGTTCAGTGTACCGTTTTGTACCAGCACCGTTGCCACATATCCACGGCCTTTATCCAGTGTTGCTTCAATCACGGTTCCGTTGGCCACTTTTGCCGGATTGGCTTTTAACTCTAATATATCTGCTTCCAGCAAGATCTTTTCCATCAACAGGTCGATGTTCAGCCCTTTTTTGGCACTGATCTCCTGGCTCTGGAATTTACCGCCCCAGCTTTCCACCAAAATATTCATCTGGCTCAGCTGTTCGTAAATCTTGGTCGGATTGGCACCGTCCTTATCAATTTTATTGATCGCAAAGATCATCGGCACACCGGCTGCCTGCGCATGCGAGATGGCTTCTTTTGTCTGGGGCATTACGGCGTCATCCGCAGCCACTACGATCACGGCGATATCAGTTACCTTGGCACCACGGGCCCTCATCGCCGTAAAGGCTTCGTGACCTGGTGTATCGAGGAACGTGATATGACGACCGCTTTCTAAGGTTACTTCGTATGCACCAATGTGCTGGGTGATACCACCTGCTTCACCGGCGATCACATTCGTACTCCGGATATGATCCAGCAAAGAGGTTTTACCATGATCCACGTGACCCATGATGGTCACGATAGGGGCTCTTGGCTTCTGATCTTCTATATTATCATCCTCATCATCTTCTTCCAGGTCGGCAGCATCTTCCACACCGATGAATTCCACTTCATAATTAAATTCACTTACCACCAGTTCAATCACATCGGCCTCCAGGCGCTGGTTGATAGATACCATGATACCCAGGCTCATACACTTGCTGATCACATCGGCAAAGCTCACATCCATCAGGTTGGCCAGTTCACTTACAGATATAAATTCTGTTACCTGCAGCTTATTAGTTCCTTCTTCTGCACCTTCTCTTTGCTCGGCCAGTTCATCCCTGCGTTGTTTACGCATTTTGGCCTTGATACTCTTGCCTTTACCCGTACCGCCGGCCAGTTTTGCCTGCGTTTCTTTTATTTTATCCTGGATTTCTTTAGCGTCAATTTCTTTATCCTCCCTGCGGTTGCCTGCTGGTGGTCTGCTGGTGGTAAACCTGCCCCTGTCTCCACCGCCGCCTGCTGGCCTGTTTGGTCCGCCACCTGGTCTTTGTCCCTGGAATCCACCCGGGCGCTGGCCTTGCCCGCCTTGTGCAGGCGCTGGTGGCACGCTTTTCTTTTCCATCGGGATGCGCTTGCGTTTGCGCTTATCATCTGTATCCCGCTTGGGCCTGGTATCATTATCCACCGGCAGTTCAATCTTACCGAGGATCTTGGGTCCTTCCAGGCGTTCGGCCCTGATATTTTCGATGGTAGCAGGAGCATCCGCCTTGGGCTCTTCCGGTGCCGGCGTTTCGGCAACTACAGGAGATATTGGTACTGGTGCTTCCGGAGTGGGTATGGGCTCTGTTTTCTCCGGCTTTTTCTCTTCTGCTTTTTTAGTACTTTTCTTTGGCCTGGTGGAGGAATCGATCGCATCGAGGTCGATCTTCTTTACCACTTTTGGCCCTTCCAGTTCGGGCGCCTCAATTTTAATTGTTTCAGGTGCAGCTGGTACTGCTGCAGGTTGTTCGGCTGCTTTTTCTTCTTTGGGAGCTTCCACAACCGGGGGTTCTGCCCAGGAGGCTTTGGCTTCAGGAAGCGGCGCTGTTTTTTCAGCTACCGGAGCAGCCGGGGCAGGTGCCGGAGCCGGGGTCTCTTTCTTTTTAAAAGAAAGGTCTTCTTCGTCTCTCTTCTTTTTGGGTTCGGCAGGTGGCGCAGCTTTGGTCAATTCAACCTTTTCTGCGTTTTGTTTGGCCACTTTATCGGGCTGAAATTCCTGCATCGCCATCCGGTACATATCTTCCGTTAGCTTACTGCTGGGATTAATACCCTCATAGCCTTTTGACCCCAGGAATTCAATAAGGGTGTCTTTACCAATATTAAATTCCTTGGCCGCTGCTAACAACCTTGGGGTTGTATTAATTGTTGTTTCTGACATTCGTAAGTCTTAAATTGCTGTTGCGCTTTTTTATTCTTTAAAAATTGTTTTACCTGTACGTACCTCTGCGCTTATTCTTTTTCAAACTCTTCTTTCAGTACTCTTAATACTTCAACAATTGTTTCTTTTTCAAGGTCTGTCCTGCGTTCAAGTTCTTCAGGTGTAAGGGCCAGTACCGATCTTGCGGTATCACATCCCACGCCTTTCAGCGTTTCAATTACCCATGGTTCAATTTCATCGCTGAACTCTTCCAGGTCAATATCAAATTCATCCTGCTCATCTTCGGTATCCCTGTAAACATCAATTTCATATCCTGTCAATTCGCAGGCCAATTTGATATTCACACCTCTTTTGCCGATCGCCAGAGACACCTGGTCGGGTTTTAAATAAACCGTTGCATGCTTTTTCTCTTCGTCCATGGCAATGCTGGTGATCTTGGCGGGCGTTAAAGAACGCTGTATCAGCAACTGTACGTTGTTGGTAAAATTAATAACATCAATATTTTCATTTTTCAGCTCTCTCACGATACCGTGTATACGGCTTCCTTTCATACCCACACAGGCACCCACCGGGTCGATCCTGTCATCAAAACTTTCCACTGCTATCTTCGCCCTTTCTCCTGGTTCCCTTACGATTTTACGAACCACTATCAGGCCGTCAAATATTTCAGGTACTTCTATCTCCAGCAATTTCTCGAGGAATACCGGGCTGGTGCGGCTTACAATAATAACGGCCTGGTTGTTCTTCAATTCCACTTTTCTTACCACCCCTCTTACATTCTCTCCTTTTTTAAAATAGTCAGAAGGGATCTGCTCCGATTTAGGAAGGATCATTTCATTGCCTTCTTCATCCAGTAATAACACTTCTTTTTTCCACACCTGGTAAATTTCTCCACTCACGATCTCGCCTACCCGGTCTTCGTATTTTTTTATCAATAAATTTTTCTTCAGGGCGTTGATACGGCTGGCGAGTGTTTGCTTGCCTGCCAGTATCGCCCTGCGGCCAAATTCTTTTTGAATGTCCACTTCTTCATACAGCTCTTCCCCTACCGCATAGTCAGGTTCTATCTTGATGGCATCGCTGTATTCAATTTCAGTGAGCGTGTTATAAATATCCCCGTCATCCACAATGGTACGGCGGCGGAAAATTTCAAGATCACCTTTCTGGTCGTTTACAATTACGTCGAACTGCTCATCACTACCATATTTTTTTCGTATCAGGGTTTTAAAAACATCTTCCATTACTTTCATCAATGTAGGACGATCAATGTTTTCTGCCTCTTTAAACTCCTGGAAGGAATCAATTAAGTTAATACGTGCCATATAGCTTGCCGGCCTCACTTGTTTTGCCCCGACGGCAGGGGATTTCGTTATGTAAAAAAATTAAAAAGATACCAGGACCACCGCCTGTTTTATATCACTGAAAGCGATCTCCCTGTGATGGGTAACCGCTTTTTTGTTTTTTCCTTCTGTGTATTCAAGCTGAATGCTGTTCTCCTCCACGCTGGTCAGCTTTCCTTCCAGTTTGGTGTCGTCTGTAAACGTTACTTCCAGTTTGCGGCCCGCATTTTTTTTGTACTGGCGCAGCATTTTTAAAGGTTCGTCCACCCCGGGGCTTGATACTTCCAGTGAAAAATCACCTTCGGGGTACCAGCCCTGCTCCTCGATCGTTTTATACAAAGACCTGTTGATCTTAATGCACTTTTCAATGCTCAGTCCACTGTCTGCATCAAGGTACACCTTGAAGTTATTGGTGGGCTTGATGCGCAGAGACACCAAAAAGATATCGCTGTCGCCTTCAATCAGTTTTGCTATCAGCCCTTCAATTGCAGTTATCGCCGTTTGTTGATCCATAGGTAAAAAAGAAGGGAACGATTGCCGTTCCCTGCTCTTGTTTCTTTTTGTCCGTGGCAAATGTAGGTAACTCTGGAGTAAACTCCAAAAAATAGGATCGTATTGCTGCAATTATTTGAGCGGTAAACATTTTAACAGCCCTGCGTGTAATTGTGCTATACATTTGTGCCATGATAAAAGTGATCGTCAATCTTATTTTGCTGTACCTGTTGTACAAGCTGATATTTGACCTTATCATACCGGTGGTAAAAACAACCAAACAGGTAAAAAAACAGGTAGGGGAAATGAACAGCCGTATGGAGGAACAGATGCGGCAGCAACAGCAATACCAGGACAATTTTAAAAACCAGCCGGCTGCTGATAAGAAAGTAAAAGCCGATGATTATATTGATTTTGAAGAATTGAAATAATTACAGTGCCAGCAATTCAATCCGTTCATCCGGCAGCAGGAGTTTTGTTTGCAAACCTGCTTTTTCTGCGCCTTCAATATTTGCCGTTTAATCATCAATAAAAAGGGTTTCTGCTGGCATCAATCCGGCATCGTTTATCACAAACCGGTAGGTTTCCGGGTAAGGCTTTCTTTTTTGCAGCGTGTGGGAGTAGTAGGCCCTGGTAAAATAGCTGTCAAAATCTTTTCCGTCAAAAGTTTTTTCAAACATGGCCGTAAAGGCGGCGTGGTGAATGCCGTTGGTATTACTCAGCAAATAGATCGTGTAGCGGGTAGCCAATTCCGGCAGTGCCGCAATACTTTCTTTACGAAAACTGATCAGTATTTCATTCCAGGCAGCTTGTATCTGTGAAAACGAAGTGCCTGGTTTGCAATGTTTCTGCAGGGCAGTATAAAATTCCTCCTGGCTGATATGGCCCGTCTCCAGCGATTCAAATACCGGGTTAGCGGATTCTTTTGTATAAAAACTGTCGAAGTCCTGTACCCCCAGGTTTTCAAAAGCCTCCCTGGTTTTATTAAAATCAATATTGAGTAATACACCGCCCAGGTCGAATATGATATTTTTTATTGCCATGATGGTTGTTCTTACATAAACATGCTGAATTTTGTAAAGATAGCGTTGTAAAAATCTTATCGGTAAATAATGACAATTAAAAATATGGTACTGGAAGGCGCATCGGGCAGACCCATTGCGCTTGATCTGTTTTATAAAGAAGATGGTATAGCTAAACCCGTGGTGATCTATGCACATGGGTTTAATGGATTTAAAGATTGGGGAGGAGGGGATGTGATAGCGGAGGAATGGGCAAACGCCGGTTTTGCATTGGTGAAATTCAATTTTTCTCATAATGGTACCACACCGCAACAGCCGGAAGAATTTATAGACCTGGAAGCTTTTGGGAATAATAATTACACGAGGCAATTAAAAGATCTCCAAATTGTGACGGACTGGATCTGTGATAAAGATGATCCCAACAAGCACGTATTTGATACCAACCGTATTTATCTTATTGGACACAGTATGGGCGGAGGCATCGCTATTTTATTTGCAGCGGAAGACAGCAGGATAAAAAAGCTGGTAACCTGGGCGGCCATCAGCGAGTGTAAAACACCCTGGGGTGGCTGGCCTGCCCAAAGAATGGAAGAATGGCGGCAGGCTGGGGTGCAATATTATACCAATACCCGTACCGGCCAGCAATTACCCTTGTACTATCAACTCTACCTTGATTATAAAAACAACGAAGAAAGGCTTAGTATTGAGAATGCCATCAAAGTGCTGTCTATTCCCATTTTGATTTGCCATGGCACCAACGATATATCCGTTCCCGTGGACAAAGCGTACCAGCTGTCAGCCTGGCAACCGGCGGTAGAACTGTATACTATTGAAACCAACCATGTGTTCGACCGGGTACATCCCTGGTCAAAAGCCTGGTTACCGGAGGCAATGGATCTGCTGATGCAGAAAACGATCGCCTTCCTGCAATAAAAAAGGGGCCAGGATAAAAATCCAGCCCCGCTTTAAATCCAATATCCTATGAAAAACCTGGTACAAAAGTAAAGCGGCTGAAGTAATTGTATATACCCTTTTTGGGGTATTTTTTAGTAATAAAAAACCCCGACTGTAAGGTCAGGGTAACTATATTGGGGGTTACGTAAGTACTATTTTGCTAAATAAGTGTACCTGCGGCGCAGGCGGCTTCCCTTCATGTAAAACTTTATCGGGTATACATTGGGGGATTGCGTAAGCTTATTGAATAAATTACTGAAAACCTTTGTAAAAGGGCTGCTGTTATTTCTGTTATTATTCATAGTAATTGATTTTTAATATGAGTGATAACGAAAGATAAAACGGTTTATTGTGTAAGAATTGTTAATACCATCCTGATTTCTGACGGCGCAAAGCAACGATGGAAATCTTAGATGAGATTGTGCCGCAGAAAAGATTGATGATCTGAGTGTTTTTGCATGCGGCATAAGCCTGTAAAAAGAAAACTTAAAATTCTTACAGTCCTTACTTGATACTTGCAAAATACGGTTGTTATGACCGCCTCATTTTGGAGAAATTCTTATCTCTTTTATAGTATTTAACAGGATAATCATCTGTGTTTTTTACCAGCCGGGTGAAGAAGCTTTTTACAACTTTCATCAGGGGATTAGGCTGCTGTTTAGTAGCTGTGTGGTTCATTTTCATAGGGATTTGTAATGTGATAACGACAGGTCATAATTATTATTGTTTTTCCTGTAATGAGTAACGTAAATTGTTACCAGGTGGATTTTAATGGGTACAGTACAGCTTTTTGCATAGAACGCTTTTCTTTATCAGCATATAACTGAACACCTGTTAATGGCTTTTTGGGAAAAAACAAGGCGGTGAGTACAACTGAACCATCATCGCCAAAAACCTCTACGGAAGAATGATCAATAAAAACATGCAGTTTAATGATATTGCTATTCAACAAGCGTGGCGCAACAGCCTTGCCTGTAAATAGCTTGGAAAAAGAATTGTCACCTGCCTTACTGCGGTCAATATAAAATTGATTTTGTTCTTTATTGAACCCAACTTTTAACACCTCGTTTTCTTCATTTGTAAAACTGATGCCAAGGTCGGTGGCTGCAGATCCGGAAAGGTCGAAGGATACAATACATTCATTCAAACCCTTGGTGATTTGAGGTTTTGAATAATAAAGCGTTTGCCGGGGCTGTCTTAATGTTGCCAGGTTCTTTACCGGCTTTGAATACAGCCAATAACCATCTTTTGTGTTCTTCAGCATCAAGTTTCTGGGAATGGTCATGGCACTGCGCCAGCTTTGCGTGGGTACCACCTGCGCATAATTCCAGTTGCTCATCCAGCCCAGGAATAATTTTTGATGGCCGGTATTGCTCCAGGTAACACCGGCATAATTATCAGGCCCGTAGTCGAGCCAGCGCATGGTTTCTTTGCTGTTGTTATTGATAAAAGTACGGCCATCAAAATCACCCGTAAAATATTGCGTGGCGCTGCCACCGTTAGGTCCGCCATTGCCAATGCTGACGATCAATACCCATTTTTTTTTTCTGGTTCCTTCTACGGTCATTTCAATAAGATCGGGGCATTCCCACACACCACCATTACTGCCTTCTTCTTTTCCAAAGGAGCTGGAAAAGTTCCAGTCTTTTAGATTTTTAGAGCGGTAAAAATCGATCCGGTCGGCAACGGCCAGCACCATCACCCAGTGTTTGGAAGCTTCGTGCCAGATCACTTTGGGATCACGGAAATCTTTTACGCCATTGTTTTTTATCACCGGGTTATTGGCATACTTCATCCAGTTTCGTCCTTTATCCAGGCTATACGCCATGCCCTGGTATTGAAAATCCATTTCTTTACCTGCCTTTTCTTTTTTCAGATCATGATAGGTATACAAAGCAACCAATGGCAGTTCGGTTCCTTTTTGCAGGCCGCTGGTATTGTTCTTATCCACCACCACGCTGCCGGAAAAAATAAGACCTAACGAGTCGGGGTACAGGGCAATGGGCAAATGCTGCCAGTGCAGCAGGTCTTTACTAACGGCGTGGCCCCAGTGCATGGGTCCCCACACGGTACTGTCGGGGTAATATTGATAAAACAAATGATATTCCCCTTTGTAAAATACCATGCCGTTGGGATCGTTCATCCATTTGGAAGGTGGGGAAAAATGGTATTGCGGGCGGTGTTGTTCTTTGTAGTTTGGTTTTTGAGCCATACCCGGTGAGGATAGGAGCAGTAGAAGCGCTACAATAATTCTGGACATACAATGATGGTTTTGAGCAATCGGTGTAATCAAATATACTTTTAGTTGACCTGAACAGTAAATAAAACAGCCTTTAGTATTATCCAAAGGCTGTTCCGTTTTTTTGATGTATCAATAATTGATCACCTGCTCCTCCATCATCTCCGGCATTTTTCTAAACTCATATTGCTGGTTGCGCAACTGTGGTTCAAAGCCGGCTTCTTTAATGGCCTCCTGTATACTTTTGCTGGTGAAGCGGTGTGGTGCACCTGCCGCACTTACCACATTTTCTTCGATCATGATACTGCCAAAATCATTGGCCCCGGCGTGTAAACAGATCTGTGCCGTTTTCTTTCCTACGGTGAGCCAGCTGGCCTGTATATTTTTTACGTTTGGCAGCATGATGCGGCTCATGGCGATCATGCGGATGTATTCTTCCGGGGTGGTTAAATTGTGTACGCCCCTGATCTTAGCCAGCAGTGTATCCACATCCTGGAAGGTCCAGGGGATAAAAGCAATAAAGCCCTTTGCATGCTCCGGTTTGCGGCTTTGTACCTCTCTTATTTTTACCAGGTGTTCAAAACGCTCCATCAATGTTTCTACATGGCCAAACATCATGGTGCCGCTGGTGGTGATATCCAGTTGATGCGCCTCATGCATTACGTCCAGCCATTCCTGGCTGCCGCATTTGCCCTTGCTGATCAGTCGTCTTACTCTGTCAGACAATATCTCTGCTCCCGGACCAGGTAAGCTGTCCAGCCCGGCTTCTTTTAAGGCCTGCAACACTTCCCTGTGGGTACTTTTTTCCAGCTTGGTAATATGCGCTACTTCCGGTGGGCCAAGTGTATGCAGCTTAATGTTGGGATATAATCTCTTGAGCTCTTTAAACAGGTTTACGTAATAGTTTAAACCAAGCTCCGGGTGATGGCCGCCCTGCAGTAATAACTGCTCTCCGCCATAGCGGATGGTTTCATCTATCTTCTTTTTGTAGGTTTCTATATCAGTTATATAGGCTTCCGGGTGGCCCGGTATGCGGTAAAAATTGCAGAATTTGCAATTGGCGATACACACATTGGTGGTGTTGAGGTTGCGGTCAATGATCCAGGTTACTTTTTGATGCGGTACCTGGATCTTTCTCAACTCGTCTGCCAGGTACATCAGCTCTGCCAGCGGTGCCTTTTCAAATAAAAAAACCCCTTCTTCTGCAGAAAGGAATTCAAAATTCATCGCCTTTTTATAAAGTTCCGTCAGTTTCATTTTGCCATTTGGATAATAAGTAACAAAAGTACGTTCATAAGGTTGTATTTTTATTGATAGCTTGATATGAAAAAAATATTGACTGTATTTTTTATTGGTTTTTTTTACCCGGCGGTTTTTGCACAGGAAATTTATACGCCCCGGCCACAAGCCAGTTTTATCACCAAATTTCCATTTAAACAATACAGCGGTGGAGTGATGGTGGTGAGGGCATCGCTCAATAATATTCGGGACACCTTGAATTTTATTTTGGATACCGGCAGCGGGGGCATTTCTCTTGATTCCTCCACCTGCGACCAGTATAACCTGGTTCCCAAGGCTTCGGATACCCTGGTTACCGGAATGGGCAGTTCCCGTAAAGCAAAATTTCTCTACCGGCAAACACTCCATTTTCCCGGCCTTAGTATTCCGGATCTGGATTTTCATGTCAACAATTATGATATACTTACCAGTGTATATGGCGAAAAAATAGATGGCATTATCGGGTATAGTTTCTTCCGGCAGTTTATTGTTAAAGTTGATTTTGACACATTGGAACTGAAAGTGTACAAGCCAGGAGAAATGAAATATCCCCGGCAGGGAACCGTGCTGCGGCCGGCATTTACAGCCCTGCCCATACAGAACGCCACCGTAAAAGATGCCCGTAAAATTGATTTCCCTTTTTATTTTGATACAGGTGCCGGTCTTTGTTTTTTAATGAGCGAGGATTTTGCAAAAGACAGTTCCATCCTTTCTAAAAAGCGTAAACTGGTTCGAACCCAGGCGGAGGGCATGGGTGGTAAATTGCAGATGGATATTACCGTGGTAAAAACCTTGCAGGTAGGCAGTTATAAATTCAGGAATGTGCCCACATATATTTTCCGGGATTATTACAATGTTACCTCCTATCCTTACGTGGGGGGGCTTATCGGCAACGACCTGCTGCGGCGCTTTAATATGATCATCAACTACCCCCAGCGGGAAATACACCTGCAGCCCAATACCCATTTTTTAGATCCCTTTGACTATGCTTATACCGGCATGGCCACTTATTATTTAGATGGAAAGATCTATGTAGAAGACATCGTGCCTGGTTCGCCTGCTGATAAGGCAGGGCTAAAAACAGACGATATTCTGATCTCCGTGGGAAATAATTTTTCCAATAACATTATGACGTACAAAACCATGTTGCAAAACTCAACCGAAAGAATAACCCTGATCATAAGCCGGGAGGGTGTAATGAAGCAGTTGTATATCAAACCCCTGAGTATTTTGTAAATTTTCATCCACCCCGTTGTTATCCCCAGCCCTTAACTTTGCGCCCATGATAAATTTTGAAAGGTTTACACTGGCAAATGGATTAAAAGTGCTGGTGCATGAAGATAAGAATACGCCCATGGCGGTGGTGAATGTTATTTATGATGTGGGCGCCAGGGATGAAAGCCCCGAAAAAACCGGCTTTGCCCATTTGTTTGAGCACCTGATGTTTGGTGGCAGCGTAAATATACCAGTGTATGATGAGCCTTTGCAACTGGCTGGCGGTGAAAACAATGCGTTTACCACCAATGATATGACCAATTATTATTGCCAGTTGCCGGTAGAAAATATTGAAACCGCTTTTTGGCTCGAAAGCGACCGGATGCTGAGCCTTGCTTTTGGCGACAAAAGCCTGGATGTACAGCGCAAAGTGGTGTGTGAAGAATTTAAAGAACACTATATCAACAAACCTTATGGCGATGTGTCTCACAAACTTAGGGAACTGGCTTATACCACCCATCCCTACCGCTGGATGACCATTGGAAAAGAATTAAAGCATGTGGAAGATGCCACCCTGCAGGATGTAAAAGATTTTTTTAATAAACATTATACGCCAGGCAATGCCATATTAGTGGTGGCAGGCAATATAGGAGCAGCGGCTGTAAAAGAGCTGGCAGAAAAATGGTTCGGCCCTATCCCCGGAGGTGAAAAATACATCCGCCAGATTCCGGCAGAGCCCAAACAAACCGCTCCCCGTTCACTGGAAGTAAAAGCCAATGTGCCCTTAGATGCCCTGTACAAAGCATGGCATATGTCTTCCCGGCTGGATGAAAGGTACTATGCAACTGAACTGATAACAGAAATATTAAGCGGAGGTGGCTCCTCCCGTTTGTTCCAGGCACTGGTAAAAGAGAAAAAACTATTCAGCAATATCGAATGTCATCATTTTGGAAGTTTTGATGCAGGCCTGCTGATGATAGAGGGCAAACTGGTGAAAGGTGTGCAAATGAAAGATGCAGAAGCCGCAGTGATGGAGGAAGTAAACAAACTGGCCCAGGAAGGCATCAGCGAAAAAGAACTGCAGAAAGTAAAGAACAAAACAGAAAGCATGCTCGCCTTTGAAGATATGAGCCTGATGAACAGGGCCACCAATATTGCTATTTATGAATTGCTGGGCGATGCTGAATTGATGAACCAGGAACTGGACCTCTACCAGCAGGTAACCGCGGCGCAGGTAAAAGAAGAATGTGGAAGGATATTTGACGAGAACAACAGCAACACGCTGTATTATTATTCAAACAATTAAAACATCCGTACTAAATAATTTTTCAATGCTCAACAGAACGATTGCCCCTCCGATAAAGGATGCGGTGGAATTTTCACTCAGCCTGAAGCCTTACACCAACTACACACTGGATAATGGTGTGCAGGTGTTTGCCATTGATGCAGGTGGCCAGGAAGTGCTGCAGTTAGAAATGATCTTTTATGCTGGTAACAGTTACGAAACAGCGAATACAGTGGCGGCAGCCACCAACCAGTTGCTGAAGAACGGCACCTCTACAAAAAATGCTTTTGAGATCAATGAGGCGTTTGAATATTATGGCGCTTATTGCAACCGTTCCTGTTCTCACGAAACGGCTTCGGTTTCATTGCATACCCTCAGCAGGCATTTGCCCAACCTGCTGCCGGTGATAAAGGAAATGATCACGGACAGTGTTTTTCCGGAAAATGAATTGAAGATATATAAACAGAACAGCAAACAAAAGCTGAGTGTGAACCTGAAGAAATGCGACTTTGTTGCCAACCGTTTGATTGATGCGTACCTCTATGGTGAACAGCATCCTTATGGTAAATACAGCGTGGCCGCCGATTATGATGCACTTACAACCGGTCAGCTGAAACAGCATTTTGATCAATACTACGTAAATGGAAACTGTGTGATCTTTGTGGCCGGAAAATTACCGGATGATTTGTATGAGCAACTGAATACACAGTTTGGTTCTTTACAATTGAAAGCCCATAACAAACGGGCAGATATTAAAAACAGTTTACACGCTGCCGGGGAAAGAAAATACCGTATTCAAAACGACCCCAAGGGAGTACAGGGAGCTATCCGCATGGCCACCCATTTTCCTAACCGCCACCATCCGGATTTTACAAAGATGATGGTGCTGAATACGGTGCTGGGTGGTTATTTTGGTTCAAGACTGATGAGTAATATCAGGGAAGACAAAGGATATACTTATGGCATACACAGTTTTGTACAAAACCATTTGCAGGATAGTGCACTGGTGATCAGCACCGAAGCAGGAAAAGATGTGTGTGAAGCAGCCGTGACAGAGATCTACAAAGAGATGAAAATACTGAGGGACGAACTGATAGATGAGGAAGAACTGTTGCTGGTCCGCAATTATCTGATCGGTATCATTCTTGGTGACCTTGATGGTCCGTTTCATATCATCAGCCGCTGGAAGAATATTATACTGAACGGGCTGGATGAAAACTACTTTTACAGCTCCATTGATACCATCAAAAATATACCGGCAGCAGAATTAAAGCAATTAGCCAATACCTATTTTGCTGAAGATAAATTTTACGAACTGGTTGTAATTTAATTTATTTTGACGCATCTTTAAAGCAACAATATGTTACGCCAATGAAATTCCTGATAAAAGTATTGATCACTACAGTAAATGTTTTTGTACTGGCCTACATATTGCCGGGGGTGGATATTGTGAACAATAATTTTTTTACTGCCATCGTAGTGGCTTTTGTTCTGGCGCTGCTGGATGCTTTTATAAAACCATTGCTGATACTGCTTACATTACCCGCCACCATACTCACACTCGGACTCTTCCTTTTTGTGATCAATGCCTGTATCATTTTAATAGATGCGCATTTTGTACATGGCTTTAAAGTGGATTCTTTCTGGCATGCGCTGTTGTTTAGTGTGTTGCTGTCTTTCTTCAATTCCTTTGTACACAAGCAGGCGTTTAAAGAAAAGGAGCCGGTGAAGAGGGCTTAATGTTGAATGGTTCAATTGCTGAATTGTTGGAAAGCTTTTTCAAATTCATGTGCTAAACAACAATTAAACAATATAACAATTTAACCCGCTTCTTTTTAGCCATGTAGTCAATTTACCTACCTTCACCATCTCAAAATTTTTTGATACGATATGCAGTTCCATAGAAAGAATCTCCCGGACGAAGAGCTCATACATATTTATAAAAAGATCCTGCTGCCGAGGATGATCGAAGAAAAGATGCTGCTGCTGTTGCGGCAGGGAAAGATATCCAAATGGTTTAGCGGCATTGGGCAGGAAGCCATTGCTGTTGGCGCTACTTTGGCTTTGGAAGAAGATGAATGGATCATGCCCCTGCACCGTAATCTTGGGGTGTTCACCTCCCGGAATATGCCGCTGAGTAAATTATTTAAACAGTGGCAGGGCAATAAAGATGGGTACAGCAAAGGGCGTGAAAGAAGGTTTCATTTTGGCACAAAGGAGCATCATATCTGTGGTATGATCAGCCACCTGGGTCCGCAACTGGCCATTGCCGATGGCGTGTCGCTGGCACATAAATTAAGTGGCGACAAAAAACTATCGCTGGCTTTTACCGGCGATGGCGGCACCAGCGAAGGTGATTTTCATGAGGCGTTGAATGTGGCGGCGGTGTGGGATCTTCCGGTCATCTTTTTAATTGAGAACAATGGATATGGTTTGAGCACACCGGTAAATGAACAATACCGATGCTTTAGTTTGGTGGAAAGGGCCAAAGGGTATGGCATGGAAGGTATCCGCATCGACGGAAATAATATCCTGGAAGTGTATGATACCATTAAAGGGGTAAGGGATTATTGCATTAATAATCAAAAACCCTATCTGATAGAGTGCATGACCTTTCGTATGCGGGGGCATGAAGAAGCAAGTGGTGTAAAATATGTACCGCCACAATTGTTTGACTTGTGGGAGAAAAAAGACCCGATCAAAAACTATGAGCAATACTTGCTGCAGCAAAATGTATTGACTGAGGCTGCGATAGAAGCAATAAAAACGGATTCTAAAGAATATATCGAGTCGGAATTAAAACTGGCTTACGATGCAGCACCGATGCTGGTGGATATGGAAGAAGAGCTAAATGATGTATATCAACCGCACGTTTACCGTTTCTCAACACCAGATCAACAGCTTCACGTATCAGCAGGCACCCAACCGCAAACAGAAAACGGGAAACAGAAAACAGAGATAAGATTTATTGATGGTATAAAGGATGGTTTAAAACAATCCATGGAACAACATGCCAACCTGGTTTTAATGGGTCAGGACATTGCGGAATATGGTGGTGCTTTTAAGATCACCGAAGGATTTGTAGAACAGTTTGGTAAGGCAAGGGTACGCAATACACCGATTTGCGAAAGTGCCATTGTAGGTGCTGCACTCGGTTTGTCATTGCAGGGTTACAAAGCCATGATGGAAATGCAGTTTGCAGATTTTGCTACAGTGGGTTTTAACCAGATCGTCAATAACCTGGCAAAAATTTATTATCGCTGGGGGCAAAATGCAGATGTGGTGATACGCATGCCAACAGGTGGCGGCGTAGGTGCAGGTCCTTTTCACAGCCAGAGCAATGAAGCCTGGTTTGTACATACACCAGGATTAAAAGTGGTGTATCCATCAACCCCGGCTGATGCCAAGGGTTTGCTGATCGCTGCTATCAACGATCCCAACCCGGTAATATATTTCGAACACAAGGCATTGTACCGCAGTATCAGCGGACCGGTGCCGGATGAATATTATGAAGTGGAAATTGGCAAAGCAAGACTGGTGCAGGATGGCGATGATATCAGCATCATTACCTATGGCAGTGGTGTTCATTGGGCAATGGAGTATGCAAAAAATCATCCGCAACACTCCATTTATATTCTCGACCTTCGAACATTGTTACCACTTGACTATGCTGCCATACAAAATGCCGTGAAGACAACAGGTAAGGTTTTGCTGTTGCATGAAGACACCCTTACCGGCGGCATTGGTGGTGAAATCGCTGCCTGGATAGGAGAACATTGTTTTGAACATTTAGATGCGCCGGTATTACGTTGTGCAAGTCTTGATACAGCCATACCATTTAATATGGACCTGGAAAAGAATTTTATGGCCTACAGCCGGCTTAACGAATACATAGAGAAATTATTAGGATACTAAGATCGAATAATTGTTTTGAATTCATATAACTAAAAGCCCCGGTATTGATCCGGGGCTTTCTTATACAATTTATTTTCTTGTCATTTTTATATGCATGCTCTTAAACTCTTTTCCATCTTTTTCGCTGTACTTGGTCATTTCCAGTGTTTTGTCATCAATCACTTTCATCACTTCCCTTACTTTTACCGATTTGCCCAACATGGCATCGGTCATACTGCCGGAAAAGTTAATTGATTTGGTAGCGGCATCCCAGGTTCCTTCCATGTACATGATACCTGTTCCCATATTATCAACCCAGGTATTCACAAATTTTTTCAGCGTGTTGTCCCATGCCAGCATACCGATCCCTTCAAAAGGCATTCCACCAAAATCACCCGTGTGTTTCGACTCCTGGTAGCGGCCGCCGAGTATCATTTTATTTACACAGGTCGCCTGCATTTTTTGTTCGGGCGCTTTGGGATCCATCCAAAAACTAACTTCTTCATTCCATTCGCCATCCATTTTCGCCAGCATCGTATGCATATCAGACGGAGTGCTGTAATCCATCCATTTTTTCATTTCTTCCGGTGTTTGTGCATTGGCACTAAAAATGCTGGAAACAAAAAGCATTGCAACAATTGTTTTGAAAAACTGTTTCATAAATAATTTTTTTACAAAATAGGCATTTGAGTTTTCAAATGCAAGCTGAGCAGTAATAATTTATGGATATTTTTCTTTGTATGGTACTGCAATAATTTATCAAATGGTGTAACTTGAAAAGCAAATAATAATTATGGATCACAGCACATATAGTTTTGGAATGATCGGATTGGGAACGATGGGCCGCAATCTTTTACTCAATATGGCAGACAATGGTTTTTCAGTGGCCGGGTATGATAAAGACGCCACTAAGATAACAACACTGGAAAAAGAAGGAGCCGGAAAGCCGGTAAAAGGTTTCATAGCATTAAATGATTTTTTAGCAAATCTTTCCTCGCCTAAAGTGATCATGATGCTGGTGCCGGCGGGTAAGATTGTAGACAATGTGATCGATGAACTGGTTCCGTTGTTGAATAAAGGTGATATTATTATTGATGGTGGCAATTCTCATTTTACCGATACCACGGCAAGGGTGAGCCGCTTAGAAGAAAAAGGGCTGCACTTTTTTGGGATGGGTGTTTCAGGCGGGGAAGAGGGAGCAAGACGGGGACCCAGCATGATGCCCGGCGGAGATACGCACGCTTATCAATACATGAAACCGGTATTTGAAAAAATTGCTGCCAAAGTAAATGGGGAACCCTGTGTGGCCTATATTGGTCCGGGTGCTTCGGGGCATTTTGTAAAAATGGTGCATAACGGTATCGAGTATGCCCTGATGCAGCTGATTGCTGATGCGTATGAAATAATGCGAAATGGCCTGCAGTTGAACAACGAGGAGATCCAGTCTGTTTTTGCCAATTGGAATAATGGCAGGTTACAATCATACCTGCTGGAAATAACCGCCGATATATTTGCTTACAAAGAAGAAGATGGCAGTTATTTGGTTGATAAAATAAAAGACGAAGCCAGGTCAAAGGGTACCGGCAAGTGGACAACGCAGGTAGCCACCGACCTGGAACTGCCTGTTCCCACCATTGATATTGCGGTAGCATTAAGAAACCTGTCTAAATACAAATCGTTGAGAACAGCGCTGGCTGCCGCTTACCCTGCAAAAGAAAAAATTACTGGTACAGGTAAAGAATGGTTAACAAAACTGGAAGCCGCTTTTTATTTTTCTACCATCAGCATTTATGCACAGGGATTGCACTTATTGAGTAAAGCTTCGGCAGAATATCAATACCAGTTAAAGCTGGATGAAATTGCCAAGATCTGGCGGGGTGGTTGTATCATACGGGCAGCACTGCTGGAAGATATTTACAAAGCATACAAGGCAAATCCTTCATTGGAGCATTTGTTTTTGGATGCTTCCATTCAAGCCCTCATACAGTCAGCATTGCCAGCAACAAGAGAGATCGTGTCAACACAAATCGCAAATGGTATTTCCGTCCCTGCTTTTGCTAATGCCCTGGGTTATTTTGATGCAATTAGAAGTGAAAACTTACCGCAGAATCTTGTGCAGGCACAACGGGATTATTTTGGCGCACATACGTACGAATTAATTGGGAAGGAAGGGGTGTTTCACACGGAGTGGGAAGGGAGGAAATAAGCAATTGGCAAGGAGGCAAAAAATGCAAGTGCACCAAGATCCAAAAAGGAAAATTGGTAGTGCCAAATGAATCAAAAAGGGATTTAAAAAAATGCGAGCGTAATCAGACAGATCATAACAATCCCAATTCAATCATCATTCAATAAATCATATCTATCTCCATAATGAAAGCATTACACGAAGTAAGATCTCAACCCACCATCTTTATCATCTACGGCGGCAGCGGCGATCTGTGCTGGAGAAAAATTATGCCAGCCTTATTCAATTTGTACCTGGATGGATGGATGCCGGAAAAATTTGTGATCGTGGGCGTTGGTAAATCAGGCTCACCACACGAAGAATACCGGGCAAAACTGCTGGATGGAATCAACCAGTTTTCAAGAAATGGTAAAGCGCCGGACGATAAATGGGCTGCCTTTTCACAACAGGTTTTTTATGAGTCCGTTGACCTGACCGACTACGCCACCTACAATGTGTTTTGCAAATACATTACCGAATATGAAAAAGCGTGGGATGCCAGGGCCTATGTAATACATTATTTTGCAGTTGCTCCCTCCTTGTTCCCGGTAATTGCCAGCAATATTGCAAAGAATAAATTAGCAGAGCAAAGAGAACATACCAGGATCGTGATTGAAAAACCATTTGGACATGATCTTGAATCCGCCAAAGAACTGAATAAACTGCTCAATGAAAATTACAAGGAAGAACAGATCTACCGCATCGACCACTATCTTGGAAAAGAAACGGTGCAGAATATTTTAGCCTTCCGTTTTGCCAATGCCATACTGGAGCCTTTGTGGAACCGGAATTATATTCAGCATGTGCAGATATCCGTTACCGAAAGGCTGGGTGTGGAAAGCCGCGGTGGTTACTATGAAACTTCCGGCGCCCTGAGGGATATGATACAGAACCATATCCTGCAATTACTTTGCCTTATCGCCATGGAACCACCGAATAGTTTTAATGCCGGCGAAATACATAACCGCAAAGTGGATATCATAAAAGCCATGCGCCGCTTTGATGCAGAGCATGTAAGAAAGGCTGCTGTTAGAGGGCAATACGGTGGTGACTGGATGGAAGGGAAGGAAGTGCCCGGCTACCGGGAAGAACCCAATGTGGACCCCAACTCCAACACAGAAACATTTGCAGCCATCAAATTTTTTATTGATAACTGGCGCTGGCAAAATGTACCTTTTTATGTAAGAACCGGCAAGCGGCTTCACCAGTCTGCTTCCATCATTACCATTCAATTTAAAGACCTTCCGCACTTTGTTTTTCCGCCGGAAGCCGTGGAAAGCTGGCAGCAAAACAGGCTCATCATCAGCATACAACCGGAAATGAGTATACGCTTACAGGTACAGGGCAAGCGCCCGGGCCTGGAGATGCTGCTGAACACAGTGGATATGGTGTTTGATTACAAATCCACGTATCCCAGCTATACACCGGAAGCATACGAAACCTTATTGCTGGATGTAATGCAGGGTGAACAAACCCTGTTTATGAGAGGTGATATGGTGGAGGCTGCCTGGGAATTGCTGATGCCGGTGGTGAATGCCTGGGAGAATAAACCCTCGTTAAATTTTCCCAATTACTCTGCTGATTCATGGGGGCCCGAACTCGCCGAAGCATTGATTGCCGCTGATGGTTTTCATTGGTATCATTTACCCATGAATGCAAATAATAAGCACTGATGAAAATACATATCTACGATACAGAACAGGAAGTAATAAAAGGCCTGGCTGATTATTTTGTTGCAATGGTAAATGCGGCAATACGAAAAAACGATGACTGCGCTGTTGTTTTATCCGGCGGCAGCTCACCTAAAAAATTGTACCAGTTGTTAGCTTCGAATGAGTATAAAAATGAAGTTAACTGGAGCAAGGTTTCTTTTTTCTTTGGCGATGAACGGTATGTTCGTTTTGATCATCCCGATAACAATGGATTGATGGCAAAACAAACCTTGTTTGAACCCTTGCATATTGATGAGTCAAAAATATTTTACATTGGCACTTCTTTAAGCCCTGAACAGGCAGCAGCTGACTATACGGATGCCATCTTCACTTTTTTTGGAGAAAGGCAACCTAAATTTGACCTGGTGCTTTTAGGACTGGGTGATAATGCCCATACGGCTTCTTTGTTTCCACATACGGATGTGTTGTACGAAGAAGACGCCATTGTAAGACCGGTTTATTTAGAAGATCAGCAGGTTTACCGCATTACCATGACAGCACCCTTGATCAACGAAGCGCATGCCATTGCTTTTTTGGTGTTTGGTCAATCAAAAGCTGCTGCGGTAAACCATGTATTGAAAGGAGGAAAAAATATTGAACGCTATCCTGCACAGTTGATACAGCCGCTCGACGGAACGGTGAACTGGTTTTTAGATGCAGCAGCTGCTTCGGCACTGTAGCATTATTGTAAGGGTTCAGGTCGCCTTAAGCGCCCCGACCCAGTTCGGTCAACACCAATTCAATCCGCTCTTCCATTGCTTCATACGGCGTAAAGCCTTTTGCCAGTAAATGAAATTTAGTTTCGCTTAATTGCATCAGCACAGCAGGGAAAGCGGTTACCTGTAACTGTTTGCATAAGGCAAATTCATAGAAAGCCTGTTCTTTATATTCGTCGCTTTTTAGTTTTGAATAAAACGCTTCCGGGTTAATGCCATATTTTTCCAGCAGGTGACGGTAGGCTTCCTCATCATCCAGGTCTCTCCCTTCATAGTTCAGTGCATATTGCAGATCTGAGGCAAACGACAATTGTTTTTCGGGATAGAATTCTTTGAATATACAAAGTGCAATGGCCGCTTTTTCGGAGTTCATTACCCAGTCGCTTTGATCCGGATGTTGGATATGCCATAAAAAATCTTCTCCAAATTTTATTCCGGTCAGTTCTTCTACTCTTGTATAAGCAGTTTGAATAAAAGGAGCGATCTTTTCAATGGGCGCCACGTTCTCTTCAATCATCATACCCCCGCTTAATACTTCCACTTCAAACTGGCCCTGGAATTTTTCTTCTATTTTTTTTAATACGGGGCTAAAACCATAGCACCAGCCGCAGTAAGCATCATAGCAATAAATCAGAATGGGTTTCATTTGGCAAAGGTAACCATGCCGTATAGTTGAGATTTGTGAGATGTGAAATATTTACTGCACTCTTAGATTTCCTTGTATCAGCAGGTGTTTTCCGGTATTCACAGTAAAACCGGCACCATCATTCACTGTTTGCTGCACATTCAAAATACATTCGCCACCTGCTGCTGGATTGATAATGATACTGTTGCTGGCGGGCAATGGTGAAGGGGGAATCCTGTTATTGCTCCAGTTACTGGCATCATCCCAGTTGCCATTACCTGTAAATGTGTAGGTTTGATTGACAGGATTGACCCTTACATTGATGATTAGCGTATCTGATAAAGCACCATTGTAAGCAATTAGTTGTACAGGATAAATGCCTGCTGCTGCAAAAATATGTTCTGGGTTGATGGCCGTACTGCTGTCGCTGCCATCGCCAAAATTCCATTTGTAATTCGTTGCATTGTTGCTTAGGTTTTGAAACAGCAGGGTATCTCCCATATCGGGCTGCAGAGGGATATAAGCAAAGGCTGCTGTGGGTTGATAGTATTGCTGCTCATCCAAGTATTCTACGGAGGTAGTTACATAAATACTTCCTGTTTTTGTTTGCCGCACCAATAATACCGGGTGTTTCTCTGAGGGATCAAACCAGGATATTTCCCTGGTATAGATGGTATCGTTTGTAATGACCGGCTGATTGAGAACAGATAAGGAATCAACCTGCATTATGTTAGAAATGAGTTGTAAAGCGTTGCTGTACGTTGCATGTGGCGTGGTTACAGTTCCCCACCCCTTGATGGTATCCTTCCTGTTGATGCTGCTGTTACGATAATAAACATCCGGGATATTGATGGTATAGGCACCTTGTGATGTATTGGTGCCATTGTACTGCAGGGGAAACTTATACAGGGTGTCCGGCCTCTCGAACACATTTTTTACATTTAATGAAAAACCGTTTACTGTAACAGTGTAGGCGGATGCTTTTTGCCGGAGTAAATTGTTGTTCTTTAAAAAGTAGTCATTGGGGTTGCTCTGCTGAAATCCCAGTACGGCAGTTGTTTGCCCGTCGGTAGAAGAAAGATTTACATTGTTGCTGTTGGCTATATAGGGCCATTGCAAAGTAGTATACCCGGTTTGTGAGGGAAGCCGGTACAGCAATCTTCTTTGAGAGCTTCCTGTTAATGAAGAATAGTTCCAGGTAATACCAGCGCCTGAGGTATCAAAGTTTGTATTGCTTAGCTGTGCTTTGGTCAGGTAGAATGTATCGCCGTTGGCAGCAAAATTTGCCATGCTGTATGTTGCTTGTGAAAAAAGCTGTTCAACAAAGCAACACAGCAGAATGATGAGTAAGATTTGTTTCATGCAGTTAGAATGACAATAGATTGTGTTGTCAGACCCTGCTGCTTTGATAAAGTTTAATGCTACTCAAATATCACTGTCTTGTTCTTCCATATCAGCACCCGTTCTTCAAACACCAGCTGCAGTGCTTTTGCCAATACAGCTGTTTCAATTTCTTTACCTGACTTTACCATATCAGCAGCGGTGAAAGAATGATTAACGGGGATGATCTGTTGTGCAATGATGGGTCCTTCATCCAGGTCGTTGGTTACAAAATGAGCGGTTGCGCCAATTAATTTTACCCCACGTTCAAATGCCTGCCGGTATGGGCTGGCACAAATAAACGCCGGTAAAAAAGAGAGATGGATATTGATGATCCGGTGAGCAAATTTTTCAACAAAGGAAGGCGACAGGATCCGCATGTATTTGGCCAGCACTAAATAATCTGTTTTGTATTTTTCAATCACTGCCACCACTTCGTTTTCAAAAATATCTTTCTCCTTGTTTTCATGCGGTACAAAATGAAAAGGGATGTCGAAACGTTTGCATACATCCTGCAATGTAGGGTGGTTGCCGATCACACACTGTACTTCGGCACCCAATGTTTTAAAATGATTGCGGATCAGGATATCGCCCAGGCAGTGGTATTCTTTTGTTACCAGTACGACCACTTTCTTTTGGGTGGAAGGATTTACTGCAATCTCTGCTCCTTCGGGCAGGATGGCTTTCAAATCCGTCCAGATGGGCATTGCTTCGAGTGCGCCATCCACCACGATGCGTACAAAAAAGCGGTTTTCGATGGTATCCACGTGTTCCCTCATGGCCACGATGTTGATACCAAGTTTTGCAATTACGCCGGCTATATCGGCCACCAGGCCCACACGGTCTTTACATTGAATGAGTATTACCATAATTTGTGTGGGTGGGTCGCCCCCTAAGGGCGGCTCACCCTGTTTTATTAGTAACGTTTAATATTAAGCGCTTTAATAACAGCTCACTTGAACCTGAAGTTCATTGCTGCTGCATAAAAGCTATTCTAGTTTAGAAGAAAGCCATCCCCTGCTGTAAAAATAAGCAACCTGTTCTTCATGAATTTTTAAAAACTGCTCCTTCCCTTTAAAAAAATCAAGCACATTATTCACATCTGTATAATACGAATCATCCTCCACAATATTGTTGAAAGAGGAATGAAAATATTTTTTATAATCACTGATCAGTCCATGTTTCTGGGCATTGGCATGTACATAAATAATCGCCTGCTGTAAATACCCGTCTTCGTTAATTTGCAGTCTTTTGAAAGGGCTTTGAAAAACACTTCCTCTTCGTTCATATTTATTATTAAGGTAGTTGGCATAAGAAACAAGGAACCTGTTCATCTGTCGTTCCAGCATTTCGTCAAAAAAGTCTGGGTTTGCCTTATCTTTTTCCCATTGCAGCATCGATTTTGTTTTTCCTTTACTGGAAGTTTTTCAAGAAAGCATGTAATAGTTTCTATACTTTTTGTTTTGCATATAAAATGCGTGTGATTGTTTAACATTGAATAGGACCAGGTAGAAACAAAATCACCCATGAAATTTTTAAACCTTTCGAGGTAAACACCGTAATCTTTTTCCTGGTAAAATAAAAGTATGCCATCGACGCTTTTACAAACCATGTGGTAAAAAGTACCGGGTAAAAAAACAGCTTTTAATTTTTCAGGTGTTGGCATAGAATTATTTCAGGGTTATCAGTTCGGCTACAGTGCAGGGGGAGCCGCCCTTAGGGGGCAACCCACCCGTTTAATGCGCCGCCAGCCAGTTGTCCCCCATACCTACTTCGGCATCTGTGGGCACATCATGTGGCAAGGCCATGGCAGTTTGCATACATTCTAAAATAACCGGTTTTATGATGTCCACTTCCTCTTTGTGTGCATCAAACACCAGTTCATCATGTACCTGCAGCAGCATTTTTGATTTGAATTGCTGTTGCTTAAAGGCTTTGTCAATTTTTATCATTGCCAGTTTTATCATATCTGCAGCGCTGCCCTGGATGGGAGAGTTGATGGCGTTTCTTTCTGCAAAACCACGAACGGTGAAATTGGCTGAATTGATATCCCGGAGCCAGCGTTTGCGGCCCATCAGCGTTTCCACATACCCATTCTCCTGGGCAAAGTGGATGGTGTCGTCCATGTATTTTTGAATGTTGGGGAATTGCTTTTTATAGTTATCGATGATCTCTTTTGCTTCTGCACGGCTGATGCCTAAGTTATCTGCCAGGCCAAAAGCACCCTGACCATAAATGATACCAAAGTTCACGCTCTTGGCTTTGTAGCGCATTTCCTTGGTCACGTCTTTTTCTTCTACATTAAACACCTTAGCCGCAGTAGCGGTATGAATATCTTTGCCTGTTTTAAAAGCGTTACACATATTCTCATCGCCGCTGATGGCTGCTACAATACGCAGTTCTATCTGGGAGTAATCGGCACTCATCAAAACAAACTGTTCATTTCTGGGTATAAATGCTTTCCTGATCTCTCTGCCCCGCTCTGTACGTACCGGTATGTTTTGTAAGTTAGGGTCAGTGCTGCTAAGCCTGCCCGTTACTGCTACTGCCTGTGCATAAGAAGTGTGCACACGGCCTGTTTTTTTGTTCACCATTTCCGGCAATGCATCCACATAAGTGTTTTTTAATTTGGTCAGCTCCCGGAAAGCAAGGATGTCGTCGCAGATTTTATTTTTTACCGCCAGTTTGGTCAGCACATCTTCGCCGGTGGCATACTGCCCCGTCTTGGTTTTTTTTGCTTTAGGGTCCAGTTGTAATTTATCGAACAGCACTTCACCTAGTTGTTTAGGGCTTGCCAGGTTAAACCTCACACCTGCCTGTTGGTACACAGATTCCTCACTGATCTTAGCTTCGGTTTCTAACTGTTTACTGTATTCATGTAGAAAGGCTTCATCAATGCGTATGCCTTCAAATTCCATATCGGTCAGCACTTTTACCAATGGGTTTTCCACTTCGTAAAAAACTTTTTCAACTGCCTTTTCTTTTAACTGGGGAAGAAATATATTTTTTAGTTGCAATGTAATGTCTGCATCTTCTGCTGCATATTCTTTTATCTTTTCCAGTTCCACATCCCTCATATTACCCTGGCCTTTTCCTTTTTTACCGATCAGTTCCTCAATATGTACGGGTTCGTATCCCAGGTATTTTGCACTTAGGGCATCCATGCTTCTTTTGCCATCGGGTTCAATTACATAATGTGCCAGCATGGTATCAAAAATATTCCCCTTTAATTCAAAGCCATACCATTTCAGCATGAGCATATCGTACTTGAGGTTTTGCCCGATCCAGGTCTTTGTTTCGTCATTGAACAAAACGGCAAACTGCTGTAACAGCTGCAGGCAGGCTTCTTTGTCTGCCGGGCAGGGAACATAGTAGGCTTCACCGGGGGTAAACGAAAAACTCAGACCAACGAGTTCTGCATTATTTGCGTCGATACCGGTGGTTTCTGTGTCAAAGCACAGTTCTGATTGTTCTATTGCTGCATTGATAAATTGCTGAATGGATTGTTCATCGTTTAATAAAATATACTCGTGTTCGGTGTTGCTGATATTTTTTTCCACGGTTATCACAGAATCGTCCGAGCCGCCGCCAGGGCTAAAAGCCGCCGCCGGGGTAGTTGCCGCTTCTTTTGTTTCGATGATATTTCCAAACAGATCCATCTGTGCACTTTCTTTTGGGATCTTTTTGGCAGCAGGTTCCAAAGTTCCCCCTTCTGTAGCCGGAGGGGCTTCCTCTCCCAATATCCTTTTGCCCAGGGTTTTAAATTCCAGTTCCGCAAATACTTCTTTCAACGCCTCTTTGTTGACCTCCTTCACCATAAAATTCTCTTCATGAAATTCAGCTGCAGGAATATTGGTAATAATGGTGGCCAGCTTTTTACTCATGATGGCATCCTCTTTTCCATTTCTTATTTTTTCTCCCAGCGCTCCTTTAATAGTATCTGCATTGGCCAGAATATTCTCGAGTGTATCATACTCTGCCAGCAATTTGGCGGCAGTTTTTTCACCCACGCCTTTTATACCGGGGATATTGTCTACCGCATCTCCCATCAGTCCAAGAATATCAATCACCTGGTCCACCGTTTTGATGCCCCATTTGTCACACACTTCTTTGGGGCCTAAAATTTCGTATATACTTCCCTGGTAGGGCGGTTTGTAAATTTTGATGTGCTCTGTCACCAGCTGTCCGTAATCTTTATCCGGCGTTACCATGTACACATCGTAGCCGGCTGTTTCTGCCTGTTTGGCTAAGGCGCCGATCACGTCATCCGCTTCGTATCCGTCAATTCCGATCACGGGAATGTTCATTGCTTCTATGATCCGGATAATATCCGGCACGGCACTTCGGATGTCTTCCGGTGTTTCCTGCCGGTTGGCTTTGTAGTTGGCAAAATCGGTGTGGCGTTCGGTTGGTGCCGCCGTATCAAAACATACGGCCATATGGGTGGGCTTTTGATTATTGAGCAGGTCAACCAGGGTATTGGTGAACCCAAATTGTGCATTGGTATTTCTGCCCTTGCTGGTAATACGTGGATTGCGAATCAACGCATAATAGGCCCTGAATATGAGGGCGTATGCGTCGAGTAAGAATAGTTTTTTTTGCATGGGATAAAAGTAAGTAAAAATGGGTTTGGCCACGAATTGAAATGCGGCCACAGATTACAAGGATTGACACAGGTATATCTGGGTAATAAAAGGGTATCTAAATAAAAAAGCAAGAGATTTATTTTTCTCTTGCCTTCAACTTATTTAATTCTGATTGTAGCCTGTCTCTTTCTCCTCTTTTTTGAGTATTCACACTTTTTTACAACTTAATAAAGAGCAAATTGTTTTTGACTTCAACTTCAATCTTCCCATAAGCACAAACCACATGTTTATTTTGTCTTCCCGGAACCCATTCACCCGAATACTTTTTTAGTGCATTGACCAATCTCCCGCTTGTTTCCCCAATTGTATTTTCCGCAAGAGAGATATTAAATATGTTTCCTGCGTCAGGAACAACAAAGTATATTTTAGCTTTCCCATTAAGGGGCATCTGCCCCGTTTCTTTTAGATAATTGTTTAAAACAATTTGAAAAGAATCAATACCATTTTTAGGATAAGGAGGCTCTTCGCATTTAGTGAATATTGTTTCACAAATAACTTCTGCTGAGTCCTGAGCTTCTTGATTTTGCGCCAATGCGATGAAGTGACAAAGAAAAAACAACAAAAGTAAGCCGGTTTTCATCGTTAAAAATTATGACAATCAGAACCTGGTATCAATAAACATGGGCAACATCGCTCTCCAGGTAGGCCAGTCATGTTTCCACTCTTCGCCCCACACGCTCAATTCGTAGTTGATGCCTTTGTTATACAATACACCTGCAAATTCCCTGGCGGCATCAGGCGCTTCGTACTCGCCACTACCGGTGAGGATATGAATGTGATGACTGCTCCTGATCTGTTCTAAAATATGATGGTCAGTAAGATTGGGAACATAGTGACAAGGGGAGTTGAAATATACCTGGTCGTCGTAAAAACCTTTGGTGTATTCCATCAAATTATACACGCCGCTCATGGCTATCACACCATTGATCAGGTCTGGCCGCTTTAAAAACAAATTCATGCTGTGCAGGGCCC
>Ga0164290_1000802_pt1 | contig 78128 bp, 79 predicted proteins | sample Micstemetagenome_FD_108782 | JGI IMG/M metagenome (GOLD analysis project Ga0164290, IMG submission 108782) | Contaminated culture microbial community from soil near Moab, Utah, USA - Microcoleus steenstrupii SON62 (Illumina Assembly) | ecosystem: Environmental > Terrestrial > Soil > Soil crust... | reverse complement strand
GGGGTCAGGATGGTCGCCTTGATCCACGGCTCGCTGATTTCCATGATCTGCATCACGTCGGGCAGGTCGGCCGGGTTGTGCAGCTCGATCTCGGAGCCGTCGCGCAGGGCGATCTTGTAGACCACCGACGGGGCGGTCGCGATCAGGTCGAGGTTGAACTCGCGGCTGAGGCGTTCCTGGATGATCTCCAGATGCAGCAGGCCGAGGAAGCCGCAGCGGAAGCCGAAGCCGAGGGCGGCGCTGGATTCCATCTCATAGGTGAAGCTGGCGTCGTTCAGGCGCAGGCGGCCGATGGCGGCGCGCAGGTCCTCGAAGTCGGCGGCGTCGACGGGGAAGAGGCCGCAGAAGACCACCGACTGGACTTCCTTGAAGCCCTTGAGCGGTTCGGCGGTCGGCTTCTTCTCGTCGGTGATGGTGTCGCCGACGGCGGCGTGGGCGACCTCCTTGATCTGGGCGGTGATGAAGCCGACCTCGCCGGGGCCGAGCTGGTCGACCGGGGTGTTCTTGGGCAGGAAGACGCCGACGCGGTCGATCAGATGGGTCGAGCCGTTCTGCATCATCTTGACGCGCTGGCCGGTCTTCAGCGTGCCGTCGAAGACGCGGACCAGGACGACGACGCCGAGGTAGGGGTCGTACCAGGCGTCGACCAGCAGGGCCTTCAGCGGGGCGTTCGGATCGCCCCTGGGCGCCGGCAGGCGGGTGACGATGGCCTCAAGCACGTCCTCGATGCCGATGCCGGACTTGGCCGAGCACAGGACGGCCTCGGAGGCGTCGATGCCGATGACGTCCTCGATCTGGGTGCGCACGCGCTCGGGCTCGGCGGCGGGCAGGTCGATCTTGTTGAGGACGGGGACGATCTCGTGATTGTTGTCGATGGCCTGATAGACGTTGGCCAGGGTCTGGGCCTCGACGCCCTGGGAGGCGTCCACGACCAGCAGCGATCCCTCGCAGGCGGCCAGCGAGCGCGAGACCTCATAGGCGAAGTCGACGTGGCCCGGGGTGTCCATCAGGTTCAGGACGTAGTCGAGCCCGTCCCTGGCGGTGTAGTTCAGGCGCACGGTCTGCGCCTTGATGGTGATGCCCCGCTCCTTCTCGATGTCCATGTTATCAAGGACTTGCGCTGACATTTCGCGCGCGGTCAGGCCGCCGGTCACCTGAATCAGGCGGTCGGACAGGGTGGATTTGCCGTGGTCGATGTGCGCGACAACGGAGAAATTCCGGATACGGTCGATGGGAGGGGTCGTCATGGCCGCGCCGGTAGCACGGCGGGGCGGAATCGCCAACGCGGACGGCGTCGCAGCCCTGCCCGGCAACCGCGATTGTGGCGGATTACTTCGCCGTAAGGGGGCCGATTCGCGTTTGAGAAGCGTGACCGGACCCGCTATTCAACGGCTGATGACAGAGCGCCCGAGCGGCGTCTGTCGGTCGGCGCGCGGCCTCCCCGCCGCGGCGCCCAACAGGGGATCAGACGTGGCGAACATCAAGCGGAACATGCAGGCCGGCGCGGCGGTCGTTCTTGTCAGCCTGGCCCTGGCGGCCTGCGGCGGCGAAGGCGACGCCAAGAAGGCCGAGGCCAAGGCGAGCGAAAAGGCCGGCGGCGGCGCCTCCAGCCAGACCGTCTCGGTCGTGGTCGCCTCGCTGCAGAACCTGCCGCGCACCGTGACCGCCTCGGGCACCGTCTCGGCCTGGGAAGAGGTGCCGGTCGGCGCCGAGACCGGCGGCCTGACGGCGACGGGCGTCTATGTCGACGAAGGGACCTATGTGCGTCAGGGCCAGCCGCTGGTGCAGATGAACGACGCCCTGCTGCGCGCCCAGCTGCGCCAGCAGCAGGCGGCGGTGCAGACCGCCGAGGCCAACGCCGCGCGCGATCAGGCGGCCCTCGCCCGGGCCCAGGAATTGAAGGAGCGGGGCTTCCTCAGCCAGGCCTCGCTGGACACGGCCCTGGCCAACCAGCGCGCCTCGAACGCCAATGTGGCGGCGGCGCAGGCGTCGCTGTCCGAGACCCGCACCCGCCTGTCGCAGGCGACGATCAAGGCGCCGGTCTCGGGTCTGGTCATCAGCCGCAGCGTCACGCGCGGCCAGATCATCTCTCCCGGAACCGAGCTGTTCCGCATCGTCCGCGACGGCCGGCTGGAGCTGGACGCCCAGGTGCCGGAGACCGATCTGGCGCTGGTCCGCGCCGGTCAGAGCGCCGTGATCTCGTCCGACCAGATCGGCGAGACGACGGGCCGCGTCCGCATCGTGACGCCCGAGGTCAACGGCCAGACCCGTCTGGGCGTGGCCCGCATCGCCCTTGTCGGCGGCGGTTTCCGCCCCGGCATGTTCGCCCGCGCCCGCATCCAGGTCGGCGACCAGCCGGCCGTGACCGTGCCGACGGCCGCGGTGCTGTACCGCGAGAACCGCGCCGGGGTCTTCATGCTGGGGACTGACAACCGGGCCCACTTCCAGCCCGTGACCGTGCTGTCGCGCACGACCAATTCCACGGCGGTCAGCGGCCTGGCCGCGGGTTCGCGGGTCGTGGTCGCGGGCGCCGGCTTCCTCGGCGAGGGCGATCGCGTGACGGTCGCAGCGGCGGCCCGCCCGGTCGGCGAGCGCGCCTCGGCCGCCCGGACCGCCGCGGTCGGCGCCGCCGCCGCCCGCACCGCAGAAAAGAAATAGGTCGGGACGATGAAGAACATCTCGTCCTGGTCGATCAAGAATCCGATCCCGATCATCCTCATGTTCGTGCTGCTGACGCTTGCGGGCGTCAACGGCTTCATGGGGATGAGGATCAACAACAACCCCGACATCGATTTCCCGCTGATCAGCGTCTATGCGGGCCGGCCCGGGGCCGCGCCCAGCGAGATGGAGGTCCAGGTCACCCGGCTGATCGAGGACAGCCTCGCCGGCCTGCCGGGCGTACGCCACATCAACTCGCAGGTGCTGGACGGTTCGTCCCAGACGACCATCGAGTTCGAGCTGGGCACCGACACCGAACGCGCCACCAACGACGTGCGCAACGCCATGAGCGGCCTGCGCGCCGACCTGCCGCAGGACATGCAGGAGCCCAGCGTCCAGCGCATCGACATCACCGGCGACGCCCTGATCACCTGGGTGGTCCGCTCGTCGACCATGACGCCGGAAGAGATCAGCTGGTTCATCGACAACGAGGTCAGCCGCTCGCTGCTGTCGATCAGCGGCGTCGGCGAGGTCAACCGCTCGGGCGGCGTGGACCGCGAAATCCGCGTCGAGCTGGATCCCGACCGCCTCGCCTCGTTCGGCCTGACGGCGGCCCAGGTCAGCCAGGCGCTGACCTCGGTCAACAACGACCTGCCCGGCGGCCGGGTGACCATCTCGGGCTCCGAGCGGTCGATCCGCACCCTCGGCGCCGCCGGCTCGATCGAGCAGCTGCGCGAGACCCTGATCCCGCTGGCCGGCGGCCGTTCGGCGCGTCTGGGCGATCTGGGCACGGTGACCGACCACTGGAGCGAGCCGCGCCGTCTGGCGCGCTACAACGGTCAGGAGGCCGTGACCTTCAACTTCCTGCGCTCGCGCAGCGCGTCCGAGGTCAAGGTCGCCGAGAAGGTCCGCGAACGCGTCGCCGAGATCGACGAGGCCCATCCGGAACTGACCATCGAAAAGGTCACCTCCAGCGTCGAATATATCGAGGAAAGCTACATCGCCTCGATCGAGGCCCTGCTGCTGGGCGCCGGTCTGGCGGTCGTGGTGGTGTTCATCTTCCTCAGGGACTGGCGCGCGACCTTCATCACCGCCACGGCCATGCCGCTGTCGCTGATCCCCGCCTTCGCCATCCTGGGACCGCTGGACCAGTCGCTGAACGTGGTGACCCTGCTGGCCCTGTCGCTGACGGTGGGCATCCTGGTCGACGACGCCATCGTGGAGATCGAGAACATCGTCCGGCACATGCGGGACGGGAAGTCGCCCTATCACGCCTCGATGGAGGCGGCGGACGAGATCGGTCTGGCCGTCGTGGCCACCACGGCGACCATTCTGGCCGTGTTCGCGCCGGTCGGCTTCATGCCGGGCATCATCGGCCAGTTCTTCAAGGCCTTCGCCCTGGCGGCCTGCGTTTCCGTGGCCTTCTCCCTGGTCGTGGCGCGGACGCTGACGCCGCTGATGGCGGCCTATCTGCTGAAGCACCACAAGCACGAGGACTCCGATCCGTTCTGGATGGGGACCTATCTGAAGGCCCTGCGCTGGTCGCTGGCCAATCGCTGGAAGGTGTTCGCCCTGGGCACGGTGCTGTTCATCGGCTGCGGCGTTCTGGCGACGCGCGTGCCGTTCGAATTCTCGCCCTCGGGCGACCAGGGGCGGGCGGCCTTCTCGGTGGAGCTGCCGCCCGGCGCGACCCTGCGCCAGACCGACGCCATCGTGCAGCAGATCACCCGCGACCTGCGCCAACGGCCCGAGGTGACCTCGGTCTACGCCTCGATCGGCGGTCAGGACGTCAACCAGGCGAACGTCTACGCCGACATGGTCGACAAGGGCGAGCGTGAGCTGAGCCAGCAGGAATTCGCGCGCCAGATGGTGGACGGCTGGAAGGCCATCCCCGGCGCCCGGATCGGCGCCGGCACCGGCAACCAGGGCGGCGGGCCGTCGGACGGCACCAGCTACACCTTCGCCATCCTGAGCGACAATCCGGCGGCCCTGCAGGCCGCGGCCCGCCAGATCGAGGCCGAGATGCGGACCGTTCCGGGGCTGGCCAATGTGGTCAACACCGCCTCGATCGCGCGGCCGGAAATTCTCGTCACGCCGCGTCCGGACCAGGCCGCCCTGATGGGGGTCTCGACCGGCGACATCTCCCAGACCATCCGCGTCGCCACCATCGGCGACGTGGCGCAGAACCTGCCCAAATACAATCTGGGCGACCGTCAGGTGCCGATCCGTCTGCAGCTGACCGAGGCGGCGCGCGAGGACCTGTCGGTGCTGGAGAACCTGCGGGTGCCGACCGACACCGGCGGCGCCGTGCCGCTGAGCGCCGTGGCCGACGTCCAGTTCGGATCGGGGCCGTCGCAGGTGCTGCGTCAGGACCGGTCGCGCATCGCATCGATCACCGCCGAACTGGACGGCATCCGCTCCGGCGAAGCCGATGCGGCGGTCAAGAAGCTGCCGACCGTCCGGAACCTGCCCGCCGGGGTGCGTCAGGTGCCGGCCGGGGACGCCGAGTTCATCCAGGAGATGATCACCGGCTTCGCCGTCGCCTTCGCCACCGGCATCCTGCTGATGTACGCCGTGCTGGTGCTGCTGTTCCGCAGCTTCGCCTATCCGATCACCATCATGGCCTCGCTGCCGCTGGCCATCGGCGGGGCTTTCGTGGCCCTGATGATCGGCGGGTCCAGCTTCTCGATCTCGTCGCTGATCGGGGTGCTGATGCTGATGGGCATCGCGGCCAAGAACTCCATCCTGCTGGTCGACTATATCGTCATGGCCGAGAAGGACGGGATGAAGCGCTGGGACGCCATCATGGACGCCGCCCACAAGCGGGCGCGGCCCATTCTGATGACCACCTTCGCCATGGGCGCGGGCATGATGCCCGTGGCCGTCGGCTGGGGCGCGGACGTCGAATTCCGCCAACCCATGGCCATCGCCGTGGTCGGGGGGCTGATCTCCTCGACCTTCCTGTCGCTGCTGTTCATTCCGCCGATCTTCACCATCGTGGACGACATCGCCGGCTTCTTCGCCCGCCGCATGAGCAAGATGTTCGCGGGCCAGCGCCACGCGCCGGTGCGGCCGGAGCCGGTCGCGCCTCCGGCGGAATAGGCGGCCGGAGGCGGGTCGGGAAGCGGGCGGGATCCGTCCGCTTCCTGTCCATTGCGGACATCCAGGGCTCCGCTACGGTGGCGCGATGAGGGCCGCCTACGACAAGCTGCTGGAAGACGTCTGCGCCCGCCTCGGGTTCTGCGGTTCCGTCGTCGACGAGCGGCCAATGCATGTCGACGCGTTCCTTCCCCGATCCGGCGTCCTGACCGCTGAGGCGTTCGCCGACGCCCTGTTCAAGGCGGAGGGGTGGGATCCCGACGGCCCGGAAGCACGGACTTTCCTTTCCAGCGTGCGCGATGCTTTCGTGCGGCACATGGGCGGGTCCGAGGTCGACGCCGGCCTGCGGTAAGGCTTGAGCCGCATCCGCTTTCCATCCGGCGCAACCAAGCAGTCGCCCAAAACAAAACCGGCCGGGGTTTCCCCCGGCCGGCTGGTCGTCCCGCCTTGCGGCGAAGCGGTCTAGTATTTGAAGCGGACGGTCGCGCCGTAGGTGCGCGGCTGGCCCAGGAAGGCGTCGTAGGTCTGGGTGTCCAGGGCCGGGTTGTAGTAGGTGCCGTTCGGCTGGACCGTCGTCTGGAACGCCGAGCCTTGCAGCGGGGCGTTGTAGGCGACCTGGATGTACTCTTCGTCGGTCAGGTTCTGGACCCAGAACTCGGCCGTCCAGCGCTCGTCCTCGGTGCCGATGATGATGCGGCCGTTCATCGTCGTGTAGGCCTCCTGTTCCTTGTAGGGGAGCAGGTCCGAACCGGTGTTGTAGTCGTCCATGTATTTGGCGGCGAGGCTGAAGCCGGCGCGCATGCCGTTGCCGAAGCTGCGATCGAAGTTGATCGAGCCGGTGGCCGACCATTCCGGGGCGAACGAGGCGCGGGCGCCCGGCAGCAGCGAGAGCTGCGGGAAGTTGCCCGGGTTCGTCAGGTCGGCGGCGGTGAAGTCGCCGTACTGGGCGTCGGTATAGGTGACGCCGCCCTGGAAGCTCAGGCCCTCGATCGGGGTGAACCAGACCATGTCGGCGTCGACGCCGCGCGAGGTCAGTTCCGGGATCGATTCCACCACGAAGGCGGTGCCCAGGAAGGTGTTGAGCTGGAAGTCCTCGAACGTCTGGTCGAAGTAGGTGGCGTTCAGCAGCAGGGTGCGGTTCAGCAGCGTCATCTTCACGCCGGCTTCGTAGCTGTCCACGATCTCCGAGGGGAACAGCAGCGAGGCGTTCGGGGTGATGCCCGTCTGCACGCGGTCCAGGTTGTAGCCGAAGCTCTTGTAGCCGCGGGCGTACGACACATAGGTCAGGATCGACGGGTTCAGGCGGAAGGAGGCCTTGACCGTGCCGCTCAGCTCGCCGTCGTCGAAGTCCTCGCTGATGCCGCGGTTGTTGTAGGCGATGTTCGACCACGGAAGGCAGAAGTTGCCCAGAATGGTCGGGGTGTTGGCGGCGCCCAGCACCGCCCCGATGGCGCCCGCATTGGCCAGGGCCGCGCCGCAGGTCGCGCCGTTGCCGTTGGTGTTGGTCTGCAGGCCCGAGAGGCTCTTCTCATCCATGGTGTAGCGAAGGCCAAGGGTGATGTCGAAGGCGTCGGTGACGTGCCAGCTGTTGTTCGTGAAGATGGCGAACGACTTCGAGCCCTGGTCGTATTTGTCCTCGAAGCCCTGACCGACGATGAAGCCGGGGCCGGTCGCGGCCGTGGGGCCGGCGGGGGACATGCCGCCCGTGGCCAGACAGCCGCCGAAGCCGGCCGCCGTCTGCGCCGGACGGGTGTAGCAGCCGATCGTGGCCGGGCTGATCGGCAGGGCCGGGTTCGCCGCGTTCAGACGGGCGCTGAGCAGGAAGGACAGGAAGGGCGTATAGTCGGCGCCGAAATACCAGCTGTCGGTGCGCTTGATGTCTTCCGAGGTGGCGAAGAAGCCGACCAGCCAGTCGAGTCGGTCGTTGGAGCCGGCCAGACGCAGTTCCTGGGTGACGTTCTCGACTTCGTAGCCGTAATCGCCGTCCTGAACGCGATAGGCGATGTCGGCGCCGGTGAAGTCGATGTCCTGGCCGAGGCTGGACGACCAGCTGCGGGCCGAAGTGACCGAGGTGAAGGTCGAACCGCCGAGGAAGGTCGGCAGGTCGATGTTGGCCTCAATCGAAATGCCCTTGTCCTCGACCTCCTGGCCGTCCGAACGGTTGGCGTAGCCGGTGCGCGAGAAGGGCAGCGGGCCGAAGCCGGCGGCCGGCGGACGCTGGCCGGTGCCGACGGAAAGGGCGTCGACGAACGGATAGGTCGGGCCGGTGCGGATCTGGGTGCCGACGCAGCAGAACTCGTCGCGCGACAGATAGTCGGCGATCACGCGGATCGAGGTGTTGTCGTTCGGCAGCCACAGCAGCTGGCCGCGGACGGTGCCGAAGTCCTGGTTGCCGTCGGTGGTTTCCGGACGCGGGCCGTCACCGGTGTCGATGTTCATGAAGCCGTCGCGGACGCGGCGGCCGGCGTAGAGGCGGAAGGCCAGCTGGTCCGTGATCGGGCCGGTGACCGAGCCCGAGGCGCCCATCTGGCCGTAGTTGCCGGCGGTCAGTTCGGCGTTGAAGCCGGGGGTGAAGGACGGGGCCTCGGTGATGATGTTGATGACGCCGGCCGAGGTGTTCTTGCCGAACAGCGTGCCTTGCGGGCCCTTCAGGACCTCGATGCGGGCCAGTTCGCCCAGGTCGCCGAAGCCGACCGAGTTGCGCGAGCGGTAAACGCCGTCGATGACCACGCCGACCGAGCTTTCCAGACCGGGGTTGTCGCCGACCGTGCCGACGCCGCGGATGCGGGCGGTGGTCGAGGCTTCCGACGAGGTCGAGGTGACCGTCATGCCGGGGGTCAGGATCTGCAGGTCCTTGATGTCGCGAACGCCGGCGTCCTGCAGCGTTTCCTGCGACAGGCTGGTGACCACGATCGGCACGTCCTGCAGGTTCTGCTCGCGCTTCTGGGCGGTGACGATGATGTCGTCGATGGTGGTCGGCTGGTCCTGCGGCGCCTGCTGGGCCGAGGCGGCCCCGGCGACGCCGAAGGCGCATGCGCCGACGACGGCGGCCGACACGGTGCTGCGAAGAAGGTTGGTAAGGCGCATGGTCGCTCCCCGACATGGGCCGGGACTCCGTCGAAGGACGGCGACCGCGGCGTTTCCTGATCCCTGGTCCGCACCCTTCTGTGGAGCGCGGAAAGTCCAGCTTCCGGGGTAATCCAAGCCGGACTCAGCGACAAGCAGCGCGACACCCCCGGGCCCTGTTTCCGCCATGGCGCAAGCATGACTGTGACGCAAAAGCGACAGAAACCGATGACGCTAGGTCAATATTCGCCTAGTCCGGGATAGTATCCGGCGCCCGTTCGGCCAAAATCTTGCGCCGCCGCGAAGCGACGGCCAGTACGACTCCGCCCCCCGCCGCAGAAAGCAGCGACCCCAGCAGGACGCCCAGCTTGACCTCGACCTGTTCGGGCGAGTCGATCGCGCCGGGGAACGCCAGGGCGCCGATGAACAGACTCATGGTGAACCCGACCCCGCACAGCAGGCTGACGCCATAGAGCTCCAGCCAGGTCGCGCCGGTCGGCTTGCGGCCGATCTTCAGGGCAGAGGCCAGCCAGGCCGCGCCCAGCACGCCGATCTGCTTGCCGAGGAACAGGCCGAAGGCGACGCCCAGCACCAGAGGGGCCAGCATCTGGTCCAGCGACAGGCCGGCGAAGCCGACCCCGGCCTTGGCGAAGGCGAACAGGGGCAGGACCAGGAAGGCCACATAGGGGTGCAGGTCATGCATGGCCTCGCGCAGCGGGCTCTGGCCGTCGCAGCGGCGGTCGACGATGGGCACGATGGCGGCGAAGGCGACGGCGGTCAGCGACGTGGACAGGCCCGCCTGCACGGTCAGACCCCAGACCAGGGCGAAGCCGAGGACCCAGAAGGGCGCCGGAATCTGCCATTTGCGGGCGATGAAGAAGCCGGCCGTCAGAAGGGCTCCCACGCCCCAGAGGGGCGGAAGATCGATCCCGGAAGAGAACAGGGCGGCGATCAGGGCGATGGCGCCCAGATCGTCGACGATGGCCAGGGTCAGCAGAAAGACCCGCAGCGACGAAGGCAGGTTGCGCGCCGCGACGGCGAAGACGGCGAGGGCGAAGGCGATGTCGGTGGCCAGGGGAATCGGCCAGCCGCCGTGCGGACCGCCCATCGAGCCCGAAACAGCCAGATAGACCAGGGCGGGGGCGATCATGCCGCCCGCCGCCGCCAGAACCGGCGTGGCCAGGTTGCGCGGATCGCTGAGCTCGCCGCGCAGGATCTCGTATTTGATCTCCAGACCCACCACGAGGAAGAAGACCGCCATCAGGCCTTCCTTGATCCATTCGGAGATGGACATCTCGAGGATCAGGGGCCCGACCTGCAGGACGTGCTCGCTCTTCAGCCAACTGAAATAGACCCCCGACAACGGCGAGTTGGCGACGATCAGGGCCGCAAGGGCGGCAAGGCCCAGCACCATGCCGGAGCCGGCCTCGGTCTTGAGGAAGTCGAGAGTCAGTTTGCGCGCCACGGCGGCCTCCGGATCAGAAAGGTCTGTCGTGGCGTCAGGTTATCGACGGACGCCGGACCGGATTCGCGCCGCATCGGGGGCGCGCCGGCCTGGCCGGGAAGCCCGGCCTGATCTCTGCGGCGCACAATAGCGAGGCGGGCGCGCGGTTCAACCGCAAGCCGACGGTTGCGCCGAAGGGCCGGAGGTCGCATCTGCGCGGAATGCCTCCTTCTCCCGCCTACCGCCCCGAGCCCCGCTTCTTCGATCTGGGCGAGGAATACGGCGACGCCGTGAGGGCGGCGGAGTTTCCGGAAGCCATCCTGCGGGTCCGCAACGACCGGGCGGCGGCGACCGTGGGCCTGGAGACGCTGACCGACGCTGAATGGATTTCCCATTTCGGCCGGTTCGAACCCCTGCCCGGCCAGCCGGGGCCGGTCGCCATGCGCTATCACGGGCATCAGTTCCGCACCTACAATCCCGACCTCGGCGACGGGCGCGGGTTTCTGGCGGCCCAGCTGCGGGACGATCAGGGGCGGCTGCTGGACCTGGGCACCAAGGGTTCGGGCCAGACGCCATGGTCGCGCGGGGCCGACGGGCGGCTGACGCTGAAAGGCGGGATGCGCGAAGTACTGGCGGCCGAGATGCTCGAGGCGCTGGGCGTGCCCACCAGCCGGGCCTTCAGCCTGATCGAGACCGGCGAGCCGCTGGAGCGCGGGGACGAGCCGTCGCCGACGCGGTCGGCGGTGCTGGCGCGGCTGTCGCACAGCCACATCCGCTTCGGCACCTTCCAGCGGGCGGCGTATCTGGGCCGCAAGGACATGGTCGAGGCCCTGGTCGAGCATGCGCGCGGCCTTTACCACCCGGCCGTGGCGCCGGGAGACGTTCCCGGCTTCCTGCGCGCCGTGGTCGAGGCCTCGGCAAGGCTGACGGCGCGGTGGATCGCGGCGGGCTTCGTCCACGGGGTGCTGAACACCGACAATCTGAACGTCACCGGCGAGAGCTTCGACTACGGCCCGTGGCGGTTCCTGCCGCACTATGAGCCCGGCTTCACCGCCGCCTATTTCGACCAGACAGGCCTGTACGCCTTCGCCCGCCAGCCCGAGGCGGTGTTCTGGGCTTTGACCCAGCTGGGCGGGGCGCTGAAGACGGTCGCCGATGCAGAGCCCCTGACCGACGCCCTGAACGGGTTCGGCCAGGCCTATATCCGCGAACTGCGCGCCGCCTTCCTGGCGCGGCTGGGAGTGCAGAGCCTGGGCGAGGCGGCGGACCAGCGGCTGCTGGACACGACCCTGGCCCTGCTGCGCGAGGGCGGCGAGGCGTTGCGGTGGGAGCCGCTGTTCTTCGACTGGTTCGGCGGCTTCGCCTCGTCGGCGCGGGCGCTGGGCGGGCCGAGGGGCAAGCTGTATCAGGGCGAGACCTTCGACGCCTTCCGCTTCGCCCTGTTCGAACACGCGCCCGACCGGCCGGAGCGGCTGGAGCATCGGTACTTCGCCCGGCCCGAGCCCGAGGAAATGCTGATCGACGAGGTCGAGGCGATCTGGACGGCGATCGACGATGACGACGACTGGGGCGCGCTGCGGAACAAGATCGAGCGGGTGCGCGAGGCCGGCGCCGCGTGGAACCTTGGCGGCTGCTGACAGCAGGCTGTCAGCAGGGTGGCGGTAGGAAAGTCAGGCCGGCGCATCGGACCGGCCCGTCGACCGAGGAGCCGCCGCCATGCCGAACCCCTGCCCCCGGTCCGCCTGCCGCAACCTTGACTTTAACCCGGCCTCAACGCCGGCCGCATTACAGAGAATTATGCATACGGCCACGCTTCGGCCCCGTAGCTCTCGCAGAAGGCGGTCACGGATGGTTACGGTCTCGCTTCGCACCCTTGCGGAATGGATTGCGCGATCCGACATCGCTACTGTTGCTAATCACAAGAGCGCCCTCCCCGGCGTCAGAAAAATGACTTCTCAGACCCTCTCCCCCGCCCGCTCGCGGTTGAACGCCAGCTATCGCAATCTGACCCTGTGGACGCTGCAGGGCTGGCTGGTGATGTTCTTCATCGGCGCCGGCTACGCCAAGCTCACCGAGCCGATGACCAATCTGGTCGAGCTGATGCGCTGGCCCGCCCTGGTCGCGCCGAACATGGTGCGCGGCCTCGGGGTGGCGGAGATCATCCTCGCCGTTCTGGTTCTGGCGCCGCTGGTGTCGTGGAAGCACGGCCGCCCGCTGCTGGTCATGGCCGCCTCGGGCCTGCTGGCGCTGGAAGTCGTCATGCTGGGCCTGCACGGCTTCGGCATGGACGCCGGTCCGGCGGTGACCAACCTGGTGCTGATCGCCATGACCGCGCCGGTGCTGTGGATGCGGGCGCGCGAGGTTCGCTGAACCGTCTCCTCCCCACGCGCGGGGAGGTGTCGCGGCGCGGCAGCGCCGTGACGGAGGGGGCGGCGCCGGCTTCGGCCGGCCCTGCGCCAATCCCCTATCGTCGAGCCGCCCCCTCCGTCTCGCCGGCTGATCGCCGGCGAGCCACCTCCCCATTCGCGACGCTCATGGGGAGGAGAGGCTTCCCTTTACGTGCACGTCAAGTTATGACGGCTGCATGGCGACCGCCGACGATCATCGCACCTATTCGATCCGCCAGTTGTGCCGCGAGTTCGGCGCGACGGCGCGGGCCCTGCGCTTCTATGAGGACAAGGGCCTGCTCACGCCCGCCCGCAAGGGCCAGACGCGCGTCTATGACGCCCGCGACCGGGCCCGGCTGAAGCTGATCCTGCGGGGGCGGCGCATCGGCTTCTCCCTGCAGGAGATCCAGGAGATGCTGGATCTCTACGACCACGACAATCACAACGCCCACCAGATGGCCGTCGCCCTGCGCCGCCACCGGGCCCAGATCGCCGCGCTGAAACAGCAGCGCGAAGACCTCGACGCCGCCATCGAGACGGCCGAGGAAGCCTGCGCCGTCATGGAGAAGAAGCTGGCCGAGTTCCGGCCCGACCTTCTGCCCGGCGCCGAGGAATACGCCGACCTGCTGAAGGCGCGGCTGAATCCCGACCCCCACCACCAGCCCTTCAAAGCGAGAGCCTGAACATGGCCTACAAGGCGCCTGTCCGCGACCTGACGTTCATTCTGGACGAGGTGCTGGAGATCGACCGCTATTCGAACCAGCCCGGCTTCGCCGACGTCTCGTCCGACCTGGTCGCCCAGATCCTGGAGGAGGGAGCGAAATTCGCCGAAGAGGTCATCGCCCCGCTGAACCGCGTCGGCGATCAGGAAGGCTGCAAGTGGGATAACGGCAAGGTCACCGGCCCGACGGGCTGGAAGGAAGCCTATCAGGCCATGGTCGAGGCCGGCTGGCCCGCCCTGTCGGCCCTGCCCGAGCACGGCGGCCAGGGCATGCCCGCCGTGGTGGCCATGGCGTTCGGCCAGATGACGGCCGCCGCCAGCGCCGCCTTCTCGATGTATCCGGGCCTGACGGCCGGCGCCTACTGGGGCCTGAACGCCAACGGCTCGGACGAGCTGAAGGCGAAGTATCTGCCCAAGATGGCGACGGGCGAATGGGGCGGGACCATGAACCTGACCGAGCCGCAGTGCGGCACGGATCTGGGCCTGATCCGCACCAAGGCCGTGCCGAACGGCGACGGCAGCTACAACATCACCGGCCAGAAGATCTGGATCTCGTCGGGCGAGCACGACTTCACCGACAACATCATCCACCTGGTGCTGGCCCGGATCGAGGGCGCGCCCGCCGGGATCAAGGGCATCAGCCTGTTCGTCGTGCCCAAGGTCTTCGTCAACGAGGACGGCTCGCTGGGCGAGCGCAACGAGGGCGTCGGCTGCGCCGGCCTCGAGCACAAGATGGGCATCCACGGCAACGCCACCTGCGTCATGGCCTATGAGAACGCCAAAGGGTGGCTGGTCGGGACCGAGAACAAGGGCATGGCCGCCATGTTCGTGATGATGAACGAGGCGCGCCTGGGCACCGGCCTGCAGGGGCTGTCGATCGGCACCGCCGCCTATCAGGCCGCCGCCGAGTTCGCGAAAGACCGGCTGCAGGGGCGCAGCCTGACCGGACCGAAGAACCCCGAGGGTCCCGCCGACCCGATCCTGGTCCATCCCGATGTCCGCCGCATGCTGCTGGAGGCGCGCGCCTTCGTCGAGGGCGGCCAGGCCTTCACCCTGTGGACCGCGCTTCAGGCCGATCTGCAGCACTCCAGCGACGAGGCCGAGGCGACGAAGGCCCGCGACTACATGGGTCTGATCACCCCGGTGCTGAAAGCCTATCTGACCGACAAGGGCTTCCACGTCGCCTCGCTGGCCATGCAGGTGCACGGCGGCAGCGGCTACACCGAGCATTTCCCGGCCAGCCAGTATCTGCGCGATGCGCGGATCACCATGATCTACGAGGGCGCCAACGGCATCCAGGCGCTGGATCTGGTGGGCCGCAAGCTGCCCGCCAACGGCGGTCGGGCGATCATGAACTGGTTCGCCGACATCGACGCCTTCGTCTCCGAGAACGGGGCCGAGGGTCCGATCAAACCCTTCGTCGACGGCCTGGCCGACGCCAAGAAGAAGCTGCAGGAAGGCACGATGTGGCTGATGCAGAACGGCATGCAGAACCCGGATAACGCCGGGGCGGCGAGCACCGACTATCTGCACATCTTCGGCCTGACGGCGCTCGCGTACATGTGGGCGCAGATGGCCAGGGCGGCGCAGGCGAAGGTGGACGCGGGGTCGACCGATCCCTTCTACGCCAACAAGCTGATGACCGGCCGCTACTTCGTCGAGCGCATCCTGCCCGACACCGGCGCCCATCTGGCCAAGCTGAAGACCGGCGCGGACGTGCTGATGCAGATGCCGGCGGAGGCGTTCTGATCACTTTATCGGCTTGAGTTCGGGCAAGCCCAAACGCGTCCTCTCTGCTGCGAAGGCGCTCGCGTCAAAGGGACCGCGAACTGAAACAGAAGGATCGACGCGCGGTCCATCGACATCGCGAAGGATATAGAAATACGCCACAGAGTTAGCTGTCGGGTGTGATGCAGCAACAACGTAGCGGTCGTCGAACCCAACCTCGAAGACCGTTGCCGGAATACGACCGATGCATCCGTCCTCCAGCGCGTAGCAGACATGCATCTGCTCTTCGATGTCGGTGGCCCATAGCCTGTAGGGACCGCTCAGTTGGTCGTTCTGGACCGGTCCTCCACACCCGCTCAAAGCGAACACCAAGGCCAGAAACAAAAACCGTCCAAGCATAGCGTGCCTCCACCAAAGTCCGGCGATCATGACCGGAAGCAACAACCCAGAGAAGCGTCATGAACGTCCTCAACGTCCCCGAGCCCGCCTTCATGCAGGAGGAGGAGATCGTTCTCTTCTCCGACAGCGTCGGCAAATGGATCGACGAGCATGCGCCGCCCGAGGCCGTGCAGTCGTGGATCGCCAATTCGTCGGTGCCGCGCGAGCTGTGGACCGCATCGGGCGAAGCCGGCCTTCTCGGCCTGTCCATGCCCGAGGAAGACGGCGGCATGGGCGGCGACTACCGGCACGAGGTGGTGCTGATGCGCCAGCTGGGCTGGAAGGGCGCGGACCACTTCGGCATCTCGCTGCACAATGCGATCGTCATGCCGTACATCTGGCACTACGGCACCGAGGAGCAGAAGCAACGCTGGCTGCCGCGGCTGCAGTCGGGCGAACTGGTCGGCGCCATCGCCATGACCGAGCCGGGCGCCGGGTCCGACCTGCAGGGGGTCAAGACCACCGCCATCAAGACCGGCAACCAGTATGTGGTGAACGGATCCAAGACCTTCATCACCAACGGCCAGCTGGCGAACTTCATCATCGTGGTGGCCAAGACCGATCCGAACGAGGGCGCCAAGGGCACCTCGCTGATCGTGGTCGAGACCGACGGCGCCGAGGGTTTCGAGCGCGGGCGGAACCTGCACAAGATCGGCATGGAGGGGAACGACACCTCCGAGCTGTTCTTCAACGACGTGAAGGTCCCGGGCGAGAACGTCATCGGCGGCGGCGAGGGCCAGGGCTTCATCCAGCTGATGCAGCAGCTGCCCCAGGAGCGGCTGAACATCGCCGTCCAGGGGGTGGCCGCGGCCGAGCGCGGGCTTCAGGAGACCCTGGCCTACGTCAAGGAGCGCAAGGCGTTCGGGAAGCGGGTGATCGACTTCCAGAACACCCAGTTCAAGCTGGCCGAGGTGAAGACCAAGCTGACCGTCGCCAAGGTGTTCGTCGACCACTGCCTGGGCCTGCATCTGCAGGGCAAGCTGGACGCCGCCACGGCGTCGATGGCCAAATACTGGGTCACCGACATCCAGGGCGAGGTCATCGACGAGATGCTGCAGCTGCACGGCGGCTATGGCTACATGAACGAATACCCGATCGCCCAGCTGTACAAGGACGCCCGCGTCCAGCGCATCTACGGCGGGACGAACGAGATCATGAAGCTGCTGATCGCGCGGACCCTGTAGGGCTGGCGCGGTCGACGGGCGCAGGGGTTCGCATTATGGGACCGGTCCAATGACCGTTCACAGCGAGCACGATCTCAGGGAAGCGCTGCGCGCGATCGAGTCCACCAGCGCCAAATGCGAAAAGGCGTTGGGAAGTCTCCAGCCCGCCACGGCCCAGCACACCCTGCTAACGCGCAGGATCGCGGCCTTCGCGATCGCCATTGACCTGCTCAAGGAGAAGTTGGGCGAATGATCCGCCTCCACGTCCCCCAGCCCCTGTCGCCCGACGCCGCCGTCCTGCCGACGCTCGACCAGTCGCGCTACCTGACCCAGGTGATGCGGCTGAAGATCGGGGACAGCCTGCTGGTCTTCAACGGCGTCGACGGCGAGTGGCGCTGCGTCATCGCCGAGGTGCTGAAGAAGGGCGTGGTGTTGCGGGCGGAGGAACAGGTCCGGCCGCAGTCGACCGGGCCCGATGTCGAACTGCTGATCAGCGTGGTGAAGAAGAGCGCGCTGGAGTTCGCGGTCGAAAAGGCCACCGAACTGGGCGTGCGGCGCATCCGGCTGGTGGTCACCCACCGGACCCAGACTTCACACGTGCGGATGGACCGGCTGGACGCCATCGCCATCGAGGCGGCCGAACAGACCGGGCGGGTCGACGTGCCCATGGTCGACGAGCCGGTGAAGCTGGCCGAGCTGCTGGACGGCCGGGAAGCCGGGCGGCGGCTGATGTTCTGCGACGAGACGGGGGGTGAACCGGCAGGACCGGCGCTTGAGGCGGCGGGCCCGGGCCTGTGGGCCGTGCTGATCGGACCCGAGGGCGGTTTCTCGCCCGAGGAGCGGGAGCGGCTGAGGGCCCTGCCCTTCACCACCGCCGTGTCGCTGGGTCCCAGAATTCTGCGCGCCGACACCGCCGCCGTCGCCGCCCTGACCCTGTGGCAGGCGGCCGTAGGGGACTGGGATCGATAAACCCAAGCCGGCCTTATCCGTTCCGGAGCAGAATGGGGCTTGAGCCGGCCGTCCGGCCCGCCCATCTAGCGGCGACACGAGGGGCTGGAACTACCGCATGGCCGACGCCGAACCGCTTTCCCGGGAAGACCTGATCGGCGCCATGTCGAAAGGGGCCAAGCCCAAGGATCAATGGCGCATCGGCGCCGAGCACGAGAAGTTCGGCTTCGACCGCACGACCCTGCGGCGGCCTGCCTATGAGGGCGAGAGCGGCATCCTGGCCATGCTGACCGGCCTGCAGCGGTTCGGCTGGGCCCCCGTCGAGGAGGCGGGCCACGTCATCGCCCTGGAGCGCCGCAACGCCGACGGGACCACCGCCTCCATCTCGCTGGAGCCGGGCGGTCAGTTCGAGTTGTCGGGCGCGCCGCTGAAGGACGTGCACGAAATCTGCGACGAGACCGGCCGCCACCTGATGGAGGTCAAACAGGTCGCCGACCAGATCAATCTCGGCTTCATCGGCGCCGGATTCGACCCGATGTGGCGGCGCGAGGACGTGCCGGTCATGCCCAAGGGCCGCTATTCCATCATGCGGGCCTATATGCCGAAGAAGGGGTCGCTGGGCCTCGACATGATGCTGCGCACCTGCACCATCCAGTCGAACCTCGACTTCGCGGACGAGGCCGACATGGTCGCCAAATTCCGCACCTCCCTGGCGCTGCAGCCGATCGCCACGGCCCTGTTCGCCTGTTCGCCCTTCGTCGAGGGCAAGCCCAGCGGCTTCCTGTCGTCGCGGGCCAATGTCTGGACCGACACCGATCCGGACCGCACCGGCATGCTGGACTTCGTCTTCCAGGACGGCTTCGGCTACGAGCGCTACGCCGACTATGCGCTGGACGTGCCCATGTATTTCGCCAAGCGTGGCGAGACCTATGTCGACCTGTCAGGGCAGTCGTTCCGGAAATTCATGTCCGGGGGGCTGGACGCCCTGCCCGGCGAGCGGGCGACGAAGAAGGACTGGAACGACCATCTGACGACGCTTTTCCCCGAGGTGCGGCTGAAGTCGTATCTGGAGATGCGCGGCGCCGACGGCGGGCCGTGGAGCCGGATCTGCGCGCTTCAGGCCCTGTGGGCCGGGGTGCTGTACGACGGCGCGGCGCTTTCCGCCGCCTGGGATCTGGTCAAGGACTGGGACATCGCCGACCACGAGCGGCTGCGCCGCGACGTGACCCGTCTGGGCCTCAAGGCCGAGGTGGCGGGCCGGTCGGTGCGGGACGTGGCCGTGGACATGGTCCACATCGCCCGCGAGGGGCTGAAGAACCGCGCCCGCTTCAGCGGCGGCATGGTCGACGAGCGCGGCTATCTGTCGGAACTGGAAGACATCGCCGACAGCGGGGTCACTCCCGCCGACCGGCTGCTGGAGCTCTACCACGGTGAGTGGCGGGGCGACGTGACGCGGATGTACCGGGACTTCGCCTACTAGGCCGCGCCGCGTTCGAACGGACCCAGGGCGTCAATCACGAGCCGGGTGTCCATGTATTCGGTCAGCTCGACCAGTTGTCCGTCCCGGAACCTCACCACCCAGCAGTAGGTGTTGTCATAGCGTTTGCCGTCGGTCGTCTCGGCGTCGCCGGTGCACTGAACGGCGGCCCAGTCGCCTTCGACGATGAACCGCTGGGCCGTGTTCCGGTAGGATTTGAACCGCGCCATCAAGGGCCGCAGCAGCTCGCTCCGCACCGCCGCCTTGCCGCGGTAAACGCCGGACCAGTCGGTCGATCCGATCATGATCCAGGTGAAGTCGTCGGCCATGGCCTCCACGAAGGCCCGGCCGTCGCCGACGGCCAGACCTTCGAAGACGGCTTCCAGCGCCGCGCGGTTGTCCGCGCCGGCCATCAGGCGCCGACCGTCCGCCGCGTGCGGGCGATGTCGGCCGAGTTGCACTGGGCGACCTCGGCCTCCGTCAGCGCCAGGCCGGCACGGGCGTAGGTCGAAACGGGGCCCACGCGGCCGACGAAGCGACGGCACTCGCGCATCAGCGGCTGGGTGGTTCCGCCGCCACGGCCGGCGCAGGCGCCGTCGGGGCCGCAGTTCCAGTTGCGTCCATCGAGGTTCAGCTGGATCTGGCGCGGTTGCAGCAGGGTGGCCGCGGCGCCCGACGAGGGTGCGGGGGCGGCGGTCTGGACGGCGAGGGCCGCCATCAGGGTCAGGACGAGCATGGTATCCTCCGGGGCTGGTCAAAACGAACGGCCCGATGTAAAAGTGACCGTTCGTGCACCAATAAGTGACCGATCGGTCACTTCAAGTCAAGAGGCTTTATCCATGCCGCCCAAAGGCGACGCCACCCATGCAAGACTGATCGACGAGGCGATGGCCCAGGTCACCGTGCGCGGTCTTGCGGCGGTCAGTCTTGCGGACGTCGCGGGCGCGGCCGGCGTGTCCAAGAGCGCGGTGCTGAAGCATTTCCAGTCCAAGGAGGCGCTGCAGGCCGAGGTGGTCGACGCCATGATCGACCGCTTCAAGACCGCCGTCTGGGATCCGGCCGAGCCGCTTGAGCCCGGCCGGGAACGGCTGGACCGCATCTTCCAGGGCGAACTGGACTGGATCGACGGCGAGGACCGTCCGGGCGGCTGTCCGCTGAAGGCGGCGGCGATGGAGCTGGACGACCAGCCGGGCCCACTGCGCGACACGCTGAAGAGCAGTCAGGTGCGCTGGGCGAAGACGCTGAAGCGCGAGTTCCGGGCCCTGTATCCGGACGCCGACGACTCGATGCTCGAGCTCAAGGTGTTCCAGCTCAAGGGGCTGGTGCTGGCCTATGGCCATTCGCGCCGCCTGCTGGACGACGAGACGGCGCGCGGACAGGCGACGGCGGCGTATCGGGCGCTGGTCGCGGCTTGATCGCCGGACGGCGCCGGACGATGGTGCGCCCATGCGCGCCAGCCTGACGCCGATGATCCATGTACCCGACGTACGGGCCGCCGCGGCCTGGTACGGTGCGATCGGATTCGACGTGCTCGACATCGGAGAGGAGGGGACAGAGGCGGTGTTCGCCCTGCTGGGCTGCGGCGACGGCCGGCTGATGCTCAATACCGGCGGACGGGCGTCCGACGCGCCCCGGCGCGATGCGGACCTGTATCTGCATACGACCGATATTGACGCACTGTTCGCCCAGATCGGGGACCGCGCGGTCGTGGTGGAGCCGCCGCATGACACCTTCTACGGCATGCGCGAATTCATCATCCGCGACCTCAACGGCTTCTGGCTGACGTTCGGCCAACCGACCACGGAGACAACATGACCGGAACCATTCGCGTCGGCATCGGCGGCTGGACCTATGAGCCCTGGCGCGGCGTCTTCTATCCCGAGAAGTGGAGCCAGAAGCGCGAGCTGGAATACGCCAGCCGGCACACGACCTCGATCGAGATCAACGGCACCTACTATTCGGGCTTCAAGCCCGAGACCTGGATGAAGTGGCGCGACGAGACGCCTGACGACTTCGTCTTCGCGGTCAAGGCCAGCCGGTTCTGCACCAATCGCAAGGTGCTGTCCGAGGGCAACGACAGCCTGCAGCGGTTCCTCGACCAGGGGCTGACGGCGCTGGGCGACAAGCTGGGGCCGATCAACTGGCAGTTCATGGCCACCAAGAAGTTCGATCCGGTCGACTTCGAGGGCTTCCTGAAGCTGTTGCCGAAGGAGAAGGACGGGGTGCGCCTGCGTCACGCCCTGGAGGTCCGCAGCGGCACCTTCGACAACGAGCAGTTCTACGACCTGGCCCGGAAGTACGGCGCGGCCATCGTCTACGGCCATGACGACGAGGCGCCGGAATGGCCGCGCATCGATCAGGACACGGCCGACTTCAAATACGCGCGCCTGATGTCGAGCCGCGAGGATGAGCCGACGGGCATGACCTCCGCCGAACTGGACGCCATCGTGAAGCAGACCCGCGAATGGGCGAAGAAGGGCGACGTCTTCGCCTATTTCATCGCCGGGGCGAAGGTGCGCAATCCGGCGGCGGCGCAGGCGCTGATCGCGAAACTGGGCTGACGGATCAGGCTGTCGGCTGGTTCTCGAACCATTCGACGATGCCGGCCATGTCGCGCTCGAAGCCGCCCGGGATGTAGATGTTCAGCACCCCGGCGCGCCTGTCCGTGCGGTTGGCGAAGTCGTGAGTCACGCCGGCCGCGGCGCGGATGAAACTGCCCACGCCGGCGTCGATCCATTCATCGCCGACCAGCAGGCTCATCGTTCCCTCGATGACGTAGAAGATGTCGTCGTGGTCGGCGTGGCTGTGCGGTCCGGGGCCCGAACTGTGGGGCTCGAGAAACCATTCCGAGATGGAATAGGCGGCGCCGGTCTCGGCCTCGTCGGCCTTGAACACCGCGCTCATGGCGCCCATCGCATAGGCGCGGCCCTCGCCGGGACCGAGGACAATGGGACGAAGGCGTTCGCTGTCGGACATTTCGGCGCTCCCTAAGCATCCGATCTTGTGCCGGAGCGTGCGAAGGCACAACTGGGAGCGAGCCCAGGAGCCAACCCCATGCCCATCGCCACCCGCGCCTTCGCCGCCACCTCCAGCACGGCGCCGCTGTCGCCGTTCAATTTCGACCGGCGCGATCCGGGTCCGGACGATGTGGCGATCGAGATCAAATTCTGCGGCGTCTGCCACTCTGACCTGCATGTGGCGAAGAACGAGCTGGGCAATACGCCCTATCCGGTCGTGCCGGGGCATGAGATCGCGGGCGTGGTGACGGCGGTGGGCGGCAACGTCGCCCGCTTCAAGGTCGGCGACCGCGTCGGCGTCGGCTGCATGGTCGACAGCTGCCGCAAATGCCGGCCCTGTCTGGAAGGCGAGGAGCAGTACTGCGTCCCCGGCATGACCCAGACCTACAGCTCGCCCGATCCCAAGGGCGCCGTCGTGGGTCAGGAGATCACCCAGGGCGGCTATTCCACCGCCATCGTGGTCGACCAGAACTATGTGGTGACCATTCCCGACAGCATCCCGCTGGACGCCGCCGCGCCCCTGCTGTGCGCCGGCATCACCACCTATTCGCCGCTGCGGCACTGGAAGGTCGGCCCCGGGTCGAAGGTCGCCGTCATCGGCCTGGGCGGTCTGGGCCATATGGCGGTCAAACAGGCGGCGGCCATGGGCGCGGAAGTCACCGTCCTGTCGACCTCGGACCGCAAGAAGGCGGACGCCGAGCGGATGGGGGCGAAGCATTTCCTCATCAACTCCGACAAGGCGGCGATGAAGGCGGCGGCCGAGAGCTTCGACCTGATCATCAACACCGTCTCGGCCACGCACGAGATCGCCAGCCACGTCCAACTGCTGGCCAAGGACGGGACCATGGTCATGCTGGGTCTGACCACCGAGGGCCTGCCGGTCTACGCCAGGGGCCTGCTGTGGCGTCGGCGCTCGGTGGCGGGGTCGCTGATCGGCGGCATCCGCGAGACCCAGGAGATGCTGGACTTCTGCGCCGAGCACGGCCTGGCCTGCGACATCGAGGTGATCGCCCCCGACCAGGTCAACGAAGCCTATGAGCGGATGGAGCGGTCGGACGTGCGATATCGCTTCGTACTGGACATGGCCCGGATCTGAGCCGGTCCGGCCGAGCCTTCACGCGCAACCCGGCAGCCGCTACACCTGTTCCCGAACAGGCGCCGCGTGAGACGGCGCCGTCAGGGACAAGGAAACGCACATGGCTCGAGTGGCTCTGGTTACGGGCGGCACCCGCGGCATCGGCAAGGCGATCGTCCAGCGGCTGAAGGAGGATGGCATGTCCGTCGCCGCCGGCTATTCCGGCAATGTGGAGGCCGCCGAGGCGACGGCGAGGGAGCTGGGCGTCACCATCGTCAAGGGCAATGTCGGAAGCTTCGACGACTGCGCCCGGGCGGTGAAGGAGGTCGAGGACCAGCTGGGCCCCATCGACGTTCTGGTGAACAACGCCGGCATCACCCGCGACGGCTTCTTCCACAAGATGACCGCGGACCAGTGGTCGGACGTGATCCGCGTCAACATGGACAGCGTCTTCAACATGACGCGCCAGGTGATCACGGGCATGCGCGACCGCGGCTTCGGCCGGATCGTCAACATCAGCTCGATCAACGGCCAGAAGGGCCAGATCGGCCAGACCAACTATTCCGCCGCCAAGGCCGGGATGATCGGCTTCACCAAGGCCCTGGCGCTGGAGAATGCGCGCAAGGGGGTGACGGTGAACTGCATCGCCCCCGGCTATATCGACACCGAGATGGTCGGGGCCATGGACGAGAAGGTCCTGGCCGGAATCATCGCCCAGATCCCGGTCGGAAGACTCGGAAAAGGCGAGGAAATCGCCGACATGGTGTCCTGGCTGTCGGGCGAACGTGCCGGATATGTCACAGGCTGCACGCTGTCGTTGAACGGCGGTCAGTATCTGGTCGGCTGATCGGGGCCTGCCCAAAATCCGCCGCGCGGCCGCTGCACCACTCCTGCCCATGGAGTTGACGGCAGGGTCCAGAACGGCGCGAACGCCGCTTCCGGCCGCGATGGCGATCGCCCTCGCGTCGGCGGCGCTGTCGTTCGCCGCCACTTCGTCGGAAGCCCAGGCCCAGACGCGCGGCAACGCCCAGGCCGAGCAGAGCCAGTCCCTGCGCAACAGCGGCGCGGCCTCCCGCGCCCTGCCGCCCACCGGCCGCTATGTCGCGGAATCGGGCGAGGGCTTCATCCTCGACCGTTCGGGCCAGCGGCCCCTGCTGCGTTTCGACCGGCGCGACGAGACCTGGGTGCTGCGCCCCACCGCGGCGCCGCGCGGCGACGTCATCTATCGCAACGACGCGGGCGACCAGCTGCTGCGGGTCACGCCGGGCGGCGGCATGACCGTCTATACGCCGCGCGCGCCCGGCGGATCGCCGGCCTCCCTGTCGGGCCCGGCCCCCAGCCTGACGCCGCCGACCCTGGGCCCGGCCCAGATGTTCCAGCTGATGACCCGGCGCAGCGCCATGCTGAGCCAGGCGCTGGGGCGGCTGATCGAGATCAATGTCGACACCGACAGCGCCGCCGAAAGCCTGACCGTCGAGGCCCTGATCCTGTCGACGGACGCGGCCCTGCGCATCGCCCGCTCGCCCTCGGCGCGGGCCTCGCTGGACCGGCTGCGCAGCATCACCATCGTCGACGGGCCGCGCGCCTCGGTGACCTACGCCCGGGGCGACCTGCGCATCGTGGTGGCGCCCGTTCAGGGCGTGGCGGGACGACCGTCCTCGGCCCGGGTGATCGACGCCTTCCTGACCCCCGCGACCACGACCCGCCGGCGGTAGTCAGCCGGCGAAGACGTCCTTGGCGGCCCGCCGCACGGCGAACTCTGCGGCATCGCGAGCGCGGACGAAGGGATTGAAGGCCTTCTCCATGCCGATGGTCGTCGGCACGGTCGCCTCGCCCCGCTCCCGCATCGCGGAGATCCCCTCAGCCCGCGCGCGCATTTCCGGCCGGTCGTCCAGGCTGAGGGCGAAGCGGGCGTTGGAAGCGGTGTATTCGTGGGCGCACCAGACCACCGTCTCGTCCGGCCAGGCCGCGAGGGTTTGAAGACTGGCGTGCATCTGCTCCGGCGTCCCCTCGAACAGCCGGCCGCAACCCAGGTTGAACAGCACGTCGCCGACGAAGGCCTGGGCGTCCCGGACCGAGCGGTAGACGATGTGGCCCAGGGTGTGGCCCGGCGCATGGGTCACCTCGAGCACGGTGTCGCCCAGCATCACCGTGTCGCCGCCGGCGACGACGCGGTCGATGGGCGCGGCCTTGCGCACCTCCTCGGGGCCGACGATCTCGCAGCCGGTCTCTTCCTTGAGCCGGGCGTTGCCCTGGGTGTGGTCCGGGTGCCAGTGGGTGTTCAGGATCAGGTCCAGCCGGTCCCAGCCGGACTGCGCGAGGTCCGCCAGAATGGCGGCGGCGTCCGGCGTATCGATCGCCGCGACCGTCCCGGTGGCGGCGTCCCGGACCAGCAGGCCGTAGTTGTCGTTCAGGCAGGGGAAGATGCGGACGTCGAGGGTCATGCCCCATCCTAGCAGCCTGGCCCGACCCGGCCTATGCTGGCCCCATGCGGCGCAGCATCGAGGACCTTCGCATCTTCTACGGCGAGCCGGCCGGCGCCCTGGCGCGCCGTCTGCTGGCGCGGCGGCTGGAGGACGCCTGGGGCGAGGCCACCAACAGCGATGTGCTGGGTCTGGGCTACGCCACGCCGTGGCTGGACGCCTTCGTCGGCGCGCGCCGGGTGGTGGCGGCCATGCCCGGCGGCCAGGGGGTCGAGCTGTGGCCCTCGGTCGGCAAGAACCGGACGCTGCTGGTCGACGACCGCCGCCTGCCCTTCGCCGCCGGATCGTTCGACCGCATCCTGCTGGTCCATGCGCTGGAAGAGGCCGACGACGCCGCGGCCCTGATGACCGAGGCGGTGCGCGCCCTGTCGCCGGCGGGGCGGATCATCCTGGTGGCGGCCGCGCGCGGCGGGCTGTGGGCCCGGGCCGAGACCACGCCGTTCGGACACGGCCGGCCGTTCACGCGAGGCCAGCTGGAGCGGCTGGTGCGGGCCGCGGGGCTGGAGCCGACCGCATGGTCCCAGACCCTGTATGTGCCGCCCTGGGGGCCCCTGCTGCCGCTGGCGGACGGGTTCGAGCAGGTCGGCAAGCGGATCATGCCCGGCGCGGCGGGGGTCATCCTGCTGGAGGCGACGCGGCGCGAATACGCCCGCATCCGGCCGGGCGGCGCCGTGGCGACCGTTCCGGTGCTGACCCCGGCCCTCCAGCCCCAGCCGGCGAACCGGTCGGGACGCGAGAAACTGATCGGAGACGATCTGGCGGGAAGACGCGAACGCCCTTAAAGCCTCGGCCATGCAGCGACTGATCCTGATGCGCCACGCCAAGGCGGAGAAGAGCTCCGCCTCGGGCCAGGACCACGACCGTCCCCTGTCGGACAAGGGGCGGAGCGACGCCGCCGCCATGGGCCGGGCCCTGGCCGCGCGGGGCATGAAGCCCGATCTGGCCTTCGTGTCTCCCTCGACCCGCACACGCCAGACCTGGGATCTGCTGCACGACGCCTTCGGCGATGTGCAGGTGCGCGAGCCCGAGCCGCTGTACAACGGCGCCGCCGACACCCTGCGCCGCTATGTCGAGGGGGCCGAGGACGAGGCCGGCTGCCTGATGGTGGTGGCGCACAATCCGGGCGTCCATGTGCTGGCCGTGGAATATCTGGTCGAAAGCGCGGCCTCGCCGTCGGTGCTGGACCGGATGAGCGGCGGCTTCCCGCCCGGCGCGGCGGCCATCTTCACCGTGGATGTCGCCGGGCGCTGCGTCTTCGAGGGCTTTCTGCAGCCGCGCGACCTGACCGGCGCATGACCGGGGTCGCGTACAAGCTGGCGGACCGGACCGAATGGGCCGCCGCGCGCGCCGCCGGAGCCTACGCCGGTTCGGCGGTCGATCTGGCGGACGGCTACATCCATCTGTCGGACGCCGGCCAGCTGGCCGAGACGGCGCGGCGGCACTATGCGGGCCGCGCGGACCTGATGCTGGTGGCCGTGGACCTGACGGCGCTGGGCGATGACCTGAAATGGGAGGCCTCGCGCGGCGGAGCCCTGTTTCCTCACCTGTTCGCCCCCCTGCCCGTCGCCGCCGCCACGGAGGAACGGCCGCTGTCGGTGGATGCGAACGGGGTGATGCGCTTCGAGGACGGAGCGGTCGGATGGCCCTGAACGATCTGGGCGCCGCCCTGCTGCGGCAGTTCGATCCCGAGGTCGCCCACGGTCTGGCGATCCGGGCCCTGCAGGCGGTTCCCCTGCCGGCGGCACCGGCCGACGATCCCGTGCTGAGGACGACAATCGCGGGTCTGACGCTGCCGAACCCGGTCGGGCTGGCGGCCGGGCTGGACAAGAACGGCGAGGCCCTGGGCGGTCTGGCGCGGCTGGGCTTTGGCTTCATCGAGTGCGGCTCGGTCACCCCCCTGCCGCAGCCGGGCAATCCGAAGCCGCGGCTGTTCCGACTGTCGGAAGACCGGGCGATCATCAACCGGATGGGGTTCAACAACCTCGGCCTCGAGGCCTTCGCCGGACGGCTGGAGCGGCGGCCCCGGACGGTCGTCGTCGGGGCCAATCTGGGGGCCAACAAGGATACGGAGGACAAGGCGGCCGACTATGTGGCCGGGCTGAAGCGTCTGCGCGGGCTCAGCGACTATGTGACCGTCAATGTGTCCTCGCCCAATACGCCCGGGCTTCGCGCCCTGCAGGGGCGGGCGGCGCTGGACGACCTGCTGGGACGGCTGAACGAGGCCCGGGCGGGCGATCCGACGCCGGTCTTCCTCAAGGTCGCGCCCGATCTGACGGGAGACGAGATCGCCCTGATCGTCGAGGCCAGCCTGGACCACCGGATCGACGCCCTGATCGTGTCCAACACCACCCTGGACCGGCCCGAAAGCCTGCGGTCGCGGGATCGCGCCGAGGCCGGCGGCCTGTCGGGCGCGCCGCTGAAGGCCCGCGCCATGGACGCCCTGCGCGCCGCGGCCGGCGCCTCGGCCGGCCGTCTGCCGCTGATCGCGGTCGGGGGGATCGATTCCGGGGCCGAGGCCTGGGCGCGCATCCGCGCCGGGGCCGGCGCCGTCCAGCTCTATTCCGCCCTGATCTATGAGGGACCGGGGCTGGTCGGACGGATCAAGCGCGATCTGGCGGCCCGACTCCGCGCGGAGGGCTTCTCCACAGTCTCCGAGGCCGTGGGTTCGGCCCGTTGACGGAGCGTTAGGGCAACGTCGGCATAGTGTCGGGGAGGCGAAGACGCCTTGGCCGGGGAACCGCATGGCGATCGCGAAAGCCGAAACGCAAGCCCATGACGCCGTCCTGCAGGGCGACTGGGCGACTGCAATTCGTCAGCGACGCAAGGCGTTGCTGCAGCGGCTGGGCATGGGCGCGGCCGCCGCGATTATTTTCAGCCCCCTTCTGGGCTGGCCGCTGAGCGTCGCCTGGGTGCTGGGCTATTTCACCATCCAGGCCCTGGACATCTGGGTCTTTTCGCCGATCAACAGCGGCCGGACCGAAAATCTGACGGGCCTGCGCAGGATCGCGGGCTGGGCCATGCTGGTCGCCAACGCCGGGTATTTCGGCAGCCTGTCGATCCCGATGTGGCTTCTGGGCGGGCCCATGGGCGGCATCTGCGCCGCCATGCTGCTGTCCGCCGGCTGCATCTATTCGGTGATCAACGCGCCGCGATCGACGTCCGTCATGCTGATGACGGCCTCGATCCAGTTCCTGTATCTGGCCGCCACGCCGGTCTTCATGGCCATCTACGGCGCCTCGACCGGCTTCGTCACCGCCGCCGCCATCGCCGTCGGCGTCTTCGTCACCTACTGCCTGTCGACCTGGCAGCGCATGAACGAGGCGCGCCTGGCCGAAACCGCCGCACGGATCGAGGCCGATCAGAAGCGGATGGACGCCGAACGCATCATGGAGGGCCGCAGCGCCTTCCTGGCCGCGATCGGCCACGATCTTCGCACCCCGATCAGCGCCATCCTGACCGGCGCCGCCGAGCTGGAGCGCGGCGCGACCGACACCTCGGCGCGATCCCAAGCCCAGCTGATCACCGACGCCGGCTTCATGATGAAGGCCCTGCTGGACGACCTGCTGGACCACGCCAAGCTGGACGCCGGCCACATGACGGTCGACCAGGTCGACTTCAACCTGCGCGAACTGCTGAACCAGACCGTCCGGCTGTGGCGCGGACCGGCGCGGGCCAAGGGGCTGAAGCTCCGGGTCGAGGGCGCGTCCTGCGTGCCCGATTCGGTGCGCGGCGATCCGATGCGTCTGCGTCAGGTGCTGAACAACCTGATCTCCAACGCGATGAAGTTCACGGACACCGGATCGATCACCCTGAGCCTGAAGGCCTGGGGCGAGGAGCCCGGCGGCCACGCCGTGCTGATCGAGGTGGCCGACACCGGTCCCGGCATGACCGCCGATCAGCTGGCCCGCCTGTTCACCCCCTTCGACCAGACCATCGCCGGCGTCAGCGCCGTCCACGGCGGCACGGGCCTGGGCCTGGCCATCAGCCGCCAGCTGGTCCAGCTGATGGACGGACGACTGACGGCCCGCAGCCAGCCCGGCGCCGGCGCCCGGTTCACCCTGTCCCTGCATTTCCAGCCCGGCGAGACCGTCGCCGTCGAGACCCCGGCCCTGGACCAGCAGAGCCGCGACGCCGTCGCCCGCGCCCTGTCCGGCCGCCGCTCGGCCGCCGCCGAACAGATCGCCGCGCCCCAGCCCCTGTACGAAGCGCCGCCCGTCGATGCGCCGCTGGTCGTCGAGGACGCCGGTTCCGAGGCCTATGAGGACGACGAGGAGGGCCGGCCCATGCGGGTGTTGGTCGTCGACGACCACGACATCAACCGCCGCGCCATCCAGCTGATCCTGCAGCCGCTGGGCTGCGACATCGCCACGGCCGCGGACGGCATGCAGGCGCTGAAGATCTGCGAGCACACGGCCTTCGACCTGATCTTCATGGACGTGCGGATGCCCGAGCTGGACGGCCGCGAGACGACCCGCCGCATCCGCGCCGGCGACGGCCCCAACGCCATGGTCCCGATCATCGCCGTGACCGCCGACACCTCGGCCGACGACATCGCCGCCTGTACGGCCGCCGGCATGACCTATTTCGTGCCCAAACCGATCACCCCGCCGATGCTGCTGGGGGCCATCACCCATGTGATGACCATGGCTCAGTCGGAAATGGAGCCCGAGGCGGAAACCGTCGCGGCCTGATCGCGCACTTCGGCCGTCAGCCGGTCCGCGAAACCCTCGGCCTTCATGGCGCACTCCCAGATGGTGATCACACGCCAGCCGGCGGCCGTCAGCGCGGCCCGGCCGGCCTCGTCGCGGGCGCGGTTGCGGTCGATCTTGGCGGTCCAGTAGGCGGCGTTGGCCTTGGGCTTGCGCGAGCCCCGCGCGCAGTCGTGGCCGTGCCAGAAGCAGCCGTGGACGAAGACCGCGACGCGCCGCCCCTTCATCACCATATCGGGCCGTCCCGGCAGGCCCGCGCCGCCCAGGCGGTAGCCGATCCCGGCCGCGCGCAGGATGCGGCGCACGGCCAGTTCGGGCGCGGTGTCGCGGCTTTTCACGCGCCGCATGACGGCGCTTCGCTTCTCGGGGGTGAAGACGTCGGTGGTCATCACTCTCTACCGCTCATCCCGGCGAATGCCGGGACCCAGATGGAAAACCGGGACCCTGACGAACGAGTTGGCGGGCCGGTCCCATCGGACCGCGTTCGTGATCTGGGCCCCGGCGTTCGCCGGAGTGAGCGGAGAAAGTATCAACCTCAGAGCTGCGCCAGCAGATGCTCCGCCGACGACACCTTGAACTCGCCCGGCTGTTCGATGTTCAGCTGTTCGACGACGCCGTCCCGGACCAGCATCGAATAGCGCTGCGAGCGCTCGCCCATGCCGAAGCCCTTGGCGTCCATCGACAGGCCCAGCTGGCGGGTGAAGTCGCCGTTGCCGTCGCCCAGCATGACGATCTCGTCCTTGCCGATGCCCTGGCTGTCGGCCCAGGCGCCCATGACGAAGGCGTCGTTGACCGAGACGCAGGCGATGGTGTCCACGCCCTTGCCGACGATGTCCTCGCGCAGGTCCTTGAAGCCGGGCAGGTGTTTGGCCGAGCAGGTCGGGGTGAAGGCGCCCGGGACGGCGAACAGGGCCACGGTCTTGCCGGCGAAGATGTCGTCCGTCGTGACCGGCTTGGGGCCGTCGTCGGTGGCGCGGGTCAGGTTGGCCGAGGGAATGCGGTCGCCGATCTGGACGGTCATGGGCAGGCTCCGGAATGGATGTGAGGACGCAACGTGCCGATCAGATAGGCGTTGCCGCCGCCCGCGCCAACCGCTCTTGCCTTGCGAACGCCGGCCGCCGCGCCAATGATAGGAGCATGGACGAATTCCAATCCCTGGCCGGGCGGCTGCTGGTGGCCATGCCCGGCATCAGCGACCCCCGGTTCGAGCACGCGGTCATACTGATCTGCGCCCACCGGCCGGACCACGCCATGGGCCTGAGGCTGGACCGGCCCGCGCCGGGCGTGAACCTGAAGAAGGTGCTGACCAAGCTCGACACCCCCCTGCCCCCGGACGCCGACAGCCGCGCCGTGCTGATCGGCGGCCCCGTGGACCGCGAACGCGGCTTCGTGCTGCACACCGACGACTGGCTGATCGACGACGCCTCGCTGGCGTTTGGCGCGGGCTTCGCCATGACGGGCACGCGCGAGGCCCTGCTGGCCATGGTCGACCCCGAGACGGGGCCGCACCGGTCGGTGCTGCTGCTGGGCTACGCCGGCTGGGGCGACGGCCAGCTGGAGGACGAGCTGGGCGAGAACGTCTGGCTGGTCGCCGACGCCGATCCCGAACTGATCTTCGACCCCGACCACGAGACCAAATGGGGCCGGGTGCTGGCCGGGCTGGGCGTGGATCCGGCGCAGCTGTCCGGGCAGATCGGCCGGGCCTAGGGCTTCACCCCGCGGCACGCCGACAGCAGCCAGCGCTGGCGGTCGGTGAGCGCAGGGCTCCAGCCCAGGGCCAGTTCCTCCACCGCGATGGGGCTGCTCCGATGAGCGCGGGCGACCACTGCGATCGCCCCGTCCGTGCGTCCCTCGATACGGCCGCACCACAGGGCCAGCCGGGGCTTCTGACGGCCGTCGGAATCCCGGAAGTGATGAGTGTTGTTCAGCTCGACGGCCGCATTCGCCAGAGTGGGATCCGCGGCCTGAATGGCTTCGAAGATCGGCGCCGGGCTCAGGGCGGTGATCCGATCCCAGGCCACCCACCCCACGAGGCCGAGCGCGACGACGAGACCCAGTATCCTGAAGGCGGCCGACGGCTTGCCGTCCGCCATCCTAGGCCGAGCGCGCCTTGATCGGCGCCGTGCCGTCGGCGAGGGATTCGTTCAGATAGACCTCGGCCTCCTGCGCCGGCAGGGCCTGGGCGTAGCCGAAGCCCTGGCCGTAGTGGCACTGGGCGTCCAGCAGCAGTTTGGCGAGACCGGCGTTCTCGACCCCCTCGGCGACGACGTCGAGGCCCAGGTCGCGGCCCAGATTGACCACCGACTTGACGATCTTGGCCGAGCCCTCGTCCTTGTCCATGGTCAGAACGAAATAGCGGTCGATCTTCAGCGTATCGAACGGCAGCTTGGCCAGCCAGGTCAGGGACGAGAAGCCGGTGCCGAAATCGTCCAGGGCCAGCGAGGCTCCGGCCTCGCGCAGCCGCGTCAGGGTGTCGGCCGCGCGCGAGGTGTCGCGCATGATGTCGCCCTCGGTCACCTCCAGCTTCAGCGCGCCCTTGGGCAGGCCGGCCTCGGTGATGATGCGGGTGACGTCGTCGACCAGATCGGGCCGTTCGATCTCGCCGACCGACAGGTTGACGCTGCAGAACAGCCGGCCCGCCGACGGGTGCCGGATCAGCCATTCTGCCAGCTGACGCGACGCCGAGGTCATCATCAGCAGGCCCAGCTCGTTCATCAGCCCCATTTCGTCGGCCAGGCCGAGGAATTCGTCGGGCGGAACCAGTCCGCGCTTGGGGTGGCGCCAGCGGGCCAGGGCCTCGAAGCCGGCGACGGCGCCGGTCAGCAGGTTCACGATCGGCTGGTAGAAGGGTTCGATCTCGCCGCGGACGAAGGCGTTCCTGAGATCCGCCTCGAGCGCCAAGCGGGACAGGCTGTCGCTTTCCAGCGCCCGGCCATAGGCGGCGGCGCCGCCGCGGCCCGCCAGCTTGGCCTGTTCGACGGCCAGTTCGACGCGGCGCAGCAGTTCGGCGGGGTCCGGCGCGTCAGGCCCGCCCTCGGCCGAGGCCGAGCCGATCGAAACGGTCGGATAGATGTCGAAGCCGGCGATGCGCAGGGGCTGTTCCATCGCCTCGCGCACCCGTTCGGCGACCATGCCGGTTCCGCGCGGGGCCAGGACGGCGAACTCGTCCTCGCCGATGCGGGCGGCGTTGGCGTCGTGGGCGAAGGCGGCGTTCAGGCGCGAGCCCAGGGCCGCCAGCACCAGATCGGCCCGGGCGTGCCCCAGGGCCTCGTTCAGGCGGCGCAGGCGGTCCACATCGGCCACCACCAGCTCATAGTCGCCGGGCTGGGTCAGGGCCTCTCCGGCGCGGACCAGGAAGGTGCGCCGGTCCAGCAGACCGGTCAGGTGATCGCGGTGCGAGGCCGCGAACTTGGTCTCCAGGGCGACAACGCCGGCGGCCCGCAGCCCGTCTTCCAGCCAGACGCCGCGCCAGATGCAGGTTTCGGCGTCGCGCATGCGCAGGCGAACGGCGACCTCGGTCCCCTCCTCCTGCGGCTTGAGAATCTTTTCGGCCAGGGCCCGGTCCTGCGGCGAGGCCACGGCGGTGAAGGCGGCGCCCGAGCATTCCGGCGCCAGCGGGCCCAGGCCCAGCGCCCGGGTGGCTCCGGTGAAGCGCATCTGGTCGTCGGCGGGCGTCCAGATCCACAGGGCGGTGTCAGCCGCCGCCAACGCTTCGATGGCGGTCGTCGCGTCCCAGGCCAGACTTCTGGAGCGAGTGTTCAAACGCCTTACCGGTCCTGACAGGACGGCCCCAAGGTCAGCCGCCGCGCCCGGCTCCGTCATTCACGACGCCGAACAGCAGATGGTCTGCCCATGCGCCGTTAATTTTGAGATAAGCCCGGGCCTGGCCCTCGAGCTCGAAGCCCGCTTTTTCCAGCACCCGGCGCGAGGCCAGGTTGCCCGGCACGCAGGCCGCCTCGACCCGGTGCAGGTTCAGATCCTCGAAGGCGTAGGCCACCATGGCCCGCACGGCCGCGGTCGCATGGCCCCTGCCCGCGAAGGGCTTGCCGATCCAGTAGCCGAGGGTCCCCGTCTCGGCGACGCCGCGCCGGACGTTGGACAGGGTGATCGCCCCGATCAGGGACTGGTCGGCGTCGGCGAAGATAAAGAAGGGCCAGGCGTTGCCGGCCTCCATCTCGCGCGCATAGATCGCCAGACGGCGCTTGAAGGCGGGTTTGGTCAGGTCGTCCTCGGGCCAGCTGGGCTCCCAGGGCTGCAGATAGGCGTGGCTCTTCTGGCGCAGGGCGGCCCAGGCCTCGTGATCCCCGGCGCGCGGGGCCCGCAGGGTGACCCCCGCGCCCTTCACGACCGGACCGGTCGCCTCATTGATCCAGTCCAGCAGGGCCATGGAGAAAAGATAGCGTCCGATCCTCGCCTTTGGAAAGCGACCGCTCCCCCTTTTCCGTCATTCCGGGGCGCCGCAGGCGAACCCGGAACCCAGGAGAGCGGCAGCGGTCCTGGGTTCCGGGTTCCTCGCTACGCTCGGCCCCGGAATGACGAACGAGGCGGAGCGGTCAGCCGAAAAGAGCCTCGCGGAACGCCGCCCCGGCGGGTGCGGCGGCCTTTGGCCCCAGCACGGCCGTCGCGGCCTTGCCCGCGGCCAGCGACATGGCGGCGGCGGCGCGCACGTCGTCGGCGGTCTGGGCCAGCATCCGTTCGGCCATGGTCCCGGACGGGATGGGGGCGCCGAAGATCAGAACCTGGGCCGCCGCCCGGCCCGCGCGGGCCGAGGGGCTTTCGTCCGACATCCACAGGCCGGCGTTCATCACCGCCTTGGCCCGCGACAGCTCGGCCGCCGTCGGACCAGTCTCGGCCAGGGCCTTGAGCTCGGCCGCGCAGACCCGGGCCAGTTCGACCGACCGCTCGGCCGCGGCGCCGGCGTAGATGCCGAGGATGCCGGCGTCCTCATAGGGCTCGTGATAGGCGTCGATGGCGTAGGCCAGGCCGCGCTCCTCGCGGGCGCTCTGGAACAGGCGCGAGGCCATGCCGCCGCCGAGGATTTCGGTCATCAGCCGCGCCGCCGCATAGGCGGGGTCGCCGGCCGCCGGGGCCGGCAGCTGGAAGACGATATTGGCCTGTTCGATGCGCCGCGCCAGGGCAGCGTCGCCGCCGGTGAAGCGCGGCGCCTCCGGCTCGGCGGCCGGAGCCGCCCGCCGGTCGCCGAACCAGCGCTCGGCCAGGGCCAGCAGTTCCGTCTCGTCGACCGCGCCGGACACAGCCACCACCATCCGGTCGGGCGAATACAGGCGGGCGCGCCAGTCGCTGATAGAGGCGCGGGTGATAGGCTTCAGGCTCTTCACCGAGCCCAGGATCGGCCTGCCCAGCGGCTGGCCCTTGAAGGCCTGGGTCTGGGCCATTTCGAAGACGTGGTCGTCGGGCGTGTCGAAGGCCTCGGCGATCTCCTGGGCGACGACGTCCTTCTCGCGCTCGATCTCGTCGGAATCCAGCGTGGGGCGGAAGACCAGGTCCGACACCACCTGCATGGCCAGGGGCAGGGAGCCGTCCAGCGCCCGGACCTCGAAACTGGTGCGCTCATAGCCGGTCGAGGCGTTCAGCGAGCCGCCCTCGGCCTCGATCCGCTCGACGATCTCGCGCGCGCCCATGTCGCCCGCGCCCTTGAAGACCAGGTGTTCGAGGCAGTGGGACCAGCCGGAGGTGGCTTCGGTCTCCCATTTGGCCCCGCCGCGCACGGCGACGGTCAGGGCCAGGGTGCGCAGGCCGGGCATGGGGTCGCAGACGACGCGGACGCCGTTGGACAGGGTGTGCAAGGTGGCGGTCAGGAGTAGTTCTCTTTCCCTATCGCCTCGCTCGCGGAGCGAGGCTGCTTGAGGGTGCGACGGAGCAGGACGATGTAGAAACCGGCCAGCGCCAGCGCCAGACCGAACCAGGTCAGGGCATAGCCGAGATGGTTGTTCGAAAATGCGGCGGGCGGCGCCGAGGGCTTGAGCGCCAGCCATTCGGGGTTGGACGAGGTGGTGGCGTAGATCATCGGGCTGGCCAGCCATTCGTGGACGCCGAGAGCCCGCGCCATGGCCCTGTGATCGCGGGCGTAGAAGACGTTGTGCTCGGGCGGCGGGGCGAACGACGACGGCTCGGGCGGCATGCGCAACTGGCCGATGATCCGCACGGGCGACGTCGACGGCGTCACGGGCGGCCGGGCCGAAATGGTTTCGGAGACGAAGCCCCGGTCGACCAGGGTGACGAACGGCTTGTTGGGCAGGGCGCAGGCCGAGATCAGGCGGACGCCGACCTCGCCGTTCTCGATGGTGCGCATCTCGACGAACGGCGCCGTGGCCAGACCCGGGCAGTCGATGATGACGCTGCGGAATTCGTGGCGAGGGTTGTAGACCTCCATCACCGGCACAGGCGGATGGGACGCGGCCGCCTCGGCCTCGGCGATCAGCCCGTTCTTCCACTGCATCCGCTGCACCTGCCAGACCCCCAGCCCGCACAGCAAGGCGAAGGCGAGGGCGCAGACGATGGTCAGGCCCCAGGGAAAGCGTCTGGCGGTCTCAGTCGTCATTGCGCGCCTGTCCCGCCTTGTTGCGCATCTGCAGGGCGATCATCAGGCCCTTGCCCGGGCGCATCAGACCGATCGAAAGCGCCGCCACCAGCGGCAGGGCGACGGCCAGCATGGCCCAGATGGGCGGATCGTACGCGACCTGCACGAACAGGGCTCCGAAGACCACGATCCCGCCGGCGATCTGCATGATGAAGATGGCCGCGCCGTCGCCGGTGTTCAGCCGGGTGAAGTCGAAGCCGCAGACGGCGCAGCGCTCGACCACCTTGAGGAAGCCCGCAAACAGCGGGCCCCGGGCGCAGTTGGGACAGCGGCAAAGCAGACCGGCGCGGATCGGGTCGATCCGCGCCGGTTGAAGATCCAGCCCTGTGGGGCCCTGGTTCACCCGAAGGTGACGTAGACGAAGGCGAAGAGGAACAGCCAGACCACGTCCACGAAATGCCAGTACCAGGCCGCGGCTTCGAAGCCGAAATGCTTGGCCGGGCTCATCTGGCCGGCGTACAGGCGCAGCAGGCAGACCAGCAGGAAGATGGTGCCGATCAGGACGTGGAAGCCGTGGAAGCCCGTCGCCATGAAGAAGATCGAACCGTACAGGCCCGAGTTCGCGGCTTCCTCGTTGAAGAACAGGTTCTCGTGGATGATGTGCTGGTACTCATAGGCCTGCACCGCGGTGAACAGGATGCCGAGGGCGACCGTGATCAGCAGGCCGGTCTTGGCGGCCTTGCGGTCGCCGACCTGCAGGGCGTGGTGCGCCCAGGTGACGGTCGTGCCCGACAGCAGCAGGATGACGGTGTTCAGCAGCGGCAGCTGCCAGGCGTCCAGGGTCTCGACGCCCTTGGGCGGCCAGGTCGACCATGCGGCGGCGGTGTCGGCCCAGTTGGCCACTTCCGGAATGTGGGCGCGGGCTTCGTTGAAGACCGCCATCTCGAAGAACATCCAGAAGAAGGCGACGAAGAACATCACCTCGGACGCGATGAACAGCATCATGCCGTAGCGCAGGCCGATGGAGACGACCGGCGTGTGATCGCCCGCCTTGCTCTCCTTGATCACATCGGCCCACCAGCCGAACATCGACACCAGCACGCCGGCCAGACCGGCGAAGAACAGGGCGTTGTGGCCCTTGGCCAGCAGGGCCGTGGCCAGCTGACCGGCGTCCTCGCCGACGATGCCCTTCATCCACACCACGGCGCCGACCATCATGATGGTCACGGCGATGGAGGCGACCAGCGGCCAGGGGCTGGGGTTCACCAGGTGATAGTCGTGATGCGGGGTGGCGTGAGCGTCGGCCATCAGGGTCTCTTGAAGCGGTCGAGATACGTATGGGGCAGGCTATAGCGTCCGCTATCCGGCTGCGCCAGTGGCTTGGGCGGCGTTGGCGGCAAGCTCGGCGGCCTTCGTCGGATAGAAGGTGTAGCTGAGGGTGATTTCGCGGACGCCGCGGCTCTCGCGATCCGTCGCCATCTCGGGCGCGACGAAATACTGGACGGGGAATTTCATGGTCTGGCCGGGCTGGATCGTCTGCCCCTCGAAGCAGAAACACTGCAGCTTCTGGAAATAGGGGCCCGCCCGTTCGGGCACGACATTGTAGGCCGCGGTGGCGTGAATCGGCTGGTCCGAGGTGTTGGTCACGTCGAAATACGCCAGACCGGTCTCGCCGATTCGCACCCGCTGGGTAACCTGTTCGGCGCGGAAGGTCATCGGCAGGTCGCGCACATTGGTGTCGAACCGGATCAGCACCGTCTCGTCCAGCATATGGTCCGGGGCCTTTTCGGCCTTGCGCACCGTGCCGTCGAAGCCTGTGACCTGACAGAACATCCGGTACAGGGGCACCGCCGCGAAGGCCGCGCCGGTCATGCCCATGACGCCCAGGACGCAGGCGATGGCGATGGCGTTCCGCGACAGCTTCATCCGGCGTAGCCCACGGGCTGGCCGGCGGCGATCGCGTCCTTGCGGGCGTCGATGTTCCGCTTGAGGTTCAGCACGGTCACGCCGAACACCAGCACGATGAAGGCCACCAGCGCCCCGGCGATGGCCAGGTTGCGCTTGCTGCGGGCCTTGAGCTGTTCGGGGGTGAGGCGGGTCATGGGCTTACAGTCCAGGGATGGCGGCGACGCTCTCGACCAGCAGGGCCGCGAACAGCGCCATCAGATACAGGATCGAGAAGGCGAACAGGTTGCGCGCCGGTTTGGCCTCGGCGCGGACATCGTACAATGCGGCCTCTCGTCCCACGGCCTCGGCCTTGTCGGGCTGGTCGCCGGCGCGGCTGCGGAACAGGCGGACGGCGAGGAACAGGAAGCCCAGGCCGCCGAGGACCGACACGGCCAGATACAGCAGGCCGCCGAGGCCGGTCAGGCCCGGCGCGATGGCGACGGGGACGAAGACCAGGGTGTAGAGCAGGATCTGCAGCCGGGTGCTCCTGGCCCCGCGCGCCACGGGCATCATCGGAATGCCGGCCTTGGCGTAGTCGCCGGCCGAATACAGGGCCAGGGCCCAGCTGTGCGGCGGGGTCCACAGGAAGATGATCAGGAACAGCAGCCAGGCCTGCCACGGGGCCTGCCCCGTCGCCGCCGCCCAGCCGATCACGGGCGGGAAGGCCCCGGCGGCGCCGCCGATGACGATGTTCTGGGGCGTCCGCCGCTTCAGCAGCAGGGTGTAGAAGGCCGCGTAATAGACGATGGTCAGCAGCAGCAGGCCGCCGGCCAGCCAGTTGGTCGCCATGCCCAGCAGCATGACCGAGAAGATCGACAGGATGACGCCGAAGGTCATGGCGTCGTTCTTCTTCACGCGTCCGGCGGCCACGGGCCGGCCGCGGGTGCGCCGCATCAGGGCGTCGGTCTCGCCCTCCAGGGCCATGTTCAGCGCCCCCGCCGCGCCCGCGCCCACGGCGATGCACAGGATGGCGATGGCGCCCGAGATCCAGTCGATGCCCCCGCCGGCCACGACCAGGCCGGTCGCCCCGGTGAACACCACCAGCGACATGACGCGCGGCTTCAGCAGCTGGAAGAAGTCTTCCGGCTGAGCCGTCGAGATCGCGGGCTGGGGGGTGGTTTCGGTCATCGCTCTTTCAAAACCCAAGGGCCGCCCTTTCGACTGAAAGAGCGGCCCCCGTGTGTCAGTTCCGGTCTGGCCGGTCCTAGTGGTCGTCGCTCTTGACCACCGGCAGTTCGTTGAACTGGTGGTGCGGCGGCGGCGAGGACAGGGTCCATTCCAGCGTCGTGGCGCCTTCGCCCCACGGGTTGGCGACGCCCTTGCGGCGACGGATGGCCGACTCCGCCAGCATGACCAGGAAGACCAGCACGCCCACCGCCGTGATCGCATAGCCGATCGACGAGACCTGGTTCCAGAAGGCGTAGCCGTCGGAGTAATCGATATACCGCCGCGGCATGCCCTGCAGACCCAGGAAGTGCTGCGGGAAGAAGACCAGGTTCACGCCGACGAACATGATCCAGAAGTGAAGGCAGCCGAGGAACTCGTTGTACTTCACCCCGAACATTTTTTCGTACCAGTAGTAGAAGCCGCCGAAGATCGCGAAGACGGCGCCCAGCGACAGCACATAGTGGAAGTGGGCCACGACGTAATAGGTGTCGTGCAGGCTGTAATCGATGCCCGCGTTGGACAGGACCACGCCGGTGACGCCGCCGACGGTGAACAGGAAGATGAAGCCGATGGCCCACAGCATGGGCGTCTTGAAGCTGATGGAGCCGCCCCACATGGTGGCGATCCAGCTGAAGATCTTCACGCCCGTCGGCACCGCGATGATCATGGTCGCGGCGATGAAGTAGGCGCGCAGGTTCACGCTCATGCCGACCGTGTACATGTGGTGCGCCCACACGATGAAGCCGACGAAGCCGATGGCGACCATGGCGTAGGCCATGGCGAGGTAGCCGAAGATGGGCTTCTTCGAGAAGGTCGAGACGATGTGGCTGATGATGCCGAAGCCCGGCAGGATCAGGATGTAGACCTCGGGGTGGCCGAAGAACCAGAACAGGTGCTGGAACATGACGGGATCGCCGCCGCCGGCCGGGTCGAAGAAGCTGGTGCCGAAGTTGCGGTCGGCCAGCAGCATGGTGATGGCGCCGGCCAGGACGGGCAGGGACAGCAGCAGCAGGAAGGCGGTGATCAGCACCGACCAGGCGAACAGCGGCATCCGGTGCAGGGTCATGCCCGGGGCGCGCATGTTGAAGATGGTGGTGATGAAGTTGATCGCGCCCAGGATCGAGCTGGCGCCCGCGACGTGCAGCGAGAAGATCGCCAGATCCATGGCCGGTCCCGTGTGGCCGGTCGTGGACAGCGGCGGATAGATGGTCCAGCCGCCGCCGAAGCCCTTGCCCGGTCCGCCGTCGACGAACATCGACAGGCACAGCAGCACCCAGGCCGCGACCAGCAGCCAGAACGAGACGTTGTTCATGCGCGGGAAGGCCATGTCCGGCGCGCCGATCATGATCGGAACGAACCAGTTGCCGAAGCCGCCGATCATCGCCGGCATGACCATGAAGAAGATCATGATCAGGGCGTGGGCCGTAACGGTGACGTTGTAGCCGTGGCGCGACCCTTCAACCAGGCCCAGCTTGTCGATCAGGCCGCCCTGGACGAAATACTGGATGCCCGGTTCCGCCAGCTCGAGGCGGATGAAGCCGGACAGGATGCCGCCGACCAGGCCCGCCATGATGGCGAACAGCAGGTACAGCGTGCCGATGTCCTTGTGGTTGGTCGACAGGAACCAGCGGGTGAAGAAGCCCGGCTTGTGGTCGTGGTCGTCATGACCGTCGTGGTCATAGGCGAGGTTTTCGGCTGCGGTGGCCATGATCTGGGGGCTCTCGCGGATCGCTACTGGGCCGCCGGCGCCGCGGCGGGAGCCGGGGCGGAGGCAGCGGGTTGGGCAGGGGCGGCGGCGGCGCCGACCGTCGGGATGGATGTCGGGGCGGCGATGGCGCCGTCGGCGACCGTCGGAGCTCCGGTGGTGCCGGCGGCGATCTGGGCGGCGGTGCCGCCCGGGGCCTGTTCCGGAGTCTTCGGCGTCATCGAGCCGCCCTTGGAGGCGACCCAGGCTTCGAACTCGGCCTGGGTGACGACGTTGATCTGGATCGGCATGAAGGCGTGGTCGACGCCGCACAGTTCCGAGCACTGGCCGTAGAAGGTGCCGACGCGGTCGGCGCGGAACCAGGTCTCGTTGACGCGGCCCGGGACGGCGTCGGTCTTCAGACCGAAGGCCGGCAGGGCGAAGGCGTGGATGACGTCGGCGGCGGTGACCAGGACGCGGACCGTCTTGCCGACCGGCACCACGATCGGCTCGTCGGCGGCCAGGCGGTACAGGCTGTGCGGCATGCCGCGCTCGGCGATCTCGTCTTCCGGCAGCATGTTGGAGACGTATTCGGCGATGCCCTGGTCCGGATACTCATAGGCCCAGTTCCACTGGTTGCCGGTCGCCTTGATGGTCAGGTCCGGCGTCGGCATGTCGTGATAGGCGAACAGCAGGCGGAACGAGAACAGGGAGATGAAGACCAGGATCAGGACGGGCAGGACCGTCCAGATCACCTCGATCAGGGTGTTGTGGCTCCACTTGGCCGGGACCGGGTTGGCCTTCTTGTTGTAGCGGACGCAGATCCACAGGATCAGGCCCAGCACCAGCAGGGTGATCCCCGTGATGATCGGCATCAGGATGATGTCGTGGAAGAAATGCGCCTGGACCTTCAGCGGCGAGGCGGCCGGTTGCAGACCGATGTTGCCATCCGTCGGCTGACCCACCAGTTCCTTCGCCCACGTCGGCGTGGCGGCGAATACGGCCAGGCACAGGGCGGTGAAACCACCGCCGATCGACGCCCGGGCCCGCGTGCCCATCCCCATGCGAGACATCCTCATATTACCGTTTCGTCGCAAACGCTTGCGAGAGAATCGCAAGCAGGCGCCCGGACAGGACGTCCGCAGCGGTTCTTCGGGCGGTCCATATCGCCCCGTCTGACGCTTGCCAAGCGATCAGCAAGAGATTGCGCGCGGCTGCGGCCATCGGCCCCCGGATTAATTCTACGTCATGTTATGACAGCTACCTTGCGTGGCCAGATACCTTGCGATACGTCTTGGGCATCAGAGGAGGACGGCAAGGTGCCCGAAACAATCGAGATACAGCTGAAGAAGGGAGTGCTGACGCTATGCGTCCTGGCGCTTCTGAACCGGCATGACAGCTACGCCTACGAGATCGCCGCGACCCTGTCGGACGCGATCGACATGGGCGAAGGGACGATCTACCCGCTGATGCGGCGGATGCAGTCCGACGGACAGGTCGAGACCTATATGGTCGAATCGGCGTCCGGGCCGTCACGCAAATACTATCGTCTGACCGACGCCGGCCGCAGCGCCCTGGAGGCCCAGACGGCCGAGTGGCGCGCTTTCGCCCGCGCGGTAGAATCCGTTCTCGACGGCGCGGCGCCCGCCGTCTCCGCCGTGAAAAAAGCCGACAAGGGAGCTGAACTATGACCCGCGCCGAATTCATGGGCCGGTTGCGCCGGGGACTGGTCGGCATGCCGACCACCGCCGCCGCGGACATCGCCTCGGACTATGAGACCCATTTCGAGGACGGAGCCGCCGCCGGCCGCTCCGAAGCCGAGGTCGCGGCCGCCCTGGGCGATCCCGACCGCCTGGCCCGCGAACTGCGCGCCGAGGCCGGCGCCCAGCGCTGGCATCAGGAGAAGAACCCGTCGGCCGCCGCCGGAGCCGTCTTCGCGGTGCTGGGACTGGGCGCGATCGACCTGCTGATCCTGCTGCCCATCTTCATGACCGTGGTCAGCGTCCTGTTCGGCTTCTTCATGGCCGCCGTGGGCCTGTTCATCGGCGGGGGCGTGGTGATGATCGCCGGGCCCGTCGCAGGCTTCCCCGGCGGGGTCGCCACGGCGATCCTGGGCGGCATCGGCCTGATGGCCGGCGCCACCGCCCTGGCCGCCCTGACCGCCATCGTCACCATCCTGCTGGTCAACGCCACCGTCTGGTACGCGCGCCTGCACTACCGCCTGCTGAAGCCGGCGCTGGGGGAACAGACCCCGGCCGACGGCAAGTTCTGAGGGAGGAACCGACATGATCCGCACGCTTCTCATCATCACCGGCGCCAGCCTGGTGCTCTGCGTCGCCACCCTGTCCGGAGCCGCCGCCCTCGGCGGCAACGACCTGGCCCGCCACGGCTGGACCTGGACCTTCCGCGAGGACGGCGAGGACCACACCGTCCACTTCGAGCGGGGCGACGACAGCCCGGCCGTGACCCGGAACCTGGCCTGGACCGGCGGCGACACCCTCGCCATCGAGATCCCCGGCGACGTGACCTACGTCCAGGGCGACACGCCCTCGGTCGTGGTCACGGGCAGGAAGTCCCTGGTCGACCGCGTCAACCTGATCGACGGCCGCCTGACCTGGGATAACGGCGACGACGACACCGATCATGTGGTCTTCGGCTGGCACAACGGCCGCGGCAGGCTCCGGGTGATCGTCACCGCGCCCGCGGTGAAGCGCTTCGACCTGGAAAGCTCCGCCGACCTGTCGATCCGCAACTACGACCAGCCGACGTTCGACCTGAACGTCTCCGGTTCGGGAGACGTGGATGCGAACGGCGAGACCGGGACGGCGACGATCGACACGACGGGGTCAGGAGATTCCGATCTCTCGGGACTGCGGATGACCGACGCCGACGTCGACATCTCCGGTTCGGGCGACCTGCGGGTCGGCCCGACCGGCGCGGCCCGGATCGACATCTCCGGCTCGGGCGACGTCGATCTGACCCGGCGTCCGGCCAATCTGACGCAGTCGGTTTCCGGTTCCGGAGACATCGACCAGAACTGACCCGGTGACGCGAGGGCGGTCAGCCCCTACTTAGGGCCCATGACCGTCCTCGTATCGCCTCCCGCCATTCTCGATAGCGCCGACGTCGGCGCCGATGAAGCCCTCTCCATCCTGCAGGGCGCCCTCCAGGGGGCCGACGACGGGGAGCTGTTCCTCGAACGGTCCGAGAGCGAATCGCTGGTCTTCGACGACGGCCGGCTGAAGTCCGCCGCCTATGACGCCAGCGAAGGCTTCGGCCTCAGGGTCGTGGCGGGCGAGACCGCCGGCTACGCCCACGCCAACGAGATCAGCGGCCCCGCCATCCGCCGCGCCGCCGACAGCGCCTCCCTGGCCAAGTCCGGCCATTCCGGCGTCGCCGCCGAGGCCCCGCGCGCCACCAACCAGCAGCTTTACGACGCGGTCGATCCGCTCGCCTCGCCCGCCTTCTCCGAAAAGATCGCCCTGCTGAGCGAGATCGACGCCTGGGCTCGCGCCCGCGATCCGCGCGTGGTGCAGGTATCCGCCAGCCTGATCGGCGAGCATCGGCAGATCGAGATCCTGCGCGGCGACGGCCGTCTGGTCCGCGACATGCGGCCCCTCGTGCGGATGAACGTCTCCATCACCGTCGAATCGAACGGCAAGCGCGAGAGCGCCTCGGCCGGGGCCGGCGGCCGGGCCGGCTTCGAGACCTGGATCGCCCCCGACCGCTGGCAAGGTCAGGTCGACGAGGCCCTGCGTCAGGCGCTGGTGAACCTCGAGGCCGTGGACTGCCCCGCCGGCGAGATGGACGTGGTCCTGGGCGCCGGCTGGCCCGGCGTCCTGCTGCACGAGGCCATCGGCCATGGCTTCGAGGGCGACTTCCACCGCAAGGGGTCGTCGGTCTTCTCGGGCATGATGGGCAAGCGGGTGGCCGCGCCGGGCGTGACCGTGGTCGACGACGGCTCCATCGCCGGACGCCGCGGGTCCCTGTCGGTCGACGACGAGGGCACGCCGACGTCGCGCACCGTGCTGATCGAGGACGGCATCATGGTCGGGCTGATGCACGACCGGATGTCGGCGCGTCAGCTGGGGGCCCGCGCCACAGGCAACGGGCGGCGCCAGTCGTTCGCCCACATGCCGATGCCGCGCATGACCAACACCTTCATGGAAGGCGGCAAGGACAAGCAGGCCGACATGATCGCCTCGACGAAGCGCGGGCTCTACGCCGCGAATTTCGGCGGCGGACAGGTCGACATCACCAACGGGAAGTTCGTCTTCCAGTGCACCGAGGCCTATCTGATCGAGGACGGGAAGATCACCGCCCCGGTGCGCGGCGCCACCCTGATCGGCGACGGCGCAACGGCGCTGCAGCGCGTGCAGATGATCGGCGACGACTTCGCCTTCGACCCCGGCGTGGGCGTCTGCGGCAAGGCCGGTCAGGGCGTCCCCGTCGGCATCGGCCAGCCCAGCCTCAAGATCGGCGGCCTGACGGTGGGTGGCACGGCCGTATAAAACTTATAGTTGTATTTCGATCCGATCCGCTATTTAAGCGGGATAGATCGTCATGCAGGTTTCCACCGACCCCTCGGCCTGGGCCGACCGCCTGACCGAAGCGCTGCGTCAGCGCCGGATCGGCAAGCTGCAAGCGCTGGCCGCCGAACTGGGCGTGGACGAGAGCGCCCTCAGCCGGTGGCGCCGCGCGCCGGCCATCTCGATCGCCAATGCAATCAGGCTGAGCCAGACGCTGGACGTGTCGCTGGACTGGCTGTTCACCGGCCGCGGTCATATCGACGCGCATCGGGAAGCGGCTTCCGCCCCCGAACGCCTGGCGCGAGAGCTCTTCCCCGGATTGCCCCGCGCCCGGGCCCTGACCGCGGCCCGCGCCCTGCTCGACCTGGCCGAGGCGGTCGACCCCCGCGTCTGATGCGCGTCGCGCAAACGACTCGCCGTTCGCTTGCGGGCGGCGCAATCGGTTGCGCTCGTACAGATCGAAATATGAGCCAAGAGTTCGCCCACTGGTTGCATTCCGCGATCAGCGGCGGGCCGATCGGCCCGGCGAGCCACCTGGAGGAACAAACCCATGGCGACCTCGTACGAGATCGATATCTCCCTATCGTCAGCCACCATCACCGCCCTGAAGACCCAGGGCTTCACCCTGTACGCTTTCAAGGCGGTCCAGAGCTCGATCCAGGGCGGCGCGCCCCTGGTCTGGTTCAAGACCAACAACTTCCTGCCCTCGACCCAGGTGGTCTGGCAGGAACAGTACCAGGCCTACATCTCCAGCAGCCAGATCATCTCGGGCGGCGCGGTCAATGCGCAGAACACCATCGACATGAACCTGGGCGACACCGCCGACGTGGACCAGTACGGCATCCTCACCTCGGTCAGCGGCGGCACGCCCTCGGCGATCTCGGTGCTGAACCAGGGTCCGCAGCCCTGGACGACCGGCATCTCGCAGCTGACCAACGGCGTGGCCAATCCGATGTGCGCCATCCCGCTGAACGGCAACATGATGGATGTCGTGGCCCCGATCGAGCGCGTGCTGCTGACCTTCGCGACCAACACGGTCAACACCGGCACGGTCCAGTACAAATGCTTCTCGTCGGGCGTCATGGTCGATCTGACGGCGGCCCAGACCCGGGCCGTGGCCTTCGACATCAATCAGGGCTGGTCGTGGGGCACCGGCACCTGGGCCGCGTCGGTCCTGCCCAACGCCAACCTCGTGCCGCTGCTGATCACCAGCAGCGTCAGCGCCTAGGAGAAGCGGCATGGAGACCAGAATCGGCGCCGGGGCCACCTACGTCTTCCCCGCCGGCGTGCTCGACGATCATGTCGACCTGGAAAACCGGCATAACGTCGCCGGCCAGGTAACCTACCAGATCGCCGCCCAGCCGGCGGTGAACATCCAGATCCAGCCCAACCAGGAGTATGCGATCAACCACATCCGGGCGCAGTCGCTGACCATCACCAACGGCCTGCCCAACAGTCTCTACGTCGTCTACTAGACCGCGAGGAGACACAATCTGACCTTGAAGGGTCGGCGGCGCTCCTCTCCGCCGGCCCTTTTTTTCGGGATCGGCCCCTGATGCAACGCACCCTGACGATCAGCCTGTCGAGCACCACCGTGCAGGCTCTCGCCGCCGGAAACCTGGCGCTCTACGGCTTCGCGGCGGTCAGCTACGGCCCGGTCCTGACCGCCGCCGTCGGCTACGGAGGCGGTTACCCCCTGGTCTGGTTCCGGATTCCCAACTGCCTTCCCAGCACGGTCGCGACCCTGTCCGACCCGGCCGCCGCCTTCATCTCCACCACCGCCCTGACCGAGAACGCCGTCGTGACCATGTCCAGCTCGGCCCCGGCCGATGTCGGCCAGACCGCACAGGTCGCCGCCACGGGCCTGATGACGACCGTGGCGAGCGGCCAGCCGGGGGTGATCTCGGTGGTCAACGAGGGGTCCACGCCCTGGACCTGCGGCCTGGCCGCGGACGCCGGATCCGGGCCCGCGCCGATCTGCGCCTTTCCGCTACACGGCAACAGCATGGACATGATCGGGCCGACCGCGAAGGTGCTGGTGATGTTCGCCGTCGACAAGATTCCCGTCGGCTCGGCGGTGAGCACCGCCTATGCCGAAGGGCTGTTCATCGACTTCCAGACCCAGTCGGCCCGGGCCGTCAGCTTCGATATCGATCAGGGCTGGAGCTGGGGCGGGGGGACCTGGGCCAATGTCGTCCCGCCCCAGACGGACCTGGGCGCCCTGCTGATCACCCCGTAGGGCCTATTCCCTCGCCCGCCACTCGGGCCCGACCACCTCGAAGCCGCGAGCTTCCGCCTGATCAAGCAATCCACCCGGTTCCGCCGCCACGGAAACGGGCGCGACGACCATGGTCACGCCTGCGCCGGCGAGCGCCTTGTCGACGGCCTCGGACCATTGGGCTCGCCCTTGGGCGATCAGCGTCTCGTCAGCGAACCACTGACATCGATCCGCCGCCCGTTCCCGGGGGTTCGCGAGCACCGCCGGCACGTCCTGACGAATCCACGCCAGACCTCCCGCCCGCACGCCCTCGACTCCTGCCTCGTTAGCCGTGATCGCCGCCGTCAGGCAGGCGACCTGTCCCGCGTCGGGAACGGCAGCCGCCTCGTCGACGTGACGTCCGTCCATGTTGCCGACTTCACCGACCGGTTTTCCAAGCCGACGCGCCGCGCCCCTGACGACCTCGTTGGCCGACCGCCCCGCGCCTGACCGATACCTGAGTTGCGCGCCCAGCAGATCGTCGGCGATCCAGGTCAGGCCGCGCGTATCGTAGTCGCGGTGGTGAGCGCGCTCCCGGCCGGCGAGACGTTCCTGCCATTCCGGCGTCAGATAGTCCGCGGTCGTCCTGCCTTCCGGCAGGCGCGCCCGGGCGCGCCGCAGACGGAAATAGTCGCCGAGAGTCATTGTCGCCGACTGGGACAGGATCACCAGATCCGCCTGGGCCACAGCGGCTTCCAGCGCCTCCGGGCGCCACGGCGTGTCGGCGAGTCCCCCCGTCAGCGAGCCGACGAGGATCACAGTCGCCTCTCCGTTCTGCACCCGCCAGACCGGCGCGCCCGAGCGTCGCGCCACCACGACGATATCGTCCAGGGTCGCGACCGGCTCCTCCTGCGCCTGCGCCTGGGCGGCGGGCGCCGACACCATAGCGAGGGCCAGGACGGTCGCCTGAATGAGCGATCGCCGGATCATGACTTATTGCGCCGGGCCGGCGGGGACGGTCGGCGCCCGCCACTCCGGCCCCTCGACCTCGAACCCGCGCGCCTCCAGCCCGTCCAGCACTCCGCCGGCGTCGGCCAGCAGCCGGATCGGGGCCACGCCCATGGTCACGCCCGGCGAGATCATGGCCGTCTCGATCGCCGCGGCCCACTGCTGCCTCAGCTGCGGGGCGATCTCCGGGTCGCCCCAGGGCCAGCATTCGTTCAGCGCCTTGTCGATCGGCGAGGCGACGACCTCGGCGACCCTCAGGGCGCGCCAGTCCTCGGCCCGGTCGCGCGTCGCGGTCGGCCCCGCCTCGGCGGCCGAGATCGCCGCCCTGACGCAGGCCACATGGGCGGTCTGCGGGGCCGAGATCAGGCTCTCGATCAGCTCGTCGCCGCGCACCGTTCCGACGGGGCGGACGGGCACATCGGCGCGGCGGGCCGCGCGGCGGATGACATCCATGGCGTCGTCGCCCGTCCGACCCCGCCCATAGCCGGCCTTGTCCTGCAACAGGTCGAAGCCGAGGAGCAACAGGCTGGTGCGCCGCCAGTCCTGATTCCGCTCGTCCGCCATCAGGACTTCGAGCCGCGCCTGGTCTTCGGGGGTCAGATAGTCGGCGGTCGTCCGCCCCTCGGGCATCCGCGCGATCGTCCGGGCGCGCCAGATGACGCGGAACAGGTCGGTGACCGAGGCCCGCCCCTGCTGCGGCGACAGGATCCGGTCCGATCGCGCCGCCGCCGCCTCAAGATCGTCAGGCCGCCAGGACAGGTCTTTCGGGATGCGGGTGATCGCGCCGACCAGGATCAGGGTGCTGTCGCCCCGGGTCACCGTCCACATGGGGGCGCCGGACCGCCGGGCCAGGACGATCACCTCGTCCAGCTGGGCCGGCTCCGACTCGGGGATCTGGGCCATCGCGCCGGCGGGAATCGCCGCCCCGGCCAGCAGGGCGACAGCGAACAGACGGGCGGCAAGATGCTTCACGACTATACCTTGTTGACGAAGAACAACCGAGTAACGCCAAGACTAAATAGGAACACAATGATTACACCTCCGTAATCATGTATGCGATTTAATCCACCTGTACGTCTTGTAACTGGAGACGGCCGCGACAGACGGCCACACCTCCCGTCACACGACGAGGGGAATCCTGCAATGACCAAGACCATCCTGCTGGCGACGACGGCGCTCCTGTTGACCGCCGGCGCGGCGTCCGCCCAGACGCCCAGCGAACAGCAGGCCGCCCCCCAGGCGGATGCGGCGCAACAGGGCGTTCTGATCTTCACGCCCGACTTCTTCGCCGACCAGCGCCCCAACTCGGCGTTGGACATGGTCAACCGGGTTCCGGGCTTCGCCGTCATCGACGGCGACGGCAGCCGCGGGTTCGAGGGCGCCGTCGGCAACATCCTGATCAACGGCTCGCGCCCGACCTCCAAGAACGACACCGGCTCGGCCGTCCTGAATCGCACCCTGGCCACCCAGGTCGAACGGATCGAGTTGATCCGCGGCGGCGCCCCCGGCATCGACATGCAGGGCTTCGCCGTCGTCGTGAACGTGATCACCAAGTCGGAATCCAGCCGCCAGCATATCGTGACGCTCAACGCCAACATCGTGGCCGTCAATCAGGACATCTGGGGCGGCTCGTACCAGTTCACCGCCAAGGAGGGCGAAACGACCTGGGGCGTGACGCTGAGCGACGGCATCTCCATGAGCGACGCCAACGGCATCGGCCCGGTCATCCGCCGCAATGCGAGCGGGGCCATCATCCGCCAGGAAACCTACATCAACGACCAGTACGGCGGCGGCACCTCGATCCGCGGCAACTTCGCCACGCCCCTGTACGGCGGCAAGATCGACCTGACCGCCCGCTACGGCGTCAACGACTACTACAGCATCAACCTGCAGACCTCGCCGACGATTCGCCGCGAGAACGTCTATGAGGAAGATGGCACTGGCGGCGAGTTCGGAGCCGTCTACACCCGCCCGCTGAGCACGCGGCTGAACCTTGAAAGCCGGTTCATTCACCAGTTCAACGACTTCGAAAGCCTGTCGACTGCGAACACGCTCGACAACGGCGTCAACAGCCCCGAGCAGCGTTTCGTGTCCGAGGGCAACTCGTCCGAAACCATCGCCCGCGCCCTGCTGCGTTTCGAACGCTCGACCGCCCTGACCTTCGAAGGCGGCGGCGAACTGGCCTACAACATGCTGGACACCACCCAGTCCTTCTCCATCGGCGGCGTCGGCATTCCCCTGCCGTCGGCCTCGGTCACCGTCGAGGAGCTTCGCGGCGAGGCCTTCGGCAAGGCGACCTGGCGCGTCCGCCCGACCCTGACCGTCGAAGGCGGCCTGCGTGTGGAAGCCTCGACCATCACCCAGTCCGGCGACGCCGAGCAGGAGAAGAGCTTCTTCTTCCCCAAACCCCGCATCCTGGCGACCTGGACGCCGATGCCGAACAACCAGTTCCGGTTCCGCTTCGAGCGCGAGCTGGGCCAGCTGGACTTCGGCGACTTCGCCGCCTCCTCGGATCTGGACGAGGAGAATGTGCTGGGCGGCAACGCCGATCTGGAGCCCGAACAGCGCTGGATCACCGAGGCCACCTATGAGCGCCGCTTCTGGACCGACGGCATCATCAGCATCGGCCTGCGCCACGACGAGATCGTCGACGCCATCGACGTGATCCCGCTGGACGGCGGCCTGTCGGCCGTCGGCAACATCGGCGACGGCACGCTGGACCAGCTGGCGGTCAACATCCTGGTGCCGATGGACAAGTTCGGCTTCACCGGCGGGCGGCTCGGCTTCCGCAACACCTGGAACCATACCGAGGTGACCGACCCCACCACGGGCGAGATCCGGGCCATCTCGGGCCTCCGGCCGTCGCAGCCGGTCTTCACCATCGCCCAGGACATCAACTCCTGGAAACTGCAGTGGGGCGGCGCCTACATCGCCACCCTGCACCAGTTCAGCTACGACCCCGACCAGACCTCGGGCTTCCGCGGCGCCGACTATTTCGAGCTCTGGACCGAGTACAAGCCGACCGCCACCCTGTCCCTGCGGGCCCAGATCAACATCTGGGACGACTTCGAGATCCAGCGCACGGTCTATGCCGACCGCACCCAGGCGCGGCCCGTCTCATTCTACGAGAACCGCTACATCGACCCGCGGACCTTCGTCTCCCTGCGTCTGCGCAAGACGTTCTGATCCGGCAAGGGCGGGGCGGCCTCAGGGCCGCCCCAAGCCTGTCGGCGAATTAATCCACCTGTCCAGCTTGTAACTGGAGCGCCGGAAACCCCTCGCGCACCCTCGCCGGAACAGGGAGAGGGTCGATGAGAAAAGCAGTCTGGCTGGCGGGCGCCGCCCTGTGCGCCATGGCGGGACCGGTCGTCGCACAGACATCGCCGCCCCAAGGTCCCACGCCCCAGTCCGCGGCCCAGGCCCCCGTCCCGACCGGCCCGCTCGCCAGCGCGCCGGAAGTCGATGCGGCCCAGCAGGGCGTTCTGATCTTCGAGCCCGCCTTCTTCGCCGACTCCCGGCCCGACACGGCCCTGGACATGATCGCCCGCCTGCCCGGCTTCGGTCTGGACACCGGCGACAGCGGCACGCGCGGTCTGGCGGGAACCGCCGGCAACGTCCTGATCGACGGCCAACGCCCCTCGACCAAGAGCGACAGCCTGGACCAGATCCTGCGCCGCATCTCGGCGGCCGGGGTGGCCCGCATCGAACTGATCCGCGGCGGGGCGCCCGGCATCGACATGCAGGGCCGTTCGGTCATCGCCAACGTCATCCTGGTCCGCACCGTCGTCACCGAACGGGTGCTGGAGACCAACGCCTACTTCTATCCCGACGGCTACGTCGGTCCTGTGGTCGCAGCCCGTTGGTCGCGGCGCGAGGGCGACAACCAGATCGAGGGTTCGATCAACGCCTTCACCGACCGCACCGACGGCACCGGCGAGGGTTTCCGCCGCCGCTACGATCCGGCCGGGAACCTGATCCAGGACGCCGACCTGGTGCTGTGGGACCGCATCCGGACGGTGCGGGCCACCGGCGCGGTGCAGCGGCGCGTGGCCGACGGTCTGCTGAAGGTCAACGGCCTGCTGAGCTGGTTCGGCAACGAGAATTCGCAGGACCTGCTGATCCGCTCGGGACCCGGCAGCGACAGCTTCAACGATGAGGAAGCCGACAATGTCGACAGCGAGCTGGGCGTCAACTGGACCCGCGAACTGAGCCCCCGCATGGGGCTGGAGCTGACCGGGCTGCAGCGCTACGGCACCGAGGCCTATACGGGCGTCTCGACCGGCGCCGGCGGCAGCTCGACCTTCACCGCCGACGCCACGGCCGGCGAATCGATCGCCCGCGCGACCCTGCGCTACCGGCCCGACGACCGGTTCGCCGTCGAGACGGGCGGCGAGATCGCCTTCAACTTCCTGGACAGCGCCAACGCCTATGAAGAGAACGGCGTGGTCATCCCCCTGCCCTCGGCCTCTGTCCGGGTGGAGGAGCTGCGCGGCGAGGTGTTCGGCCAGACGACCTGGCGGCCCAATCCGAAGTTCACCTTCGAGGCGGGCGTCCGGGTCGAGGTCTCCGAGATCAGCCAGTCGGGCGACAGCAACCAGGCCAAGTCCTTCGTCTTCCCCAAGCCCCGCGTGCAGATGACCTGGACGCCCTGGGCCGGCCAGCAGTTCCGCTTCCGCGCCGAGCGCGAGGTCGGCCAGCTGGACTTCGGCGACTTCGTCGCCTCGGCCGATATCGACATCGGCCAGGTCGAGGGGGGCAACCCCGATCTGGAGCCGCAGAAGTCGACGGTTCTGGAAGCCATCTACGAACGCCGCTTCTGGGGCGAAGGGGTGCTGGACTTCACCTATCAGTACATCGCGTTCGAGGACGTGGTGGACGTCATCCCGCTGGCCGGCGGTTTCGACGGCGTCGGCAATATCGGCGACGGGAAGGCGCAGTTCTTCCAGACCCGCCTGACCCTGCCGACGGACAAGCTGGGCGTGCCCAACGGCCGGCTGCAGATGCGGGGCAGCTGGGCGCCGACCGAGGTCATCGACCCCGTCACCGGCGAGGAGCGCCGGTTCCAGGGCAACCAGGCCTTCGGCTGCGGCGTGGCCTTCAACCAGGACCTCAAGGGGGGCCGCTGGTCCTATGGCTTCGACCACGGCTGCAACGTCGACAAGGGCGCCAGCTATCGGGTGCGCGAGATCCGGTATTTCTACGCCGAGCCCGGCGTCAGCGCCTACGGACAGTGGAAGCCGCGATCGGACCTGACGGTGCGGGTCGATCTGGGCAACGCCAGCAACCGCAAGATCGGCTACAACCGCGAAATCTATTCGGGCCCCCGCGACACCGCCCCCCTCGCCTTCCGCGAGGTGCGCCGCACCCAGATGAGCCCCTGGCTGTTCGTCCAGATAAGAAAGACCTTCTGAAGAAGGCGTCCCCACGTCCCCTGAACTTTCGTGCGCCCACCCCCGCGCACGAAAAAGGGCGGAGCCGCGAGGCCCCGCCCTTTCTGTTGTCGTCGTGATCCGCGCCTACTGAACGCCGCGCATCATCCACTTCAGGACCGGCGAGATCAGCAGCAGGATGAAGCCGATGCCGACTCCATACAGGCCGATGGTCTGGAACACGCCGGCGTAGGTTTCCAGCGCCAGTTGCGGGTTGGTGACCACGCCGCCCACAGTCTCGGTCGCCGTCGACTTGGCGATGATGCCGGCGACGATATGCGCCAGCGCCGAGGCCATGAACCAGGCGCCCATCATCATGCCGACCATGCGCGCCACCGACAGTTTGGTGATCATCGACAGGCCGACAGGCGACAGGCACAGCTCGCCGATCGAATGCAGGAAGTAGGCGAGGAACAGCCACAGCAGCGGCACCTTGAAGTCGGCCGTCACGAAGGCCTTCGAGGCCCACACCAGCAGCAGGAAGCCGGCGCCGACCAGGATCAGGCCGAAGGCGAACTTCAGCGGCACGCTGGGGTTCAGGCCGCGCTTGGCCAGAAGCACCCACAACGCCGCCATCACCGGACCGAAGATGACGATGATGCCGGGGTTGAAGGTCTGGGTCTGGGCCGCGTTGAACCAGCTCGGCATCTGCGTGGACTGGTCGGCGAACAGGGTCAGCGAGGAGCCCGCCTGTTCGAACAGGGTCCAGAACAGCACCGAGAACATGGTCAGGATGATCGCCGCCAGCATCTTCCAGCGGTCGTCGCCCCTGAGGAAAGTCAACGAGTAGATCAGCAGGCCGGCGAACACCGTCGGCACGAGGTAAAGCAGGGACGCCTCGACCGCATCGTGCTGCTGCACGATCAGCCAGGTCGGGATGACGAACAGGATGCCGAGGATGTAGATCCAGGCTTCCCGCGGGATGCCCAGGGTCTTCTTGTCCAGCTTGGCGCTGGCGGGCGGGTCAGCACGTCCGCCCAGCCATTTCTGGCCCATCCAGAAGGTGATCAGGCCGGCCAGCATGCCGATGCCGGCCAGGCCGAACCCGTACCGCCAGCCGTATTCGATGCCCAGCCAGCCGCACAGCGCGGTCGCCAGGATCGAGCCGAGGTTGATGCCGACGTAGAAGATGGTGAAGCCGGAATCCCGGCGCGGGTCGTTCTGCTCATAGAGGGAGCCCACCACGGTCGAGATGTTCGGCTTCAGGAAGCCCACGCCCACGATGATCAGGGCAAGGGCGAAGAACAGGACATACTGGCCCGACGTATCGACGGACTTCCGGATTTCGTAGTCATCCGGCCCGATCATGGCCGGCAGCGAGCCGGGGGCGGCGGCGGCGGCGTCGGGACGCGCAGCGTCGGCCACGGTTTCCGGCGCGGTCGCTGCGGCGGTCGCCGGACCGTCGGCCGGCACGGCGGCCGCTTCCGGGTCGGTGACAGTGGCTGCAGCCGGGACGGTGGCGGGGGTCGCCGCCTCGGCGCGGGCCGCAGCAGCCTCGGCCGTGGTCGGAATGCCCGAGACGCGGATGCCCTCGGGCCCGACCGAGATCGGAACCCGCTCCTCGCCGACCATGGCGTACAGCTGACGGTTGGTGTCCCGGCCCTCGACCTCGATCCGGTATTCCTGGCCGCCGTACTGGATGTACTCACGCCCGCCGGAGCCTTCGAAGGCCATGGTGAAGTGGCCGGCGACCAGCAGCAGGGCGCCGATGGTCACAGCCTTTCGCGACCCCAGGAACCGGTCGGCGATCGCCCCGCCCAGCACCGGCATCAGATAGACCAGCGCCGCATAGGCGGCGTAGATGCCCTGCGCCTCGGCCGAACCGAACAGGAAATGCTGGGTCAGGTACAGGACCAGCAGGGCCCGCATGCCGTAGAAGGAAAAGCGCTCCCACATCTCGGTGAAGAACAGGATCACCAGCCCTCGCGGGTGCCCCAGAAACGTTTTTTGAGGCGTCGCCGAAACCGGCCCCCCTGCGTCCGTCGTACTCAACGGCTCACTCCCTTTTTGCTGCGCCCCACCTGACGCGCGATGGGCGCATAAGCAGCACGCTGAGCAAGACCGGACAAGAGTTAAGGGTAAATTGGTTGGATAGTAGCGCTCGCCACGGCGGAACGGCACGATGCGCGGGATTCGCAGCATGGGGCGGCTGATGACCACGACACGCAGATCGGCGTTGATCGGACTCGGCGGCGCCCTGACGCTTTCCGCCTGCTCACGCGCGCCCTCGCGGGGCGAGACCCCCAACAGGGATGTCGTCGCCGCCGGATCGCCGGCGGCGCTGCTGGTGTGGGCCGTGGCGCGCGAACGGCTGGCGGGTTGGCCGCGCAGGCCGGGCGCGACGGCCCTGGCCGCCCTGCCCGCCCTGGCCGCGGACCTGCCGGAGCTGGGGTCTCTCGCCGGCGGCGGCGGCCGGTCCGCGAATCTGGAAGCCATCGCGGCGCTGAACCCGCGGCTGGTCATCGACTATGGCGACGCCGATCCGGAGCACCAGGACCTCGCCCGGCGCATGCAGGTCCGGCTGGGCGTCGACTGGCGGCTGATCGACGGAACCCTGACCCGCATCCCCGACGCGATCCGCGAGGCCGGGGCGCTGCTCGGGTCCGGGCCGTCGGCCGATTCGCTGGCCGATCAGGCCGCCCGGGTGCTGGAGGACTGGCGCCGCGCCCCGGCCGGGCCGAGCTTCTACTACGCCCGCGGATCGGACGGGCTGGAGACCGGCTTCCGCGGCGCCCTGGCCACCGAGGTTCTGGAAGGCGCCCGCTGGACCAATGTCGCCGAGGGATCGCGCGACATCGGCCGCGTGACCCGCGAACAGGTCGCAGCCTGGGACCCCGAGGTTCTGGTCACGCTCGACCAGGGCTTCGTCGAGGCGATCAGGCGCGACCCCGTCTGGCGCCGCAGGCGAAACGGCGAGCGCCGGCGACTGCTGCTGCTGCCGGACCGTCCATTCGGCTGGGTCGACCGGCCGCCGTCGGTGAACCGGTTGCTGGGATGCGCATGGCTGGCCGATCCGATGGGATCCACCATGACGCTCGCCGCCCTGAGCCGCCGCCTCTACGGCATGGCGCCGGTCGAGATCGCCCAGCCGCGATGGATCTATTGAGTCGTCTGAAATCCGCCGCGCCCGCGCTGGCGCTCGTCCTGCTGGCCCTGGCGGGCGCCGTCGCGGTCCTGTCCACGGGCCCGCTGGCCATTCCTCTCACCGATCTTGCATCGGCCCTGTTCGGCCGGGGATCGCCGGAGGCGGAGCTGGTGCTGACCCTGCGAGGCCCCCGGCTGCTGGCCGCCCTGACCTGCGGCGCGGCGCTGGCCGGGGCGGGCGCGGGGTTCCAGATCCTGTTTCGCAATCCGCTGGCGGCGCCCGACCTGCTGGGCGTCTCGTCCGGGGCGGGGCTGGGCGCGGCCCTGGCTCTGCTGCTCGGCGCGGGGACCGTGCTGGTCCAGAGCGCGGCCTTCGCCGGAGGGCTGGCGGCCGGAGGGCTGGCGCTGGGATGCGCGGCCCTGACCCGCAGCGGCGACGGACGCCTGGCCCTGATCCTGTGCGGCGTCGTGGCGGGGGCCCTCGCCTCTGCCGGACTGGGCCTCGTGGTCATCATCGCCGAGCCCTATTCGCAGCTGCCGGCCATCACCTACTGGCTGCTGGGGTCCTTTACGCGTGCGACCCTGGCCGAGGCGCTGTTTGCGCTGGCGCCGATCTGTCTCGGCGGGGCGATCCTGCTCTGGCTCGGCTTCCGGCTGGACGTCCTGTCGCTGGGCGACGAACAGGCGCGGTCGCTCGGCCTGCCGGCGCGCCGTCTGCGGCTGACGGCCCTGGCGGCTGCGGCCCTGATGACCTCGGCGGCCGTGGCCCTGGCCGGCGTGGTCGGCTGGATCGGGCTGCTGGCGCCCCACGCCGCGCGGCTGATCGTCGGCGAGCGGGCCGGGCAGCTGGTCCCCGCCTCCATGGCGATCGGAGCCCTGTTCGCCCTGATCATCGACCGGCTGGCCACCGCCTTCGGGCCCGCGGAGATTCCCGTCGGACTGCTGTCCGCCGCCATCGGCGCCCCCGCCTTCCTGTTCCTGTTCGTCGCTGCGTCGAGGCGGTCATGAGCGACCTGCTGCTCGAAGGTCTGGTCGCCGGACGCGCCGCGCGGGGCGGCAAGGGGTTTCGCCTGCCGCCGCTCGATCTGACCATGGCCCCCGGCGAGATCGTCGCCCTGATCGGCCCCAACGGCGCGGGCAAGACGACCCTGTTGAAGACTCTCGCGGGGCTGCTGCCGCCGCTCGCGGGCTCGGTCGCCCGGCCGCGCGCGGCCTGGCTGCCGCCGCCGGGGGCGGTCAGCGCGGGGTTTTCGGCCCTGCACCTGACGGCGCTGGGGCGGTCGCATCTGCGGCGCTGGTCGTCCGGCCTCGCCCCGGCCGATCTGGACGCCGCCCGCGCCGCCCTGGACCGGCTGGACGTGGGCCATCTGGCGGACCGGCCCTTCGACCGCCTGTCCAGCGGCCAGCAGCAGCTGGTGCTGATCGCCCGCCTGTTCGTGCAGGACGCGCCGCTGTGCCTTCTGGACGAACCCCTCGCCCTGCTGGACCCCGCCCACGCCCAGGCCGTCGAGGCCGCGATCCGGACCTTGGCCGGAGAAGGCCGCATCGTCGTCGTGTCGACCCACCACCTGCCGTTCGCCGCGCGCGCCGATCGCGTGCTGGCGCTGGGGCCCGACTGGATCGACATGGTCCCGCCCGCCCGCGCCCTCGCCCCCGACCGCATCCGCGCCCTGTTCGGCGTCGAGGCGGACGGCTGTCCCTGTTGCGGCGGCCCCTTGAGTTGAGGCCGCGTCTGGTCGAGGTTCGGGCCCTGTTTTCGAAAGGCTGACCATGTCCCTCGCACGCCTCGTCCCGGCCGCCCTCGCCCTGCTTCTGTTCGCCGGCCCGGCCATGGCGCAGGACGCGCCGCGCTGGTCGTTCGCCATCCATGGCGGGGCCGGGGTCATCGAGCGCGAGAGCCTGACGGCCGAACAGGACGCCGCCTATCGCGCCGCCCTGAAGCGCGCGCTGGAGGCGGGCTCGGCCGTGCTGGCCAACGGCGGGGCGGCCCTCGACGCGGTGCAGGCGGCGATCGAGATCATGGAGGATGATCCGCTGTTCAACGCGGGACGTGGCGCCGTCTTCACCGCCGCCGGACGCAACGAGCTGGACGCCGCCGTGATGAACGGGACCGACCTGACCGCCGGCGCCGTGGCCGGCCTGACCACCACCCGCCACCCGATCGCGGCCGCCCGCGCGGTCATGGAGCGGTCGCCCCACGTCATGCTGATCGGCCAGGGCGCCGACAGCTTCGCCGCCTCGGTTGGGCTGGAGCAGGTCGAGCCGTCCTTCTTCTTCACCGAGCGCCGCTGGCAGGGGCTGGAGCGCGCCCTGCGCCAGCAGAACCTGCCCATCCCCGAGCGCCCCGCCGGCGCGCCGGGGCCCCAGGCGGCGAACGACCTGCCGGCGCCGCCCCTGAACGAACGCAAATTCGGCACGGTCGGGGCCGTGGCTCTGGACAGCCAGGGCCGCCTCGCCGCCGGAACCTCGACCGGCGGCATGACCGCCAAGCGTTGGGGGCGGGTCGGCGACGTGCCGGTGATCGGGGCGGGCACCTACGCCTCGAACCGCGACGGCTGCGCCGTGTCCGCGACGGGCGACGGCGAATATTACATCCGCGCCTCGGTCGCCCGCGACATCTGCAGCCGCATCCACGAGGGCGCCGCGGGCCAGGGCGCCGCCCAGGCCGAGGTCGACGACGCCCTGTCGCTGGGCGGATCGGGCGGGGTCATCGTCATGGACCTGCAGGGCCGGTCCGCCTTCGCCATGACCACCTCGGGCATGTACCGCGGCGCGGTGTCATCCGCCGAACCGGCGCGGGTGGCCATCTACGGCGACGAGACCCTGCGGCCATGACCACGGGCGTCGCCATCGATCTGGCCGACAAGTTCGCGGCCATTCCGGATCACTGGCGGCCGCGCGTCGCAGCGCAGCTGAACGGTCAGGACGTCCGGCTGGTGAAGGTTCAGGGCGTCTTTCCCTGGCACAGCCACGCCGACGCCGAAGAGATGTTCCTGGTCTGGAAGGGCCGGTTCCGGGTCGAGTTCTGCGACCGGGTCGTGACCCTCGATCCCGGCCAGTTCATCGTCGTGCCGCGCGGCGTCGAACACCGCACCGCCGCCGATGAAGAGGCCGAGGTGCTGATCTTCGAACCGTCCGAAGTCGTCAACACCGGCGACGCGCCCGTCTCGGAATTCACCGCCCCGCAGGGACAGACTATCTGATGAAGAAGCCCGACACCCCCGGCGTCATCGCCCCGCCGCCGCTGATCTATCTCGGCTTCCTGCTGGCCGGCTGGGGTCTGGCCGAACTCGGCGCCCGGCCGGAAGCGGTCGCGGCCGGCCTGGGCTGGCTGTCCGCCGGCTTCGGGCTGGAGATGGCCGTCCGGCGCGGCCTGGCCCTGACCCTGATCGTCGGCGGCCTGTTTCTGGACGGCATGGCGGCGGGCCTGTTCCGTCGCAGGGGCACGGCGGTCGAACCGTGGAAGCCGTCCACCGCCCTGATCATCGAAGGGCCGTATCGCTTGAGCCGCAATCCGATCTACCTCGGCTTCGCCGTGACCTACGTCGGTCTGGCTATCGCCATGAACAGCTGGATCGCGCTGATCCTGCTGGTTCCCTGCCTGTTCGTGATCGACCGGTTCGTCATCCAGCGCGAGGAGCGCTACCTGTCCCTCAAATTCGGCGCGGCCTACGACGCGTATCGCCGGCAGGTCCGCCGATGGCTGTGAGCGACGATGAACTGTCGGCCATGGCGATCGAGGAGCTGGACATCGCCTGCGCCCTGCCCTGGCCCGACATGAGGAAGGTGACGCCCTGGGGCGACAGCTTCACCGGCTTCGCGCCCTCGGGCCGCGAGGTCGAAATCGAGCGGCGCTACCTGTGGGCCCACGAACCCGAGGGCGCCATCGCCGTCGAGGTCGAGGTGCGCGACCCCGGCGCGCGCACCGGCGCCGAGGCCAAGGCCCTGATCACCCCGCCGCGCTGAAGCGGGAATCCCGGCGCCGTTAACCTTTCCCGTTGCCAAGCTGGGCCGTCGGGGCAAGATGCGCGCGGCGCGCATCCGCGCAGACCGGGAGGGACAGCCGCATGGCCTATGGCGCCGACTTCGCCACCGCCGATCCCGCCAATGCGCCGCTGGACGCGCCCCTCATGCTGGGTGCGGATCCGGTGATGGCGGGCGCGGGCCTGCTGTTGCTGCTGGCCGCCCTGCTGCTGGGCTGGTTCCTGGGCGCACGGGCGCGGTCGAACGCCGGAGACGCGACGACCTCGATCTGGAAGGCGATCGACAAGGCGGCCAAGGACGCCATGAAGGCGGACGACAATGCGCTGAAGGGCCGGGCCGCGCACCTGGTCGAGGTGATCGACCGCCGTCTCGGCAAGACCCTGGCCCTCGTCACGGGACATGACGGCCTGGTCGAGGGGGTCGAAGGACTCCGCGCCGCCCTGGCGGGCCGCAAACCGGACGACCATCACGGCGCCGGACACGATCATGACCACGCCCATGACGACGACGGACACGGCCCGGACCATCATGGCGACGAACACGCCGCGGCCGCATCGTCCTCGATCGGTCCGGTGACGATCGTCAACGTCCTTCCCGGCGCCCCGGCGAGCGCCGGGCGACCCAAACCGCACGATCATCATCCTCGCCGCGACCTGACCGCGCGCGAGCAGACCGCGGCCCTGCGGCTGGCCGTGGCCGCCTTCAACGAGCACTGGCGCCACGAGGGGTCGCGGGTGAAGGCGATGCGCGCGGCCCTGGCCGAACTGTCCGGTCAGGACGGACGCCGCGGACCCGAACTCAGCCACGGCTGACCCCGATGGCGAGAGACGGTTTCCCCTCGCGGAGAAACCGCCTAAGCCTGAAGCCATGAAACTCGCCTCGCTCAAGCACGGCCGCGACGGTCGCCTCGTTCTCGTCTCCAGCGACCTCGCCTGGTTCACCGACGCCTTCCTGATCGCGCCGACGCTGCAGGCCGCGCTGGACAACTGGGACCGGGTCGAGCCCGATCTTCTGGCCCTTGCGGAAAGCCTCGAGCATGGCGGCGTGCCGCGCGGCCGGTTCCACGAGCGCGAGGCCGCGGCGCCCCTGCCCCGCGCCTATCAATGGGCCGACGGCTCGGCCTATGTGAACCACGTCGCCCTTGTGCGTCAGGCGCGCAACGCCGAAATGCCCGACAGCTTCTGGACCGATCCGCTGATGTACCAGGGCGGCTCGGACGGCTTCCTGGCCCCGCGCGATCCCATCCCCCTGGCCGACGAAAGCTGGGGCTGCGATCTGGAGGCCGAGGTGGTCGTGGTCACCGGCGACGTGCCCCAGGGCGTGTCGCGGGAAGAGGCGCTGAGCCACATCCGTCTGGTCGGCCTGGTCAACGACGTGTCGCTGCGCAACCTGATCCCGGCCGAACTGGCCAAGGGTTTCGGCTTCGTCCAGTCCAAGCCCGCCTCGGCCCTGTCGCCCGTCTTCGTCACGCCCGATGCGCTGGGCGACCGCTGGGCCGACGGCAAGCTGAAGGGCGAACTGTCCGTCCAGCTGAACGGCGCGGACTTCGGCAAGGCCGACGCCGGCGTCGACATGACCTTCGACTTCGGGACCCTGATCGCCCACCTCGCGAAGACCCGGGCCCTGTGCGCCGGCACAATCATCGGCTCGGGCACGGTGTCGAACCGCGACGCGGGCGGCGGTCCGGGCAAGCCCGTGGCCGAGGGCGGCCTGGGCTATTCCTGCATCGCCGAGGTCCGCACCGTCGAAACCATCCTGCACGGCAAGGCCGAGACGCCCTTCCTCAAGCATGGCGACACGGTCCGCATCGAGATGCTGGATGACAAACACCACTCGATCTTCGGCGCTATCGAGCAGACGGTGGAAGCGGTCTGACCGCACAGACCGCTGCGTCGTCCGCCGGCGCCGTCTCCCGGGCCAGCACCGCCGCAGGTCCCTGACAGGACAGCAGCAGACCCGACAGGATCGCCAACATCACGCGCTTCATCTCGACCTCCGGTTTCCCGGAGCAGAGGCGGCGACGCGACTTTACGGATGCGCGGGAGGCATTAAGCTTTCGACAGTTCCGCGGCCGTTTCGGGCCACCCGGGGGGGAACGCCTGACATGACGCCACAACAATACGGGCCGCTGATCGGCGTCGGCGTCGCCGTCGTCGTGATCCTGCTGCGCAACCGACAGAAGCGGACCCTGAGGCCCGAGCTGATGTGGATCCTGCCCGCCCTCTTCACGGCCCTGATCGGTTTCGGCCTGTGGGGGATGCGTCAGGCGCCGGGCGCGGACCTGACGCCCTATGGCCCGGCCGACTGGGGGCTGCTGGTCGGCGGCGCCGTGCTGGGCGCCCTGGGCGGTTACTGGCGCGGAAGCATGGTGACGATCGAGAAGGATCCCGACGGCGTGCTGAAGGCCCAGGCCTCGCCGCTGGGGATCATCCTGATCATCGCCCTGCTTGCGGTCCGCTCCTTCGCCCGCCCGTGGCTGGAGGGTCACGCCGAAAACCTCGGCCTGCACGTCGTCGCCGTGGAGCAGGGCTTCCTGCTGCTGGCCGGCGGCCTGATCATCGTCCAGCGGATCGAGATGTTCATCCGGGCCCGACGGATAATGGCAGGGGCGCCCGACGCCCATGTGGAGGTCGTGGCGTGAGGATTGTCGCGCTCGGCGCGGGCCTGCTGCTGGCCGGCCAGGCGGCGGCGCAGGATAGCTGGGATCTCGAAATCAGTCCGACGGGCGATGTCACGGTCGCCAGCGTGACTTACGAAGGCGGCGTCGGCCTCGCGGTCCAGTGCCGTAACGGAATTCTGGACGTGGCGATTCTGGGACTGCCGGCGGCCCTTCCCGACGAGGTCAACGAGCATGGGTCCCGGACCCTTTTCACGGGATTTGACGCGGCCGCTCTCGAGGATGACGCATGGAAGGCTTCACCGGATTCGACTGTGGCTCTCAGCTGGATTCCGCAGCGACGCGCGAGGGCGCTCAAGCGCGGCGGCGTCTTCCTGGTCCGCACGGCGCCGGCCGGCGCATCGACGCCGCGGCGACTGGAAATTCCCCTGCCGGCCGACAGCGCCGCCATCGACCGGACGCTCGAAGCCTGTGGACAGAAGACCGTGGACCCGCGGGATGAGCTGTTGCTGCTGGAAGACATCATATCGGTCGAAGAATGGAGGGCGACCCGGTCGTTCGAGATGCCGCCCTCCTCCAGCGGCGCGCCCACGAGAGTGGAGGTCAGCTGCATCATCGCCGAAGCCGGTCAGGTTCGCGATTGCCAGGTGGAAAGTGAAAGCGAGCCGGGTCTCGGAGCACGAATGCTCCGGGACCAACGGAATGTTCGGTTTCGACTGCGGGAGAGCGCCCAGGCGGCGGTCGGGCGCGTGATCTACATTGTGGTCCGGGGCGAGCGCATACGCCGATGATCCATGCAGGTCCGCATTCCGTCACCGGCGCGTGACTAGCGGCGAATGACCTGGGCGGCGAACCGCTCCATCTCCTCTTCCTGCGGCGACATCTGAAGCAGCAGCAGGTCCAGGCCGGCGGCCTCGAATTCGGCGATCCGTTCCCGGACAGCCTCCGGCGTGCCGACGAAGCCGGGGCGCAGGCCGCGGTTCGAGACGCTGTATTCCCGGATCTTCAGCTCGCGCTCCAGCTCGGTGCCCGACAGCCACTGGTCGAAATTGGCGAAGCCCGGAGGCGGGGTCCCCTCGGCCAGGCCGGGGATGGTGGTGATCCGCTCCAGCTCGCGGTCGGCCTCGGCCTGGCTGTCGCGGACGACGGCGTAGCCGGCCATGCCGAACGACATCGGCGGCAGGCCGAAGCTCTCGCGCCGCGCCCTCATGTCGGCGACCTTGGCGGCGATATGCTCCGGTTCATCGCCGTGCATGACATAGGCGTCGCAGTGTCTGGCGATCAGCGTCTTCGCCGCCTCGGACTCCCCGCCCGCATAGATGACCGGCCGGGGCCGCGCCGGGGTCGAGGTCGGCTTGGGCTCCACGATCGCGTCCTTCAGCGTGTAGTAGCGGCCCTCGAAATCCGTACGGCGGTCCGTCCACAGGCGGTCGACGACCTGAAGCCACTCCGTCGTCCGCGCATAGCGGTCGTCGTGCTGGTCGAACTGCAGGCCGTAGCTTTCCGCCTCCTTCGCCCACCAGGACGAGACGACGTTCAGCGCCAGGCGGCCGCCGGAGATCCGGTCGATATTGGCCGCCGCCTTGGCGAACAGGGCCGGCTGATGGAAGTTCGGCCGCACCGCCACCATCAGCTCGATGGTCTTCGTCACCGCCGCCAGCGCCGCCGCGCTGGACCAGGCGTCCAGGGCGGGCGCCTCGATGCCCTTGATGTCGTTCAGGTTCAGCTCGGCGATCAGGGTCAGGTCCCAGCCGATCTCCTCGGACCGCCGGACCAGCCGCGACAGGTTTTCCCAGGTCGCCGCCCGCTCGTCGTCGACGTTCCGCAGCCAGCCGCCGAAGACCGGGGCCCAGTAGCCGTACCTCATGCGCGCTTCGCCTTCTCTTCGCCGATGACGCCGACCAGCCAGTCGACCAGATTGTCGTGTGGATCGAAGCCCAGAACCTCCATCGGTTTCGCGACGAAGTTCGACAGGCCGTTGATGTCGTAGAACAGGGCCGAGCCGTCGCGGTCGTCGATCAGATATTCGACGCCGCCGACCTCCAGTCCTCCCGCCACGGCCAGCCGCTCGACGGCGTCGATGAGCTCCGCGGGCGGGGTCGCTTTCGTCATCGTCAGGGTCGGCGCGCCGGGCCGGACCAGACAGGCGTCGGCCGGGCACAGGTCGAAGGCGTCGCCCGGGCTCTCGATGTCGATGGCGTAGAGATATTTGCCGTTCAGCGTCTCGACGCGGGTGATCCGGCCGCCCCGGCGCGGCGCATATTCCTGCACCAGGGAGATGCCGTTCACCCCGACCGGGCACCATTTTTCGGCCGCCGCCTCGGCGAGCCTTTCCGGGGTCTCGTAGCGGGTGATGCCGGCGCCGGCGCCGCCGATGTCGGCCTTGACCAGCACGGGATACCGCAGCCCCTCCGCCGCCTTCGGAATATCGGCCTGACGGTGCGCGACCCGCGTCGCGGGTCCCTTCAGTCCCAGCCGGGCGATCAGCGACATCTGCCGCGCCTTGGACGTGTCGATGTTCAGGGCCGAGGCGTTGACGACCCGCGTCCCCTGCCCCTGCCAGTGCTCGAACAGGCTCTGGGCGTAGAAGATCGGATGCTCGGGCTCGCGCAGGAAGGACGACATCGCCACCCGGCTGAACACCACCTGCGCCGGCGCTGGCGTCCCCGCGGGATTGAACACATGGCCGGCCAGGGGGACCTTCACATACGACACGCCGCGCCGGTCCAGAGTCTCGAACAGCGGCTCGAACCACTGCGGATGCTCATAGACGACGGCCAGGTCAGGGAGGGAGGAGGTCATGATCTGGCAAATGCGTTACACCTAGCTGAAACGCAAGAGGATCGGTTGCGATTCATCCCGCGCCGGCCCCCGCCGCGCGCTTGCCGAGAACCGGCCGAGCGGATAGGTCACGTCGGCCACGGCGTTTTTCGGCGCCGGCACGACACGCGGGTGTGGTGGAATTGGTAGACGCGCCGGACTCAAAATCCGGTTCCGAAAGGAGTGCCGGTTCGACCCCGGCCACCCGCACCAGCGTTTCAGGCCCATTCGGCGGTGCTTCTGCGTGTAGTCGAGCCGCAGGAAACCTCAGCGAACCGGGAAGCGGACATCGACCGGCTAGCGTGAACCCGGGCGCGTGAGGTCGAAATTGCAGGTGTGACAAAACCTGGGAACACGCCACTGGCGGGGCATGGTTGAAGCTTGACATCGAGGACAACGCGCGACCGACCATACCAATGCGACGTAGGCCAGGGCGCTTCCGAACGCGGCAATGGAAGCGACGGCGCCGGAACCCTGCACAGCCTTTGCAATCAGCGCGGCGACAATCGGCGCGACTGGCAGGGCCAGACAAAGAAGCTGCACGATCCTGCGATGCTGCATCGGCCCTCCAAGCCTGCAGGTTGGGTTATCGCTCAAGCCGACGCAAGGTCCGCAACGGGTCGGAAGCCGACCGTCGCTTGAGGCTGGAAAGCTGACTTCAGACCTGCGCACATTGGAGACGTGACGCGAGACAAGCGAGATAGAGCCTTCAGGGACGAACGGACTACACGTCGTCATCGGCTGCTCATGCTCGCTCGTCTTCCGGCCATCATCGTTGGGGCCGGTGCGTGTTATCTGACGCAGGCGTTCTGGCCCGCCATGGTCATGGTGGGCCTCTGGTATGCAGTTTGGCTCATCTGGGTGGCGGGAGTGTTCGAACACTGATCGCGCCGACGTCTGCAACGGGTCGGAAGCGATGGTCGCCCAAGGGTGGGAAACGGATACTTCGGCCGATACGGTCAGGCCATGATGGCTGGAAAAATAGTCGGGACACTCTCCCGGTCCGACAACCTCGAACGCATTGTCGTTGTCGAGCGCGACGATGGTCTGTTCACATACCAGAAGCAGGTCGCGGAACGTGACGGCGCCTGGGGTTCTCCCGGGCCCGCCTGCGGCGTCTATGATAGTCCCGAAACCGCTCTTTCCGAGGCCAGGCTCCGGGTCTGGTGGCTGCGAGCGACGCCCGGACAGACTGAATGATCCGGATGCGTCACCGGGTTCAGCCTCCGACGGGGAGTCAGCACCAGACGTAGATTCCCACGACGATTTCGGCGGACGCCGTGCCGCCGCGGCCGTCGGAGATCGTATAGGTGAAGTGGCGCTGACCCGTATTGTTGGGGGCGTAGAAGGAAATGTAGCCCCCGTTCGGCCGGGCTGATCCGCTGCACTGGATGTTCGACACCTCGGTTGTTTCATCCTGTTCGGCGCGGCCAGCCTCGCGCAGGGTTTGCGCGGCGTCGCGGGATCCTTGCCCGACGCCTCGATCAGCCGGGGGCCGGCTCAACCGCCTTCTTCGATCGAGCCGCCGTTGGCGCCGCCTCCCGCCCGCGCGGCTCCAGCCGATCCGTACGCTGGAGCCTCGATCCAACGTTGATTGTCCATTCCTCCCGGCCCTTGCACGGCGCGCCCGGCGAGGCGCCGCGCATCGGCCCGCCTTGCCATACTCTGCAACAGACCTAGATACAGACCTCATCGAGAGGTCCCCATGAGCCAACTTTTCACGCCGCAGACCATCGGTCCGCTGACCCTGCGCAACCGCATCATGGTCGCGCCCATGTGCCAGTATTCGGCGGTCGAGGGCGTGCCCCGGCCCTGGCACATGCAGCATCTGGGAAAGCTGGCCATCTCCGGCGCGGGACTGCTGGTCGTCGAGGCGACGGGGGTCGAGGCGGCGGGCCGCATCTCATGGGCCGACACCGGCCTGTGGAACGACGCGCAGGAGGCGGCGTTCGCGCGCATCCTCGCCGACATCCGCACCTATTCGGACACGCCGATCGGGATCCAGCTGGGCCACGCCGGCCGCAAGGCCTCGACCAATCCTCCGTGGATAGAGCGCGGAGGCCCCGCGCCGGCGGACAAGGCCTGGGAGACGTTCGCGCCCTCGCCCGTGCCGTTCAAATCCGACTGGGCCACGCCGACCGAGCTGGACGAGGTCGGCATGAACCGGATCGTCGAAGCCTTCGTCCAGTCGGCGGCCCGCGCGGATCGCGCCGGCTTCGATCTGGTCGAGCTGCACGCCGCCCACGGCTATCTGCTGAGCGAATTCCTTTCGCCCGTGTCGAACCTGCGAACCGACGAATACGGCGGCTCCGCGGAAAACCGGATGCGGTTCCCGCTGCGCGTCGCCCGGGCCCTGCGCGACGCCTGGCCGCGCACAAAGGCGCTGGGCGTCCGGTTCAACGGTTCGGACTGGGTCGAAGGCGGAGTCAGCCTCGAGGAGGTCCAGGCCTTCGCCCGCGCCCTGCACCACATCGGCTTCGACTATCTGCACGTCACCTCGGGCGGCAACGCCGCCGAGGCCCGCATCCCGGGGACGGAGCCCGGCTATCAGGTTCCGTTCGCCCGGGCCGTCAAACAGGCTGTTCCGGAAGCGGTCGTCGTCGCCGTCGGCATGATCATCGACCCGGCCCAGGCCGAGGCGGTGCTCGCTGCGGGCGACGCGGACATGGTGGCCATCGCCCGCGCCGTGCTGGACGACCCGAACTGGGGCCATCACGCGGCGGCGGCGCTGGGGCAGCCGCAGCATATGCCCGTGCAATACCAGCGCGCCGCCCATGCGGTCTGGCCCGCGGGCTAGGCGGGCGGAAGATACTCCGCCGGAATGGGCGCGGCCGGGGTTTCGGACTGCCAGTAGACGCTGATCACCCACCACCGGGTCCCGTCGTTGAACAGCTGGATGCTGTTGATGCCGCGCGCAAAGGGTTGGGCGTCCGACAGGCTGTGCAGGCTTTCGTAGCTGGACCAGACGTGGGCGATGCGGCCGAACCGCTCGGAGCGGCGGGCGATCTCGCGTTCGTGGAATCCCTCGCCGACCAGCAGGGGCTCGCTGCGGGTGATGTATTCGTCCGGCGTGACCGAGCGGACCACGCCCTGACCCTCGCGGTTCATGCCCGAGGGCATCAGCCGGGCGGTCGGATGGAACAGGGACCGGAAGCGATCCCAGTCGCGGGCGACACCCGCATCGCCGGAGATGACGTCATAGAGGGCGGCGACGATGGCTTCTTCCGTGGCGACGTCCGCGGGCGCGGCTGTCGAGACGGGAACCGGCGGGGCCGGCGTCTGGGCGGCGACGGGCGCCGCGCAACCGATGGCCAGCACGGCCGCGAGTATCGAAAGACGCATCCGGTATCCTCCCCTGTTCCGGAGACTATGCCGGGGCGCCGCCGGAGGCGCTAGCCGAGCTCGACCACTTCCCCGTCTTCCTTGACGAAGCGGTCGGGCCGGCGGTCCAGCAGGTCGAAGACCTTTTCCGACGGACGGCACATGGCGGCGCCGCGGGGCGTGCGGACGATGGGGCGGTTGACCAGAACCGGGTGGGCCAGCATCGCCTCGAGGATGGCGTCGTCGGGCGTCGCGGGATCCAGCAGGGCCGGAACCGTCGCCGCCGCCTCCTTCTCGCGCAGGGCGTCGCGCGGCGTCAGTCCGGCCTCGGCGAACAGGTCGCGCAGCTGGTCGGCGGTCCAGCCGGTCTGCATGTATTCGACGACATCGGGCCGGTATCCCGCGGCCTCGACCATGGCCAGGACGTTGCGCGAGGTGCCGCAGGCGGGGTTGTGAAAGACGGTGACGGGGAAGTCGGTCATGGCGTGTTCTCCTTGCCCAGAATCCAGCCGAAGACAATCAGCGCCAGCAGGGCGCCGACGATCTGGGCGGCGACGAAGGCCGGCGCCGAGGATGGCGCTATTCCGGCGAAGGTGTCGCTCAGGGTTCGCGCCAGCGTCACCGCCGGATTTGCGAATGATGTCGAGGCCGTGAACCAGTAGGCCGCGCCGATATAGAGCCCGACCAGAGCCGGGACCGACTGCGGCCGGAACCGCCCGCCCGCGAGGATCACGCCGATCAGGCCGAATGTCGCCACCCCCTCCGACAGCGCCTGCCCGGGGCCGTCCCTCAGTCGCGCCGAAACCTGCATCACGGGCTCCGCAAACATCAGATGCGTCAGCCAGACCCCCGCGACCGCACCGGCGGTCTGGGCCAGAACATAGGCCGCAGCAATCCCCGCCGACGTTTCCCGCCTGAGCGCGGAGATCATCGTCACGGCCGGGTTGAAATGCGCGCCCGACACGGGTCCGAAGGTCGAGATCAACACGACCAGGCCCGCGGCCGTGGCCAAGGTATTGGCCAGCAGGGCGAGGCCCGTGTCCTGCGTCAGCCGTTCGGCCATGATCCCCGAGCCTACCACCACCGCCAGCAGCAGTGCGGTTCCGAGCGCCTCCGAGGCCAGCCGCCGCGGGACGTCCGACACTGGAGCAAGGGGAAGGGCGCCGGGCGCATCGGTCATGTCATGCCTCCACGCACGCCGCCCTGCGCGCGGCGGCCGCCACGGGGGCGCAGACCTCGGCCGCGCCGCCGCAACAGTCCTCGGCGAGATAGGCCATCAGCGCGCCCATCCGGTCGAACCGGGCCGAATAGACGATCGAACGCCCGTCGCGGCGCGACTGCGCCAGTCCGGCGCCGGTCAGCAGGGCGAGGCTGGCGGACAGGGTGCTCGGCGCCCACTCCAGGCGCCGCGCGATTTCACCCGCGGCCAGTCCGGCCGGGCCGGTGCGCACGAGCAGACGGAAGAGGGTCAACCGGCCCTCGTGGGCCAGCGCCGCCAGGGCCGCCGCTGCTTCTTTCGTTTCCATATTTCATGGATAATCGAAATATTGGGCCGGTCCAAGGGGGCCTCTTATTTCCGCAACCCGGTTGCGAACCGCGGCTCCAGTTCGCATCTGCCCCCGGATGACCTCCCCCTCCCTTTCGCCTGCCGCCGCCGTGAAGGGGCCCGGGTTTCCCGAATTCGTCGCCCTGATCGCCATGATGATGGCGCTGAACGCCCTGGCCATCGATTCCATGCTGCCGGCCCTGCCCGCCATCGGCGAGGCGCTGGGCGTCGTATCCGAGAACAGCCGGCAGTGGGTCATCACCGCCTATCTGCTGGGCTTCGGCGTGACCCAGATCGTCTACGGCCCGCTGGCCGATCGCTTCGGGCGCAAGCCGATCCTGATGATCGGCCTGGGACTCTATGTGACGTTCAGCGTGCTGGCCGCCTTCTCGCCGACGTTCGAGCTGCTGATCGCCGCCCGGGTCGGGACCGGGGTCGGCGCGGCCGCCCTGCGGGTACTGGCCGTCTCGATCGTGCGCGACCGGTATTCAGGGCGGACCATGGCCCGGGTGATGTCGCTGAGCTTCCTCGTCTTCCTCGGCGTGCCCATCCTGGCTCCGGCGCTGGGGGCGGCGATCCTGACCGTCGCGCCCTGGCCTTGGGTGTTCGGGGTCCTGGCCGTGGGCGGCGGGGCCTTCGCCATCTGGGCCGCGATCCGCCTGCCCGAGACACTGCACCCCGAGGACCGGATGCCGATCCAGGTCGGCCGCATCGTCGCGGCCTTCCGCACGGCCCTGACCAACCGGCAGTCGATCGGCTACACCTTCGCCATCACCGCCATCTCGGGCGCCCTGTTCGGCTTCATCAACTCCAGCCAGCAGATCTTCTTCGACGTCTTCCACGAGCCGCACCTGTTCACCATCGTCTTCGGCGTGGTCGCGGGCGGCATCGCCGTGGCCTCGCTGCTGAACGCGCGGCTGGTCGAGCGGCTGGGGTCGAGGCTGATCTCGCACACCGCCCTGCTGGGCTTCATCGCCATGTCGGCCATCCATGCCGCGGTGGCGCTGTCGGGCCACGAGACCATCTGGACCTTCGCCGTCCTGCAGGCCCTGACCATGTTCTGCTTCGGCTTCATCGCCGGCAATTTCGGTTCGATGGCCATGGAGCCGATGGGCCATATCGCCGGCACCGCCTCCTCGGCCCAGGGCTTCATCTCGACCACCGGCGGGGCGACGCTGGGCTTCCTGATCGGCCAGCAGTTCAACGGCTCGGCCATACCCATGACCCTGGGCTTCACCTGCCTGGGCCTGACGGCGCTGGGCTTCGTCCTGATCGCCGAGCGGGGACGGCTGTTCAAGGCGCGCAACCTCGCCCCGGTGTTGTCCCCCTCTTGATCTTTTTCGCCGGCCGGAGCGTTGTCCCGCCAGGAAACGAACCGGCCTGACCGTCCGAACAAGAACGGCGGGCCTTCTGGTCAAGGACTCTCGATGATCCGCACGTTTGGACTGGTCTCCGCCCTCGCGCTCGCGACGGCTCTGGGAGGATGCGCCTCGATGCCCGGCTTCGGCCCCTCGTCCGGCTCGGACATGCCGCCCCTGCCGGCCTCGGCCGCCGCGCCCGCGGAATATGCGCGCGACACCCATACATACGCCCGGCCCGAGATCGCCCATGTGCGCCACGTCGCCCTGGACCTGACCGCCGACTTCCAGGCCCGAACCCTGTCCGGCACGGCGTCGCTCGACATCAACGGCGTCCCCGGCGCCGACGAGATCGTGCTGGACGTCAAGAACCTGGACATCCGCAACGTCACCGACGCCGCCGGCGCGCCGCTGCAGTACGAGACCGGCGCCAACGACCCCATCAAGGGCCAGCCCCTGACCGTGCGCTTCCCGGCCCTGACCGCGGGCGAGACGCGCCGCATCGTCGTGGCCTATTCGACCCGCCCCGACGCCGCGGCCTTGCAGTGGCTGACCCCATCCCAGACCGCGGGCGGTCAGAAACCCTATCTGTTCAGCCAGGGCCAGGCGATCCTGACCCGCACCTGGGTGCCGACCCAGGACAGCCCCGGCATCCGCCAGACCTATGACGCCCGCATCGCCGCTCCCGAGGATCTGCGCGTGGTGATGAGCGCCCAGCAGCTGACGCCCGAGGGCGAGGCCGCCGGACCGGGCCTGAAGGCCTGGCGCTTCCGCATGACCAATCCGGTCCCGCCCTATCTGATCGCCATCGGCGTGGGCGATCTGGCCTTCGCCGCCATCGATGAGCGGACCGGCGTCTTCACCGAACCCTCGCGGCTTGAGGCCGCCCGGGCCGAACTGGCCCCCACCGCCGACATGGTCGACGCGGCCGAGCGGCTGTACGGCCCCTATCGCTGGGGCCGGTACGACCTGCTGGTCCTGCCGCCCTCCTTCCCGTTCGGCGGGATGGAGAATCCGCGCCTGACCTTCGCCACCCCGACCATCATCGCCGGCGACCAGTCGCTGGTCTCGCTGGTGGCGCACGAACTGGCGCACAGCTGGTCGGGCAACCTGGTCACCAACGCCACCTGGAACGACATGTGGCTGAACGAGGGGTTCACCGTCTATTTCGAGAACCGCATCATGGAGGCCCTGTACGGCCGGGACCGCGCCCTGATGCTGGCCTCGCTGGGCTGGGGCGACCTGCAGGACGAGATGGCGGGCCTGCCGCCCGCCGACACCCGCCTGCATCTCGACCTCGAGGGCCGCGATCCCGACGAGGGCCTGACCGACGTCGCCTATGAGAAGGGCGCCGCCTTCCTGTTCACCATCGAACGCATCGTCGGGCGCGAGCGGTTCGACGGCTGGCTGAAGGGCTATTTCGAGCGCAACGCCTTCCGCCCCATGACCACCGAACTGTTCCTGCGCGACATCCGCACCCATCTGATCGCGGGCGACGCGGAGCTGGAACGCCAGCTGATGATGGACGCCTGGATCTATCAGCCCGGCATGCCGTCGAACTGGCGGCCGCCGGTGTCGGGCGCCTTCGGTCCGGTGGATGCAGCCGCACGCGCCTTCTTCGCCGATAAGGGTCCGGCCTCGGCCATTCCGTGGGCCGGCTGGTCGACGCAGGAGCGCCAGCGCTTCCTGGCCTGGCGTCCCGAAGGCGCGCAGGGCGGCGCCGACTGGCTGACCGCGGCCCAGCTGGCCGATCTGGAATCGTCCCTGAACCTGCGCGACGAGGGCAATGCCGAGGTCCTGTTCGCCTGGCTGCAGATCGCGGTCCAGCACCGTTACCAGCCCGCCGTGCCGACGCTGGAGCATTTCCTGACCACCCAGGGCCGGCGCAAATTCGTCCTGCCGCTGTTCACCAGCCTGTGGGCCGAGGGCGACTGGGGCCGTCCGATCGCGCGCCGCATCTACGCCCAGGCCCGGCCCGGCTATCACCCCGTGACGACGGGTTCGGTCGATGCGGTGGTGGGCCGGCCCTAGGCCCATGCGCCTCGATCGCCGCCGCATGATCGCCGCGGCCGCCGCCCTTCCGCTGATCGGCGGGGCGGCGGCGGGGCGGCGGCAGGACGACGCCCTGACGGCGCTGGCGGATCCGACGCGGCCCGACACCGTCCTGGGCTTCGGCGTCATCGCCCGCGACGGCGCGGGACGGACGGTGCTGGAACGGGCGCACGGGGAGGGACGGCTGACGATCGGCGACCAGCCCCGGACCCGGCCGTTCGGGCTCGACACGCCGATGCGCATCGCCTCGGTCACCAAGCTGACGGCGATGACGGCGCTGATGACCCTGGTCGAACAGGGCCGGCTGTCACTGGACGACGACGCGGGCGATCTGGCCGGTTTTCCTCTTCGCCATCCGGCGCATCCCGATGTGCGCATCACGCCCGCCATGCTGGCCAGCCACACCTCGGGCCTGAGGAACGGAACCAGCTATCCCGTGCCGCTGGGCCGCCGCCTGTCCGAGGCCTTCGTTCCCGGCGGGCGACATTTCGACGATGGCGGCTGGTTTGCGCCGGCCTCGGAACCGCCGGGCTTCTTCGCCTATGCCGACGTCAATTTCGCCATCCTGGCCCAGATCGACGAGCGCGTTTCCGGCGAGCGGTTCGACCGCTTCCTGAAGCGCGCCCTGCTGGACCCGCTCGGCCTCGACGCCGGCCTGAACTGGAGCGGCGTGTCGGACGCCGCCCGCGCGCGGGCCTCGGCCGCCTGCCGCCTCATCGACGGCGTCTGGGAGCCGCAGGTCGATTCCATGGCCCTGCCGGCGCCGGCCATCCGCGTCACCACTCCGCCCGAGGCGCCGGGTCTGACCGCGGACGACTATGTCGTCGGCGACAACGGCTTCGTCTTCTCGCCGCAGGGCGGCCTGCGCGCCTCCGTGCGCGATCTCGACCGGCTGGCCCGGTCGTACGCCGGTCACGCCGATGCGCCGCAAGTCCTCTCGCGGGCTGCGCTGGAGCGGATGAGCGCGCCGATCTGGACCTACGACCCGGCCAGGCCCGACGGCCATACCGACCGGGGCCTGCTCCAGAGCTACGGCCTGTCCGTCCACATTCCGACCGGTCGTGACGGCGACGCCTTCTTCGGTCCCGACAGCGCCGACTGGCGCGGCCATTTCGGTCAGGCGTACGGCCTGCAGTCCGGCCTGTTCTGGAACCGCCGCGACGGCCGCACCCTGGCCTGGATGATCTCCGGCACGCCCCGGGACGCCGAGGGTCTGTCCGGCGCCCGCTCGGCCGCCTCGCCGTGGGAGGAGGTCATCCTCGACGCCGCCCTGGCCGCCTGGGTCGCCGCCGGATGACGCGGCCGTGAGTGCTCCACGCCTTCCCTTCGGGCCTCCGCGCCCCTAGGTTCCGCCCACAGAAACGGCCTCGCCAGATGGCCGACCGACACGCTCAGGAGACGCCCCATGCACGACGCGCCCCAATCCGACGCGGCCGCCCGCCTCGACAAGGAAAACCCCCTCGGCGTTGACGGCTTCGAGTTCGTGGAATTCACCGGCCCCGATCCCGCGGCCATGATCGCGCGGCTGGAGCTGATGGGCTTCACCCAGACCCATGTGAACCCGGCCAATGACGTGGTGCGGTTGAAGCAGGGCGACATCACCATGCTGGTCAACCGCTCGCCCAAGGGGCAGGCGGCAGCCTTCTCGGCCGAGCACGGCCCCTCGGCCAACGGCATGGCCTTCCGCGTCACCGACGCCAAGGCCGCCTTCGAGGGCGCCGTGGCGCGCGGCGCGCGGCCGGCCGAGAACCATGACGGCGGCGCCCTGGGCGGCGGCTATCCCTACATCCTGCAGGGCATCGGCGGTTCGCTGCTCTACATCATCGACCAGTACGGCGACGCCGGCTCGCTGTACGACGGCTGGGACGAGATCGAGGGCTGGGAGGAGGCCGAGCGCAAGAACTCGGTCGGCCTGTTCATGCTGGACCACCTGACCCACAACGTGCGCCGCGGCGAGATGCGGACCTGGTCGGGCTTCTACGGCGACGTCTTCAATTTCGAAGAGCAGAAATACTTCAACATCAAGGGCAAGGCGACCGGCCTGCTGTCCCAGGCCATGATCGCGCCGGACCGCGCCATCCGCATTCCGCTGAACGAGAGCCAGGACGAGAACAGCCAGATCGAGGAGTTCCTGCGCCGCTACAACGGCGAGGGCATCCAGCACATCGCCCTGGCCACCGACGACATCTTCGAGACCGTCGAGGAGATGAAGCGTCGCGGCATACCCTTCCAGGACACGATCGACACCTATTTCGACCTGATCGACAAGCGGCTGCCGAACCATGGCCACGACGTCGCCCGCATGCGGCTGAACCGCATCCTGATCGACGGTTCGGACGAGGACGGCCTGCTGCTGCAGATCTTCACCCAGGACACCTTCGGTCCGATCTTCTTCGAGATCATCCAGCGCAAGGGCAACCAGGCGTTCGGC
>Ga0164290_1000801_pt1 | contig 78177 bp, 76 predicted proteins | sample Micstemetagenome_FD_108782 | JGI IMG/M metagenome (GOLD analysis project Ga0164290, IMG submission 108782) | Contaminated culture microbial community from soil near Moab, Utah, USA - Microcoleus steenstrupii SON62 (Illumina Assembly) | ecosystem: Environmental > Terrestrial > Soil > Soil crust... | reverse complement strand
GCTGGCCAACAGCTGGTACATGGGCGCCAACATCCCCGGCAAGCCGCGGGTGTTCATGCCCTATGTCGGCGGTTTCGACCGCTACAAGCGGCACTGCGATGCCGTGGCGGCCAAGGGCTACGAGGGTTTCAAGCTGAGCTCCAGCAAAGTTCCCGCGGCTTGATCGGCTCATTGCCGGGAGCGCGCCACTCCAGTGGCGCTCATGGTCTGTGTGTTCAACGATGATGCGCCGGGGTCGCGGGCTACCGCGACCTTGGAGTCGCGCGCTCCCGGCAATGATCAAACGTCCAGTGTCGTCTCGCGCTCCCAGGGCGAGAGGTGGCGGGCGTAGGCGTTCCACTCTTCGCCCTTCAGCTTGAGGTAGGACGGCACCAAGGCGCCCAGCCGCTCGCCGAGCACGGTCGAGCCTTCGAGCCGGCGCAGCGCGTCCAGAAGGTTGAGCGGCAGCTTCCTCGCGTTCGTGACGGTGTGGCCGTCGATATACATGTTGATGTCGAGCCGCTCGCCGGGGTCGCGCCGATTCTCGATGCCGTCGAGCCCCGCAGCCAGGATGCCGGCCTGCAGCAGGTAGGGATTGGCGGCTCCATCGGCCAGCCGCAGCTCGAAGCGGCCGGGTTCAGGAATGCGGATCATGTGGGTCCGGTTGTTGCCCGCATAAGTGACCGACCCCGGCGCCCAGCTCGCGCCGGACAGCGTCGGGGCTGCGTTGATGCGCTTGTAGGAATTCACCGTCGGATTGAACAGCGCGGTCAGCGCCTCCGCCGAATGCATCACGCCGCCGAGGAAATGGTACCCCAGCGCCGAGATGCCGAGCTTGCCCGCCGGGTCGTCGAACAGGTTGCGGTCCCCCTGCCACAGCGAGACGTGGGCGTGGCAGCCATTGCCCGTCAGCTCGGGGAAGGGTTTCGGCATGAAGGTGGCGCGCAGGCCATGCTTCTCGGCGATCGAGCGCACCATGTACTTGAAGAAGGAGTGGCGATCGGCGGTCTTGAGCGCCGCGTCGTACTGCCAGTTCATCTCGAACTGGCCGTTCGCATCCTCATGGTCGTTCTGGTAGGGCCGCCAGCCCAGCGCCTGCATGGCGTCGCAGATCTCGGCGATCACGTCGTAGCGGCGCATCAGCGCCTGCTGGTCGTAGCAGGGCTTGCCCTGGCGGTCGGCGGCGTCAGAAATCTCCGACCCGTCGGGCGAGATCAGAAAGAACTCGCATTCGACGCCGGTCTTCATCTCCTGCCCGCGCTCGCCGGCGGCCGCGATCAGGCGTTTCAGGACGTTGCGCGGCGCATGCCCGACGGGCCTGCCGTCCATCCAGGCATCGGCGGCGAGCCAGCCGACTTCGGGCTTCCACGGCAGCCGGATCAGGCTCGCGGGATCGGGAACGGCGAACAGGTCGGGATCGGCCGGCGTCATGTCGAGCCAGGTCGCGAAGCCGGCGAAAGCCGCGCCCGACTTGGCCATGTCGCCGATCGCCGATCGCGGCACCAGCTTGGCGCGCTGCACGCCCAAAAGATCGGTGAAGGAGATCAGGAAGTATTTGATGCCCTGCTGCTCGGCAATGGCGTCCAGGTCGGTCGGCATGGCGGCTCCCCTCGGCTCCGAGCGGAGCAAAAAGGAGGCCGAAGCGCCTGATCAGGCGCGAAATGTCGGCCGGGAAACACCAATAGGCGAACGCGGTCCAACTTGCCTCGACTGATCGGTGCTGCGCCAAGCACCCGCTACATCGTGATGACGACCTTGCCCAGATGCGCATTGGAACGGAGATGCGCGTAGGCATCGGCGATGCCGCCCAGGGGCACAACGCGGTCGATCGGCAGCTTTATCCGCCCCGCGGTCACGTCGGGCCAAAGGTCGCTCACCATCAGGCGAATGATCGTCTGAATCTCCTCCGGCGATCGCGTCCGGAAGGTGACTCCCACGAAGGTGATGCGTTTCAGGCTGTGCAGGTCTAGATCGATCTCGCCCTTCAGCCCGCCCATGCGCCCGACGTCGATGATGCGACCCTTCACCGCCGCCGCCTGCATGTTCTGATTCACTACCGGCCCGCCGATCATGTCGATCACCAGGTCGGCGCCTCTGCCGTCAGTCGCTTCGCTTACCCGCCGCACGATGTCGTCGGTCTTCGCATTGACGCCAACGTCGAGGCCCCAGCCCTTGAGCGTTGCGAGCTTGGCATCGGATGTCGAGGTGCCGATCACCCGCCGTGCGCCCTTGGCCCTCGCAATCTGGAAGGCCGCGATTCCGACGCCCGAGGTGACGCCCTGCACCAGCACAGTCTCGCCGGCGGCCAGCCTGCCGTTGGTGATCACCGCATCATGCATGGTCATCAGGGCGACCGGCGCCGCCGCCGCCTCTTCCCATGAAAAGCCGGCCGGAACCGGAATGACCAGCCGGTGGTCGATGCGCGCAAATTCCGCGAAGGCGCCCTGGCCCATTGCCATGACCCGATCGCCCGGCTTCACTTCGGTCACGCCGGCGCCGACCTCCGTCACCTCGCCCGCGAACTCCAATCCGGCGATCGGCGCAGCCAACGCGCTGCCGGCGCCCTTGAAATGGCCGACGCTCATGGCGAGGTCGGCGCGGTTGGCGCCGGCCGCGCGCACCCGCACCAGCACCTCTCCAGAAGCCGGCGCCGGCCGAGCCACATCCTGCAGCTCAATCCGCTTGCCGCCCGCCTGCTCGACGACCACCGCTGCGCGCATACCATTCGCTCCCATTTCAGTAGACCGTCGGGCAGCGCTGCCAATGCAGCACGCTGCGGCCGGACTTTCCCGCGACGACCATCGGCGGCGATCGCAGCACCAGCACATCACCCTTGAACTCGTAGTGCCGCACGTTCACCTGCCCCTCCCAGTTGGGTAGCAGGGCGCTGATGATCCGGTGATTGACGATTTGTCGTGCCGCGTCGACGTCGTAGGTGCAGTAGTAGGCGACGTAGCCATTGAATGCGGCGCGCACCTCGGCGTCGTTGCCGAAATCCTTCTGCGCCGCCGACTGGCGTGCCTGGGCGAAGCGGGGCCGCCCCCGTTGCATCATCTGGCCAGAGAAGAAGCCCTCGCGCGTATAGACGATCAGGCCCTCGGCATCGCGGCCCAGCGGATGCTCGACCGTACCGTCGTCGAACACCAGCTCGAACGACTGAAGGCGATAGCTGCCGAGGAAATCACGGGCACTTTCAGGGATGCTCATGCTGGTTTGCCGATGCCGTAGCGAGCGCCCCAGGCGAGGGAGTCGAGCGTGTGCGAGGATGGCGTGTATTCGCAGCCGATCCAGCCCGCCCAGCCTTTGCCGTCCACCAGGTCGAAATAGTGCTGCAGGTTGAGCTCGCCCACGCCCGGCTCGTGCCGACCCGGAGGATTGCCGAGCTGCAGATGGCCGATCCATGGCCAGCAGCGCTCCAGATTGCGGCTGATGGCGCCCTCCTCCATCTGTACGTGGTAGGTGTCGAAGCAGAGTTTGAGGTTGTCCTGGCCGACTTGCCGAATGACGGCGAGGCCGTCGTCCAGGGTGTGGATGAAGAAATCCGGGAAGCGCGCACTGCACACCGGCTCGATGGCCAGCGTCAGCCCGGCCTTGCGCGCCTCCTCGCAGGCCATGACGAGGTTCTCGACCACGCGCGCCCAGGTCCGCTCGCGCGGCTCGCCCTTGGGCGTGCCGCCGATCGCCGGATGCAGCAGACCGCACTCGATCTCCAGCGCATAGTCGATGCCGCGCTTCACGGCATCGCGGAAGTCGCCCTCACGGCCGGGCAGCGTGGTGAGCCCGAGCTCGCCCGCCTCCCAGTTCTGCGGTGTAAGGATCTGCACCATCGTGAGCCCGTTGTCCTTCAGCCAGCGGCCCACGTCGCTTGCCTTCCAGGCATAGGGATCGCCGTGCTCAACCCCTTTGAAGCCGCAGCGTGCCGCCTGCACGAACCGCTCGGGCATGTCGTATTCCTTGAACATCCACCGGATGTTGGCTTCGAACCGGGGCATGGCTTCTCCTAATTCGCCTTGATGTTGGCTTCGCGCACCACCTTGGCCCATTTGTCGTACTCGCGGCGCATGAAGGCGGCGGTCTCCTCGGGCGTCATCGGTGCGGGATGGAAGCTCTGCTTCAGGAAGCCGTCGCGCACCTCGGGCTGGGCCAGCGCCGAGCGCACGGTCTGGTTGAGCGTCGTGATGATGCCGGGCGGCGTTCCCTTGGGGGCCATGAGCACGCCCCAGGCGCCGACTTCGTAACCTGGAATCGTATCGGCGATCGGCGGTACGTCGGGGAGCTCGGGCTGGCGCTCCAGGCTCGCCACGCCCAACGCCCGCACCTTGCCGGCGCGCACGTTGGGCACGGCCACGGGCATGTTGTCGAGCAGGAGCTGGATGCGACCTGCGATCAGGTCGAGCTGCAGCGCCGAGGAGCTATAGGGCACGTGCTGCATGCTGGTGCCGGTCATGATCATGAACAGCTCCATGCCGAGATGCAGGTTGGAGCCGATACCAGTCGAGCCGAAGGAGAGCTTGCCGGGGTTGGCCTTGGCGTAGTCGATGAGCTCGCGCACCGTCTTCACGGGCAGCTCGGGATGGCACACCAGCACGTTCGCCACCTTGGCCACCAGCGTGATCGGATCGAAGTCGTCGAGCGGCTTGTACTTGAGGTCGGTCAGGATGTGCGGACTGACGACATGGGTGGTGCTCGAGCCGAAGACCAGGGTGTAGCCGTCGGGCTTTGCCCGGGCGACGAACTCGGCGCCGATATGGCCAGACGCCCCGGCCTTGTTGTCGACGAGGAAGGTGGTGTGGAGCGACTTGCCCATGGCGTCGCACATCAGCCGCGCCAGCGAATCGAGCGCGTTGCCGGGCGGACCCGGCACGACGACCCGCACGGGCTGGCTCGGATAGCCCTGCGCGCGCGCCGGCCCCGTTGCGCCGGCAACCGCGGCGGCGCCCGCCATCTTCAGGATCGACCTGCGTTTCATCGTTGTTTGTCCTCCCTCACGGCGTGACGACGACCGTGCCCAGGCGGTCGCCACTTTCGACGAGGTCGTGCGCTTCGGCGATACGTTCCAGCGGCACGCTGATGGCGATGCGGTGCCGCGCGCGACCGCTCTTCAGCCAGTCGACGACGCCGCGCTGCGCGGCCTGTCGCAGCTGCAGCGGCGACAGGCCGAGTTGCACGAAGCGCACGGTGGCGCCCTTGAACATCAGGCCAAGGGCCGGCACGCGCGGCTCAGGCACGCCGACCGACGAATACATCGACACCACCGCATTGTCGGCCAGCACACGCAGGGTCGTCGGAAGGTTGGCCCCGAAGTCGACCTCGACGATGCGATCGACGCCGCGGCCGTCGGTGAAACCGAGCACGGCCTCGGCAACGTCGTCACTGCGATAGTTCAGGACTAGATCGGCGCCCGCCAGCGCCGCGTCCCTCGCCTTGCGTTCGCTACTCACGGTCGCGATCACCCGCGCACCGGCCCACTTCGCGATCTGGATGGCGTAGAAGCCGACAGCGCCCGCCCCGCCCGTTACCAGCACCGTGCTGCCGTCGATCGGCCCGTCGCGCAGCAGGCAGAGATGCGCCGTCTGGGCCGGGATGCCGAGGCTCGCCCCGACCGTGAAGTCGCAATCGTCGGGCAGCTCGGCGAGCAGGCGAACATCGAGTGCGATGTATTCGGCGGCACTCCCCATCGCCCCGCCGCGGGCGGCATTGTGCATCCACACCCGACGGCCGATCAGCGCGGGCTCGACGCCCGGCCCGACCTCCGCCAGCACACCGGCGCCGTCATTGTGCGGCACGACGCGGGGGAAGCCCATCTTGCGGCCAAAACGGCCGGCGCGGCCATTGCAGTCGGATGGATTGACGCCCGATGCGTGCACGCGCACCAGCGCTTCGCCCGGTCCCGGCACCGGTCGCTCGATGTCGCCGATCTGAAGCACTTCGTGCGCCGGCCCCTGCCGGTCGTACCATGCCGCCCGCATCGTCGTTTCACTCCCGGCGCGCAGCAGACCATCGCCGACGGCGTGCGGTCCAAGCCGGCTTTTGACTTGATCGATAAGCCAATCTTATTGTTTGCCGATGGACCTGCGGCAGCTCCGGACTTTCCTGGCAGTGGCGCAAGAGCGTCATTTTGGACGCGCCGCCGAACGCCTGCACATCGCCCAGCCCGCGGTCAGCCAGCAGATCCGCACGCTCGAAGCAGATGTCGGCACGCGACTGTTCGACCGAACCAGCCGTTCGGTCGAACTGACCGCAGCCGGCCGCACGCTGCTCGCCGGCGCGCCCGACATCCTCGACCGCGTGGCCCAACTCGGCGAGGCGACACGTGCGACGGGCCGCTCGCTGCGCGGCGAGCTCAGGCTCAACTATGCCCGGACCTCGCCGGTCGGCATCGCGACCGACATCGTCGAAGAGTTCCGCCGGCGCCATCCCGAGGTCAAACTGATCATCGACACCATGACCACGACGCGCAGCCTGGAGCAATTGCGCGAGGGTACGCTCGATGCCGCCTTCCTGCGTTTGCCGCTCGCCGATGCGCAGGACCTTACGGTGATCGAGGTCGGCAAGGATCCTTTGGTCGCGGCGCTGCCGCGGCGTCACCGCCTGGCGCGCCGCCGAGAGATCGCAGCCTCGGACCTGCACCACGAGCGCATCGTGTTCTGGCCGCGCGCGCAAGGGCCCGGTTTCCACGACTGGGTCGTGGAGCAGGTGTTCGAAGGCTGCCTGCCCCGCACCGTCCACATCGAACCCGACACCGAACAGATGGTGCGAGCCGTTGCCCGAGGAGCAGGCGTGGCGGTGACGACCCGGTCGCGTGCCTCGCTGCTGGCGGTGGGCGACGTCGTGTTCAAGCCGTTGGCGTCAGCGGTGCCGGCTTCTCCACTTGCATTGGCCTGGCGCGTTGCCGATGGTTCGGCGCCGCTGCGCCAACTCGTGACGATTGCCCGCAGGCTGGCCCGTTCCGTACGCCCGCCGGAAATTGCGGCGCGTTCCGGCACAGCTCATCGAGCTAAGTGATCCAGATAACGAGTGCAAACCACCGCCGGACCATCCGCTCGCCAGCAGGGGGTGGAGACGAGGCCGCACGTCCGTTGGCGGCGTAGCTGTCGCGAGGCGATGCCCTCGCGCGCCAAGACCTGCGCCGGCGTCTGCGCCCTGGTGCCGCCGTGCAGGGCTTGCCCTGCGAGCCCCGCCGGTGCGAGGATTTCGCCGGAAGCGTCGAGGGGAGGAACGATCTCATGCCACGACATTTCGGGGTCCTGGTCCCCTCCACCAACACCACGTGCGAGATCGAATATTGCCGTTTGCCCGCGGAGCTACAGGTTCACACCGGCCGGCTGGGCAAGGGCGGCAACACGACGTTCTCGCCCAGCCTCGATGCCGACGTCGCTTATCAGTCGAAGCTGCTGGGCGATGCACGGGTCGAGGTGATCGCGCTGTCGCAGACCTCGGCGAGCCTGTTCGCCGACGACTACGACGCGGTGACGGTAAAGCGCATGACCGACGCGTCGGGCGTGCCGTCCTTGACCTCCGCGCAGGCGATCGGCCGGGCCCTCGGCGCGCTCAAGGCGTCGAAGGTCGCCATGGCGACGCCCTATTCGGAAGAGGTGATCGGGCGGGCCAAGCGCTACTACGAAACGAAGTACGGTATCGAGGTGGTCGCCTCGGAGAGCCTCGGCGCCAACAACGCCTACGCCATCGGCAAGATGGACGCCGGCGTGGCCGAGGCGGCGTTTCGCCGGATCGATCGGCCCGACATCGACGCACTGGTGGTGCCGGGCGGCAACTTCCCGACCATGGACTGGATCGGCGGCTGGGAGCGCCTGTTCGGCAAGCCGGTGATTACCACCAATCAGGCGGCGCTGTGGGCCGTGATGCAGGCCATGAAGGTGGACACGCCCTTGCCCGGCAAGGGCCGGCTGCTGGAACAGCTACCCGCGGGCTGATCTTGATTTCTCGTCACTTCGCGGCCGCCGGGAACACCGGCAGCTTGTCGACGTCGCGCGCGTCGTGCTGGATGATGACGGTCGCCTTGCTGCCCGCCGCGATCTTCTTGACCCGGTCGATCGAGGCCATCGACTGGGAGCGATCGGTGTTGAACGTCGGCACGCCGTTGGTGTCGTAGTTCTCGCGGAAGTGCGCGAGATCGCCGCTCAGCACCACGGCTCCCGTTTGCGGCAGCTTCACCAGCAGGCTGTGATGGCCGGGCGTGTGGCCCGGCGTATACAGCATGATCACGCTGCCGTCGCCGAACACGTCCTTGTCGAGCGCCACCGGTTCGACCTTGCCCTCGCCCTTGATCCAGTTCGCGAACGGCGCGGGATTGGCCATTTCCGGCGGCTTGGGGAGGGTCAGCACATCCCAGTCTCCCTTGCCGATCAGCAGTGTCGCCTTGGGAAACGAGCCGGCCTGGCCGATATGGTCGCCATGATAGTGACTGATGGCGAGATACTTGATCTGCTCGGGCTTGAGATCGATTTTCGCCAGCTGGTCGACCAGGCTCACCCTGGGCGCGACGTTGGGCGCGGTCATGGCGTGGCCGGCATCCCACAGCAGGTAGTCGTCGCCGTGCTTGACGAGGTAGCAGCTGTAGACGAGCTGGAGCTTCAGGTCGCCGTAGGAATAGGTGTCCGAAAAGCGCTGGTTCACGGCGGTCGGCGGATTGGGCGTGCCGCAATCCAGCCGTGACAACGACATGTCCGGCGCCTGCGCCCGAGCGTGCTGAGTGACGAAAGCGGCGGCGCAAAGGCCAGCCAGAAGCAATGTCCGCTGCATGTCCATCCCCCTTTTTGAGAATGCTGTCGCGCGCGCGCACGGGGTGCAACTCACACCGTGGTGAGCGGGCGGTCGCGTCATCGATCTCCACCGAATACACTCGGGCCGGCCAAAGCCAGTTCAGGGGGAAACACCATGGGTCAGGGATCCGGCATTCGCGAGGTCGCGTGGCTCGATATCGCCGGCGGCGGCCAGGTCGTCCTGGACGGTAATACCGCCTATGTCGGCCACATGCAGCCGCCGCATGGGACCTCCGTCGTGGACGTGAGCGATCCGGCGCATCCCAAGATCGTCACTTCGATCGACATTCCATCGGGCCTCCACTCCCACAAAGTGCGCGTGGCCAACGACATCATGGTGGTGAACCGCGAGCGCACGCGCGGCGAGAAGCCGGCCGGGGATTTCGTGGGGCTGCGCATCTTCGACGTCAGCCGGCCGGGCAACCCGCGCGACATCTGCCATTGGCAGTGCGCCGGCATGGGCGTGCACCGTTTCACTTTCGATGGCCGCTACGCCTACATCTCCACGGAGCAGGAGGGCTATGTCGGCACCATCGTCATGATCCTCGACCTGAAGGACCCGACGAAGCCGGAAGAGGTCGGCCGCTGGTGGATGCCAGGCCAGTGGACCGCGGGCGGCGAGACGCCCAGCTGGAAGGCCAAGAACCACCGCTGCCACCATCCGATCCGGCGCGGCGATCGCCTGTATGTCAGCTACTGGTATGGCGGCGGCGTCATCCTCGACATCAGCGACATGAGCAAGCCCAAGTTGATCTCCCACCTCGACTGGAGCCCGCCGTTCGGCTGGCCGACGCACAGCCTGGTCCCGATCGACGGGCCGATTGCCGGCCATCGCTGGATGCTGGTGGCCGACGAGCACGTGCAGCCGCTCGATCCCAAGCTGTCGCCGGAGCTGCCGGCGGCGCTGTGGATGGTGAACATCACCGACGAGACCCGTCCGATCCCGGTCAGCTGCTTCCAGCTGCCCGAGCTGGTCGGGGTCGAGACGCCGTTGATGACGGCGTGCCATCAGCCGGTCGAGACCATCGTCGGCAACGAGGTCCCCGCCGCCTGGTTCGCCAATGGGCTGAGGGTGATCGACATCGGCAATCCGCTGTCGATGAAGCAGGCCGCCTGGTGGATGCCGGACGTGCCGGCGGGCGCCGACCGCGTCTGCAGCAACGACGTCTATGTCGACCATCGCGGCTTGATCTACCTGATCGATCGCATTCGAGGCCTGTCGATCCTCGAGCGCGTTTGATCGGCTATCGGAATCATCGGGCACTAGGCCGTGATAGCCGCCTCGCTGTTCGGGTCGAAGAAATGCAGCCGGCCGGGCTGGACCGACAGCCGGACCTGGTCGCCCGCAGCAAGCTGCGTCTCGGGCGCCACGCGGGCCACGGTGACGCGCGCCTGGCCGACCCGCGTCTCCAGCAGGATTTCCGAACCGAGCTGCTCGACCACTTCGACGTTGGCCTGGAAGCTGCGGCTCAGCACGCCGTCGCCGCCCAGCACCAGATGCTCGGGTCGCACGCCCATGACGACCGGCCGGTCGATCCAGGCCGCCAGCGCCTCGCCGCTGGGTTCGGTGATGGCGAGCTTCACCGCCGCCGACTGGGCGACCAGCACGACGCCTTCGCGGCGGATGGTGACGTCGAGGAAGTTCATCGCCGGTGCGCCGATGAAGCCCGCGACGAAGCGATTGACCGGATTGTTGTAGACCACGAGCGGCGTGCCGGCCTGCTGGACGCGGCCATCGCGCATCACCACGACGCGATCGCCCAAGGTCATGGCCTCGACCTGGTCGTGGGTCACGAACACCGAGGTGGTCGGCACCTGGGCGTGCAGGCGCTTGATCTCGATGCGCATCTGGGCGCGCAGCTTGGCATCGAGGTTGCTGAGCGGCTCGTCGAACAGGAAGGCCACGGGATTGCGCACGATGCAGCGGCCGAGCGCCACGCGTTGCTGCTGGCCGCCCGACAGCTGGCGCGGCCGGCGCTTCATCAGGTCGTGCAGGCCCAGGATCTCCGCGGCGCGGTCGATGGCGGCCTTGATCTCGGCTTCGGAGATCTTCTTGTTGCGCAGGCCGAAGGCCAGATTGTCGTAGACGCTCATGTGCTGATAGAGCGCGTAGTTCTGGAAAACCATGGCGACGTCGCGGTCACGCGGCGGCAAATGGTTCACCACGCGCTCGCCGATCCTGATCTCGCCGCCCGAGATGTCCTCCAGCCCCGCGATCATGCGCAAGGTCGTCGACTTGCCGCAGCCTGACGGGCCGACCAGGGCCACGAATTCCCGGTCGGCGATCGTGAGGTCGACGTCCTTCACCGCATGATGGAGCGCGCCGTAGTGCTTGTTCAGTTTGCTGAGGGTGATCGACGCCATACAACTCTCATGTTTTTCCGGACCGCCGGCCTCCGGCCGGCTCATGATTCGTGAAGCCGGCCGGAGGCCGGCGGTCCGGAAGATCTGACTATTGTCCCTGCGCGGCCTTGCTGACCGACGCAGCGTTCTCGGCCAGCACCTTGGCGATGTCCTCGCGCTTGCCGGTGACGGCCTTGGTCACGGCATCGTTGAACGCCTTATGCACGGCCGGCCACTGCGGGAAGTAGTAGGCGCCACGCACCTTGTCGGGCGACTGCAGGACCGCCTCCATCAGGAGCTTCATGAAGGGATCCTGGGCGGCGATCTTGGGCCAGAACTGGGTGTTGGGCGGCGGCGCGCCGGTCGACTTCCAGAGCTTCATCTGGCCTTCCTCGTCGACCATCATGGCCGCGAGCATCTCCTTGGCGAGCGCCTTGCGGTCGGCCGAGATCGACTTGGGGATCGCCCAGCCCCAGATGTCGTCCCAGGCGAAGTTCTTCTGGCGATTCGGTCCCAGCGGGAAGCGCGCCGCGGCGATCTTGGTCGCGACCTTCGACTTCGCCGGATCGGTGAAGGTGCCCCACCACAGCGAATCGGCCACGGTGAAGGCGGCATCGCCCGCCATGAAGATGGCATTGGCCTCGTTGCGGTCGTAGGCCGGCATGCCGCGCGGCGAGATCTTGTGGGTGTTGATGGCGTCCCACCAATACTCGACCGTCTCCTTCATGCACGGCTCAGCGAGGCTCGACTTCCAGCCGTTCTGCGCCAGCACCTTGTTGTCGCGCTCGTAGAAGGGCATCAGCACGTCACAATTGTTGCCCCACATCGACCAGAACCAGCTGAACCAGCTGTGGTTCATGGCCATGCCGCCGACATAGCCCCACTTCACTTTGTTGGCCGCCTGCAGCTTCTTGCTGACGTCGACCACCTCCTTCAGCGTCTTCGGCACCTCGTTGGGCTGCAACAGGTCGGTGCGGTAGAAGAACACGCTGAATGTCTGGCCCATGGGCACCACGGTGTTCTGGCCCTGGGCGTTGCCGAACACGACCTTGTCCATGCCCCACTTCTCGGCGAACTCGAGGCCAGGGATGTCGTCGGTCGGCTCGAGCAGATGCGCCCACAGCTGGCCCCAGTCGTCGTTGTGCCAGATCACGTCGTACTGGTCGGAGTTGGACGTCAGCGACGCCGTCATCTTCTCGACGTAGACGCCGTAGGAGTTCGGCACCTTGACGATCTTGATGCCCTTCTTGGCGCCCCAGGTCTCGAACATGGCGATCGAGGCGTCCTGGATGGGGCTGGGCTGGTAGCCGATCCTGAGTTCCTTGACCTGGGCGCTCGCCGAGCCCGCGACAAACAAGCCGAGCGCGCCGGCGATCAACGTTCGTCTGATGATGTCTTTCATGGTGTTTTCCTCCCTCAGAGTCGCAGTCCGCGGATCACGTACTTCTGGCCGAACAGGGCCAGCACGAAGGCCGGCAGCAGCGCCATCACGGCGGTCGCGGCCATCAGGTTCCAGCGCATGCCCATCTCGGTGACGAACTGGGCCATCACCACGGTGATCACCGGCACCTTGTTGCCGGTCAGGATCAGGGCGAACAGGAACTCGTTCCAGGTGAACAGCCAGCACAGCACGCCGAGGGCGGCGATCGCCGGCACCGCCGACGGCAGCGCGACGCGGATGAAGGCGCCCCAGCGCGTGCAGCCGTCGATCAGGGCGGCGTACTCCATCGAGGGATCGATGCCGTCGAAGAAGCCCTTCATCAGCCAGGAGAAGAAGCAGATATGGACGGCGATGTGCGGCAGCAGCAGGCCGGTATAGGTGTCGTAGAGGCCCCAGCTCTGGGCCACGAAGTAGAGCGGCAGCACCCAGGATATGTAGGGCACGCAGCGGAAGACGTAGATCGTGCCGAACCAGGTGCGCGCCGCCGGCCCCTGGAAGCGCGACAGCATGTAGCCGCTCGACACCGTGACCAGCAGCGAGAACACGGTGGCGAGCGTGGCGATCAGCGCGGAGTTGGCGAAGGCTTCAACGACGCGCTCGTCCTGCAGCACCTCGGCGAAGTTGCCCAGCGTGAACTCGGTGCCGCGATGGACGTAGTAGACGCCCGATTCGAGCCTGAGCGACGTCAGGATGAGCCACAGCACCGGGAAGGCGAACAGGAAGCAGATCCCGAACAGCACCAGGCCGAACAACAGCCGCCGCGCGCCGAGCGGCAGGCGGGCGAACAGCAGCGGTTCCTTGACCATCGCCATGGCGTCAGGTCCGCGCCAGACGGTCGACGACGCGGTAGAGCACCGCGCCGACCACCAGGATGATGATGCCGCCGATGATGGCGGCGGCCGACCCGCGCCCGAAATCGAGGCTGAGGAAAGCGAGCACGTAGGCGTAGAGGCTGAACAGCTCGGTCGAGCGGCCTGGGCCGCCGCCGGTCAGCGTCCAGACGATGTCGAAGGTGCGGAAGGCATCGATGGCACGGATCACCACGCAGACCACGATCACCGAGCGCAGCATGGGCAAGGTGAGATGCGTGAACACGCGCCAGGTCGAGGTGCCGTCGATCGCCGCCGCCTCGAACGGCTCGCGCGGCAGGCTCTGCAGGCCGGCCAGCAGCAAGAGCGTGTACCACGGCGTCCACAGCCAGATGTCGGTCATCAGGATGACGCCGAAGGCCGTCCAGCGCTCGACCAGCCAGGGCTGGCCATCGAGCCCCAGCCCCTCCAGCACCGCGTTCACGATCCCGAACTGATCGTTGAACATCCAGCGCATCATGATGGCCGCGATCACCGGCGCCACCATCAGCGGCACGAGCAGCACGGTCTGCACCAGCTTCTGGCCGGCGAACGGCCGGTTCAGCAGCAGCGCCAGGGCGAGCCCCAGCACCAGGGCGCCGGCCACGCTCACGATCATGAAGATGAAGGTGTTGGGCAGCACGACCCAGAGGAACTCGGGATCGCTCAGCACGGCCTGGTAATGCGCCAGCCCGACCCAGGTCTTCTTGGGATTGTACAGCGCCCAATCGCGGAAGCTCGCATTGGCGCCGATGGCGATGGGCACGACCTGGAACAGCGTGAGCAGGACCGCCGCGGGCGCGATCAGGAGCAGCATGAAACGCTGCTGCTCACCGAAAAGCGGACGGCCCGTCGTCTTGCTGCTCAATGCTCCCTCACCCTCGCCTGCGCCCACGATTTATTGCGCGGATGATGGTGGTTTTCCGAACTGGTTGGAAGCGGTGATTGGGAGTATTGGGGCGCGGCCATGCAAACGCTGCGTACGCTGAAAGCCCTGCAACGCGAGGGGCTGCTCACGGAGGATCCTCGCCTCGGGCCGCGCCTTGAAGAGGCGGCGGAGGCGATGTCGATCGCGCTCACGCCGGAGATGCTGGCCCTGATCGATCGCAGCGATGCCAACGATCCCATCGCGCGCCAGTTCGTGCCCAGCGCCAGCGAGACCGAGATCGCCCCCGACGAGCTTTCGGACCCGATCGGCGACGAGGCGCGCTCGCCGGTGAAGGGCATCGTGCATCGCTATCCCGATCGCGTGCTGCTGAAGCCCTTGCATGTCTGCCCGGTCTACTGCCGGTTCTGCTTCCGCCGCGAAAAGGTGGGACCAGGCGGCGAGGCGCTCAGCGCCGCCGAGCTGGAAGCGGCCCTCGCCTACATCCGCGCGCGGCCTGAGATCTGGGAAGTGATCCTGACCGGCGGCGATCCGCTGATGCTGGCGCCCAGGCGGCTGGCGAGTCTTTTGGCCAGGGTCGACGCCATCGCGCATGTCGGCGTGATTCGCATCCATAGCCGCGTGCCGATTGCCGATCCGTCACGGGTCGGCGACGAACTCGTCGCCGCGCTGAAGCCAAAGCGAGCGACGCTGTGGTTCGCCGTGCACTGCAATCACGCGCGTGAGCTCGGGCCCGACCAGCGGGCTGCACTGGCGCGGCTGGCCGATGCGGGCATTCCGCTGATGGGCCAGACCGTGCTGCTGGCGGGCGTGAACGATGAGGTCGCAACCCTCGAGGCGCTGATGCGGGCACTGGTGAGCGCGCGCGTAAAACCCTACTACCTGCATCATCCCGACCTGGTGCGCGGCACCGGCCACTTCCGCGTTTCCATCGAGCGCGGCCAAGCCCTGATGAAGGCGTTGCGCGCGCGGCTGAGCGGACTGGCCCAGCCGACCTATGTGCTCGACGTGCCGGGCGGCCACGGCAAGGTGCCGATCGGCCCGGGCTACCTGGGGGATGACCCCGACGCGCTCCTGGTCGAAGACGCCTTCGGCGGCCACCACCGCTATGCCCGGTGATACTCCTGGTTGAGGATGGCCTCGCCGACCAGCCCGGGTTCGCGGACGACGAGTTCGATGGCGACCTCGCCCGCCTTCTCGAAGCTGAGCGTCACCGGCAGGCGGGCCCCTGAGGTCAGCGGCCTGCTCAGGCCCTGCAGCAGCAGGTGGTAGCCGCGCGGCTTCAAGGTCGTCGTGTAGTCGGGCGGAATGGGGAGGCCGTCGGGCAGCGGTCGCATCCTGATATCGGCTCCTACGACCTTGATGCCGTGGATCTCGGTCCGCTCGGCCAACGGACAATGGGCCGAGACCAGCCGGTCCGCCTGGGCGCCCGTATTGGCGATCGTGAGGCAGCCGGCCGCCTGGGCAGCGACCATCGAATCGGGCATAGCCCACGGCTCGCTCAGCCGGACGCCGCCTCCGCTGGCGGCAGGCGGCGGGTTGGCGGTGCGACGGAACAAGCTCATCTCCCCCTCTGCTCCATTAGAATTTCTTTGACCTGCGCGCCGGTCGGCGGCTCGGGTAAGCCATCGGCCTTGTTCGACCACTCCCCAATTTCTTTTGGCCTCACGACGCCTCCGGCCCCCCGATCAGCGCCGCCCGACGGCGGCAATGGCAGTGCGGCCGGAGCGTGCCTGCGGGGCGTTGACCTCCTCGATCAGCCACTCCTCGAACGCCTTGGTCTTGGGCCGACTGACCGAGGCCGGCGGACAGACGAACCACCAGGCCTTGCCACTGTCGACGATCTGCGGGAACGGCTGGAACAGCCGGCCCGACGCCAGGTCCTCGCGGAAGAGCTGCGGCGGACCGACGGCGACGCCCGCGCCTTCCATCGCCGCCTCGACCGCAATCATGGTCGAGTCGAAGGTGAGCACGCGCTTGGGCTTGAAATCGCCCATGCCGACCGCGCGCAGCCAGATCGCCCACTCCGGATCGTAGGTCATGTCGATGAACGGCACGCGCTTCAAGTCCTCGAGCGTCTTCAGCTTGTCACGATAGCGGCGCCCGCAGAGCGGCGTCAGGACATCGGAAAAAAGCCGTGTGGCATGCAATTCCGGCTCGGGCTGGACGGTGAAGCGGATGGCGCAGTCGAAGTCCTCGCGGGCGAAATCGATGCGCCGCTGCGTCGTCGTCATGCGCACCTCGATCTCGGGATGCTTGCTCTGGAAGCGATGCAGCCGCGGCGCCAGCCAGCCCAGCGCGAAGGTCGTCACCAGGCTGACATTGAGCGTGCCTGAGTTGGCCTTGCGGCCGACGCGCTCCAGCGCGTTGGTCATGCGATCGAAGGCATCGCGCAGGTCGGGCAGCAGCGCCTCGCCTTCGCTGGTGATCTCGAGCCCGCGCGGGCGACGCACGAACAGCGCCACGCCGAGCCGCTCCTCGAGCGCCTTGACCTGGTGACTGACCGCGGCCTGGGTGACGTGGAGCTCTTCGGCGGCATGCGTGAAGGAGGCGTGACGGGCGGCGGCCTCGAAGGCGCGCAGCGCATTCAGGGGCAACTGAGAGCGGCTCATTTAAGGCAGTGAGTGCATAGTTTTTCTATGTCTCCCCCGAGCAATCGTCCTTTGAAGAACGCGTTACCTTAGCGCAAATAGGGCAAGTATACGAGGCGCTCCACGGCAATCCGGCCGCGACGCCTCAAACGGAGCTAAGCCATGTCGACCCTGTCCAGCGTGCGGGAATTCGCCCGCGCGGATGCCCCCTCCTTCACCTTTGGCCGCGCCCTCGCGCTGCTGGCCGGTGTGGTCGTGGTCGGGATCGAGCGCGCCATGACCCGGGCCGAGGTTGCCCGTTCGCGACGCCAACTGGCCCAGCTCGACGAGCGCCTGCTGCGGGATATCGGCCTCGACCGGGCCACCGCCCGGCTGGAAGCCGACAAAAGCTTCTGGGCCTAAGACCGGTCGCTAATTGCCGGCGGGTGGCGGATAGAGCAGGTTGGGCCATGGTGCTTTGATGGCGCCATGACCCAACATTCTCTTACGCTCCCCACCTTGGCGCTCGCTTCTCCCCCCCACGTCGACGCCCTGCCGGACGAGCAAACCTGCTGGCAGGCCGTGCAGCGGCGCGACCGGGGCTACAATGGCAGGTTCTGGTTCTCGGTCCGCACGACCGGGGTCTATTGCCTGCCGTCGTGTGCGGCGCGTCCGCCGTTGCGCCGTAACGTCGACTTCCACGCCTCGCCGCAAGCGGCCGAGGCGGCGGGCTTCCGGCCCTGCAAGCGCTGCAAGCCGCGTGACTGGCGGGCCGACCTCGGCCTCAGCAAGCCGGTCGCCGAGGCCTGCGCGCTGTTCGATTCGACCGACGGCGACACACCGCCCTCGCTGGCCGAGGTTGCGCGCAAGGTCGGCATGATGCCCGGCGCGCTCAGCAAGCGCTTCGTCGCCGAGCTCGGCGTCAATCCGCGCGACTGGCTGGCGGCGCGCAAGCGCCAGCGCTTCCGCAAGGCCCTGCGCGAGGGCGAACCGGTGGCCGACGCGCTCTATGGCGCGGGCTACGGCTCGCCGAGCCGCGTCTACGAGACCAGCGACAAGGCGCTGGGCATGACGCCCGCGACCTACGCCAAGGGTGGCGCCGGCGCGCACATCGACTACACCACGGTCGAGTCCGACTACGGCCGCGTCCTGGTGGCGGCGACCCAGAAGGGCATCGCCGCGGTCTTCCTGGGCGACAACGACCGCGCCCTCGAGAAGAGCCTCAAGCACGACTTCCCGGCGGCCGACATCACGCGCAACGACCAGGCGCTGGCGCCGCGCGTCAAAGGCGTGCTGGCGCGGCTCTATGGCCGCAAGCCCTCGGCGCTCGATGCCGCCGACGTGCCGCTCGACATCATCGGCACGGCCTTCCAGTGGAAGGTCTGGAAGGAGCTGACCAGGATCCCGCCGGGCGAGACCCGCACCTACGGCGAGATCGCCCGCCGCATCGGCGCCCCGGGCTCGGCGCGCGCCGTCGGCCGCGCCTGCGCCACCAACCAGGCGGCCGGTGTGATTCCCTGCCATCGCGCCGTCGGCTCGAGCGGCGCGCTCACCGGCTATCGCTGGGGTGTGGCGCGCAAGGAGCGGCTGCTCGCGGACGAACGTCGGCGCAGCAGCACGTAGAAGGCGCCACCGCCGCCGTGACGCGCATGCGCGGCTCGCACCGCGCGCACGCGCTGGCGGTTGTCGGCGCGGTTCAGCCAGCCCACGAACTCGGCGCGGATGCGGCCTCCCAGCATGCGGCTGCCTTCCAGCCGCAGGCCCTTGCCGGTGACGATCAGCACGACGCGCAGGTCGCGCGACGCTGCATCCTCGAGAAAGGTCGCGACGGCACGCTCGGCCGCGGCCAGCGTCATGCCATGCAGGTCGAGTGAAGCCTGCGGCATCAGCTTGCCGCGCGCGAGGGAACGCGAGACGTCGCGATCGAAATTGTGATCGTCGGCTGTGAGTTCAGACTCCTTTGTCATCCCGAGCGCAGCGAGGGACCTTTTCTGTGGCTTCAAAGGTCCCTCGGGCTTCGCCCTCGGGATGACAGGACGCGCCTTGTGGCCCTTGAGCGGCTTCACCCCGGACATGGCAGCAGCGAACAGGTGCGCGTCCTTGACCATGCCGTTTCGTGTAGCCTTGGCGGCATGGCGGGTCTACACAGCGCGCCATGGCTCTGGCGCCCCACCCCCCCTCGCGGACCCCGCCGCCACCCGATCCCGATCTCGAGACCGGCCTTCAATATCTGAAGGCGGGCTGGTTCGATCGCGCCGAGCCGCTGTTCCGCTCGGCCCTGGGACGGCACGGCGAGCGGCCCGACATCCTGCACTTCCTTGCCGTCTGCCTGGCGCAGCGCGGCGCGTTCAGCGACGCCGAAACGATGTGGCGCAAGGCGCTGGCGAAAGATCCCAACGAGCCCATGCTCTCCTACAATCTCGGCCTGGTGGCGCGCCGGCTCGGCAACATCGACGAGGCGGCGCGGCGTTTCCGCGACACCATTCGCCGTGCGCCTGCCCATGTCGAGGCACGCCTGGCGCTCGCCTCCACCTATATGGACCTCGGCCGCTTCGCCGCCGCCGAGCGCGATCTCGGCGAGTTCATCGCCAATATCGACCAGGCCATCGAGAAGGGCGTCCAGGGGGCCGAGGGCCTGAAGCCATTGCAGGCGCGGGCGCGAAACATGCTCGGCCATGCGCTTTATCGCCTGGGCCACTATGCGCCGGCCATCGAGATGCTGGATATGGCCCTGGTCGATGCAGGCGACGATGCCGCCCGCCGCGCCCAGATCCTGGGCGATCGCGCCCTGGCGCTGGGCGGGCTCGGCCATCATGACGAAGCGATCGCGGGCGCGCAGCAGGCGCTGGAGCTCGCCCCCGACAGCGCCGTCCTGCAGCACGTGCTGGGCTTCGTCCTGAACTTCGCGGGGCGGCCCGAGGAAGCCATCGGGCCCATCCAGCGCGCGCTGGAGATCGATCCCAATTTCATTGGCGCCTACAGGACGCTGGCGATGGCCCAGACGCAGGTCGGCAAGGCGGCTGAGGCCGTCGAGCTGCTGCAGCGCGCCCTGCGCCAGAGCCCGTCGGACAGCGATGCCATCCTGCAGCTCTCGCTGCTGCACATCGAGCTGAAGCAGTTCGCCGAGGCCCTGGCCGTGCTGGAGCCGCATCTCAAGCAGGCGCCCGGCGACGTGCGGGCGCTCAACAACGAGGGATTGGCACTGCGCGGCCTTGGGCGGTTCGACGAGGCGCGGCGGGCGTTGAAGCGCGCGTCGCGGCTGGCGAGCGATGATCCCATGGTGCTGACCAATCTCGGCTGCGTGCTGGTCGATCTCGGCCGGGCTGCCGAAGCGCGGCCATTGCACGAGCATGCGCTGCGCGCCCTGCCGGGCGATTCCCGCCTGCTCGGCAATTATGGCATCTGCCTCGCCGCACTGGGCGAAAAGGACAAGGCGCGCGAGGCGCTGGATTCGGCGCTGGCCGCCAATCCGAACAATGCCGAAGCCCTCGATGCCTTGGTGACCCTCGGCGCATGAGCGAAGCCACCGATCGCCAATCCACCGACAGACTGGCCGAGGTCCTTCGGCGCATCGCCGAGGCTGCGCGCGCCGCCGGCCGCGACCCCGCTTCCGTTACCCTGGTCGCCGTCTCCAAGACCCATGGCGCCGACCGGGTGCGCGAGCTCCTGCAGGCCGGCCAGCGTGTGTTCGGCGAGAATCGCGTGCAGGAGGCCGAAGGCAAGTTCCCGGCGCTGAAGGCCGAGTATGCCGACCTGCAGCTGCACCTGATCGGCCCCTTGCAGACCAACAAGGCACGTGACGCCGTGGCGCTGTTCGACGTCATCGAATCGGTCGACCGCGAGCGGCTGGCAGTGACGCTCGCCAAGGAGATGGAACGCACCGGCCGGCGACCCGACTGCTACATACAGGTCAATACCGGCGAGGAGCCGCAGAAGGCGGGCGTGCTGCCGAAGGACCTCGATGCCTTCGTCGCCTCTTGCCGCGACGTCCACAAGCTTCCCGTCGTCGGGCTGATGTGCATTCCACCGGTCGATGAGGAGCCGGCGCTGCATTTCGGGCTTCTGGCCAAGATGGCGGCGCGCAACGGTTTGCTCAAGGTGAGCATGGGCATGAGCGCCGACTACGAGACGGCGGTGCGCATGGGCGCCACCCATGTCCGCGTTGGCACAGCCTTGTTCGGCCAACGCGAGACTCATGCCTGAGCTGCCCGAGGTCGAAACCGTCCGTCGCGGTCTCGTGCCGAAACTGGTCGGGCGGCAAATCGTGAAGCTGGTGCAGCGGCGGCGCGATCTCCGGGTGCCGATGCCGGCCAAATTTGCCCAGAAAGTCGAGGGGCTGAAGATCCGGGCGATCGACCGACGCGCCAAATACCTGCTGCTGCGGCTGAGCAACGGCAACACCCTGATCGCCCATCTCGGCATGTCGGGACGCATGACCTTGCACGACGCCAAGAGCGCGGCCGAGCATCCTTTCGAGCGGCACGATCATGTCGTGTTCGAGACCGACGAGGGCTGGCAGGTCCGTTTCAACGACGCACGGCGCTTTGGCCTGATGCTGTTGGTGGCCGATGACGCGGTGCCGAAGCACAAGCTCTTCAAGGGGTTGGGACCGGAGCCCCTCGACGAGGCGTTCGACGGTGCGATGCTGGCCAGTCGCCTCAAGGGACGCAAGACGCCGATCAAGGCGGCGCTGCTCGATCAGAAGACCTTGGTCGGCGTCGGCAATATATACGCCTGCGAGGCCCTGTTCCTGGCCGGGATCTCGCCGCGGCGCTCGGCCCATACCGTCCAGGGCGAACGCGCCGACCGGCTGGTCGCCGCCATCAAGCAGGTGTTGCTGCGCTCGATCGACGACGGCGGCTCGACCTTGCGCGACCACGTCCAGCCGGGCGGCGAGCTCGGCTACTTCCAGACGCGGTTCAACGTCTATGACCGGGCGGGCGCGGTCTGCCCGACGCGGGGCTGCGGCCATCTCGTCAAGCGGCTCGTGCAATCGGGTCGCTCGACCTTCTATTGCGCGCACTGCCAACGGTAGTTAGCTAGAGCGGTCAAGTCGGAGGGACACGTGACCGCCTATCAGAACATCAAGACCGAGACCAAGGGTCGCGTCGGCATCATCCGACTCGATCGGCCCAAGGCGCTGAATGCACTCTGCGCCGACCTCGTTCGCGAGCTCGGCCAAGCGCTCGACGCCTTCGAGGCGGATGCGGGCATCGGTTGCATGGTGCTCACCGGCAGCGACAAGGCCTTCGCCGCCGGCGCCGACATCAAGGAGATGAAGGACCAGACCTACCAGGACGTCTTTCTCAAGGACTTCATCACCGTCGGCTGGGAGAAGGTGAGCCAGGTACGCAAACCGATCGTCGCGGCGGTCGCGGGCTATGCGCTGGGCGGCGGCTGCGAGATGGCGATGATGTGCGACTTCATCATCGCCGCCGACAATGCGAAGTTCGGCCAGCCGGAGATCACGCTCGGTACCATACCGGGCGCTGGCGGCACCCAGCGGCTGCCGCGCTTCGTCGGCAAGTCCAAGGCCATGGACCTCGTGCTCACCGGCCGCATGATGGACGCCGCCGAAGCCGAGCGCTGCGGCCTGGTGAGCCGCGTCGTGCCGCTCGCCGATCTCATGAACGACGCCATCGCCACGGCGGAAAAGATCGCCGGCATGTCGCTGCCCGCCACCATGGTCGCCAAGGAGGCGGTCAACCGCGCCTTCGAGACGACCTTGGCCGAGGGCGTGCGATTCGAGAGACGTACCTTCCATGCGACGTTCGGCTTCGAGGATCGCGCCGAGGGCATGGCGGCCTTCGCCGACAAGCGCAAGGCCGCCTGGAAACACAGGTAGGCGCGCTTTCGATCGGATGGAACCGCGCGCGGTTCCATCCGATCGGAAACGCGTTGGTCCGGGCTCCTTGTTCCAAAACGCATTTCGGCCGGCTGCTTCCAGCCGGCCGAAATGCTCTATAAATGGCTGGTTTTGGCGGGGTTGACCGACCGCCGGCCGGCCCGTATACACCCGCCCTTCCGAAGGACGAGGAATAGATGGCAAGTCACAAGTCGGCCGAGAAGCGCGCGCGTCAAACCAAGCGCCGCACCGCCGTGAACACCGCGCGCCGCAGCCGAGTGCGCGGCTCGATCAAGAAGGTCGAAGAAGCGATCAAGGCCGGCGACAAGAAGGCCGCCGCCGACGCGCTGCGCGCGGCGCAGCCGGAGATCCAGCGCGGGGCGACCAAGCACGTCGTCACCAAGAATGCGGCATCGCGTCGAGTGTCGCGCCTCGCGGCACGCATCAAGGCGATGGCGTGAGCTGCGGTGACGCAATCGACAACGCAGACAAGGTGAACGCCGCTCCAACGAGCGGCGTTTTCTTTTTTGGTGATCTTCCGACAAATTTTTCGAGAATTATTTTCGAGCAATCGGCGTCAGAACATTTGGTTGCCAATTGGGCGAACAACATACGATTCGGCTTTATCGGAGGAAGCGCGCGCCCGGGCGCTAGATATTGAGACGCCTCGCGCGCGGAAATCAAAAGAGAATCGAATCCTCACGCGAGTCAACACCGTCGCGTCACTAACAACATGAATAGCCTGCTTCGTTGCCGCTTCGAACAGTTTGCGCGTCGCGGAGAGTCTGTCTAAGACTCGGCTCACATTCGCGACGGAGCGTGGGGCGCTGAGACGCGAGCACGGTGGGGACGGGGGGCTACCTCCTCGCCGGGAGACGAACGAGGGAGGAAACCACAGGCACCTGACGACGGTCGATCGAAAGAAGAAGCGTTTTCCTCTAATGACGCTCATGTCGATCTACCGTTGTCATTCGTGCCCTGTGTGTCCATCGTAGAACGTCGGCTCGTGTTGTTCAGCGGCCTGCTTCGTAAAATGAAGAGCGGGGGCCATGGCGAAAGACAACAAGATCGCGGGCGCGTACCAAATTTCCCCTGCCGCTGGCTATGCCGGCGACATCGCCCCGACAACGGCCTGGAAGATTCTGAGCGAGCACAAGGACGCCGTCCTGATCGACTGCAGGACGCGTCCGGAATGGAACTATGTCGGCCTGCCCGACCTCGAGACACTCGGCAAGAAGCCGGCGCTGATCGAATGGCAGGTCTTTCCGAGCATGCAGCCCAACCCGGAATTCGTGGCCGCGCTCTCGGGCGCGCTCCCCGACAAGGAGGCGCCGCTGCTGTTTCTTTGTCGGAGTGGAGCACGTTCGGCCGCGGCGGCGAAAGCCATGACCGCGGCCGGCTACAGTACATGCTTTAACGTGGCGGACGGCTTTGAGGGACCCCTGAATGCAGAGGCCAAGCGTGGGACGGCCGGGGGTTGGAAGGCGGCAGGACTTCCCTGGAGACAAACATAATGAACCGAATTCATGCGCCGGTGGCGGGCAACAACAAGAACGCATCGTACGAACAAAAGACAGTGGCGGGGGCCGATATGGAAGAAGTGGCGGGCCGAAAGGAGCTTGAAGCGCACTGGGTGCGCGTCTGCGATCGGCTGCGCAAGGAGATCGGCGACAAGGCTTTCAAGACGTGGTTCGGCGAGGTCGAGCTTGGCAAGCTGGAGACCGGCAAGCTGCGCCTCTATGCCCCGACGCGCTTCGTTCGCGACTGGGTGGCCCGCCACTATGGCGACCGCGTGCTCGCCTATTGGCAGGCGGTCAACAACACGGTGTCGAGCGTCGAGGTCAACCTCGTGCCGCCGCCCGCCCCGCGTCGGGCCAACGACATCATCGCCATGCCGCCCGTCCCCTCCTCGCCCCAGGGCTACCAGTCGCAGATGCCGCGGCTTGGTCCTGCGATCGGCCGCGGCGCCGACGAGGGCTTCCAGGGCCCGGAGGCGCGCTACACCTTCGCCAACTTCGTGGTCGGCAAGCCCAACGAGTTCGCCTATGCCGCGGCGCGCAACATCGCCGAGCAGGACCGGCCGCTGCCCGAGCGCAACCCACTCTACATTTTCGGCGGCGTCGGCCTCGGCAAGACCCATCTGATGCACGCCATCTGGCACGCCATCCGCGAGCGCGATCCCAAGCAGCGCGTGCTTTATCTCACGGCCGAGAGCTTCGTGAACCGCTTCATACAGGCACTGCGCACCAAGAACACCGGCCAGTTCAAGGAGCTGTTCCGAAACGTAGACGTGCTGATGGTCGACGACGTCCAGTTCATCTGCGGCAAGGAAGCGAGCCAGGACGAGTTCTTCTTCACCTTTAATTCTCTGGTCGAGCAAAACAAACAGATCGTGCTCTCCTCGGAGAAGCCGCCCAGCGAATTGCAGGACATCGAGGAGCGCATGCGATCGCGGCTGGGCAGCGGCCTGGTGGCGGACATCCATTCCTCGACCTACGAGCTGCGCCTCTCGATCCTTCAGACCAAGGCGGAGGGCGCGCGCGTGCCGGTGCCGGTCTCGGTGCTCGAGTTCCTGGCGCACAAGATCTCGACCAACATCCGCGAGCTCGAGGGCGCCCTCAATCGCGTCGTCGCCCACGGCCAGCTGATCGGCCGCGAGATCACCGTCGAGATGGCGCAGGATGTGCTGCACGATCTGCTGCGCCAGGCTGACCGCAAGGTGACGGTCGACGAGATCCAGCAGCGCGTCGCCGCCCACTACAACATCAAGCTCGCCGAGATGAGCTCGCCGCGCCGTGCGCGTTCGGTGGCGCGGCCACGTCAGGTCGCGATGTATCTCGCCAAGCAGCTCACGACGTTGAGCCTGCCGCAAATCGGCAAGCGCTTCGGCAACCGCGACCACACGACCGTGATGCATGCGGTTCGCAAGATCGAAGAGCTGAAGATCTCCGACCTCTCGATTGCAGAAGATGTCGAGTTGCTCAAGCGCCAGTTGCAGGGCTAGGCAGTCCCTGCGAGGGGGCATGGAACGGGGTCCGAAAGGGCCCCGTTTTGCTTTGGATTCCGCGGCTTAAGAGCCTCAAATCCCGAGCGAATTCGCTTCCCGCCAAGGCCTGTCGTGCTATAGTCTGCAACCGTTCCGCAATGGCCATTTCGGGCCCGCGAAACGGGGTGTCTAAACCGCATTTTTGGCCCCTCGTTACAGCGACCAAACCATGAAACTGACGATCGAACGGGCAGCCCTCCTGAAGGCGCTGGCCCATGTCCAGAGTGTGGTCGAACGGCGGAACACGATTCCCATCCTGTCGAATGTCCTGATCACCGCGCAGAAGGGACGCCTCAGTCTCGCGGCGACCGATATGGATCTCGCCATCACCGAGCAGGTCGATGCCTCAGCGTCCAAGACCGGCTCGACGACGGCGCCGGCGCACACCCTGTACGAAATCGTGCGCAAGCTGCCGGACGGCGCGCAGGTCGAGCTGGAGACTGCTTCCGACGGCAACAGCCTGGTGATCCGCGCTGGGCGCTCGCGCTTCACCCTGCAGTGCCTGCCGCCGGCGGACTTCCCGGCGATGGCCGAGGGCGACCTGCCGCACCGCTTCCAGCTGCCGGCGACCGACCTCAAGGGCATCATCGATCGCACCCGGTTCGCCATCTCCAACGAGGAGACGCGCTACTACCTGAACGGCATCTATTTCCATGCCGCCACCGCCGGCGGTACCGCCGTGCTGCGCGGCGTGGCGACCGATGGCCATCGCCTGGCCCGCGTCGAGGTGCCCCTCCCCAAGGGAGCCGCCGACATCCCGGGCGTGATCGTGCCGCGCAAGACCGTGGGCGAGGTCCGCAAGCTCCTCGACGAGAGCGACGGTTCGGTCGATGTCGAGCTCAGCGACACCCGCATCCGCTTCGCCTCCGGCGGCGTTACCCTGGTCAGCAAGCTGATCGACGGCACCTTCCCCGATTACGAGCGCGTCATCCCGACCGGCAACGACAAGGTCCTGAACGTGCCCTGCAAGGAGTTCGCCCACGCCGTCGACCGCGTCTCGACGATCTCCACGGAGAAGTCGCGGGCGATCAAGCTTGCGGTCGCCAAGGGTGTGGTCACGCTCTCGGCCACCAGCCCCGATGCCGGCAGCGCCACCGAGGAGATCGAGGTCGAGTACAAGGCGGCCGCGCTCGAGATCGGCTTCAATTCGCGCTACCTGCTGGACATTACCGAGCAGATTGCGGGCTCGGAGGCCCGTTTCCTGATGGCTGACGCGGGGTCCCCCACCCTGGTGCGTGACGGCGCCGACGAAAGCGCCCTCTACGTGCTGATGCCGATGCGGGTATGACGGCGCCGCCGATCAGCGCTCTCGCCTATTCCCCCGACGCCGCAGCCGGCGCAGCGCCGGCCGTACTGGCCGTGCGCCAGCTCCGGCTCACCGACTTCCGCAACTACAAGCAGCTGCGCCTTGACTGCGGCCCTGAGCCGATCGTGCTGGTGGGCCCCAACGGCGCGGGCAAGACCAACCTCCTGGAGGCGCTGAGCTTCCTGGCGCCGGGCCGCGGGCTGCGCCGGGCGCGTCTGGACGAGGTCGGCCGCCGCTCGCGCAACGGCGAGCCCGACGCCACCGCCTGGGCGGTCGCCGCCAGCCTGGATACGCCGGAGGGCCGGCTCGCCATCGGTACCGGCCTGGAGCCGGCCCGCAGCGAAGGTGCCCTGCCGCGTCGCGCGGTGCGCATCGACGGTCGTCCGGCGCAAAGCCAGACCGCGCTCGGCCTGCATGTCGCCGCCGTGTGGCTGACGCCGCAGCTTGACCGGCTGTTCCTCGACGGACCGGGCGAACGCCGCCGCTTCCTCGACCGGCTGGTGACGGCGCTGCATCCGCAGCACGCGGGCGATGTGGCGGCCTACGAGAACGCCTTGCGCCAGCGCGCCCGCCTGCTGGCTGAAGGCAGCCGCGATCCGCACTGGTTCACCGCACTGGAAGACACCATGGCTCGCCACGGCGTGGCGCTGGCCGCGGCGCGCGCCGACACCGTCCATCGGCTGGATGCGGCGGCGCGGCTGGGCATCGGGCCCTTCCCGCGTGCTGCTCTCGCCATGGCGGGCGAGGTCGACGGCTGGGTCGCCAGCATGGCGGCGATCGACGCCGAGGACCGTCTGCGCGGCGAGCTGGCCGCCAGCCGCTTGCGCGACGGCGAGGCCGGCACCACATCCTGTGGGCCGCATCGCAGCGATCTCGCCGTGCGCCATCTCGACCTCGACCTGCCCGCAGCCGAGGGCTCGACGGGCCAGCAGAAAGCGGTGCTGGTGTCGATCGCGCTCGCCCACGCCCGCCTGGTGGCGCTGTCGCGGGGCCGCGCACCGCTGCTGCTTCTCGACGAGATCGCCGCCCATCTCGACGCCGAGCGCCGTGCGGCGCTGTTCGACGAGGTGGTGGCGCTCAGCGTCCAGTGCTGGATGACCGGCACCGATGCCGAACTCTTTGCGCCGCTCGGCGGCCGGGCGCAGCTCTTGCGCGTGGCCGACGGATCGATCGCGGCGGCCTGACCCCTCTTTTGAAAGTCCCAAGAACATGACCGACGAAAACAACAACAAGACGCCAGGCGCCGAGGACTATGACGCCGATTCGATCAAGGTGCTGCGCGGGCTCGATGCCGTGCGCAAGCGGCCGGGCATGTATATCGGCGACACTGACGACGGTACGGGCCTGCACCACATGGTCTACGAGATCGTCGACAACGCGATCGACGAGGCGCTGGCGGGCTTTTGCGATCGCACCGAGGTGATCCTGCACGGCGACGGCTCGGTCACGGTGCGCGACAACGGCCGCGGCGTGCCGGTCGACATCCACAAGGAAGAGGGCATCTCCGCCGCCAACGTGATCTTCACCCAGCTGCATGCCGGCGGGAAGTTCGACCAGAACTCCTACAAGGTCTCGGGCGGCCTGCACGGCGTCGGTGCGGCGGTGGTCAATGCGCTGTCCGAGCATCTGGACCTACGCATCTGGCGCAACGGCAAGGAGCATTTCCTGCGCTTCCGCTACGGTGATCCCGAGGGCGATCTGCAGGTGGTGGGCGACGCGCCGCCCGACAAGCACGGCACCGAAGTGACCTTCCTGCCGTCGACCAAGACCTTCACCAAGACCGAGTTCGACTTCGCCACGCTGGAGCATCGGCTGCGCGAGCTCGCCTTCCTGAATTCGGGCGTGCGCATCATCCTGACCGACGAGCGCGCCGCCGAACCCAAGGTGTCCGAGCTGTTCTTCGAGGGCGGCATCGAGGCGTTCGCCAAGTACCTCGACCGCAACAAGCAGGTGCTGCACAACCCACCGGTCTCGATCCGCGGCGAGAAGGAGGGCATCTCGGTCGAGGTCGCCCTGCAGTGGAACGACAGCTATCACGAGACGATGCTGTGCTTCACCAACAACATCCCGCAGCGCGACGGCGGCACCCATCTGGCGGGCTTCCGCGGCGCGCTGACCCGCACGCTGAACAAGTACGCCGACGAAAGCGGCCTCTCCAAGAAGGAGAAGGTGAGTCTCACCGGCGACGACATGCGCGAGGGTCTGACCTGCGTGCTGTCGGTCAAGGTGCCCGATCCGAAGTTCTCGTCGCAGACCAAGGACAAGCTGGTTTCCTCGGAGGTCCGGCCGGTGGTGGAATCGGTGGTCGGCGAGAAGCTCGGCCAATGGTTCGAGGAGCATCCTTCCGAGGCGCGCAAGATCCTGACCAAGGTGATCGAGGCCGCTGCTGCCCGCGAGGCCGCGCGCAAGGCGCGCGAGCTCACCCGACGCAAGGGCGCACTCGACGTGAGCTCGCTGCCCGGCAAGCTCGCCGACTGCCAGGAGCGGGATCCGGCGCTTTCCGAGCTGTTCATCGTCGAGGGCGATTCGGCTGGCGGCTCGGCCAAGCAGGGCCGCAACCGCGCCAACCAGGCGATCCTGCCGCTGCGCGGCAAGATCCTGAATGTCGAGCGCGCGCGCTTCGACAAGATGCTGAGCTCGGCCGAGATCGGCACGCTGATCACGGCACTGGGCACCGGCATCGGCGCCGACGACTTCGACGTCTCGAAGCTGCGCTACCACAAGATCATCATCATGACGGACGCGGACGTCGACGGATCGCACATCCGCACGCTCCTGATGACGTTCTTCTATCGCCAGATGCGAGAGCTGATCGACGGCGGGTACCTCTACATCGCCCAGCCGCCGCTGTTCAAAGCCGCCAAAGGCAAGTCGGCGATCTACCTCAAGGACGAGCGCTCGCTCGACGACCATCTGATCGACAGCGGCCTGGAAGGCGCCTCGTTCAGGCTGGGCGATGGCTCGGTGCAGGGCGGCGCCGACCTGCGCAGCACCGTCGACATCGCCCGCTCGGTGACCAACCTCGTGAAGCCTCTGGCGTTGTCGCGCCGCGTCACCAACCAGGCCGTCATCGAGCAGGCCGCGATCGCGGGCGCCCTGAAGCCCGATGTGCTGGCCGACCCCGAACTCGCCCGCCAGACCGCGGACTACATCGCGCGCCGCCTGAATCGGGTCAGCAACGCGCTGGAGCAGGGTTGGACGGGCGAGCCGACGCCGGACGGAGGCCTCGCCTTCTCGCGCCGCGTGCGCGGCGTGCAGGAACGGCACGTGATCGACGGCCAGCTGATCAGGAGCGCCGAGGCCCGTCGCCTCGATGCCCTGGCCGATGCCCTGCAGGCCGTGTACCAGCGCCCCGGGACCTTCGTCTCCAAGGACAAGGAAACCGCGATCTCCTCGCCGACGGAGCTGTTCGCGGCCGTCCTCGAGGCCGGTCGCCGCGGTGTCACCATCCAGCGCTACAAGGGGCTGGGCGAGATGAACCCCGACCAGCTATGGGAGACCACGCTCGACCCCGAGGCGCGCGCCCTGCTGCAGGTCAAGATCAACCATGCCGACGAGGCCGACGAGATCTTCTCGACCCTGATGGGCGACGTCGTCGAGCCGCGCCGTGAGTTCATCCAGGACAATGCGCTGAAGGTGGCCAATCTCGATGTCTAAGGCAGCTGGCGTTGCAACAAAGGCACCTCACCCTGAGGAGCGCCGCGCAGCGGTGCGTCTCGAAGGGTGGGCAACCTTCCGTTCTGCGGCTAACGCTTCGCGACGCGCCCTACGGGCGCTCCTCAGGGTGAGGTGTGCGTGGATCCTGGTTGCTAGCCTATTCTTGGCGACGACGGCGTCTGCGCAGACCCAGTCGACGGCGCCCGGCGCCCATGCCGGGACCAAGCTCGCCTTTCCGGCGACGCTGGGCGGCGCGCAGCTCGAGCGCTCGGTGAATTACGGCGGTGATCAAGGGACCACCTACTTCTACTCGACACCCAAGAAGATGGTGATCGCGGTCCATCTCTACGACGGCGGCCGGCGCGTGCCGCCCGGGAGCTCCAACCCCGTGGTCGTCGACGAGTTCATGGGCGAGATCAGCTCGTCCGAGCTGCAGGTCCGGCACGCCGGCTACATGCACTTCGAGCGGCCGTCGGTGCCCTCGAGCTGCACCTATGGCAGCGCGAGCTTCCGCTGCATCACCTACAGCGCCGTCAACCAGGGCAATGCGCGACTCTTCACCAAGATGCTGCTGACCGGCTATCGCGACTACTTCCTCAGCATCAAGATCGACTGGTCGCAGGCCCGCCAGCAGACCGCGGCCGATGCCGAAGCCGCGCTGCAGGCATTCGTCCCGGCGCTGCTGCACTAGAGGTGCTGCACAATCTCAGCCTGGTGCATGCCGTCGTCGCGCTGAGCGCGGCGGCGTGCTTCTACCTCGTCATCCGCGAGCTGCGCCGCGTCTACGTCTCGCAGTGGCGCCTTTTCGCGCCCGGCGCCGCTGCGCTCGGTGTCGCCGTGCCGCTGTTCCTGATCCAGATCGTCGCCGGCGAGGAGCGCTGGCTGTTTGCCGGCGCCGCCGGGCTCGGCATCGCCATCGGCGGCATCCGCGGCGTGGTGATAACGCTGCAGCATGACCTCTATCGGCCCCGGGTGGTGATCTCCCAGAACGCCAAGCTGGTGCTGTTGGGCGTCGCCGTGATCCTCGTCATCTGCGCCATCCTGGAAATCGTCGGCGCCTTCGTCAGCCCATCGGCGGAGAAGCTGCGGTTCTGGGCGGCGCTGAGTGCCGTGGTGTGCGCCGCGGCGATGCTGACCCGCGCCTCGGTACTGACGATCCGGCTGCGCCGCGAGCACTACTGACGTCGACGCCCGCTACAGCACCATCTGCGTCTGGGTGACGACGGCCACCAGCTTGCCCTCGGCCGTGGTGATCCTGGTCTGCCACACCATGGTGCGCCGGCCGCGATGGATCGGCGTGGTCTCGCCGATCACCATGGCGCCGACCGGCGCCGGCCCCACGAAGTTGGTCTTGCTCTCGATCGTGGTCGTGCCCTTGCCCTCGGGCAGGTTCAGCACGGTGGCGGCGGCGCCCAGCGTGTCAGCAAAGGCCATCACCGCGCCGCCGTGCAGTATGTCGGGCCGCGTGCAGAGCTCGGGCTTGACGATCATCTCGGCCTTCACGCCCGTCTCGCTCGCGGCGACAAACTTCAGCCCCAGGACCCTGGCGAAGGGCAGTTGGTGGTCGTTCAGGAACTGAAGCTTGTCCATGGTCGGTCTTCCTTAAGCGGCGGTGCCGAGGCGGCGCAGGCCGAGATACTCCAGGACGGCGATGTCGGCCACGATCAAGGCGACCGCCACGATGCCGACGAAGCCGGCCACGGTCCACGTTGCCGGCATCGCCAGCACCAGAATGCTGCCCAGCACCCAGGCGACGTCGCCGGCGAAGATCAACCGAGCCCAGCCCAGCGGCAGGGTTTCACGTGAAGCGACCCAGGAGCAGAGCGCGCCGAAGGCAATAATGCCCACCCCCAGGAGCTCGAAGACGATGGCAAGGTCGATGCCCATCAGCGAGACCGGGCCATGCGCGGCCAGGCTGGCGAACGGTCCGGCGAAGATCGCGAGCACGGCACCCGAGAGGATGGAAAAGGCGGCATTGCCCCACAGCGTGCGGCGCAGCAGGCGGTCAGTTGAAGCGTTCATGACGTCCTCCTTGGCTTAATCGACGCGCCAGAAGTCGCATCCGTCCGCCTCTCCAGCAATTACGCCCCAGGTAATCGGCGGACCGACGGCCGGGTGCTATCTTCCGCCCATGATGCGCACATCGTCTGCGGCGGCGTCCGCCGCCCTCCCCCCACAACCCGACATGTTCGGACCCATGCTGCGCACCTGGCGTCGACGCCGGGGCGCCAGCCAACTGGCGCTCGCCCTGCAGTCGGGCGTCTCGCAGCGCCATGTCAGCTTCCTCGAGTCCGGCCGCGCGCGGCCGAGCCGCGAGATGGTGGTCCAGCTCACCACGGCGCTCGACGTGCCGCTGCGCCAGCGTAACGCCATGCTGCTGGCGGCGGGTTTCGCTCCGGCCTATCGCGAGACCAACCTTGCCGCGCCTGAGCTGCTGCCCGTGCGCAAGGCGATCGACCACATCCTGAAGCGCCAGGAACCCTATCCGGCGATCGTCGTCGACCGGCTGTGGAACTTCATCCAGGGCAACGAGGCCGCCACCGCCTTCACGGTCTTCTTGTTCGAAGGCCCGCCGCCCGCGCCGCCGCCGGGCAAGCCGCCCAACATCCTGCATTGGCTGCTCGACCCCAAGGCGCTGAAGCCCAAGATCGCCAACTGGGAGGAAGTGGCGCGGCATCTGGTCTCGACGACCTATGCCGAGATCCTGGCCGATGGCGGCGAGCCCAAGGCGCTCGCCTTCATCGAGGAGATCATGGCCTATCCCGACGTGCCGGCCTCGTTCCGCAAGCTGCGCTTCGAGGAGCGGCCCCAGCCCGTGCTGACGATCGATTACGTCATTGGCGGCAAGTCGATGTCGGTGTTCAGCGCCATCTCCACGCTCGGCACGCCGCAGGACGTCACCTTGCAAGAGGTGCGCATCGAAAGCTTCTTTCCGGCCGACGACCGCAGCGACGCGCTGTTCAAGAGCCTGGCGGCTCAGGGCAACACCTCATCCTGAGGAGCCGCGCATGGCGCGGCGTCTCGAAGGATGGGCCACAGTGTCATTGTTGCCCACCCTTCGAGACGCGCCCTTTGGGCGCTCCTCAGGGTGAGGTCTCGTGCCCTGACTTCAGCCTGACTTCAGCCGAGATCGTCGACGTCGTTGCGCAGCTTCTGCCCCTCGCGGAAGCGTGCGAGGTTGTCGAGGAAGATGTCGAAGATCGCCTCGTTCTGGCCGAGCGAATGGCTCGCGGTATGAGGCGAGACCAGCACATTGGGCATGTCCCATAACGGCGAGGCCGGATCGAGCGGCTCGCGCTCGAATACGTCGAGATAGGCGCCGGCCAGGCGGCCGCTCTGCAGCGCTTCGATCACGTCCTTCTCGACCGCGATCTCGCCGCGCGACACGTTGATGAAAAGCGAGCCCATGGGCATGGCGCCAAAGGCCTTGGCATTGGCAATGCCGCGCGTCACGGGCGAGGCCGGGCAGCACAGGATCAAGACATCCGCGTACGGCAGGACATCGTGCAATTGTTCGTAGGCGATGGTGCGGTCGCACGGCGGCGCCGGATCGGCGGTGCGCCTCACACCCACCGTAGCCATGCCCAGCGTCTTGAGCAGCGTGGCGATGTTGCGCCCGATCGGCCCCATGCCGACGATCACCGCGGTCTGGCCCTTGAGGTCGCGCGGCGAGCGTTCGCCCAGGCGCGGCTCCCAGGCATGGCGGCGCTGGGCGTCGGCCAGCAAGGGAAAGCGCCGGTTGATGGCGATCAGCGCGCCCAGCACGCTGTGCGACACGGTGACGGCGGTGGCGCCCGAGGCCGTGGTCACCTTCACGCCGCGCCCGCGCAGCTCGCGATAGATCGGCCGCTCGGCGCCCGCCGGATGGATTTGCAGCCAGCGCAGGCCCGGCGACTTGCGCAGCACCGCCTCGAAGCCCTTCAGCTCCGGGCTCATATTGTCCTTGCTCGACCGGCCGGTGACCTCGCGGGTCATGAAGGCGATGTCGACGGCAGTCGGTCCGTCGGCCGCCAGCGCGTCCTCCGCGGTCACGAACGAGATTGCGCCAGGCGCCGCCGCTTCGATGCGCGAGCCCCAGGTACGCAGGGCATGGGCGGACAACAGGAGATTGAGGGACTGGCGGTCGGACATGGGTACACCGGACTATACGCGACACGCCCGCCGCCTGCCCCTCAGACACCGGCCGCTCAGGCCTGCGCCTCCATCAAGGCGATCAGGGCCCGCACGATTTCGAGGGGCGGCGGCGGACATCCCGGTACATGCAAATCGACGGCCAGAAGGTCGCTGAGCGGCCCGACGACGGCCGGCGAGCCGGCAAACACGCCGCAATTCACCGCGCAGTCGCCGACCCCGACCACCCACTTGGGCGCCGGCATGGCGTCGTAGGTGCGCAGCAGCGCAGTCCGCATGTTCCAGGTGACGGGGCCGGTCACCAGCAGCACGTCGGCATGGCGCGGCGAGGCCACGAATTTCAGGCCGAACCGCTCGACGTCGTAGACCGGATTGTTGACGGCATGGATCTCGAGCTCGCAGCCATTGCACGAGCCCGCATCGACCTCGCGGATGGCGAGCGAACGGCCGAGGTGGCGACGCGCCCGCTCGCCAAGCGCGCGTGCCGCCTGCTCGAGCGCGGCCGCGTCCGGTCCCGGCGCCGGGATCGTGGCCTTTCCCTTGAACAGCGCGTCGAACAGGAAGGTTCTCATAAGTCGTGGCCGGAATAGGAGCAGTTGAACGACTTGTTGCAGAGTGGGAAGTCCGCGACGATGTTGCCCTCGATGGCGGCCTCGAGCAGCGGCCACTGGAACCAGCTGGCATCGCGCGCATGAACGCGGGCGAGCTGGCCATCCGCGCCGATGCGCACGCTCACGAACACGTCGCCCCGGAAGGCCTCGACCAGCGCCGCCCCCTCGCCACCCGCCGATGCCGGACGATCGCTGCGGATCTCACCGGCGGCCAGGCGGCCCAGGATCTGCGGCAGGATGCGAAGGCTCTCGGCGATCTCGTCCATGCGGACCATCAGGCGCGCATCGACGTCGCCGCCGGTCCTGGTCTTGAGATCGAAGTCGATGCTGTCGTAGGGCGCCGAAGCGAAGCTCTTGCGGGCATCGAAGGCGCGGCCGGAAGCGCGGCCGACGAAGCCACCCGCCGCATACTGGCGAACCAGCTCGGGCGAGACGATGCCGGTGGTGACGGTGCGATCCTGCAGCGACGGCATGGAATCGTAGACCCGCAGCATCTCGGCCCGGGTCTCCTCGAAGCGCGACAGCAGGCCGCGAATCCTTCCGACGCCCTCGGGCGTCAGCTCGGCCGCTACACCGCCCGGCACGATGCAGTCCATCATAAGGCGATGGCCGAAGCAGGCATTGGCGACGGCCAGCAGATCTTCGCGCTGCAGGGTGCAGCGGGCATGGAAGGCGATCACGGAGGCGTCGTTGCAGATCGCACCGACATCGTTGATGTGATGGGAGAGCCGCTCCAGCTCGGCCATCACCGCGCGCAGGAGCACGGCGCGCGGCGGCGGCGTCCAGCCGAGCGCGCTTTCGACGGCGCGTGCGAATGCCCAGGCATAGGCCACCGTGCTGTCGCCCGAGATGCGGCCGACGATGCGCGCCGCCTGCTCGACAAACACACCCGCCATCAGCCCTTCGACGCCCTTGTGCACGTAGCCCAGCCGTTCCTCGAGCCGCACCACCGTCTCACCATTGGCGGTGAAGCGGAAATGACCGGGCTCAATGATGCCGGCATGGACCGGCCCGACCGGGATCTGGTGCAGACCCTCGCCCTCAACCGGCAGGAAGTCGTAGGGCGCATTGGCCTGGCGACCGGGCCATTGGCCGTGGTCGAGCCACGGGCGCGTATCGGGCAGGTCGACGGGCTCGACGCCATAGAGATCGCGCATGGCGCGCTCCAGCCGCAGGGCCGGCGCATGACACGCCGCGACCGACGGATAGCGGCCGGCGTCGGTCTCCAGCGTCACGATCGCCCGCAGTGCGCGCGGCACGTCGTTCAGCGCCATGCGCATGACGGGACCATCGGCCCACAGCGCACTCAGCTCTTGCAGCCCCTTGGCGCAGCCGACCGCCAGTGCCTTCCAGGTGCCGCCATCGACCGCCAGACGGACATAGCCGTCGGCGGCGGCCGGCCGGTCGCCTAAAAGGTCGGCCAGGGCAAGCTCGGCGCTCATCCCAGAAGCTCCGCGGCGCGCTGGAACCAGGCGACCAGGGCCGGCGGGAGGAAGATGCCGGCGGCGAACACCAGCATCAGGTGCAGGACCATGGGCACCGAGGAGGCGTCGACGCGATGTGCGGGTCCCACAGGCTCGCCGAAGATCGTGTCCTGCAAACGCATCAGAAGGGCGCCAAAGCCCACCAGCAGGCCGAAGGCGGGCAGCAGGGCGAGCCAGGGTTCACGGGCAAAGGTCGTCGTCAGGATCAGGAACTCGCTGGTGAAGACGCCGAACGGCGGCATGCCGCAAATCGCCAGCACGGCGAGGGCAAAGGCTACGGCGAGGCGCGGATGGGTGACGCTCAGCCCCTTGATCTCGGCAATGCGCTGCGTGCCCTTGGCCTGGGCGATGTGGCCGACGGCGAAGAAGATGCCGGACTTGGTCAGGCTGTGCATGGCCATGTGAAGCAGGCCGGCGAAGTTGGCGAGCGGCCCGCCCATGCCGAAGGCGAACACGATCAGGCCCATATGCTCGATCGAGGAATAGGCGAAGAGGCGCTTGATGTCGCGACGCTGGTACAGCATGAACGCCGCGAAGATCAGCGACACCAGGCCCATCACCACCATGATCGGGCCGGGATCGAGCGCCGCGGGCTGGCCCGCGATCAGCATCTTGAAGCGCAGCAGGGCATAGAGCGCCACGTTCAGCAGCAGGCCCGAGAGCACGGCCGAGATCGGCGTCGGGCCCTCGGCATGGGCGTCGGGCAGCCAGGCATGCAGGGGCGCCAGCCCGACCTTGGTGCCGTAACCGATCAGCAGGAAGATGAAGGCGAGGTCGAGGACCTGCGGGTCCATGCGCGATGCCGCCGCCTGCAGAAGGCTCCAGGTCATGGCGGGCACTCCCTCGCCCAGCGCCGGCTGGCCGGCGAGGTAGATCAGGATGGTGCCGAAGAAGGCGAGCGAGATGCCGACGCTCGCAAGGATGAAGTACTTCCACGCCGCCTCGATCGACTGGGGCGTGCGGTAGAGGCCGACCATCACTACCGTGATCAGGGTCGCGAGCTCGAGCCCCACCCACATCAGGCCGATGTTGTTGGCCACCAGGGCGAGGTTCATCGAGCCCATCATCGCCTGGAACATGGCGTGGTAGAACCGCAGGAAGGGCGGTTGCAGCCGGCCGGTCTCGATCTCGTGGCCGATATAGGAGGCGCTGAACAGCGCCGTGGTGAAGCCGACCAGCGTGTTGATGACGATGAAGACGATATTGAACTCATCGACGATGGCGTAGTCACCGGTGAGATAGCCGCCGGTCACCAGCCAGATGCCCGCCGCCAGGGTCGCCAACGAGGCCACGACATTGGCGATGGCGCCCAGGCGATAGCCCGGGATCGCCGCCAGCACGAGGGCCGCGGCATAGGGCAGGACCACCACGAGCTGATAGGCGTGGATCATCGGCGGTCCCCGCGCATACGGTCGAGCGCCTCGATATCGACGGTGTCGAAGCGCTCGCGGATGCGGAACACGAAGACGGCGAACACGAACAGCGCGATCAGAACCGAGAAGGCGACGCTGACCTCGACGACCAGCGGCATGCCGCGCGCGCCGGTGGCCGCCAGGATCAGGCCGTTCTCCATCGACATGAAGCCGACGACCTGGGTCACCGCATTGCGGCGCACGATCATCATCAGGAAGCCCATCAGCACGATCGAGAGCGCCAGGGCCAGCTCCTCACGGGCATGGCCCGACGTCGCGCTCGCCACCTTGACGACCAGCGCCTGGGCAAGGCCCGTCAGCGCGAGGCCGACCAGCAGAGCGGCGCCCACGCCCACCACCTTCTCGACCTCGCGATGGATGCCGAGCCGCGCCACCGTGCGATGCAGGGCCACGGGAATGACGATGCCCTTCAGCACCAGGGCGATGAAGGCGGTGATGAAGAGGTCGGGCCGGTTATCCGACCAGGCCGCCCAGGCGACGGCCAGCGCCAAGGTGACCGACTGGACGGCAAAGGCGTTGAGCACGGCGCCGATGCGCTGCTGGTAGAGCAGAGCGAAGCTCGTGACCAGCATGGCGCCGGCCAGCAGATGGGAGACGTCGTAGGCCTGGTTCATTCGAACACCCCGCGCGTCAGGAAGGCGAGCAGGATGGCGAGGAAGCCGAACACGAAGGCGATGCCCACGAAGTCCGGCAACCGGAAGACGCGCATCTTGGCGATGCTGACCTCCCACACGCCAAGCAGGGCGGCACAGAACAGCAGCTTGGCGGTCCAGGCGGCGAGACCGATGGCCCAACCGCCGACGCCCGCCGTCGCCGGCGCCATGCCGAACGGCGCGAACAGGCAGACCAGCAGCGAGATGTAGAGGACGAGCTTGAGATGGCTCGCCGCCTCGATCAGCGCGAGGTGACGGCCGGAATATTCCAGCACCATGGCCTCGTGCACCATGGTGAGCTCGAGATGCGTCACCGGATTGTCGACCGGGATGCGGGCGTTCTCGGCCAGCGCCACGATGATCAGGGAAATCAGCGACAGCGCGAGCGACACGCGCACGGCGAACGGCTCGGCAATGAAATAGTCGGCGACGCCCGCCAATCTGGTCGTGCCGGCGGCGATGGCCAACGTCAGCACGATCAGCATCATCGCGGGCTCGGCGAGCGTAGCGATCATCATCTCGCGCGACGAGCCGATGCCGCCGAAGCTGGTCCCGACATCCATGCCGGCCAGCGCCAGAAGGGCGCGCGCCGCACCCAGCAGGGCCACTAGCGCCACCACGTCGGCCGCCCAGTTGAACATTAGGCCCGACGCGAAGCTCGGCACCAGGGCGGCCGCCACCCAGGTCAGGGCAAAGATCAGATAGGGTGCCGTGCGGAACAGCCAGGAGGCGCTTCCGGCAATCACCGATTCCTTGCGTAGCAGCTTGGCGAGATCGCGGTAGGCCTGGACCAGCGGCGGGCCCTGGCGCCGCATCAGCAGTGCCTTCACCTTGCGCACGACGCCGACGGCAAGCGGTGCCACCAGCAGCACGAAGGTCATCTGCGCGCCCTGCGCCAGGAACTGCACGACCAGATCGCGGGTCATGTCGTCACCGCCGCGATCGACAGCAGGATGACCAGTGCCGCAAACATCAGCACGAGGTAACGGCGGATGGTGAGAAACTGCAGGATATTCAGCCAGCTGGACAGGCCGATGACGGCCCGCCCGGGCGCGGCATAGAAGGCGCGCCACAGATGATCGATCAGCACGACCGAGAAGCGCGCCGGGCGCTGATCGCCCGGCGGCGGCATGTCGACCGTCTCGCGCGCGCTGAAGGTCACGGCGCCATACACGCGCCGCAGCGGCTGGGCGAAGCTCGATGCGGTGTATTGCGTCGTGGGCGACGGATCGGGAAAGCCGCAGTCCCAGGCGGGCCCGCGGCGCGTGCGCCGCTCGGACAGGCGGTGGACCACGACCAGCGTCGTCAACGACGCGATGGTGACGAACAGGGCGATGATCGGCGCATCGTAGATGCTGCGGTCGGGGTCGAAGGCGATCAGCGAGAAGTACGTGGGCCCGAAGCCCGGGGGCGCCATGGCGCCGCCGAACATGGTTTGCAGCAGCGGCGCCAGCGCGCCTGCCAACACGCTGCCCAAAAGACCACCCAGGATGCAGAGAAGCGCGAGACCGCCCATGGCGATCTGCTGGACCAGCGGCACGTCGTGGGCAGTGGCTGCTTCAGGGCTGCGCGGACGGCCGAGGAAGGCCGTGCCGTAGACGCGCACGAAGCAGGCCGCGGCCAGCGCCGCCGCCAGCGCCAGCATGGCGCCGATCGCGGGCGAGGCGAAATGCAACGCCGCCTGCGGCAACTCGGGAGCGGCGAGGACCGCCTGGAACAGCAGCCATTCCGAGACGAAGCCGTTCAGCGGCGGCAAGGCGGAGATCGCAAGCGCGCCCACCAGGAAGAAGATGGCCGTCCGCGGCATGCGATGGATAAGGCCGCCCAGGCCGTCGAGATCGCGCCGGCCCGTTGCATGCAGGACGGCGCCCGCGCCCAGGAACAGCAGCGACTTGAACCACGAATGGTTGAGCACGTGCAGCAACGCGGCGGCCATGGCGACGACCGCCGAGTCGTCCCTGCCGTTGGCGCGGAAAGCGAGCGCCAGGCCCAACGCCACGAAGATCACGCCGACATTCTCGATGGTCGAATAGGCCAGCACGCGCTTCAGGTCGCGATCGATCACCGCGTAGAGCAGACCCAGCACGGCGGTGATCGCTCCCAGCACGATAGGCGGCAGCGCCCACCACCAGGTCGGCGGCCCCAGGAGGTCGAAGGCGATGCGCACGAAGCCGTAGATCGCCACCTTGGTCATGACGCCGCTCATCAAGGCCGAGACGTGGCTCGGCGCGGCCGGATGGGCGAGCGGCAACCAGGCATGCAGCGGAATGAGGCCACCCTTGGAGCCACAGCCGACCAGCGCGGCCGTGAGGATCAGCGCGGCGACCAGCGGCGCCGGCGGATGGCCGCGCATGGTGTCGAAGGCATAGCCGCCCGCGGGACCGGCGAGCCCGCCGAAGGCGAACAGCAGCGCCGCCGTGCCGATCGCCGCCATGACAAGGTAGAGATGCGCGGCCCGCCGGCTTTCGGGATCGGTGTGGCGCGCCACCACCAGCGCCCATGAGGTGAGCGACATCAGCTCCCAGCAAAACAGGAAGGCGTAGGCATCATCGGCAATGAGCACGAGGTTCATCGCCGCGCAGAACAGCGGGAACAGCGGCTCGACGCGCGGCGTCATCTCGCGGACACGGTCCAGTCCCATGCCGTAGATGCTTGCGGCCAGGATACCGCCATTGACGACGATGCCGAAGAAGGCCGACAGCGTGTCGAGGCGAAGGTGCAGGCCGACCGACGGCAGGCCGATGGGCAGCGTCGCCGTTAGCAGGCCATCGCCCAGCAACACCCTGAGATCGACGACGCCGATGGCAAGTGCTGCCAGCGCGCTCACCGGATAGACCAGCGCCAACGCAAGCCCGCGCGCCGAGGTCGCGACCAAAGCCACGGCAGCCAATGCCCCTAAAGCGACGCCTAACACCTGCAATTCGGGCACGACTGCCTGAGCCTCTCCGGAACGATATTACGATAAATTTGTGTCGAATTGGCCTCAGTGTAGCAAAGGAGCCGCGCGGCGCTAAAGCTCAGAACGCGTGCAGCACCGCTTTTGGCGCGGTTTTACAGGGCGAACCTTGACCCAGCGCAAGTCAAGGAAGATTGCGCGCGCGCTCGTAGGCAGCGGTGAAGTTGGGCGGCGTGTCGGCGCGGCACGGCAGGGCGCGCTTGGGATCGGGCTCATCGATGAAGGCGTCGCGCAGGCGAGCGGCGCAGGGATCCTGCACGACGACCCCGTGGCCCTGGGCGCGGAACACGACATGGCGCGAGGCCGGGAGATGGCGCGCGGCCTCGCGGCCCCAGGCGGGCGGCGTCAGCCAGTCGAAGGTGCCGCTCAGCAGGAGAGTCGGCGTCGCGGCCTTCACCGGCTGGCGCTCGGAGGCCGGCGCCGCCGCGACCCGCCACACCGGACAGAAGGCCGGCGATTTGCTGGTGCTGGCGTTGAGGCCGTAGATGCCGTTCTGGTCGATCATCTTGCGGCGCGCGGCGCGATCGACCGAGGCCCAGGTCTCGCGGCACTCGATGCTGTTGTAGAGTCCGTCGAACTGCTGGGCGTTCTGCTCCAGCAGCCCGCCGTCATTGCTCTCGAGATCCTCGGCGAACATCTTGAGCAGCCGCAGGTCCTTCTTCTGGATGGCGGCGACCGTCTCGGGGATCAACGCCGCCTCGCCCTCGCGCATCATGTGCAGCAGCACCATCAGGATCTTGACCCCGTCCATGCGCACCGATTGCGGGCCATCGTCGAGCTGCAAGGTGAGGTCGATCTGCTTGTCCTGGGCATTTTCGATCGTGCCCTCGACCTCGGCGCGAACGAAGGGATGCCGCTCGCGACAGAGCGCGTCGTTGGCGCAGTCGGTGTAGAGCTGCTCGAAGGCGCGGCGCACGATCTCGGGCTCGTTCTGCTCGCCATTGACCTGCGGCGGGTAGACGCCGTCCAGCACGGCGGCGCGTACCAGGTTGGGATGGCGCCGCATCACCTCCAGCCCCCAGCGCGTGCCATACGAGACGCCGTAGATGTTGATGCGCGGGATACCCATCGCCGCGGCGAGGTCGGCCGCGTCGTCGGCCAGCGCCGGCGTGGAGTACATGCCGAGATCGATCTTGCGGCGGTCGAGTCCAGATCGGCAGCGGATCAGGATATCGCGCTCCTGCTCCTCGGTGACGGCGCGGCGGCGCGCCTTGGCAGGCTCGCTGGTGCGCGGATCGAAACAGTCGAGGTTGGGCGTGGTGCCGCCGGCGCCGCGCTGGCTCAGGATCACGACGTCGCGCTTGCGCCGGATGATGGCCGTCTCGTTCCACCAGTCGCCTTCGGCCAGCGCATCGGCGCCCGGCGAGGAGGCGATCAGCGGCGCGTCGCCCGGCCCACCGGAGAGATAGAACATGGGCTCGGCGGTGGCGGCGCGCTTGGCCTTCAGCACGGCCACCTTGAGCCGCACCTCGCGGCCCTCGGGCTGATCGCGGTTCTCGAGCACGACCAGCACGAAGCATTCGACGCGATCGCCGCGCGGCGGCTTGAACGTGCAACGCTCGCGCTCCAGCCGCGGTACGGGTGCAGCAAGCGCGCTTCCTGCCAAAATGAGCAGGAATGCTGCCAAGCCGCCTCGCCAGCACAGTCGAGCCATGGACATGTTGTGCCACATCGTGGCTTGTGAGGGCATGAAGTAATTCTATGGAAAGGCGGCGGTGGAATGGCTTGTCAGGCCGTTCACCGGACCGCACTTATGCCCCCATGACCTCACGTTCCTATTGGACCGCCGTTTGGTGCGGTTTTCTCGTCCTCACCATCGGTCTGGGCGTCCGCCAGAGCTTCGGCATCTTCCTGAAGCCGGTCTCGGCCGAACTGCATGTCGGCCGCGAGCTGTTCTCCTTCGGCACGGCGCTCTCCATGCTGCTGATGGGCGCCGCGGGTCCCTTGGCAGGCCAGCTGTGCGACAAGTTCGGATCGGCCCGCACCATTGCCGGCGGCGGCCTGCTCTACGTCCTCGGCATGATCGCGACCGCCACCATGCATGACGGCTTTATGCTGGTAATGGGCAATCTCCTGGTCGGCATCGGCCTGTCGGCCGCGTCCTTCGGGCCGGTGTTGAGCGTGATCCTGCGCGTGGCGCCACCGGCCAAGGCGGCCCTGGCCGTTGGCATCTGCTCGGCCGGTGGCTCGTTCGGCCAGTTCTTCATCGTGCCGCTGGCGGCCGTGCTGCAGAACTACTTCGGGGACTGGCGCCCGACCATGTGGGCCCTGACAGGCGTTGCCGTCCTGATCATCTTCCTGGCGGCAGGCCTGAACGACAGCCAGCAGATCGCCGCCAACCGCAAGGCCGGCGGCGGCCAACAGACGACGGGCGCGGCGTTGTCCGAGGCCTTCGCCCAGAGGAGCTACATCCTGCTGCTGGTCGGCTACTTCGTCTGCGGCTTCCACGTCGCGTTCGTGGGCGCCCATCTGCCGGCCTACATCTCCGACAAGGGCATCGGTCTGTCGCTGCTCGGCGTCAACCTGTCGCCCGCCGAGCTGGGCGGCTGGGCGATCGGCATGGTCGGCCTGTTCAACATCGCGGGCGCCATCCTGTGGAGCTCGATGGGCGGCAAGTACAAGCGCAAGAACCTGCTGACCCTGCTCTATCTGCTGCGCTCGCTGGTGTTCCTGGGCTTCGTCCTGGTGCCGCTGTCGGCGGCCTCGGTGCTGGTGTTCGCCGCGGCGCTGGGCTTCCTGTGGCTGGGCACCGTGCCGCTCACCACCTCCCTGGTCGGCTACATCTTCGGACCGGTGCATCTCACCATGCTGAACGGCATCGTCTTCTTCGGCCATCAGGTCGGCAGCTTCTTCGGCAGCTGGGGCGGCGGCCGCGTCTACGACCTGCAGGGCAACTACGACCTGATGTGGTGGATCTCGATCGCGCTCGGCCTCGTCTCGGCCCTTCTGCACTGGCCCATCGTCGAGGAGCGGCTTGCACGGCCGGTCTCGGCGGTGCCGCAGCCCGCGTGACGACCGGCTCCTCGACGGTGGCCTGGCGCTCCCTCCTCCTGTGGGGGAGCGCCGCGCTCGTCGTGACCGTGACGGCGGTGTCTTTCGTCCTGTGGGGCCTGAACGGGCCGGCCTACCTTGTCGATCTGATCGCGACGTATTGCCTTTAGCCGCCGTCTAAAGCACGAACTTGCTCAGATCCGCATTCTTCGCCAGCGCGCTCACCTTCTCGCGCACATAGGCCGCGTCGATCTCGATCTTCTGGCCGGGCTTGTCGGAGGCGGTGAAGCTGATCTCCTCCAGAAGCTTTTCCATCACCGTATGCAGGCGGCGTGCGCCGATATTCTCGACCGTCTCGTTGATGTCGGCCGAGAGCCTGGCGAGCTCGTCGATGGCGTCGGGCTTGAAGTCGAGCTCGACCTTCTCGGTCGCCAGCAAGGCCTTGTACTGCTTGACCAGGCTCGCCTCGGGCTCGGTCAGGATGCGCTTGAAATCCTCCTGATTGAGCGACGCCAGGCTGACGCGGATCGGCAGCCGGCCCTGCAGCTCGGGCAGCATGTCCGAGGGCTTGGCGAGATGGAAGGCGCCGGAGCAGATGAACAGCACGTGGTCGGTCTTCACCGGCCCGTGCTTGGTGTTCACGGTCGTGCCCTCGATCAGCGGCAGCAGGTCGCGCTGCACGCCTTCGCGGCTCACGTCGCCGCCGCCGCGGAACTCACTGCGGGCCGTGATCTTGTCGATCTCGTCGATGAACACGATGCCGTTCTGCTCGACCGAATCGCGCGCCTCGCGGACGACCTTGTCCTGGTCGAGGAGCTTGTCGCTCTCCTCGCGCATCAGCGTCTCGTGGGATTCGGCCACCGTCAGCTTGCGCTTCTTGGTGCGCCCGCCGAACGCCTTGCCCAGCATGTCGCCGAGATTGATCATGCCGACCGAGGCGCCGGGCTGGCCCGGCACCTCGAACTGCATGGGCGCGCCGGTGTCGGCGACCTCGATCTCGACCTCGCGGTCGTTGAGCTCGCCGGCGCGCAGCTTGTGGCGGAAGCGCGTCCGCGTCTCCTCGCTGGCGCCGCTGCCGCAGAGCGCATCGAGCACGCGGTCCTCGGAGGCGAGCTCGGCCTTGGCGCGCACATCCTTGCGCATACGCTCGCGCGCCATGTCGAGGGCGGCCTCCATCAGGTCGCGCGCGATCTGCTCGACGTCGCGGCCGACATAGCCGACCTCGGTGAACTTGGTGGCCTCGACCTTGAGGAACGGCGCGTTGGCAAGCTTGGCGAGGCGGCGGGCGATCTCGGTCTTGCCGCAGCCGGTCGGGCCGATCATCAGGATGTTCTTGGGCAGCACCTCTTCGCGCAGCGCCTCGGGCAGCTGCAGGCGGCGCCAGCGGTTGCGCAGCGCGATGGCGACGGCGCGCTTGGCGTCCTGCTGTCCGACGATGTGCTTGTCGAGCTCGGAGACGATCTCGCGCGGGGAAAAGTCGTTGCTCATGTCACTCAGAGTTTTTCGATGACGAGGTTGTGGTTGGTGTAGACGCAGATGTCGGCGGCGATATCCATCGCCTTGCGGGCGATCGCTTCGGCATCCAGGCCGTCCACATCGATGAGTGCACGCGCCGCGGCCAGCGCATAGTTGCCGCCCGAGCCGATGGCGATGATGCCGCCTTCCGGCTCCAGAACGTCGCCCGAGCCCGACAGCAGCAGCGAGACGTCCTTGTCGGCCACCGCCATCATCGCCTCCAGCCGGCGCAGGTAGCGGTCGGTGCGCCAGTCCTTGGCGAGCTCGATGCAGGCGCGCAGCAGCTGGCCAGGATGGCGCTCCAGCTTGCTCTCGAGCCGCTCGAACAGGGTGAAGGCATCGGCCGTCGAGCCGGCGAAGCCCGAGACGATCTGGCCGTTGCCCAGCCGGCGCACCTTCTTGGCGTTGCCCTTGACGATGGTCTGCCCCATCGAGACCTGGCCGTCGCCCGCCATTACCACCTGGCCCCCCTTGCGGACGGAAAGAATGGTCGTGGCGTGCCAGCCCGGCCCGGAGGAAGTTTCGGATTGTGGGGACATGGCCCCGTAAATAGTCATTCGCGGCAGCAAATCAATCGCAAGCAGCAGACCCCTTCACGTGCCGTGCTAACGTCCGGGCATGAACGACCACCCTGTCATCGTTATCGGTGCCGGCATTATCGGCACCGCGACCGCCCGCGCCCTGCAGCGCGAGGGCCATGCCGTCACGCTGGTCGACAGCGGCGAGCCGGGTCGCGCCACCTCCTATGGCAATGCGGGCTTCATCGCCATCGACCACCTCCTGCCGCTCGCCCGCCCCTCGACGCTGCGGCGCGTGCCGCAGATGCTGATGGATCGCAACGGACCGCTCACCGTGCATCGGCCCAGCATCCCCGCCCTGCTGCCCTGGATGGCCCGCTTTGCGCTCGCCGCCTACAGCCAGGCCGAGGTCAAGAAGGGCGTCGATTCCTTCGTGCCGCTGATGGCCGAGGCCAATGTCTCCTGGAAGGCGGAGATCCAGGCCTCGGGGCTGGGTGAGCTCTTCAAGGCCAAGGGCGCGCTCTACGTCTACGAAAGCGAGGCGGGCTTCGCCGGCGGCGAGGAGGAACGCGCGCTGCAGAAGGCCAAGGGCATGACGTTCGAGATCCTCGACGGCAACCGCGCGCGCGAGATGGCGCCGGGGCTCACCGATCGCATCGTGCGCGGCGTCTATTATCCCGATGGCATGCACACCATCAATCCGTACCGCGTGGTGGCGATGCTCGCCGAGCGCTTCGCCGCCGACGGCGGCAGCATCCTGCGCAGCCGCGTGCGCGGCTTCGGCCGCGACGGCAATCGCGTGACCTCGGTCGAGACGACCGACCAAAGCCTGTTCGCCAAGGCCGTGGTGATCGCGGCCGGCCGCGCCTCGAGCGAGCTGACGCGGCTGCTGGGCTTCAACGCACCGCTGGTGTCTGAGCGCGGCTATCACGTCATGCTGGCGCCCGACAATGTGCGCTTCGACCTGCCGGTGAGCCTGGCCGAGCGCGGCTTCGTCGTCACGCCCATGCAGGAGGGCTTGCGCCTGGCCGGGACCGTCGAGCTTGCCGCGCCGCATCAGCCGCCGTCGTGGCATCGCGCCGATCTCCTGGTGCGGCATCTCAAGGACGTTCTCCCCGGCGTCGGCGGCACCGAGCAGAGCCGCTGGATCGGCGAACGGCCAAGCCTGCCCGACTTCCGCCCCGCGATCGGCCGCGCGCCGCGCCTCGCCAACGTCTATTGCGGATACGGCCATCAGCACGTCGGTCTCACGCTCGCCACCGCGACCGGCCGGCTGATCGCACGCCAGATGGCTGGCGAGGAGTTGCCGGAGGCATTGCAGCCCTGCGATCCTGGCAGGTTCGGTTAGGTTGCGCCGTTACGGCGGCGGGACTAGCGTTTGCGGGCTAATCTGGTGCATCGACGACCCCAGGAGGCCGGCATGAGTTCTCATCGCAGCCCCGCAGAAGTTCGTTCCAGCTTAAAGCATCCCATCATCGACGCCGACGGCCACTGGATCGAGTACAATCCGGTGTTCGCCGAACGCATGCGCAAGGTCGCGGGCGACAAGGCGGGCGACGGCTTCCTCGCTTCGCAGCGCCGCATCCCCGATGCGCTCAAGCTCTCGATCGCCGAGCGCAAGCAGCGCGGCATCGCCATGGAGGGCTATTGGAGCCGACAGACCACCAACACACGCGACCGCGCCACGGCGATGATGCCGCGCATGCTCTACGACCGGCTCACCGAGCTCGGCATCGATTTCGGCGTGATCTATCCCACCGCCGGCCTCAGCATCCCGCGCATCCCCGACGACGAGACCAGGCGCGCCGTGATACGTGGCTTCAACATCGTCACCCATGAATACTTCGCCAAGCTCAGCGACCGGCTGACGCCGGCGGCGGTGATCCCGATGTACACGCCCGAGGAGGCGATCGCCGAGCTGGAGTTCTGCACCAAGGAGCTCGGAGCCAAGGTCGGCATGTTCGGCGGCGGCATCCCGCGCCGCATTCCGATGGCCAAGGATCTTGACGTGGCGCTCGGCCGCTTCGCCGTCACCTACGACAACCTCGGCATCGACAGCGACCACGACTACGACGCGGTGTGGCAGAAGTGCCGCGAGCTCCGCATCGCACCCACCTTCCATGCCGGCGGCCGCGGCTTTGGCCTGCGCAACTCGCCCAGCAACTTCACCTTCAACCATATCGGCCACTTCGCCGCCGCTGGCCACTCGATCGCCAAGGGCCTGTTCCTGGGTGGCGTGACGCGGCGCTTCCCGGACCTCAACTTCGCCTTCCTCGAGGGCGGCGTGGGCTGGGGCTGCCAGCTGTTCGCCGACCTGATCGAGCACTGGGAGCGGCGGGGCGCCAAGGGCATCGCTTACATGGATCCCAAGAAGCTCGACCGGAAGATGCTCCGAAGCCTGGTCGACAAGTACGGCTACGAGGAGATCGCGGCCGAGCTCGACAAGCGCGACGGTTGGCCCGCCAAGGAGGAGGACGAGGCGACCGGCGGCATGACGGTGCTCGACGACTTCGCGGCCTGCAAGATCACGCGCAAGGAGGACTGGGTCGACCTCTACGCCCGTCCCTACTACTTCGGCTGCGAGGCCGACGATCGCATGAACGTGACGGCCTTCGGCAGGGCCAACCCGTTCGGCGCGCGCATCAACGCCATCTTCAGCTCCGACATCGGCCACTTCGACGTGCCCGACATGCTGAGCCCGGTGCCCGAGGCGTACGAGCTGGTCGAGGACGAGCTGATCACGCCGGAGGATTTCCGCGACTTCACCTTCACCAACGCCGTGCGGCTGTGGGGCCAGCAGAACCCCAGCTTCTTCGAGGGCACGGTGGTGGCCAAGGAAGCGGCCGCCGTGCTGAACGTGGCGCCCGCCAAGGTCGCCGCCGAGTAGGTGCGCCTACTCGATCACGTCGTCAGCGGTGTTCAACATCACGGGCGAAAGCGTGAGACCGAGCGCTTTCGCCGTCCTGAGGTTCAGCACCATTTCGTATTTGGTCGACAGCACGACCGGCAGGTCGGACGGCTTGTCGCCCTTGAGGATGCGGCCGGCATACACGCCGCCCTGGCGGAAGGTATCGAGCACGCTGCTGCCGTAGCTGATCAGGCCGCCGTCCATTGCGAACTCACGGAACGGATAGATCGCGGGCAGGCCATTGCCGGCGGCCAGCGCGATGATCTGCTTGCGGCGGTTGGTCAGGAAGGCGCCGCTGCCGACCACGAAGGCGCCGACGCGCTCGCGCGCGAAGTTTCCGAACGCCGCGTCGATGTCGGCCGCCGTTCGCACCTGCTGCACGCTGAGCTGCAGGCCGATGCGCCGCGCCATCTCCTGCATGCCCGGCACCTGCGCCACGGCGTCCGGAAGGTTCTGATCGACGAAGAAGCCGACGGCCGTCACGCCCGGGACGATCTCGTGCAGAAGGGAGAGCTGCTTGGGCGCGACATCGACGCCGAAGAAGCTCGCCCCCGTGATGTTGCCGCCGGGCCGACCGAGGCTCGCGACGATGCCGGCGCGGACGGGGTCGGCGCCGTTGATGAAGACGATGGGAATGGAGGTGGTCGCCTCCTTGGCGGCAAGCGCCGCGGCATCCGTGTAGGTCACCAACACCTCGACCTTGCGGCTCACCAACTCGGCCGCCAGCGCCGGCAAGCGATCGTATTTCTCCTCGGCCCAGCGGCTTTCAATGACGAGGTTGCGGCCGTCCTCGTAGCCGGTTTCGGCGAGACCTTTGTGAAAGAAGGCGATGCGTTGGGCAAACGGTCCAGGCGACACCGCGCTCAGGAAGCCAATCACCGGCTTGGCCTGCGCATGAGCCATGACGGGCGACAGCGCCATTCCGCCGACAACCGTCATGAAATCGCGTCGTCGCACAGCCTCCTCACGCTCCATACTGCAGCAGCGTCTCGCCATTGGCCCTGAGCCACGCCCGCGGCTTGGCCATGGGACCGTCGCACAGCGCCTCGGCGAGCGCCCAGAAGCGCGGGCTGTGATTGAGATGCACCAGATGGGCGACTTCGTGCGCCACCAGATAGTCCAGGACCTCCGGCGGTGCGAACACCAGGCGCCAGGAAAAAGACAGGCCGCCGTCGGGGCCGCAGCTGCCCCAGCGCGAGCGGCTGTCGCGCACGCTGATGCGCTTGAACGGTCGGCCAGCGCGCTCGGCCTTGGCGTGGACCAGGGGGATCAACCGCGTGCGCAGCTGGCCGGTCAGCCAGTCGCGCAGGCGGCGCGGCAGGTGCTCGGCATGGCCCGCGACATGGATCTCGCCAGCCTCGAGCCACACCGTGCCACGCACGTCGCCACGATGGCGGACGCGATGCGGCTCACCGAACAACGGGACCTCGGCGCCGTCGGCGAACGGCCGCCGGGCCGGCAGGCGCTTCAAGCGGGCGGCGATCCAGCCGGCCTGGGTCTCGGCGAAGCCGATTGCGGCCGCCTGGGACATGCGCAAGGGAGCCGTCAGCAGGATGCGCCGCCCGGCGACGTCGACCCTGAGCGACACCCGCCGCGCACGGCGACTGCGCACGAACGTGACGGGCAGGGTATCGCCGGCATGAGCAATGGTCAGTTGCTCGGGCTCGGACGCCGCTTTAGGCAGGACGAAGCGCAACACGGTGCCGGACAACGACATGCACCTCATCATACCAGAGCGGAGCCGCTGACGTGACCCTCGATCTTGCGCGGCTGCGCACTGAGACCCCCGGCTGTGCTCGCGTACTGCATCTCAACGCGGCGGGATCGGCGCTGCCCAGCAGGCGCACGCTCGATGCCACCGTGGGCCATCTCGAGCTCGAGGCCGAGATCGGCGGCTACGAGGCGGCGGCGCAAGCACAGGACCAGCTGGAGGGCTTCTACCCGGCGATCACCAGGCTGATCGGCGCCAAGGCCGACGAAATCGCCTTCGTTGAGAACGCCACCCGCGCCTGGGATCTCGCCTTCTACTCCCTCGACTTCAAGCCGGGCGACCGCATCCTGACCTGCGTCAGCGAATACTCGTCGAACTACATCTCCTATCTGCAGACGGCAAAGAAGACGGGGGCTGAGATCGTGGTCGTGCCCGACGACAATTACGGCCAGATCGATCTCGGCGCCCTCGAGCGCGCCATCGACCGGCGCACCAAGCTGGTCTCGATCTCGCACGTGCCGACCCAGGGTGGGCTGGTGCAGCCGGCCGAGGCCGTCGGCAAGATCGCCAACGATGCGGGCGTGCTCTATCTGCTCGACGCTTGCCAGTCTGTCGGCCAGTTGCCGGTCGATGTCGCCAAGATCGGCTGCGATTTCCTGTCAGTCACGGGGCGCAAATACATGCGCGGACCGCGCGGCACCGGCTTCCTCTACGCCAAGCGCGCGACCACCAGCCACATCGAGCCGATCCTGCTCGACAACCACGCCGCCAAGTGGACCGACGACAACGCCTACACCGTGCGCGACGATGCGCGTCGCTTCGAGAACTGGGAGCGCTACTTCGCCGGCGTCATCGGGCTCAAGGTGGCCACCGACCAGATCAACGAGCTCGGCATGGACGCAATCTGGGCCCGCCTGCGCGAGCTGGCCGATGGCCTGCGGGCGCGGCTGGCGACGGTGAAGAGGGTCACCCTCACCGACCTCGGCAAGGTGAAGGGCGCGATCGTCACCTTCGCCGTCGACGGCATCGACCACAACGCTCTGAAGGCCAAGCTGCGCGAGCAGGCGATCAACGTCACGGTCTCGACGCAGTTCTCCTCCCGCCTCGATCTCAAGGGCCGCGGTCTCCTGAACGTCATGCGCGCCTCGGTGCACGTCTATAACACCGAGGACGAGCTCGACCGCTTCGTGGCCGCGCTCGACGCCATTCTGTGACGTCATGCCCCTGATCTCGCCCGCGGCATCCATGCTGAGCCGATGGTGGCGGATCACCTGAAAGAGCAGCTACAGCAATTGCCCGGCAAATAGCACCGTCCGCAAAAAGGCGACGGCGCGTGCCGAAAGTTGCGCTTCATCTCCGCCCCCAACCGGGTATTACATGAGATGGGGCCAAAGGGGGACTTTATGACATCTCGCCGTTTCTGGTCGTCGGTGATGCTCGCGGCCGCAGCGGCGCTGGCGGCGCCACCGACCGAGGCGCAATCGATCCTGCGCGTGGCGCCGGAGACCTTGTCGCGCATCCTCGACCCGCACTTCACCACGTCCTTCACCACGCGCGATCTCGGCTACCTGATCTACGACACGCTGTTTGCAGTCGATGACAAGTTCGAGCCCAAGCCGCAGATGGTCGAGAGCTATACGCTCAGCCCCGACAAGCTCACCTATACGTTCGTGCTGCGGCCCGGCCTTAAATGGCACGACGGCCAACCGGTGACGGCGGCCGACTGCGTCGCCTCGATCCGCCGCTGGGCCTCGCGCGACAGCATGGGCCAGATGCTGACCAGGTTCACGGCCTCGCTCGAGGCCGCCGACGCCGGCACCATCAAGCTGGTGCTGAAGGAGCCGTACGGGATGGTGCTCGACAGCCTCGCCAAGGTGGGCGCGCCGGTGCCCTTCATGATGCCCGAGCGCATCGCCAAGACACCGGGCAGCGAGCAGGTGAAGGAGATCGTGGGCTCAGGCCCCTACAAGTTTCGCGCCGACCTGCATGAGCCCGGCGTCAAGATCGTCCTGGAGAAGTTCGCCGACTACAAGCCGCGTAGCGAGCCGCCCAACTGGGCCTCGGGCGCCAAGATCGCCAAGCTTGATCGCGTGGAAATGCTGGGCCTGCCCGACGCCCAGACCCAGGTGAGCGCGTTGGTGAAGGGCGAGGTCGACTATCTCGAGCGCGTGCCGGCTGACCTGCTGCCGCTGATAGACAGCAAGTCCGGCGCCAAGGCCGAGGTCGTGAGCAAGTTCGGCTTCCAGGCGATCATGCGCATGAACCACCTGCAGCCGCCCTTCGACAACATCAAGGTGCGCCAGGCGATCGCACGGGCGATCGACCGCTCGATGTATGCCGCCGTCGTGGCGGGCGATCCCAGCTTTGCCACGGATTGCGCGGCCGTCTTCGGCTGCGGCATGCCCTACGACAGCAAGGACGACATTCCCGCCCGAGACATGGCCGCCGCCAAGGCGATGCTGAAAGAGTCGGGCGTCGACATGTCCAAGCCCCTGGTGATGCTGCATGTCGCCAACGCGCCGGGCATCGCGGCCCTCGGAAACGTCACGCGCCAGCTGCTGGTCGATCTCGGCTTCAAGGTCGACATGCAGGCGATGGATTTCCAGACCTTCGCCACGCGACGGCTCAACACCAAGCCGGTGAGCGAAGGCGGCTGGAACCTCGCGCACACGACCAATTCGGTACCCGACCAGGGCAATCCGCTCAGCAATCCGTTCCTGGTCGCCGCCGGCCATCCGGCTTCGGCCTGGGGTTGGCCCAACGATCCCAGGACCGAGGAATTGCGGCTGAAGTTCGCCACGGCGGCGGACGAGACGGCGCGCAAGGCGATCGCGGGCGAGATCCAGGCCCGGGCCTACGAGCAGGTGCTTTATCTGCCATTGGCGCAGTTCACGACGCCGTCGGCCTGGCGCGACAACCTGCAGGGCGTGCTGAAGTCGCCGGTGATGCTGCTCTACAACATCGACAGGAAGTGACGTCATGGCCAAGGCGGTTGCCGACGACTATCTGCGGCGCATTCCCAAGGCCGAGTTGCATTGCCATCTGGCGGGGACGCTCAGGGCGACAACCGTGGCCGAGCTTGCGGCGCGAGCCGGCCTTGCTCTGCCGCGGCCAGCCGACAAGCTCTATCAATGGCCCGATTTCTACGGCTTCCTGGACGTGCTGCGGCTCACCGCCCTGGTGCTGCGCACGCCCGAGGATTTCTCGCGCGCCGTCTATGAGTACGTCGAGGACGCCGTCCGTGACGGCAACCTCAGGCACGTCGAGTTTTTCTTCAATCCCGACTATTTCTATCCGAATGGCATCGACTATCCCTCGATGGTCGACGGCATGATCGAAGGCATCGAGCAAGCCCGGAAGACGTTCGGGGTGTCGAGCCTGTTGATCTGCTGCATCGACCGCTCGACCAACACGCCGGCGCAAGCAGTCGAGATCGTCGAGACCGCGATCGCCCATCGCCGCGATCATGTCGTCGGCATCGGCCTGGACGGCGCCGAGCGCGCCGGGCCGCCCGCCACCTTCGCCGAGGCTTATGCGCTCGCCGCACGAGCCGGCCTACACCGCACGGCCCATTGCTGCGAGGACAACCAGACGCTTAGCGAGGCGCCGCCGACCAACTACCTAATCTGCCGCGATGTGCTGAAATGCGACCGCATCGACCACGGTTACAACATGCTGGCATCGGATTTCGTGATGGCCGAAGCGCGACGCGACGGCATGTACTTCACGCCCTGCGCCTGGACCAGCCTGGTGCACAACCGCCCGCACCGGCCGCAGCGCATCCGCCGCATGGTCGAGGCCGGGTTGAACGTCACCATCAACACCGACGATCCGGCGATGTTCGAGACCAACCTCGGCCACGGCTTCACGACCCTGTTCGAGTCGATCGGCTGGGGACCGGACATGGCGCGCCGGCTCAGCCTGAATTCGGTCGAGGGCTCGTGGCTCGACGAAAGCGACAAGAGCGCGCTTCGCCTGGCCTTCCGCCGCGAGATCGCGGCGCTGGACAAGGAATTCGGCTACGAGACCGCGGCGCCGACGGTGTGATCTCTCGCCGGACCGCGGGCCTCCAGGCCCGCTCACGAATCATGAGGCGGGCCTGAAGGCCCACGGTCCGGCAAGATTATTCAGCCGCCTGCACACCGACACCGATCGGGCAGCTCACGCCGGTGCCGCCCAGCCCGCAATAACCGCTGGGGTTCTTGGCGAGATACTGCTGGTGATAGTCCTCGGCGTAGTAGAACGGCGGCGCGTCGACGATTTCGGTCGTGATGGCGCCAAAACCTTTCTTGCCGAGCTCGCGCTGGAACATGGCGCGCGAGGCCTCGGCCTTGGCCTTCTGGTCGGCCGAGAAGGTGTAGATGCCGGAGCGGTATTGCGTACCGACGTCGTTGCCCTGGCGCATGCCCTGCGTCGGATCGTGGTTCTCCCAGAACACGCGCAAGACCGCCTCGTACGAGGTCTTCTTGGGGTCGAACCACACCATCACCACCTCGTTGTGGCCGGTGTGGCCCGAGCAGACCTCCTCGTAGGTCGGGTTGGGCGTGAAGCCTGCGGCATAGCCGACGGCGGTCGCATAGACGCCCGGCGCTTCCCAGAACTTGCGCTCGGCGCCCCAGAAGCAGCCCATGCCGAACATGGCTTGCTCCAGGCCTGCCGGGAACGGCGGCTGGATGCGGTTGCCGTTGACGAAGTGCGTGGCCGGAACGGCGAAGCCGGGCGCCGGTCTCCCCGGCAAGGCCCGGTCGGCGGTCGGCATCTCGGCCTTCTTGCGCAATATCTGCCACATGGCGCGGCTCCACTTGCTTTTGCCCTGCACCAATATGGCCATAGAATGCCGCGGAATCGAGGGGGAGGCCGTCAGATGCCCGTGTTTTACGTCTGTGCAGGGTTGCTCGGCCTGCTTGCCGTGTCCCTGACGGTGAGTGTCGGCCGCCTGCGCACGCAAAAGAAGATCTACTTGGGCGACGGCGGTGACAAGGATCTGCAGGCGGCGATCCGCGCCCACGGAAATTTCATGGAGTTCGTGCCGCTGTGCCTGGTGCTGATCTATTTCGTAAGCGATTTCTACGGCTACTGGCCGACGGCGATCATGTCCCTTGTCCTCTTGCTGGCGCGCGTGCTGCACGCCGGCGGCATTCTGGGCTTCATCCCGCTCGGCCGCACCATGGGCGCTGCCGGGACGACCTTGCTGCTTGTGGTGGCCTCCGCCCTGATCATCTACTCCGGTTTCAACCTCAAGCAGTACTGAGCGAACGGGCCACGGCACGATGGGCGAGCCGGTCACCGTTCCGCTCTGGCTGTTCGTGGCGATCGCCGCCTTCGCCGCCTGGTCGCTGCTCGACCGGCTGCTGATCCCGAGCGGCCGCTGGTTCCTGCGCCGCCGGCTCAATCGCCTGATCGACCGCGTCAACCGGCGGCTGGCCGTCGAGATCAAGCCGTTCCAGCTCACCAAGCGCCAGGTCCTGATCGATCGCCTGGTCTACGACCCGCAGGTCGTGGCCGCCGCCAACGATTATGCCCGCGACAACCGCGTGCCGCGCGAGGTGGCGATGGCCGAAGTCCAGCGCTACGCCCGCGAGATCGTCCCGACCTTCAACGCCTACATCTATTTCAGGATCGGCTATTCGATCGCCCGCGCCGTGGCGCGCTTCCTCTACCGCGTGCGGCTGGGCTTCGCCGACGCGCGCACCATGTCGGGCGTGCCGCCCGGAACCACGGTCGTCTTCGTCATGAACCACCGCAGCAACATGGATTATGTGCTGGTGGCCTTCCTGGCGGCCGAGCGCACGGCACTCAGCTACGCCGTCGGCGAATGGGCGCGCATCTGGCCGTTGCAGCAGCTGATCCGCTCAATGGGCGCCTACTTCGTGCGGCGAAATTCCAACAGCCCGATCTATCGCCGGGTGCTCGAGCGTTATGTGCATATGGCAACCGAAGCCGGCGTCGCCCAGGCGATGTATCCCGAAGGCGGGCTGTCGCGCGACGGCCGGTTGCGTGAGCCCAAGCTCGGCCTGTTCGACTACATGCTGAAGTCGTTCGACCCCAAGGGCAGCCACGACATCGTCTTCGTGCCGGTGGCGCTGAACTATGACCGGGTGCTGGAGGATCGCACGCTGCTGCGCTCGCTCGACAAGGAGCTGCCGCACGTTGGCGCGTTCGCCGCCGCGCGCACGGCGTTGGCTTTCTGGTTCAACCAGCTCGGCCTGATGCTGCGCGGCCGCTGGTACCGGTTCGGCTATGCCTGCGTGAATTTCGGCGGGCTCATTTCGGCCCGCGACTGGCTGGCCGTCCATGCGGCCGGATCGAGCGGCGACCTGCGTGGCCTCGACAAGGACCAGCGCTTCGAGGTCATTGGGCGGCTGGCCCGGGACGTGATGGGCGAGATCGCCCGCCTGGTGCCGGTGCTGCCGGTGTCGCTGATCGCCACCGTGCTGCTGGAAGCGCGGGAGCCGCTGGACGAGCTGGAGCTCAAGGTGCGAGCGTCCGACCTGATGGCGCATTTCGAGGGCCGTGGGGCCAAGCTCTATCTGCCGCGCGGCGACCGGGATTATGCCTTCGACGTCGGCTTGCGCATGCTCGAGCTGCGCCACCTGGTCGAGGAGCCCGAACAGGGGCTGTTCGCGGCGGTGGCCGACGAGCGGCCGGTGCTCGCCTACTACGCCAACGCCATCGCCCATCTGCGTTGACGATGCTGAAGACGCTCTGGAACATCGGCTACTCGGCCGCCACCGGTTTCTTCACCAACCGCCTGTCGACCTCGGCGGCGGCCATGGCGTTCTACACCATGTTCGCCATCGGCCCGATCATGATCTTCTCGATCGCCGTCGCCGAGCCGATTGTCGGCCGCCTGATGGCGCAGGAAGCGGTGTTCGATGCGCTGGGCACCGTGCTGGCGCCCGACCAGCTGCAGAGCATCCGCCGCTTCGCCTCACAGGATCTGTTCAAGGGCGGCGGCATGGCCGCGATCATCGGCGCCGTCGTGCTGGTCTATACCGGCAGCCGCGTCTTCGTGGAGCTGGACGACGGCATCAATGCCATTTGGAGCACGCCCGCCGTGCACCGGCTTCATCCGGTCAGCCCTTTCGCGCCGGTGCTGGCGAGCCTGCAGTCGCGGCTGCTGGCGCTGGTCATGATGATCATCCTGGGCGTGCTGCTGATCGCGGTCATCCTGTCGAGCGTGCTGATCTCGGCCTATGCCGGCGTGCTCGAGCGTTTCCCGGTGTTGGGCGTATGGATCGGGCCCGCGATCTCGGGGTTCGTGCATTACGGGCTCCTATCGACGTTCTTCACGCTGATCTACAAGTGGCTGCCGAGCGGCGGCGTGTCCTGGCGATACGCGCTGATCGGCGGCGCGGTGAATGCGCTCCTGTTCGCCGCCGGCAACCGCGCGCTGGTCTTCTATTTCGAGGTGACCAAGCTCACCTCGGCGTTCGGCGCCACGGCGGGCTTTGCCGCCATCATGGTGTGGATGTACTGGACCGCGCTCACCATCCTGATCGGCGCCCAGGTCGGCCGCTCGACGCGCGACGTCCTGATCCATGAGAGACGCCGCGAGATGGTGGAGGGGGATCTTTAGTCTTGCCGGACCGCGGGCCTCCAAGAATTCAAAACATGGTGGCAAGCACGCGATCCGGCGGCTTGTGGCCGTCGGCGAAGGTCTTGATGTTGATCAGGACCTTCTCGCCCATGTCGATGCGGCCTTCCAGCGTCGCCGACCCCATGTGCGGCAGGAGCACGACGCGCTCCAGCTCGAGCAGCTTGGGATTGACCTGCGGCTCGTGCTCGTAGACGTCGAGGCCGGCGCCCGCCAGCTCGCCCGCCTTCAGCATGCGGACCAACGCGTTCTCGTCGATCACCTCGCCGCGCGCGGTGTTGACGATGATGGCGGTGGGCTTGATCAACTTCAGCCGCCGCGCCGACAGTAGATGGAAGGTCGCCGGCGTGTGCGGGCAATTCACCGACACGATGTCCATGCGGGCCAGCATCTGGTCGAGGCTTTCCCAGTAGGTCGCCTCGAGCTCGCGCTCGATGTCGGGATGGACGCGCTTGCGGTTGTGATAGTGGATGGCAAGCCCGAAGCCGCGGGCGCGCTTGGCCAGCGCCTGGCCGATGCGGCCCATGCCGACGATGCCCATGCGCTTGCCGAGCAGCCGGGCGCCCAGCATCGCGGTCGGGCTCCAGCCGGTCCATTGGCTGGCGCGCACGATGCGCTCGCCCTCGCCCATGCGCCGCGCCGTCGCCAGCACCAGCGCCATGGTCATGTCGGCGGTATCCTCGGTCAGCACGCCGGGCGTGTTGGTGACGGTGATGCCGCGCTGGCGGGCGGTGTCGAGATCGATATGGTCGACGCCGGTGCCGAAGGAGGCGATCAGCTTCAGCCTGGGCCCTGCCTGCGACAACACGCGGCTATCGATGCGGTCGGTGACCGTGGGCACCAGCACATCGGCCGCCTTCACCGCCTCGACCAGGTCGGCCGAGGTCAAGGGCTTGTCCTCGGCATTCAGCCGAGTGTCGAACAGCTCCATAAGCCGGGTCTCGATCGCATCCGGCAGTTTCCGGGTGACGATCACCAGCGGCTTTTTCTTGGAACTTGTCGGCATGCGTTCGGTACCGGCTGGCACGTCAGGGGATCAGCCCGATTAGCAATACAAAGCGCGCCTTGTCCAGCCGCGGGGCGTATCGCTTTGCGCGACGGAAAAGCACGTTCTTTCAAGTGGTTGTCGCCCGATGCGAAGATTTGAGGTATATAGACCGCGATGGGAATCCGGTGCTCGGTCTCGCTTTGGGCAAGTCTCGCCGCCTTGGCGGCCGTTTGCTTGCCGACCGCGGCCGCTCCGCAGACCGCTAAATCGACGAGCACCCAGCGCATGGGCTCGGGCCTGCCACTGCCGCGCTTCGCCTCGCTGCGCTCGGATGAGGTCAATGTCCGCACCGGGCCCGGATCGCGCTACCCGGTCGACTGGGTCTTCAAGCGCAAGAGCATGCCGGTGGAGATCGTGGCCGAGTACGAGAATTGGCGGAAAATCCGCGATTGGCAGGGCGCCAGCGGGTGGGTCCATCAGAGCCTGCTGACCGGCAAGCGGTCCTTCATCATCCCGGCCAAGACGGCCAGCCTCTACAAGACCCCGGCGACGTCGGCCGAGGTGGTGGCCAAGCTCGAGCCCGAGGTGATGGGCGAAATCCGCTCCTGCACCGGCGAATGGTGCCGGGTCAAGGTCTCGGGCGTCAGCGGCTGGATCGAACGGACCGGCATGTGGGGCGTCTATAAGTCCGAACCCATCAACTAGGGTGGCGGGCGGAGCGCCCGGCCCTTAGAACGGGGTCATCGTGGCCCACGCAGTCAGTCTCGCCTACGCGCGTTCCGACCATATGTCGCCCCTGGCGGTGGCGATGACGACGGTGCTGCACGTCTCGGTCGCGGCCGCGCTGTGGTGGATCTCGCCGCTGAACCACATCGACACCTCGCCCGACCCGATCCAGATCACCGTCGAGGTACCACCACCGACGCCGCCAGAGACACCGCAGGCGACTCCCGAACCGCAGCCGACGCCGCCTGCGGCCGCCGCCCAGCCTGTCATGCCCTCGCCACCGCCGCCGTCGCCGCCCATGCGGCTCGGGCTGGCGCCATCGGGTCCCAGTACCGACCCGAAGGCGACGCCGGGGGCGCAGCAGCCATCGCCGCCCCAGCCGAACGCCTCGTCGACGGAGGCCGCCAAGCCGGAACCGGACAAGACGGAGACGCCGAAGACCGAGACACCGAAGGCGGACCCGCCCAAGGTCGAGCAGCGACAGGCGCTCGCCACACCGCCGCCGCCGCCACCGCCGCCCGCCCCCGAGCTCGAGAAGGCCTTGCCGCCGCTCGAGGCGCCGCCGCCGCCCGTGACATCGAACGAGATTCCTCGGCCAGTACCGCCGCCGCCTGCTCCCAAGCCACCACCGCCGCCGGTCCAACATGCGCAGCCGGCGCCGCCGCCACCGCCGCGGCCGCCGCAACAGCAGGGGCTGCAATCGTCACCGCTGTCGCATCTGCCGCCGCCGCGCACCAACGAGCAGCAACAGGCTGCGCGCCAGGCGCCGGCCTTCGTCAACCCGGCCGACATGGTCGGCACGAAACGGGCTGAGGATCAGTACCTTTGGGGCGTCTCGAACAAGCTCTCACAACACGCACAGTTCGTGCGCAACGTCACCACCGAGCAGGGCAGCGTGGTGCTGCGACTGGTGATCGCGCGCGACGGCCACCTGGTCGACGTCAGCATCAACCGCTCCAGCGGCGTTCCCACCCTGGACAATGTCAGCGTCAACATGGTCCGCCAGGCCGGTCCCTATCAGCCCCTACCCGACTCGCTGGCCGGGGCGACGCACGTCTTCATCCTGCCGCTCTACTTCAAGCGCAACGAATGACGGCCGCGGACGATGACCGACGCGAGCATCGTCCATCCGCGCGTGGCGTCCATGTCGCCGGCCGCCATTGGGCTGGCGATCCTGCTGCACGCCGCGGTCGGCGTGGCGATCTGGTGGCTCTCGCCGCTCCAGCCCACTGAATCGCAGGACGAGCCGATCATGGTGAGCTTCGACAGCTCGCCGTCGAACGTCGGTCTTCAGGAGCCGCAACGTGTCGGCCCACCGGCGGAGTCCATCGCGGCAAATCCGCCCCCGCCTCAGGAGCCGGCGCGCGAGGCGCAGCAACAGCAGGCAATGGCGTCGTCGCAACCGCCGCAACCGCAAGCCTCACCGACGCTTCCTCTCTTCGAGTTCTCCATCCCGCCGGTCCCCGAGCCGCCACCCGCGCCGACGTCGCGCGATTTTCCCAAGCCCTACTCGGCGCCACCGTCGCGGCCCGCGCAACGGACGCTGCCGAACCGGCCCCTGCCGCCTGCCCAGCAGCGACCGGCCACCGAAGCGCCGGCTTCAATACCCGCCCCCTTGCCGGGGCCCAATCCCGCCGATCTGATCGCGGGCCAGGGCCGGCAGCGCAACGACTACCTGTCGCGGCTCCATCGCTATCTCGCGCCCTATCGCGACAGAAGCCACCAGGCGCACGGTGCCAATCAGACAGGACAGGTCGTGACGCGGGTAACCCTGGCGCGCGATGGTTCGGTGCTCAATGTCAGTCTCGATTCGTCGAGCGGCCGGCCCGCCATCGATGCCGCCGAGCTGGAAGCCATCCGCAACGCAGCGCCCTTCCCACCGCTGCCGGCAAACATGCCGGGCGACCCCGTCGTGCTCGTGCTGCGGACGACCTACTGACGGTCAGGCGAAGTCGGCCGACAGGGCCTGCCGCACGGCCTGCGGCATCACCGCCATGTGGCCGTAGTTGGGATGATCGAAGCCCACGACGACGTCGCCGGCGCCGCTCCGGAAAGCGGCGATCTGCGCCGGCGAAAAGGCAAAGCGGATGAACTGCACCGACGAAGCCTTGCCGTCCTCGCGCGAGCGCTCCTGGTCGCCTTCCGGCACGCCGGGGATCTTGTCGTTGCCGACGCGGATGAAGGCCCGGTCCTCGACGCCGCCCAGGCTGCCGAGCACGCGGGCGCGGCGCAGCGGATCGTCGATCTCGAACATCACGGTCGCCACAAGTTCGCTGCCTTGCGGGATCAGTGGATTGTAGGCGGACAGCTCGTCAGGAATCTGCGCCGGGCCGCCCTTCTCGATGAACAGCATCTCGTGCACCTGGTGCAGCATGGTCTCGTAGGATTCGAAGTAGAAGGTCGCGAACGGCCCCACCTCGAGCCGGCGGTTCTTCTTGATCTCGGTGATCTGGCGGCGGCGCTCGGCCCGCACCTTCACGTATTCGGTGAGGGGCAGGATGGCGGACACTTCGATGGCGCGCGGGGTCATGGCTGGTTCACCGTCAATCCATAGGCGAGCGCCATCAGCTCGATCGGATGGTTGGCCCGCGAGGGTTTCAGGGTCTGATCGCCCGCGGTGAGCTCCATGACCTGCATCAGGTGATCGGCCGCGAGCGGGCATTCTGAGGCGACGTAGCTCGTGTCGTTCTTGATCGCGGCCTGGGCGGCGGGCTTGCCGACCTTGACTGCCGTCTCGAAGTTCTCGGTGCGGGCGCCCCAGATGCCGCCGTGGCCGCTGCAGCGTTCGATCACGGCGACACGCGTCTTGGGAACGAGCCGCAGCATCTCGGCGGCCTTGGCACCCATGTTCTGGGCGCGCGCATGGCAGGCGAGATGGACACTGACGCCGCCTTCGATGGTCTGCAGGCCCTCGGCGAGCCCTTCCTTCTTGGCGATGTCGACGACGTACTCCGAGATGTCGAACGTCGCCTGCGACAGGCGATCGACCGCCGGATCCTTTGGCAGGATCAAGGGCCATTCGAACTTGAGCATCAGCGCGCACGAGGGCGTGAGCGCGATGACGTCGTAGCCCTTGTCGACCCAGGGCAGCAGGGCGTCGGTCACCTGACGGGCGGCGTTGGCGACACCCTCGAGGTCACCCAGCTCGAGCTTCGGCATGCCGCAGCACGCCGGATAGACGACCTCGGTCTCGACACCGTTCTTGGCCAGCACCGCGCGGGCCGCGGCGCCGATGCCGGTGTTGTTGAAGTTGACGAAACACGTCGCGTAGAGCACGGCCTTGCGCTTGCCGAAGGCGGGCGCTGCCTGGTTGACCTCGACGCCCTCGCGCCGGGCGCGGATCACGAAGGTCTCGCCGGCATATTTCGGCAAGCGTGCGCCGTGGTGGATGCCGGCCCACTTCTCGAGCGCGGGGCGCGTCAGCTTGTTGTGCTCGTCGCTCGCCCAGTTGGCCGGCCCGGCGAGGTACGAGCCCAGCCTGCCGCTGCGGTCGGTGTCGGCGAGCTGCGCCTCGACGAAGTCGATGCCGTTCTTGCGTGCCTGCACGGCGCGATGGCGCAGCATGAGATGCGGAAAATCGAGGGCCCATTCGTGCGGCGGCACGTAGGGGCACTTGGTCATGAAGCACATGTCGCAGAGCGTGCAGGCCTGCTCGACCGTCGCGAAGTCCTCTTTCTTCACGCCGTCGAGCTCGCCGGTCGGGCCATTGTCGATGAGGTCGAACAGGCGCGGGAAGGAATCGCAGAGATTGAAGCAGCGGCGGCAGCCATGACAGATGTCGAAGACGCGCTCCATCTCCTTCTCGAGCGCCTTCTCATCCCAGAACCACGGGTTCTGCCAATCGAGGGCGTGGCGGATGGGGGCTTCGAGACTGCCTTCGCGCATATCGTGGTGCCGTTCTTGTCTGTCAGTAAATAGGACGAAAAAGGGGACCCGTTCGGGTCCCCTTCGTTTCAGCCCGAGGGGCTCGGGCCACAGTCTTAGGCCAACGTGTCGAGCGCCTTCTGGAAGCGGCCGGCGTGGCTCTTCTCGGCCTTGGCGAGCGTCTCGAACCAGTCGGCGACCTCGCCGAAGCCTTCCTCGCGCGCCGTGCGGGCCATGCCCGGATACATGTCGGTGTATTCGTGCGTCTCGCCCGCGATCGCGGCCTTGAGATTGGCCGAGGTCGCGCCGATCGGCAGGCCGGTGGCCGGGTCGCCGCTCACTTCGAGGAACTCGAGATGGCCGTGCGCATGGCCGGTCTCGCCTTCCGCCGTCGAGCGGAACACGGCGGCGACATCGTTGTAGCCTTCGACGTCGGCTTTCTGGGCGAAGTAGAGATACCGGCGGTTCGCCTGGCTCTCGCCCGCGAATGCAGCCTTCAGATTGTCCTCGGTCTTGGATCCCTTGAGGTTCGCCATGGCTCTTTCTCCTTGCTTGCAAAGGCTTGGCGATCGGCACCGGCCGATCAAACGGGACGGATATTGGAAAGCCGACGCGATGGCGTCAAGCTCTTTAGAACAGTTCTAAGAACTGCAAGCGACTCGCAAGTAGCGGCCGCAATTGACGTTAGGGGTGGGTCCTAGCGACGCACGCGCACGATGACGTCGACCCTCGACATGCGAGTGCCTTTGGGCGGCGTCGGCAGGCCGGCGACGGTCACCTTGTCGGACGGGAAGTCGTGCAGCTCGCCGTCGTTCTCGACAAAGAAGTGATGATGATGGCCGGTGTTGGTATCGAAGTAGGACCGGCCCGGAGCGACCACGACCTCGCGCAACAGGCCGGCATCGCGGAACTGGTTCAGCGCATTGTAGACGGTGGCCAGCGACACCGGCATGCGCGTGGCGCGCACCTCGGCGTGGAGGCTTTCCGCCGTGACATGGCGGTGCTCGCCCTCGAACAGCAGCCGCGCCAACGCGACCCGCTGGCGGGTCGGGCGCAGCCCGGCCTCGCGCAGGCGAGCCGGAAAGTCGGGACTGGTACCGGGCATTGTTAAGACCATATGTAAGCAGCCGAAAGCGGCCTGAAAAGGGCCGTTTGCCCCCGATTCGGCGGTTTGCGCTAGGCGACGGGCCTCCTTATTCTGGCCGCGATCCCGGATTTTCGGGCGGCGTGGGACGGTGAGCGTGAGCGAAAAGAAGACCAGCTATACCTTCGAGGACCTGATCGAATGCGCCAAAGGGCGCCTGTTCGGTCCGGGCAACGCGCAGCTGCCGCTGCCGCCCATGCTCATGATCGATCGGATCCTGAAGATCGCCGAGACCGGCGGCAATTTCGGCAAAGGCGAGATCGTGGCCGAGCTCGATATCAAGCCCGACCTCTGGTTCTTCGATTGCCACTTCAAGGGCGACCCGGTGATGCCGGGCTGCCTGCCGCTCGATGCGCTGTGGCAGCTGCTGGGCTTCTTCCTGGGCTGGATGAAGGCGCCGGGCCGCGGCCGCGCCCTGGGCGTAGGCGACGTCAAGTTCACCGGCATGATCGTGCCGACGGTCAAGAAGCTCACCTATCACGTCCACCTGAAGCGCGTGATCCTGCGCAAGCTGGTGCTGGGCATCGCCGACGGCTTCGTGCACGCCGACGGCCAGCAGGTCTTCGAAGTCACCGGCCTCAAGGTCGGCCTGGTGCAGGACGCGGCAGCCATTCCGGCAGCAGCGAGCTGACAACATGAAACGTGTCGTCGTCACCGGCCTGGGAGTCGTCTCCTCGATCGGCAACAACGCCGCCGAGGTCACGAAGTCGTTGAAGGACGGCAAGTCCGGCATCGAGTTCGTGCCACAGTACAAGGAGCTGGGCTTCCGCAGCCAGGTCGCCGGCACGCTCAAGATCAACGTCGACGAGCTGGTCGACCGCCGGCTCCGCCGCTTCATGGGCGACGGCGCGGCCTATGCCTATCTCGCCATGAAGGAGGCGATCGCGGACGCGGGTCTCGGCGAGGCCGAGATCTCCAACGACCGGACCGGCCTGGTCGCGGGTTCGGGCGGACCGACCACCGGCGCCATCGTGCAGTCGGCCATCATCGCCAAGGAAAAGGGCCCCAAGCGCGTCGGGCCGTTCATGGTGCCGCGCGCCATGTCGAGCACGGTCTCGGCCAACCTCGCGACAGCCTACAAGATCAAGGGGCTCAGCTACTCGATCAGCTCGGCCTGCTCGACCTCGGCACACTGCATCGGCAACGCCGTGGAATGCATCCAGCTCGGCAAGGCCGACCGCATGTTCGCGGGCGGCGGCGAGGAGCTCGACTGGACGCTCTCGGTGCTGTTCGACGCCATGGGCGCGATGTCGTCCAAGTACAACGACACGCCGCAGCGGGCGAGCCGCGCCTACGACAAGGACCGCGACGGCTTCGTGATCTCCGGTGGCGGCGGCATCGTGGTCCTGGAGGATCTCGAGGTCGCACGCGCCCGTGGCGCCAAGATCTATGCCGAGGTCGTGGGCTACGGCGCCACCTCGGACGGTGCCGACATGGTGGCACCGTCCGGCGAAGGCGCGGTGCGTTGCATGAAGCTCGCCATCGACGGCTTCCCGGGTGCGGCGCGCCGCAATGCGCCGGTCGACTACATAAACACCCACGGCACCTCGACGCCGGTGGGCGACATCACCGAGCTCGACGCCATCCGCGCGGTCTTCGGCAACAACAAGCTGCCCGCCGTCAGCTCGACCAAGTCGCTGACCGGCCACAGCCAGGGCGCCACCGGGGCGCATGAAGCGATCTACTCGCTGCTGATGCTGAAGGATGACTTCGTCGCCGCCTCGGCCAATGTCGAGACTCCCGATCCTGGCGTTGGCGACTATCCGGTGGCCCGCCAGCGCATCGACAATGCCGGCCTGCACACCGTGATGTCGAACAGCTTCGGCTTCGGCGGCACCAACGCCTGCCTGCTGTTCTCGCGCTACGACACCTGAAGTTGTGGGGTTTTGCTGAAACGCGGGGCAACAATTTGTCATTTTCTATGAACATCCATCCCAACTAAGAAGAGGCATCATGCCCACCGACCGGACCCTCTCGGCCGCCCCCGATGCTTCCGGCGGCGGGACGGCAAGCCCCTCTACCCACACGCCGTCCACGGCGGTCGATCTCCCGGAAGTTCCGAAATTGATGGCCGGCAAGCGCGGGCTGGTGATGGGCGTCGCCAACGACCGCTCGATCGCCTGGGGCATCGCCACGGCGCTGCATGCCGCCGGCGCGGAGATGGCCTTCACTTACCAGGGTGCGGCCTTCGGCAAGCGTGTGCTGCCGATGGTCGAGAAGCTGGGGTCGCGTATCGTCGAGGAGGCCGACGTCGAGAACGAGGAGAGCCTCGACCGCTTGTTTGCTCGCCTGAAGTCCGAATGGGGCCGACTCGACTTCGTGGTCCACGCCATCGCCTTCTCCGACAAGGAGGAGCTGAAGGGCCGCTACGTCGACACGACCAAGGCCAACTTCCAGCGCAGCCTCACGATCTCCTGCTACTCCTTCACCGAGATCGCCCGGCGCGCCCTGCCGCTGATGACCGAAGGTGGCAGCCTGATCACGCTCACCTATGAAGGCGCCACGCGCGTCATGCCGTCGTACAACGTCATGGGCGTTGCCAAGGCGGCCCTCGAGGCGAGCGTGCGCTATCTCGCGGCCGATCTCGGCCCGCAGGGTGTGCGCGTGAACGCGATCTCCGCCGGACCGATGCGCACCCTGGCCGGCGCGGTGATCGGCAGCGCCCGCTATGTCTATCGCGTATCGCGCGAGGCCTCGCCGCTCAGGCGCAACGTCGAGCTGACCGATGTCGGCGGCGCGGGCCTCTACCTGCTGTCGGACCTCAGCGCCGGCGTCACCGGCACGGTCCATTATGTCGATGCGGGATATCACGCCATCGGCATGCCGCCGTCGACGGCCAACGGCCAGAACGGGGAGTGATCTTCGTCTTTGCTGGGAGCGCGCCACTCCGTGGCGCTCTTTGTCGATCCCACAGCCCATGAGCGCCACGGAGTGGCGCGCTCCCGGCAATGAGAAAGCTAACCGACGACGATATCCATCGTGGTGGCGAGCGCGCCGGACTCGATACCGGACGCGGGCGCGAGCTTCATCTCGACCAGTTCACGCTGGCGCAGATCGTCGATGGCACGGAACACGCCGTCGCGCTCGTTGCTCGGCTCGCCGGCGATATAGAACTGGCTGGTGAGCAGCTTGCCGGTCGCTGTCGCCACCTTGAAGTGGATATGCGGCGTGCGACCAACGTAAGCGACGGGCTTCAGCGTGCGGAAGCTGTAACGGCCGTCGGTTGCGACCATGCGGCCGTAGCCCTGAAAGGCGGTATCGCGCCGATCGCGGCCGGGCTGGCGCGGATGGTCGTAGATCCCCTGGGCATCGCACTGCCAGATCTCGACCAGCGCGCCCTCGATCGGCTTGCCGTTGAGATCGAGCACGCGGCCTTGCAGATGCAGCACCGTGCCCATCGCCCGCGCCTGCTGGCCGCGCACCTGGACGAGATCGTTGTCCACGTCAGCCGGGAAGGCCGTCGGATAGAACGGTCCCTCGGTCTGCGGCGGCGTGGCGATCGCGCCCGCAGCGTGGGGCGAGCGGAAGGGCAACAGGCTGGCGCCGGCGCCGGCCAGCAACAGTCTTCGGGAGGTCGGGCTGGTCATTGCCCCAAGTCTACAAGCAAAAACGGCGGCCCGATGGCCGCCGTTTTCGTTACCGTTCAGTAGGTTATTCGCCGGAGGCCCTACTCACCTGCTGCCGGAGCAGGCTGCTCCTCGCGGGGCTTCTGCGAGATGTCCTCGCCGGTCTGCTGGTCGACCGCCTTCATGGAGAGGCGGACCTTGCCGCGGTCGTCGACGCCTAGGACCTTGACCTTCACCTGGTCGCCTTCCTTGACCACGTCGGTGACCTTGGCGACGCGGCGCGGCGCCAGCTCGGAGATGTGCACCAGGCCGTCGCGCGCGCCCAGGAAGTTCACGAAGGCGCCGAACTCGACGGTCTTCACGACCTTGCCGTTGTAGATCACGCCCACTTCCGGCTCGGCAACGATGCCCTTGATCCAGTCGATCGCGGCCTGGCCCTGCTTGGCGTCGACCGCGGCGACCTTGATGGTGCCGTCGTCCTCGATGTCGATCTTGGTGCCGGTGGTCTCGGTGATCTCGCGGATCACCTTGCCGCCGGTGCCGATTACTTCGCGGATCTTGTCCTTGGGGATGGTGAACTGGGTGATGCGCGGTGCGTTCTGACTGACAGAGTCGCGCGCGCCGCCCAGGCCCTTGGCCATCTCGCCCAGGATGTGGAGGCGGCCGTCCTTCGCCTGGCCCAGCGCCACCTTCATGATCTCCTCGGTAATCGAGGTGATCTTGATGTCCATCTGCAGCGCGGTGATGCCGCGCTCGGTGCCGGCGACCTTGAAGTCCATGTCGCCGAGGTGATCCTCATCGCCCAGGATGTCCGACAGGACGGCGAAGCGGTCGCCTTCCTTGATCAGGCCCATGGCGATGCCCGCCACCGAACGGTCCATCGGCACGCCGGCATCCATCAGCGACAGCGAACCGCCGCAGACCGAGGCCATCGAAGAGGAGCCGTTGCTCTCGGTGATCTCCGACACGATGCGGATCGTGTAGGGGAACTTGTCCTTGCCCGGCAGCAGCGGGCGCAGGGCGCGCCAGGCGAGCTTGCCATGGCCGATCTCGCGACGGCCGGGCGAGCCCATGCGACGGACCTCGCCGACCGCGTAGGGAGGCATGTTGTAGTGCATCATGAAGCTCTCGCGGTACTCGCCCTCGAGCGCGTCGATGATCTGCTCGTCCTGGCCGGTACCGAGCGTCGCCACGACCAGCGCCTGGGTCTCGCCGCGGGTGAACAGCGAAGAGCCGTGGGCGCGCGGCAGCACGCCGACCTCGGCCACGATCGGACGCACGGTCTTGGTGTCGCGGCCGTCGATGCGCTTGCCAGTGTCGAGGATGGCGCCGCGCACGACCTCGGCCTCGAGATTGCCGAACTGCTCGCCGAACACGGCGAGTGCCGCCTCATCGCCCTCGAACAGGGCCTTGGCTTCGGTCTTCACCGCGCCGACCTTGGCCTGGCGGGCGAGCTTCTGGGTCTCGGCATAGGCCTCGACCATCTTGCCGCGCATCTCGGCCTTCAGACGATCGGCCACTGTCTTGGCCACCTCCGGCGGCTCGGTGAGCGGCAGCGGCTCCTTGGCGGCGTGCTCGGCCAGCTGGATGATGGCGTCGATCACCGGCTGGAAGGAGCGATGGCCTTCCATCACGGCCGACAGCATCGTCGCCTCGTCGAGCTCCTTGGCCTGCGATTCGACCATCAGCACGCCTTCCTGGGTGCCGGCGACGACGAGATCGAGGTCGCTCTTCTCGGTCTGCTCGAGCGTCGGGTTGATCACATACTTGCCGTCGATGTAGCCGACGCGGGCCGCACCGATCGGGCCGAGGAAGGGCGCTCCGCTGATCGTCAGCGCGGCCGATGTGGCGACCATGGACACGATGTCGGGATCGTTCTCCATGTCGTGCGCCAGCGTGGTGATCACGACCAGCGTCTCGTTCTTGTAGTTCTCGTGGAACAGCGGCCGGATGGGGCGGTCGATCAGGCGCGAGGTTAGCACCTCCTTCTCCGACGGCCGGCCTTCACGCTTGAAGAAGCCGCCCGGGATCTTGCCGGCGGCGAATGCCTTCTCCTGGTAGTTCACCGTCAGCGGGAAGAAATCGAGGCCGGGCTTCGGCTTCTTCTCGAACACCACGGTGGCGAGAACAGTCGTGCCGCCGTAGGTCGCCAACACCGCGCCGTCGGCCTGGCGCGCGATCTTGCCGGTCTCGAGGATCAGTTTGCGGCCGGCCCAGTCCAGTTCCTTGCGGAACACTTGAAACATATCACTCATATCCATCTTCCTTTCCTACACGGCGTTCGCCCCCGTCTGGCGACAGCCGCCCACCGATGCCCTTGCATCGGCAGGACCGGGTCGGGCCTTTGCTCTCGCCCCTGCCCTCCCGGTTACTTCGAAAGTCGCGTCAGCCGGCCGAACTGATACGGGGACCGGACGACGCGACGCGAAAAGGCCCCTGTCCATCCGCGGATGGAAGCGGGGCCGTGAACTCAACGACGCAGACCCAGGCGCTCGATCAGTGTGTCGTAGCGCTTGTTGTCCTTGGCCTTGAGGTAGTCGAGCAGCCGGCGGCGCTGGCCGACGAGCTTCAGCAGGCCGCGGCGCGAATGATGATCCTTCGCGTGGCCCTTGAAGTGCTCGGTGAGGTTAGAGATGCGTTCGCTCAGGATCGCGACCTGGACTTCCGGCGAACCGGTGTCACCCTCGGCCTGGGCATACGACTTGATCAGCTCCGCCTTGCGGACGGCTGTGATCGACATCGGGACTCTCCATCGACTTAAAGGTTGAAGACGCGTACCGGCTTGAGAGCGACGCCGTCGGAACGGACCAGCGCTACGAGCCTGCTGCCAGCTTCGGCGCGAACCAATGCGCCAGAGGGCGGTACGTCCCGGGTCAAGAGCACAGGCTGGCCTTGGCGCAGCCGGTCCGCTTGGGCCTCCGTCAGGGCCAGCGCCGGGATGTCGTCCAGCGCGGTCTCGACGGGGGCCAGGGCCCCGAGAAGCGCGGGAATATGCCCGAGGGCCTCCAGTTTGGAAAGCGAAATGGCCGCCTCTTCCCGGAACGGCCCGGCGGCGGTCCGACGCAGGAAACTGAGGTGTCCGACGGTCCCCAGGGCCTGCGCCAGGTCGCGGCCGAGGGACCGGATGTAGGTACCCTTGCCGCAGGAGACCACGAAATCTGCATGGTCCGCGTCGGGGCGGCCGGTCAGGTCCAGGCGCTCGATCAGGACCTTGCGGGGCTTCAGGTCGACCGTCTCGCCAGCCCGGGCCAGGTCATAGGCCCGCTTGCCCTCGACCTTCAGGGCCGAGAAGGCGGGCGGGACTTGGCTGATCTCGCCGATGAAGGCGGGCAGTGCCGCCCGGATGGCCTGGTCATCGGGCCGCATATCGCTGGTCGCGGTGACCTCGCCTTCGAGGTCTTCGGTCGAGCGCGCCTCGCCGAAGCAGAGCGTGAAGCGGTACTCCTTGCGGCCATCCATCACGAACGGCACGGTCTTGGTCGCCTCGCCCAGCGCGATCGGCAGCACGCCACTGGCCAGCGGATCGAGCGTGCCACCGTGGCCCGCTTTCTGGGCGCCGAACAGGCGCCGCACCTTGCTCACCGCCGGGGTCGAGCTCAGGCCGACCGGCTTGTCGAGCACGACCCAGCCGTCGATCTTCTCGCCTTTGCGTTTGCCCATGGTCGCCGCGCGACCTCAGTCGTCCTTGATGTCGCGCGCCACGTCGGGGCGGCGCAGCAGGGCGCCGATGCGGTCGGCCTCGTCGAAAGTGCGGTCGACCTGAAAACGGATCTCCGGCGCATAGCGCAGCCCCGCCTTCTCGCCGACGCGGGCGCGGAACCAGGGAGCGGCACGGCGCATGGCGGCGAGCAGTCGCGTCTCGTCCTGGCCGCCCAGCGGCATCACGAAGGCCGTGGCATTACGCAGGTCGGGACTGACATCGACAGCGGTGACGGTGATCGAGGCCTCGCGCAGTTCGGGATCGCGCATGTCGCCACGCTCCAGCAGCTCGGCCAGCAGATGGCGCAGCTCCTCGCCGACCCTGAGCTGGCGCTGGCTCGGGCCTTTTTTGTCGCGCTCGGACGGGCGACGACGGGGCATGGGATCCTCCTCCTCAATGCCTCCCTGCGCTCCGCGCGGGGAGGTGTCGCCGTCTTACGGCGACGGAGGGGTCATGAGCATCGCGACGGTGCTTATGGCCCCTCCGCCCGCAACGCGGGCACCTCCCCTTCGCGGAATCCGCGAAGGGGAGGAACGCTCAACTCACAACGTCGGCTGGACTTCCTCGACGTCGAAGCATTCGATGACGTCGCCGACCTTGATGTCGTCGTAGTTCTCGAACGCCATGCCGCACTCGAAGCCGTGCTGGACCTCGCGGACCTCGTCCTTGAAGCGGCGCAGGGTCTTCAACGTGCCTTCGTGGACCACCACGTTGTCGCGCAGCAGGCGCACCTTGGCGCCGCGCTTGACGTTGCCTTCAGTGACCATGCAGCCGGCCACGTTGCCGACCTTGGTGATGCGGAAGACCTCGCGGATCTGCGCATTGCCGATGAAGGTCTCCTTGTAGGTCGGGTCGAGCAGGCCGACCATCAGCGCCTGGATGTCCTCGGTCACCTTGTAGATGATCGAGTAGTAGCGGATGTCGACCTTGTCGCGCTTGGCGATCTCGCGGGCCTGCGGGTTGGCGCGGACGTTGAAGCCGATGATCAGCGCGCCCGACGCCTTGGCGAGCGTCAAGTCGGCCTCGCTGATGCCGCCGACGCCGGAGTAGATCACGCGGGTCGCCACCTTCTCGGTGGAGAGCCGCTGCAGCGCGCCGGCCAGCGCTTCCGCCGAGCCCTGCACGTCCGCCTTGATCAGCACCGGCAGCTCCTTGGCCGTGCCCTCGCGGATGCCCTTGATCATCTCCTCGAGGGTGCCGCGGCCACCCGCGGCGCGGGCAAGCTGGGCCTGCCGGTCGCGACGCGCGCGGAAGTCGGCGATCTCGCGGGCGCGCGCCTCGCTCTCGACGACGTGGAACTCATCGCCGGCGGCGGGCGTGCCGTCGAGGCCCAGGATCTCCACGGGGAACGCGGGACCGGCGCTCTGCACGGCATTGCCGCGATCGTCCATCAGGCGACGCACGCGGCCCCACACCGCGCCGGCGACCAGCACGTCGCCGACCTTGAGGGTGCCGCGCTGCACCAGCACGGTCGCCACCGAGCCGCGGCCCGGATCGAGCTGGGCCTCGACCACGACGCCGTCGGCGGCGCGGTCGGGATTGGCCCTGAGCTCGAGCACTTCGGACTGCAGCAGGATCGCTTCCTCAAGCTTGTCGAGGTTGGTCTTCTTGATGGCCGAGACCTCGATCGACTGGACATCGCCGCCCAGCTGCTCGACCTGGATCTCGTCCTGCAGCAGCTCGGTGCGCACGCGGTTGGGATCCGCACCGGCCTTGTCGATCTTGTTGATCGCCACGATGATCGGCACGTTGGCCGCCTTGGCGTGGGCGATCGCCTCCTTGGTCTGCGGCATGACGCCGTCATCGGCCGCCACCACCAGCACCACGATGTCCGTCACCTTGGCGCCGCGGGCGCGCATGGCGGTGAAGGCCTCGTGGCCCGGCGTGTCGAGGAAGGTGATCTTCTGGCCCGACGGCAGGGTGACCTGGTAGGCGCCGATATGCTGGGTGATGCCGCCCGCCTCGTGCGCCGCCACGTCGGTCTCGCGTAGCGAGTCGAGCAGCGACGTCTTGCCGTGGTCGACGTGACCCATGATGGTGACCACCGGCGGCCGCGGCAGCAGCTGCTCGGGCGCGTCGACGTTCTCGGTGAGCGCGGTCTCGACGTCGCCTTCGGCGACGCGCTTGGGCCGGTGACCCATCTCGGTCACCACCAGCTCGGCGGTGTCGGGATCGATCGCCTGGTTGATGGTCGCCATCACGCCCATGCGCATCAGCGTCTTCACGACGTCGGCGCTGCGCTCGGACATGCGCTGGGCCAGCTCCTGGACCGTGATGATCTCGGGAATCGTGACCTCGCGATAGACCTTCTGCTGCGGCACGTCGTTGGCGTGCTCGCGACGGCGCTCGCGCTCCAGGCGGCGGCGCTGCTGCGCCACCGACCGGCTGCGGAAGTCGTTCTCGCCCTCGACCGCACGGCCGACATCGACCTTGTCCGATCGGCGCTTGGGCGCCTCGCGGCGCGCGCCCGGCGGCTGCGGCAGGCGCTTGTTGACGACCGGCCGCATCGGCGTCGATGGCGGACGGCGAAAGGCGTCGGCACCCTGCGGCGCACCGCCGGGGCCGGCGGGACGGCGCACGGGCGCCGACGGCGCCGGCGCGGTGGCCGGACGCGGCGGACCCGCGTCGATCTCCTGCGCCTGACGCACCATCGTCTCTTGAGCTGGAGCCACCGCCGCCTGGTCGAGGCGCTTCTGGACCAGAGCGTCAGCCTTGCGCTTGACCTCTTCCTCGGCCTTCTTGCGCGCGTCTTCCGCGGCCAGCCGCTTCTTATGCTCCTCTTCGGCCTTGCGACGCGCCTCTTCCTCCTGGGCACGACGGGCCGCTTCCTGCGCCGCGCGCTGGCGGGCCTGTTCGGCGTCGCGATTGGCGTCGACCAGCGCGCGGGCGCGCGCTTCCTTCTCTTCTTCCGTCAGCGTCCGCAGCACGGCGCCGCCGGAACGCGCGTCAGCGGCCGGCGGACGCGGCGGTGTCGAACGCGCCGTCGTGGCGGCACCGCCGCCCAGCTTGAGGGTGCGACCGGTCGGCGCCGCCGGAGCGGCAGGTGCTGCCGCCGGGGCAGGCGCTGGAGCCGCCGCCGCGGGCGCGCTCGGCGCGGGCGGCCGCTTCACCGGCTTCTTGACCTCGACCGTGACCGCGCGCGTGCGTCCGTGGCTGAACTTCTGGCGCACCTGCGTGGCGTCGCTCGCGCCCTTCGCACCCGCGCCCGTGCGCGCGGTGGTCGAAAGCGTGAGCGGCTTGGTCGGCTTGGTCTGTTCTTTCTGTTCCGTCATATGTGTTGTTGTCCTTGGTCCGTTCCGGCCCGTCAACTGCCCGTCCAAATGCCCGTCAATTATTCGTCCGATAGCCGCGCCACCGCGCGGCCCCTGCCTCGATCCGCTCGATGAACGCCCCGCCCGCATCGTCGCGGGCGACCGCTACATAGACCGCGTGGTCGCGGCCGAAGATCCCGCCCAGCGCGGCCGCGTCGCCCAGTCGGGCGATCGGCAGGCCGCTTGCCCGAAGCTTGGCGAGACCGTCGCCCTCGGCCTCGTCGGCCACGACCAGCAGGCCGGCCCGGCGCTGGCCCACCATCTGCTCGACCTTCACAAACCCCGCGACGGCCCGGCCGGCGCGGCGCGCCCGGCCGAGATCGGCCAGCGCCCGCTCCAGAAGCAGCCGCTCGACCCGGTCGCTCAAGTCGGCGGCGGGCTTTACCGAAGCCCCTGTCGCGTTCCTGGCTGCCCTGGCGAACAGGTTCTTCGCCACCGCCCGCTCGACCGCCGCCCGTTCCGCCTTCACCCAAAGCCCACGCCCCGGCAGTCGCCGCGCCAGGTCGGGCACGACGTCGCCATCGGGCCCGACCACGAAGCGGATCATCCGTTCGGGCGTGCCCGTCTCGCCGGTCGCAATGCACGTCCGAGTGGGACAAGTGCGTTGCGGACCTTCGGTTGGCGGAGCCTGGGGTTCGGCTCGGGTCATGGCGGCGGCAAAAGCCAAGTGTGGCGGTCTCCTCTTCCTAGGCCTTGGCCGCTTCGGCGGCCGCGGCATCCTCGGCGGCGAACCAGTGCTCGCGCGCCTTCATGATGATGGCGTTGGCGGTGTCGTTATCCATGGCGCTCTCGCCCACGATCTCGCGCAGCTCGTCGGAGGCGAGGTCGGCAAGGTCGTCGCGTGTCTTCACGCCCTTCTCGCCCAGCGCCACCAGCATCGGCAGCGTGAGCCCCTCGGTCGTGCGCACGTCCTCGTCGACGCCGAGCTCTTCCAGGCGGGCGCCAAGCTCGGCGTCGCGCTTCTCGATGTATTCGCGGGCGCGGCGCTGCAGCTCGGTGGCAATCTCCTCATCGAAGCCCTCGACCGTGGCGAGGTCCTCGACCGCGGACTCGGCCACGTCCTCGACCATGGCATAGCCTTCGGCCACCAGGAGATGGGCAATCACGTCGTCGACATCAAGCGTGGCCTTGAACAGCTCGGTCCGCTCGCGCGTCTCCTTCTGGCGGCGTTCGCTCTCCTCGGTCTCGGTCATGATGTCGATCTCCCAGCCTGTGAGCTGCGAGGCGAGCTTCACGTTCTGGCCGCGGCGGCCGATGGCGAGGCTCAGCTGGTCATCGGGCACGACCACCTCAGTCTTGTGCTTCTCCTCGTCCATCAGCACCTTGCTGACCTCGGCCGGCGCCAGCGCATTGACGATGAAGTTCGCGGTGTCGGCCGACCACGGGATGATGTCGACCTTCTCGCCCTGCAGCTCCTGCACGACGGCCTGCACGCGGCTGCCGCGCATGCCGACGCAGGCGCCGATCGGATCGATGGCGCTGTCGTGGCTCAGCACGGCGATCTTGGCGCGGCTGCCGGGATCGCGGGCCACCGCCTTGATCTCGATGATGTTGTCGTAGATCTCCGGCACTTCCTGCATGAACAGCTTGGCCATGAACTGCGGATGGCTGCGCGACAGGAAGATCTGCGGGCCGCGCGGCTCCTCGCGCACGTCGAAGATGTAGG
>Ga0164290_1000800_pt1 | contig 78379 bp, 82 predicted proteins | sample Micstemetagenome_FD_108782 | JGI IMG/M metagenome (GOLD analysis project Ga0164290, IMG submission 108782) | Contaminated culture microbial community from soil near Moab, Utah, USA - Microcoleus steenstrupii SON62 (Illumina Assembly) | ecosystem: Environmental > Terrestrial > Soil > Soil crust... | reverse complement strand
GGCCGATGCGGCCGAAACCATTGATGGCGACGCGGACGGTCATGGGGCGGGGCTCCTGAAGCTGGATATGTGGTTGGCGCTTCAATGGAACCGCCGGCCCGGCGTTTCAACCCCGCGGCTGTAACAAGCCGTGATGAACTGTAACGCTCGCCGTCAGTCGGTGCGGCGCGCGCGCGGGCCCGGACCGCCGACGCCGAGCGCGTCCATGGTCGCCACCCGCCCGGCCTCGTCGCGCGAAAACCGCACCCGCCGGCCCGGATCGCCCACGACGGTGAACAGGTCCTCGCCCAGCGGCGCCAGCACGACCGGCGGCCGGCGGCCCCGCACCACATGCAGCCGGTCGCCCTCGACCGATACCCGCTGGTCGCCATAGGCGCCGGCGTAGGGCGACAGGTCTGCTGAGCCGGCGGTCGAGGTCAGGGCCTGCAGCGCCCACGCCGCGTCGGTCCGACCGGGGTCGCGCGCGATGATTCCTTCCAGCGCCAGGGCGTGGGCCCGGTCCAGGGCCTCGTTCCACGGCGTCGGCACGTCCGGCTGGACCCCGGTTCCCTCCCAGTTGCCGCCCGTGTTCGGGTTCTTCGGCGATCCGTTGGAGATGAAGACCGCGAAGCCTCCGCCGACCGGGACCATGCCGCCGGGGTTGGCGGCCCCGCCTGAAGCCTCGCCGACGATGGTCGCCCGACGAGCCCCCTGCAGCGTGTAGGGGAAGGCCTCGCCTGCGGAGCCGGTGCGGCCGCTGATCAGGATATAGACCGGCACGTCCAGCCGCGGGCTGGGGTGGAACACGGCCGGCGCCTCGCTCCGCGTTCCCTCGCGGCTGTGGAAGACGTTGTAGATCGGGGCGTTCGCCGGAGTGAAGGCGCTGGTCAGATAGCCGACCATAGACGGGGCCCCGCCGCCGTTGTCACGCAGGTCGAAGATCACCGCATCCGTATTGCCGATAAAGGCGAGGGCGGCGTCGGCGGCCCGCCGCGCCGGGTCGCCCCGGGCGCCGAAATCGATGTTCGAGAACTGGCGCAGGTCGATGTAGCCGATGTTGCCGGGCAGGACCTGAACGGCGCGGAAGCCGAAATTGCCGCGCACCTCGCCGGGGTTCAGCCCTCGGGCCTCTTGAGGTCCGCCGGCCGGACGCGGGCCGGGCGGTGGTCCCGAGGGCGCCTGCGGATCGTGGATGACGTTGAAATGGGCGTCGAACGGACGGAGCCGCGCGCTGAGGGCGGCGGCCAGGTCGCGCGGATCGGTCAGGGCGTCGAAGGCCCCGGCCGCGCTTTCGGCCGTCAGCACCGCGGCGATCTCCGCCCCCCGGGCCGGATCGAAATAGAGATCGCGGATGCGTCCGGCGATGGCGGCCACGGTCGCGCGGGGCGCCGGCGCCTCCACTTCCGTCGACGCCTGTGCGGGCGGGTCAGGCTGGCGCTGGGCGAGGACCGGGCCGGTCGTGAGTCCGCTCAGGATCATGGCGAGAACCAGGGTTCGCATCAGGTCGTCTCCGGACTGTTGTTGGCCAGCGGCAGGTCGAGACGGGCGATCAGCCCGCCCTCGGCCCGCCGGATCAGGGTGACGTCGCCGCCGTGAGCGCGCGCCGCCTGCCGCGCGACGGTCAGGCCCAGGCCTGCGCCGCCGGTCTCGCGGCTGCGGGACCGTTCGCCGCGATGGAAGGGCTCGAAGACGGCGTTCAGTTCGCCCTCGTCGAGTCCCGGTCCCTCATCGCTCACCGTGATCACGGCGCGCCCGTCCGCGGCGAAGGCCTTCACACTTGCGCCGCCGCCATATTTCACGGCGTTTGAAATCAGATTGGCCAGCGCACGGCGCAGACCCGCCGCGTCTCCCTCAACCGGGAGCGGGGCTTCGCCCTCGAAGGTCACGGCGGCCCCCGTCTCCGCGAAACCCGCCGCGCAGTCTTCGGCCAGCGCGGTGAGATCCAGCGGCTCGCGCCGTTCAGGCGTGTCCTCGCCTCTGACGAAGGCCATGGCCTGGGCGATCAGCGCATCCATCTCCTCGATGTCCGACGCCATCCGCTCCCGCACCGGCGCCGGGGCCTGTTCGGCCCGGAAGCGCAGCCGGGTCAAGGGCGTCCGCAGGTCGTGGGCGATGGCGGCTATGGTCTGGGTCCGCTGCCGCATGTGGTCGCGCAGCGAGGCCTGCATGTCGTTGAAGGCGTGGATGGCGGTGCGCACCTCGCTCGGCCCGGACGGCGCCAGGGGCTCGGCGTCGGGGTCGGCGCCTAGCCGCTCGGCCGCGCTCGCGAAGACGCGAATGGGCTGTGTCAGCCGCCGCGCCATCCACCACACCAGCGGCGCCAGCAGCAGCATCGAAATGCCGAGGGCCAGCAGCATCCGCGCCTGCCACGGCGACAGCAGGCCGCGCGGCGGCTCCACCGTGGCCCAGCGTCCGTCCGGCTGGCGCACCGAGGCCGAAAACGGCGCGAAGGTCAGGCGGTCGGCCACCACCGTGAACTCCCGCGTCCGGGAATCGAGGACGATGGCCCCGTCGTCGCCGCGTGGAGCCATGTGCCGCAACTGCAGCCGGGCGGTCGCTTTCAGGTCTTCCCGGGAGAACCGCATCACCCCGGCTTCGGGCGGTGGCGGCGGAACGGGCGGCGCGGGTGGAGCCGGCGGCGCCGGGACATCCCCCGACGGGGCGCCGGTCTGCGGGCGAACGACCACGACATCCACCCGCCGCCCTTCGGCCGGGCGCGGTCGGCCCCCGGAGCGGAAGCCATCCTCGCGGTCCACCGCCACCCGCACCTCGTCTGCGGCGACGTCCATCCGTCGCGCCAGGCCGGCGGAGATGGCCAGGGCCATGGGGTCGATCTCGTCGATCCGGCCGGGGGATACGGGGCCGTCGGTGATCCGGCGCCTCAGTGGCCTGCCGTCCGAGGTTTCGGCTGGTTCGCCCTTCAGCGCATTGGCCGCCGCCTCGATGCTGAAGCCGGCCGGCCGGGGCTCGGGCGCCAGCACCACCACGGCGAAGGCCACGGCCTGCGACATGACGACGGCCAGAGCCGCCAGGGCCGCCACCTGGACCAGCACGGGCAGGGAGGAGGGGCGTTTCACGCGTGGCTCCGACCGGCGCCGTTGAGCCGCTCGACCTTGACGTCGAACATATAGCCCTCGCCCCGCAGCGTCTGGATCATCTCCAGCCCCGACCCGTCGTCCAGCTTCTTCCTCAGCCGGCTGATCTGCACGTCCATGGCCCGGTCGAAGACGTCGGTGTCCGCCCCCCGCGCCCGCTCCAGCAACTGGTCACGGGTCATCAGCCGGCCCGGCCGTTCGGCGAAGGCGCGAAGCAGGGCGAACTCGCCTGCGGACAGGGTCACGGACTGGCCGTCCGGCCGCGTCAGCTCGCGCCGCAACAGATCCAGCCGCCATCCGGCGAAGGCGAGGCAGGGCGCGTCCGTCTCGACCGCCTCGCGCGGCCGGCGCAGCACGGCCCGCACCCGCGCGAGCAGTTCCCGCGGATTGCACGGCTTGGCCAGATAGTCGTCGGCGCCCAGCTCGAGGCCGATGATCCGGTCGGTATCCTCGCCCATGGCCGACAGCATGACGATCGGCGGCCCCTTTCCCGCCATCCGGCGACAGACCGACAGTCCGTCTTCGCCGGGCATCATCAGGTCCAGAACGATCAGGTCGGGCGCCCCCGCCGCGATGACGCGATCCATCTCCGCCGCCGTGGCCGCGCTCTCGGCCGCGTATCCGTGCTGGCGAAGATAATCGGTCAGCACCTCGCGGATGCCGGGATCGTCGTCGACGACGAGGATGCGCGGGGCGTCTGCGGCTTGCATCGGTCCATTGTGACGCCGTGTGGTGGCGGCGTCATTTCAGGATTGAAACAATTCGTCGAACCCTGAAACACGGCCGAAAGGCCGCCGTGGTCGAATCGCATGAACCCAACCGGAGCGACTCCATGCTGACCTTCATCGCCCTTTCCGCCGTGCTGATGCAGGAGCCCCCGGCGCCGCCTGCGCCGCCCGAAATCCGCACCCGAGTGACGGTGATGGCGGCCGACGGTCCCGGATCGCTGGACAAGGACGGCGACGGCTACGTCTCGCGCGAAGAGTTCACCGCCCCGATGACCGGACATTTCGGCCAGATGGACAAGGACGCCGACGGACGCCTCTCGCCCGACGAGCTGTCGGGCGGCCGCGGCGGAGCCGGAGACGCGAATGTGATGATCTTGCGCAGCGGACGAGATGGCGCGCCGGGCGTCCACCGCTTCGAGATGCGCCGTCCTCACTCCGGGGGAGAGGCTGGCGCGCGCGAGGAGCACGAGATCATCGTCCACGGTCCGGGGGAGGGCGGCCTGCCGCTCATCCTGCACCGCCCCGGCCATCACGGTCCCGGCGGCGACAGCCGCGTCGAGATGCGCCACATGGGCGGGCCGGACGGCCGCGCCGACATGGACAAGGACGGCGACGGCCGGGTCAGCGAGGCCGAATTCATCGCCCCCCTGCGCGAGGCGTTCGCCCGCATGGACGCCGACCGCTCGGGTTTCATCGAGGAGGCCGAGCGCGGCGGCGACGGGGACGTCCGGGTCTTCACCCATCGGTTCGAAACCCGCGGCGAGGATTGATCGCGCCCCGGCGCTTTCGTGATTTGGGGAACCGGGGTTCGTCGCCCTATCGTGTTCCGATGACCTTTCGCCGCCTGCTTCTCCGATTGACCGGCCCGGCCGTGATGGGTCTGGCGCTGCTCGCGGCGCCGGCCCTGGCGCGCGACCCCGGAGCGTCTGCGGAGCTGACCCTTGCGGTCGTCCCGGAAGCCTCCGCCCCCGCCCGGCCGTCCCGCGAGCGGACCCGGATGAACCAGCGGGTCTTCGACAGCGTCTGGAACGAGGTTCGCGGCGAGTATTACGATCCCGGACTGCATGGGGTGGACTGGGCCGCCGCCCGCCGGACCTACCGCCCCAAGGCCCTCGCCGCAGCGGATGACAGGGCGCTTTACCGCGTGCTGGGCGACATGCTGGCCTTGCTGGACGACGATCACGCCGGGGCCTCGGCCCCTGCCGTTGCGCGGCGACAGGACACGCTGCGCCAGCCCCGCGCCACCATCGGCGTGACCCTGCGCGCCGATCGTGACGCCCCCGGCGTCTATGTCGTCGAAGCCGTACGGGACGGCTCTCCGGCCGAGGCGGCCGGGGTGACCGCCGGCTGGAGGCTGGACTCCACCTCGCCCGGCGCCTGGTTCCCCGAACTGGATGTGAAGGAGGGGCAGGCGGTGAACCTGACCTTCGCCGATCCGGACGGCGGGCGCCGCGTCCTCAGCATCACCCCCCGGATCATGCAGCCGCGCCCGTCGTTCACGGCCGACCTGACCCGCCCCGGCGTCGCGGTCCTGCGTATCGAGGCCTTCGACCCGGGACTGGGCGACTGGATGGGACAGCAACTCGCCTTCCTGCCGCCGGACACCGACGTCGTCCTCGACCTGCGCGGCAATCCCGGGGGGCGGCTGCTCGAAGCCGACGCGGTCCTGAGCTGTTTCCTGCCCCGCGATCTCCCCTGGGCCACCCGCACCACCCGCTCGGGCCGGGACATCGTGCTCAGGACAGCCGGCGGCTGCGGCGATCTCGAAGCGCCGGCTCCGAACGAGGTCGCCGTCCTCGTCGACGCCAACAGCCGCAGCGCCGCCGAACTGACCCCCGCCGCCCTACAGGAAGCCCGCCGCGCCGTGGTGATCGGCGAACAGACTGCCGGCGCCGTGCTGATCTCCCAGGACACCCGCCTCCCCGATGGCGGACGTCTGAACCTCAGCCGCTCCAACTTCGTCACCGCCGGCGGGGTGCGGCTGGAGAAGCGGGGGGTCACGCCCGATCTGGCCGCCCCCGGCGCGGACGACTCTGCGGATCTCGATCCCGCGCTCGAACTCGCCATCGCGGCCCTGGCCCGGTCCGCGGACGGTGAGGCCCGCGCGGCCCAGGCGCCGGCGATCTAGCCCGCGACGGGCCTCACCTTCGAGGCCGCTTCCCGGGCGCGTTCGCGCGCCTCTTCGACGGTCGCGCCCCGCGCCGTAGCCACCCCCATGCGGCGGCGGCCATAGCTCTCCGGCTTGCCGAACAGCCGCAGGTCGGCGGTCGGGACCGACAGCGCCTCGGCCACGCCCTCGAAGGCGACGCCGGTCGCGTCGACGCCGCCGTAGATGACCGCGCTGGCGCCCGGTTCGCGCAGGCTGACGTCGACCGGCAGACCCAGAATCGCGCGGGCGTGCAGGGCGAACTCGCTCATGGTCTGGGTCGCCAGCGTCACCAGTCCCGTGTCGTGCGGCCGCGGCGACACCTCCGAAAACCACACCTCGTCGCCCTTGACGAACAGTTCGACCCCGAACACCCCCAGCCCGCCCAGCGCATCCGTGACCTTGCCGGCGATGGCCTGCGCCGCCCCCAGCGCCTTCGGCGTCATCGCCTGCGGCTGCCAGCTCTCGACATAGTCGCCATTGACCTGACGATGGCCGATCGGGGCGCAGAAGTCGGTGACGACGGCTCCCCCTCGCATCGACCGCACCGTCAGCAGGGTGATCTCGAAATCGAAGTCGATCCGCCCCTCGACGATCACCCGCGTCGTCTCCACCCGCCCGGCCGACTGGGCATAGGCCCAGGCGTTGCCGGCGTCCTCCAGCGCCTCGATCATCGACTGGCCCTTGCCCGAGGACGACATCACCGGCTTGATGAAGACCGGCAGACCGATCCGGTGCGCCGCCTCCGCCAGTTCGGCCGCGCTGCTCACAAAGGCGTAGGGAGAGGTCGGCAGGCCCAGCTCTTCCGCCGCCAGCCGCCGGATGCCCTCGCGGTTCATCGTCAGATGAACGGCCCGCGCCGTGGGGATGACCGTCGCATGCCCCGCCGCCTCGACCTCGACCAGCACCCCGGTGGCGATGGCCTCGATCTCGGGCACGATGATGTGCGGATGTTCGGCGGCGATGAGCCCGGCCAGCACCTGCGGATCGGTCATCGGAATGACGTGGCTGCGATGCGCGACCTGCATGGCCGGCGCATTGGGATAGCGGTCGACCGCGATCACCTCGACCCCCAGCCGCTGCAGTTCGATGGCCACTTCCTTGCCGAGCTCGCCGGCCCCCAGCAGCATGACCCGGGTGGCGGTGTCCGAAAGGGGGGTGCCGATGCGCATGGTCAGTCTCCGGTCCGGACGGGCTCGATCAGGTCCCAGGCGTTGCCGTACAGGTCCTCGAACACCGCGACCATGCCGTAGGGCTCCCGCCGGGGCTCTTCGCGGAACCGCACGCCGGCCGCGCTGAAGGCGGCATGATCGCGGGCGAAGTCGTCGGTCTCCAGAAACAGCCAGACCCGACCGCCGGCCTGGTCGCCGACGCGGGCCTGCTGGTCGGGCGTCGCCGCCTTCGCCAGCAAAAGGGAGGTCTGTCCGCCGCGCGGCCGCACCGTCACCCAGCGCTTGCCCGCGCCCATGTCGGTGTCCTCGACCGGCTCGAAGCCCAGCTTGCCGACGTAGAAGGCGATCGCCTCGTCATAGTCGCGGACCAGCAGGCTGACGGCGCCCAAGCGGCTCATGGCGTCTGCGGGGCCGGATACAGGCGGCGGAACGCGTCGAGGGCGGCGCCGTGATAGATGGTGGCGTGGCTCTCGGTCGGACGGGGCGTGAAATCCCAGGTCAGCCCCGGCATCGCATGGTCCCGCAGCTGGGCGACCAGAACCTCCATCGGCGCCTGCATCTCCGGCCCTTCGTCGCCCAGCGTGAGGATCAGGGTGCGCGGGTCGTTGGAATGGTCCCTCAGATGCGCGCCCGCCTGCTCCGCCAGCCGTCCGCCGTCCCACCACAGGCTGGGGCTGACCGCCACATAGGCGTCGAACATCTGCGGCTCCCTGAGCAGGGTCTCGACGACGAACAGCCCGGCCAGCGATTCGCCCATCAGCGCCGTCTCGCCATTGGTCCGGAAGCGGCCTTCGATGAACGGCTGCACCTCTTCTGCGATAAAGCGGCGGAAGCGACCCGACTGCCCCTGCGTAGGGTAGCGGGCGATCAGGCCGGGATCTTCGGTCGGCAGGGCCAGCTCGTTGCGACGGTCTGCCGAGGCGATCCCGACCACGATCACGTCCCGCGTCGTGCCGTTGACCGTACCCAGCTGGGCCAGTCCCGAAATGTGATGGAAGTCCTGGAAGGTCGCGCCCCCATCCAGCAGATACAGGACCGGATAGGCTGCGCTCCCGTCGGCGTAGCCCGGCGGCAGCCAGACATTGATCTCCCGCGTCCCCCCATAGATGGGAGAGGGCAGGGCGTAGGACGTCCCGATCACGATCGGCGTCTCCGCGACGGTCGACTGCGCCATCGCCGGAAGGCTCATCGCGGCGAGGGCCATGCCGAGGCCGGCGGCGACTGCGGCGAGGCTCCGGCGGATCACAGCCGGGCCTTGACCGCCGCCACGATCGCCTCGGCCGTGATCCCGAACTTGTCGTACAGCACCTCGGCCGGGGCGCTGGCGCCGAAGCCGGTCATGCCGACGAAGCCGCCGTCCTCGCCGATGAACCGCTCCCAGCCCTGCTGGATCGCCGCCTCGACGGCGACCCGCACGGTGCCCCGGCCCAGCACCGAGGCCTGGTAGGCCGCGTCCTGCTGGAAGAACAGTTCGAAACAGGGAACCGACACCACCCGGGTCGGCGTGCCTTCGGCCTCCAGCGTCTCCGCCGCCGCCAGCGCCAACGGAACCTCGGTCCCCGTGGCGAACAGGGTGGCCTTGGCCTCGCCCTTGGCCGCCTTCAGCTCATAGGCGCCCCGCGCCGACAGGTTGTCCGACGCCGCGACCGTGCGCACCGCCGCGGTCTTCTGGCGCGACAGGGCCAGGGCCGACGGCGCGTCCCTGTGTTCCAGCGCCAGCTTCCAGCACTCCATCGCCTCCACCGTATCGGCCGGGCGGAACACCAGCAGGTTCGGAATGGCCCGCAGCGCCGCCAGATGCTCGACCGGCTGGTGCGTCGGCCCGTCCTCGCCCAGACCGATCGAGTCGTGGGTCAGCACGTGAATGGCCCGCACCCCCATCAGGGCGCCCAGCCGGATGGCCGGCCGGCTGTAGTCCGAGAACACCATGAAGGTGCCGCCGTAGGGGATGACCCCGCCGTGCAGGGCCATGCCGTTCATCGCCGCGGCCATGCCGAACTCGCGGATGCCCCAGTTGACGTAACGGCCCTCATAAGTCGGCGCGTCGAAGATGGGCGTGCCCTTGACGAAGGTGTTGTTCGATCCGGTCAGGTCGGCCGAGCCGCCGATCAGTTCGGGGATGGCGGCGAACAGTTCGTCCAGCGCGGCCCCCGACGACTGGCGCGTGGCCTGAGCCGGCTTCGTCTCGGCCAGTTCGGCGATCTTCGCGTCCAGCGCCGCGAACGCGCCCTCCGGCAGGTCGCCCTTCATGGCGCGGGTGAAGTCGGCGGCCTGCGCCGAGGCGGCCAGTCGGGCCTCCCAGGCCTTGCGCGCCTTGGCGCCCTGCCGCCCGACCTTGCGCCACGCCTTCTCGACATTCTCTGGCAGTTCGAAGGGGTCGTGGGTCCATGACAGGCCCAGCCGCGTGGCCGCGATCTCGGCCGCGCCCAGCGCCGCGCCGTGCGTCTTGTGGCTGCCTTCCATGGTCGCCGCGCCGCGGCCGATCCTGGTCTTGCAGGCGATCAGGGTCGGCTTGTCCTGCCGCGTCGCCCACTTCATCGCCGCCCGGATGGCGTGCATGTCGTGGCCGTCGATCGCCTTGACCGCCCAGCCCGCCGCCTTGAACCGCCCTTTCTGGTCGGTGGCGTCCGACAGCGACACCTTGCCGTCGATGGTGATCTCGTTGTCGTCCCACAGCACCGTCAGCTTGTTCAGCCTGTAACGGCCCGCCAGGGTGATCGCCTCCTGCGACACGCCCTCCATCAGACAGCCGTCGCCAGCGATCACCCAGGTCCGGTGGTCGACGAGGTCCTCGCCGAACCGCGCCGCCAGATGCCGCTCGGCCATGGCGAAGCCGACCGAATTGGCCAGCCCCTGACCCAGCGGACCCGTGGTCGTCTCGACGCCCGGCATATGGCCGAACTCGGGGTGGCCGGCGGTCTTCGACCCCCACTGGCGGAAGTTCGACAGCTCTTCCTTCGTCGCCGCCTTGTAGCCGGTCAGGTGCAGCAGGGCGTAGATCAGCATCGAGCCGTGCCCGGCCGAGAGGATGAACCGGTCCCGGTCGGCCCAGTCGGGCTGGCTGGCGTCGAACTTCAGAAATCGCGAAAACAGCACCGTCGCCACGTCGGCCATGCCCATCGGCATGCCGGGGTGACCGCTCTTCGCCTTCTCCACCCCGTCCATGGCCAGGACGCGAATGGCGTCCGCCATCTGCTTCGGCGTGGCTTTTTCGGATACGGTTCTGGCGTCGGTCACGGCGGGGACCTTTCGTCGGGAGGCGGAAAAAGGGAGGCGCGCCGCTTTACCCCGACGCGCCAGCGGGTTCTATACGGATTCTGGAGGATGTGACCTGAATGGACGCTGCATCGGCCGCCAAGGACCGTGTCGACCGCGCTTTGGCGCTGCTCGAACGCCGCCTGCTCGATCTGAAGAGCCGCGCCGCCGCCGGATCCGGTCGCTCGCCCGACGACGATCTGTTCGCGCCCCAGCCGTCGACGGAGACGGATCGCATCCGCATCCATGAACTGGAGTCGGCCGGCCGCGACGCCGCCGACGCCCTCGCCCGCGCCGCCGACGCCATCCGCGACAGCCTGGCCGAACAGGAGCCTCGCTGATGGCGACCGTGACCGTCGAGATCAACGGCCGGCCCTACGCCGTCGGCTGCGCCGACGGCCAGGAGGAGCGGGTTCGCGTCCTCGCCAAACAGTTCGACGGCCATGTCCGCCAGGTCGCGGGCGAGGTCGGCCACGTCGGCGACATCCGCCTGTTCCTGATGGCGGGCCTGCTGCTGGCCGACGAGCTGCACGAGGCGCGGCTGGTAAACCCTTCGGCTGAACCGGCCGCCGCCGCCGCGACGACCGACGGCGTCGCCGAAGCCCTCAACGCCGTCGCCGCCCGTCTGGAAAAGATCGCCCAGGGACTCTGACGTCCGCCATTGTTCCGCCCCGTCGGAACGGCTATCTTCCCCCTCGGCGGGTCCTGCTGCGGCCCTCGTCGAAGGCAACATTTCCTCGCGACCTTAATTCACTCGAAGGGAGCTGTCCCTGATCAGGCCCGTGGGCCTGGGCACACGGCGCCCACCTGGCTACCCAGGTCGAGAGGATTTAAACGTCCTTCACGGTTCTTGCGGCGCCGCCACCCTTTCCTTCTTTATGTGCGCTACCGCTCAGCTCGCGGAGCCTCGCTGCTTGAGCGCATTCCTCCCCCGCAGGGGGAGGGGGACCGCCGGCGAAGCCGGTGGTGGAGGGGGCGACGACGGCCCCCCTGATGCGCTACCTGTCCCCCATGACCGACAAGCACGAACTCCGGGCGGCCATGCGCGCGAACCGCAAGCGGCTGGCGGGCCTCGACCCGGAAGCCTCGCTGCGCGCGGCCGGACACGCCGGGGATCTGCCGTCCGTGGACATCGTCGCCGTCTATCGGGCCATTGGCTCCGAGATCGACGCCGACGCCCTGGCCCTGGCCCTGGCCCGCGAGGGCCGCCATCTGTGCCTGCCGGTGGTGATCGAGCGCGACGCCCCGATGATCTTCCGGCGCTGGTCGCCCGGCGAACCGCTGGAGCTGGACGCCGCCGGCGTTCCGGCGCCGTTTCCCCTGGCCGAGGCGGTCGTCCCCGGGTTGATCATCACCCCCCTGCTGGCCTTCGACGCCCGCGGCGCACGGCTGGGGCAGGGGGGCGGCTTCTACGACCGCACCTTCGCCGCCCTGCCGGACGCGATCCGCGTCGGCTTCGCCTACGCCGGGCAGCAAGTGGAAAATCTCCCGCTCGAACCGCACGACATCCGCCTGCATGGCGTTCTGACCGAGAGCGGCTATAGAGCCGTCCCATGAGGCAGACCGTATGAGACTGGCGTTTTTCGGCGATGTGGTGGGCAAGTCCGGCCGGGACGGCCTGTCCGATCATCTGCCCGCGCTGAAGCGCGACCTGAAGCTCGACTTCGTGGTGGTCAACGCCGAGAACGCCGCCGGCGGTTTCGGCATCACCGAGAACACGGCCAATGAGCTGTTCATGGCCGGGGCCGACTGCCTGACCCTCGGCAACCACAGCTGGGACCAGCGCGAGGCCCTGACCTATATCGTGCGCGAGCCGCGCCTGATCCGGCCGCTCAACTACCCGCGCCTGATGGACGCCCCCGGCGCAGGGGCCAACCTGTTCGAGACCCACAGCGGCAAGACCATCCTGGTCATGAACGTGCTGGGCCGCATCCACATGGACCCGATGGACTGCCCGTTCAGCGCCGTCGAGAAGGAGCTGGCGGCCTGCCCCATGGGCGCCGTGGCCGACGCCATCATCGTCGACATGCACTGCGAGGCCACGTCCGAGAAAATGGCCATGGGGCATTTCTGCGACGGCCGGGCCAGCCTCGTCGTCGGCACCCACACCCATGTCCCGACCGCCGACTGCCAGATCCTGCCCGGCGGCACGGCCTACCAGACCGACGCCGGCGGTTGCTGCGACTACGACAGCGTCATCGGCAACGAGAAGGAAGAGCCCCTGCGGCGCTTCACCACCCGTCTCTCCGGCGGACGCTACGTCCCGGCCCACGGCCCGGCCACGGTCTGCGGCGTCTATGTCGAGACGGACGACAGGACGGGTCTGGCCACCCGCGTCGAGCCGATCCGGGTCGGCGGCCGGCTCAGCCAGACGGTGCCGACGGTCTGAATCTGTCGAAGAGTTAATGGCTCAGCCTGCATCCGCGGGCGCCGGCCGTCGCCTCTCCCCGCGAATACCCTCGCGGAGCCCCTCCATGCTGAAAATCCTCGCCGCCGTCGCGGCCCTCCTCCTGCCGACCGCCGCCCTGGCCCAGACGGCGGAGCCAGAACCCGTCGAGGTGATGATCCTCGGCAGCTATCACATGGGGAATCCGGGTCAGGACCTGCACAACGCCCGGGTCGACCCGGTGACCACGCCGGAGAAACAGGCCCAGCTCGAGGCGGTGGCGGAGGGGCTGGCCCGCTTCCGGCCCACGGCCGTGGCGGTCGAACGCATCGCCCGCGACCAGTCGACGATGCTGGATCACCGCTACCCGGACTTCACCCCCGCCGACCTGCTGACCAACCCGGACGAGCGAATTCAGCTCGGCTACCGACTGGCGCACAGCCTCGGCCTTGAGCGCGTCTACGCCATCGACGAACAGGACCGCGAGGGCCAGCCGTCCTACTTCCCGTTCGGAGATGTCCAGCGCTGGGCCGCGGCCAACGGGGCCGAACCGCGACTGGGCGCCATGCACGGCGAGGTCGCGGCCATGATCGCCGACCTTGAGCGGCGGCAGGCCGTCGGGACGGTCGGCCAGGTCCTGGCGGCTATCAACTCGCCCGGGCGGGTGCGGGCGGACCAGGGCTTCTACGCCCGGCTGATGACCTTCGGGGCCGGCGACGACCAGCCGGGCGCGGTGCTGAACGCCCGCTGGTACGCCCGCAACGCCCAGATCTTCGCCCGCCTGTTGCAGGTCGCCCGCCCCGGCGACCGTATCGTGGTGATCTACGGCTCGGGCCACAACTACTGGCTCCGCCAGATGGTCGAGACCACGGCCGGCTATGTGCTGGTCGAGCCGGCGGACTACCTCGGCGGATCTTGACGCCGCGACGCCGGTGCGATGTGCCCCTTGTCTTCGATGTCGCCGATGTCATGGGCTGGAATGTCGTGGTTGTAGCGGTTGAAATGTCCCGCTTGTCGCCATCGGATGTACCGGGTCCGGAGCCTCAGGCCGCCACCACCCGCGCGTCGCCGCTCGCCACCGCGAAGGTCGCGCGCGTGCTCAGCGTCCCGCCCTTTTCGGACACCTTGTCCAGCACCTTGAACTCGGTTTGCCAGCGCTCAGGGGTCACGTCGCAGACGACATAGCCGCGCTGGGCGTTGTTGAATTTCAGGAACGGATTGTCGGCCAGATAGCGCCGCCCGTCGGCCCGCTGGTCCTGCCCGTCGCCCGATGAGCTGATCGAGGTGGCGACGAACTCCGAGGCGACCGGCGCGCCCTCCGGGTTGCGGCTGTCCAGATGCAGCTCGCCCGCATAGTTCTGGTGCTCGTCCCCGGTGAGCACGATCGTATTGCCGATCCGCCGGTCCCTCAGCCGGTTCAGCAGCCGCTGGCGCGGGATGCGGTACCCGGCCCAGGTGTCGAGGTTATAGCCCGGCTCGGGGCCTTCCTTGCGGTCCAGATCCATCACCATGATCTGCTGCGCCAGCACCTTCCAGCGGGCCTGCGACCGTTCCAGATTGCGGTACAGCCACGCCTCCTGCGCCTCGCCCAGCACCTGCGCCGCCGGGTCGGACACGCCGTCGCAGGTCGCCGCCCAGCTGTCGCCGCACGGCTGATCCGAGCGGTGCTGCCGGGTGTCGAGGAAGTTCAGGTCCAGCAGGTCGCCCCAGGCCGCATGGCGATACAGCTGCATCGCCGAACCGCGCGGGAAGGCCGAGCGCCGCAGCGGCATATGCTCGTAGAAGGCCTGCGCCGCCGCCTGCTGGCGCAGCATGAAGACCTCGGGCGGGGTGCCGTCCTGGTCGAGGGCGGCGACCCAGTTGTTGTCGATCTCGTGATCGTCCCAGGTGCAGAACCAGGCCGTCGAGGCGTGGCTGGCCTGCAGATCCGCATCCAGCTTGTACTGCGCATATCGCCGCCGATAGTCGTCCAGGCTGTAGACTTCGCCGCCGAGATGCTGGCGCGGATTCTCCATCGTCCCGCCCGAACCCGTATAGGTCCGGTTGCCCCGCCCCTCGTAGATGTAGTCCCCGTAACAGTATATAAAGTCTAGACTTTCGTCCGCGACCTTGCGGTGGGCGGTGTAGAAGCCCTGCTCATAGGCCTGGCAACCCAGCACGCCGAAGCGGGCCTGCCCGACCGCCGCGCCGGCCGCCGGGGCGGTCACTGCGCGTCCCGACGGTGTGCGTTCGCGGCCGGCCGAGAAACGGTAGAAATACTCGCGGCCGGGCTCCAGCCCTTCGACCTCGACATGCACGGTATGGGCCAGTTCCGGCCGCGCCACCGCCTCGCCGGAGCGGACGATGGTCGAAAACGCCCGCGAGGTCGCCACCTCCCATTTCACCGGCACGGGCGCCGAGGGCATGCCGTGGCCGATCTCCAGCGGGCGGGGAGCCAACCGCGTCCAGATCACGAAGCCGTCCGGCGTCGGATCGCCCGCGGCTATGCCCAGCTGAAATGGATATTCCGCGAACACCGGATCGGCGAGCGCCTGCCGCCCGCTTCCAATCGCCACGCCGCCGGCGCCGAGCGCCAGCATCAGGCCGCGGCGGGAAACGGAAGAGGGAAGGGTCATCGGGTCGCTCCACGGGGTCGTACGCCCCTGACCTAGCCCGGAAATGTGACGGTCGTCACGGCTCCGACGGCGCGGCGGGCCGCCACGCCTGCAGGGCCGCGATCTCGGCCTTGCGGGAGTCGATCGTCGCCTGCCCGAGGCGCCGCAGCTCGGGGTCCGAGGTCCGGCGCAACGAGGCTTCAGCGCGCGCGATCGCCGCCTGATGCTCCTCGATGGCGGACGCGACATAGGCCTCGTCGCCCGCCGGCGCCTTCGGGCGGGTCGCCTCCAGCTCGGCTGTGGTCCGCGTCGCGGCGGCCTGCCGGGCGGCCGAGGCGTCGCGCAGCGCCTGCTCCACGGGGTCGCCGCCGCCCTCGCAGGCCGCCAACCCGAGCCCGAGGCCCGCCGCCATTGCCAGGGTGGTCAGGCCGCGTCTCATGCCCGGCCTTCGATCCAGTCCGGCATCCAGCTCTCGTGCATCTCGCGCAGGTGATCGAGCGGCAGGCGGAACAGGTCGCCGTCCGGCCCGCCCGAGGCGAAGTCGCGCCCTTTGGCCCGGCCCACGACGCTGGCGTGGACCCCCGCCGCCTGGGCCGCCGCGATGACGTCCGTGGCTTCGGGCACGGCCACCAGATAACGCGCCTGGTCCTCGCCGAAGAGCAGGATATGGGCGTGCGTCGCAGAGGTCGCGTCCAGCTCCACCCCGACGTCCGACGCCAGCGCCAGATCGGCCGCCGCCCCGATCAGCCCGCCGTCGGACAGGTCATGCACCACCGTCAGTTCGCCGGCCTCGATCAGGCCTCGCACGAAGTCGCCGGTCTTGCGCTCCAGCGCCAGATCGACCGGCGGCGGCGCCCCGTCCTCGCGGCCCAGCACCTCGCGCAGATAGATCGACGAGCCCAGTTCCCCGACCGTATCCCCGATCAGCACCAGCACGTCGCCCTCGCTCATCCCCGCGAAGCCCGTCACCACATCGTAGTTGGGCAGCAGGCCGACCGCGCCAACGGTCGGGGTCGGCGGAATGGCCGCGCCGTTGGTCTCGTTGTAGAGCGACACGTTCCCGCTCACGACCGGGAAGTCCAGCACGCGACAGGCCTCGGCCATGCCGTCGATGGCGCGGACGATCTGACCCATGATCTCCGGCCGCTGCGGATTGCCGAAATTCAGGTTGTCGGTGATGGCGATGGGCCGGCTGCCGACGGCGGTCAGGTTGCGCCACGCCTCGGCCACCGCCTGTTTGCCGCCTTCGTAGGGGTCGGCCTGGACATAGCGCGGCGTGCAGTCCGAGGTCATGGCCAGACCCTTGTCCGTGCCGTGCACCCGCACCACGCCCGCGTCGGCGCCGGTCGCCGAGTCCTGCAGGGTGTCGGCCATGACGTGGCGGTCGTACTGCTCCCAGATCCAGCGCTTGGATGCCATGTCCGGGCAGCACAGCACCTTGATCACCGCATCGACCCAACTGTCGGGCGCGGGAATGGTCTTGGCGTCGAGACGCGGCTGCAGCTCCGGCTGCACCCACGGCCGGTCGTACAGTGGGGCGTCGTCGAACAGCGGGGCCAGCGGCACGTCACACACCGTTTCGCCGTGATGCTTCAGCACCAGCCGGCCGGTATCGGTGGTCACCCCGATGACGGCGGCGTCCAGCCCCCATTTCTTGAAGATACGATAGCCGTCTTCCTCGCGGCCCGGCTTCAGCACCGCCAGCATCCGCTCCTGGCTCTCCGACAGCATCATCTCATAGGCCGTCATGCCCTCTTCGCGCTGGGGCACGGCGTCCATGTTCAGCTCGATGCCCACGGCGCCCTTGCCGGCCATTTCGACCGACGACGAGGTCAGGCCCGCCGCGCCCATGTCCTGGATGGCGGCCACGGCGCCCGAGGCCATCAGTTCCAGCGTCGCCTCGATCAGCAGCTTCTCGGCGAAGGGATCGCCGACCTGCACCGTCGGCCGCTTCTCGTCCGAATCCTCGTCGAACTCCGCCGAGGCCATGGTCGCGCCGTGGATGCCGTCGCGGCCGGTCTTCGATCCGAAATACACCACCGACAGGCCGGGCGCCGGCGCGGCCGAATAGAACAGGGCGTCGGCCCTGGCCACGCCCACGCACATGGCGTTGACCAGGATGTTGCCGTTGTATCCCGCGTGGAAATTGGTCTCGCCCGCCACCGTCGGCACGCCGACGCAGTTGCCGTAACCGCCGATGCCCGAGACCACGCCCTTGACCAGCCGCTTCGTCTTCTCGTGCGACGGGTCGCCGAAGCGCAGGGCGTTCAGCAGGGCCACCGGCCGCGCCCCCATGGTGAAGACGTCGCGCATGATGCCGCCGACGCCGGTCGCCGCCCCCTGGTAGGGCTCGATGTAGGAGGGGTGGTTGTGGCTCTCCATCTTGAAGATGCAGGCGTCGCCGTCGTCGATGTCGATGACGCCGGCGTTCTCGCCCGGCCCGCAGATGACGCGCGGTCCCTTGGTCGGGAATTTGCCGAGGTGGATTTTCGACGACTTGTACGAGCAGTGCTCGGACCACATCACCGAGAACACGCCCAGTTCGACGTTGTTCGGTTCACGCCCCAGCCGGTCGAGGACGACCTGATACTCATTGGGGGCCAGGCCGTATTCGGCGGCCAGTTCGGCCATGGTCTTTTGCGGAGCGCTCATGGCCGCGCCTTCTAGCGGCAGAAGGGGCGGCTGTCAGCCGTCGCCGGCGGAACATCGTCGCCGGCCCGTCATTGAGTCCGGTGAAGCCACAGGAGGCCGCCATGACCGATCAACCCATCGACCCCGCCGCCACGCCCGATGACGCCGACGCCCCCGAGATCGCCGCCGACGACGCGGGCGCCAGCGCCGCCGCCGAACGGATGGGCAAACAGGCCGCCAATGACGACGATGGCGTAGACGGGGAGGGGGTCTGATGGCCCGCACGCCCGCTGAAACTGCGCCGACGCCGCCCGACCATCAGCAGATGGACCGTTCGAACGATCCGGAGGTCACCCGGGCGATGGACGCGGCCGCGCCCGAACTGGCCATGACCAGCCGGCGTCAGCGCCTGACCGGCTCGGCCGTCGGCATTGGCAGCGTCGGCTTCGACGAGAGCGGCGCCTTCGACGTCGGCGACCCGGACCATGATCCGCGCGAAGAACCCGGCGAGGCCTAGGCCCGTTCGACGCCGCGTCGCAGCCGGAACGTCAGGATGACCGCGCCAACCAGCACCGCGATCGACGCCGCGAGGGCCGCATAGGCCAACGGCCCGTTGCGCTCCTGTTCCGCCACGAACGCGCCGAGCAGACCCCAGGCGACCGGCAGGGCGAAGGCCAAGGTGCGCAGGCTCGCCGTCACGCCGAGGGCGGTCAGCGTCACGATCGCCACGGCCAGCATCGCCCAGACCGTCGGCGATGGGCTCGACGGCAGGGCTTCGTTCCCTGTCAGGATGGTCAGCAGATTGACCGGCGACGCGACTGTCAGCCAGCCCGCCAGCATCGCCAGCGGCCAGACAACCATCCAACGGTCGCGGTCGGTGCGCGGCAGGGCGCGAATCGCCCCGGCGTTCATCAGCAGCGGGATCAGCAGCACGAACAGGCTGCCGAAGATCAGCACCACCGTCGCCCATTCCCAGTCGAAGGCGGAAGCGAAAATCCACCAGCCGATGCCGAGCAGGGCCGCCGCCGACGGCCAGCCCAGCCGCTGGATCAGGAGGCTCTCTCCCGTCTGCGGCAGAGCCTGTCGCACGGCGTAGACCAGCAGGCCGAGATAGATCAGGCCCCAGATCGAGAAGGCGTAACCGGCCACCCTCAGGGTGGCGTCGCTGTCAGCCGAGAACTCCTGCGGCGTCTGTCCCAGGCCCGTGGCCATCTGGCCGTAGGCGGCGACCACCGAGAACACGGCGCAGGCCAGAACGATCCAGCGTCGGGTGATCTGGGAGGAGGTGGGGCGGACAATGGAGGTCATTCGGCTCGCTCGGGCATTTGCTACGCTCTTTCTACGCGCCGCGGACCCCGTTGGTTCATCCGGCCGGAACCCGGCGTCGGGCCATCGGGTTCTCCTGCAAAGGAGTATCGCCATGTCCGACGACAAAGACCGCCCGAAGGAAGCCCCGAATTTTGAGACCGACACCGTCCAGGCCGATCGCGCGCGAGAGCAGGGCCTCGGCCTTGGCGAGCGCGAGCTGAACGCCCAGCGCGACCCCGGCGGCGTCCGCACAGCCGACGAGGACCCGAGGATGGAAGACGGCTCCTCTATCAACGCCGGGGACGAGGACGCGCTCGATCAGTCGATCGGCGTCCAGGGTTCCGACCGACCCTAGGGCCGAATCCGCGCCGGGTTGCCGACGGCCGTAGCGCCCGCCGGGATGTCGCGCGTCACCACGGCACCGGCGCCGATGATGGCGTCGTCCCCGATCGTGACTCCCGGCAGGATCAGCGCCCCGCCGCCGATCCAGACGTTGAAGCCGATCCCGATCGGCCGCCCGAATTCGACCCCGGCCGCCCGCTCCGCCGCGTCCCGGGGATGATCGGCCGTCAGGATCTGCACCCCGGGACCGATCTGCGTTCCGTCGCCGATGTCGACCTCGCAGACGTCGAGGATGACGCAGTTGAAGTTCAGGAACACGCCCCGGCCCAGCCGGATATTGTAGCCGTAGTCGCAGTGGAACGGCGGCCGGATCACTGCCCCCTCGCCGACCTCGCCCAGCCTCTGTCGCAGCAGGTCGCGCCGCTCAGACGGCGAAGCGGCCAGCGAGGCGTTGTAGCGAGCCATCCACTGTTTGGCGGCGGTCTGGTCGGCCTGAAGTTCCGGGTCGCCGGGATCGTACGGCAGGCCCGAGATCATCTTCTGGCGTTCACTCATGAACATGGCCGGCCCCCACGCGACAGGCGGCGACTTCGGCCGTATCGACCGCCCGGGTCAAGCCCGCGGAAGCGTCAGGCCGCCGCGAACACGCTGCGGAACAGGGTCGCCCCGTCGGACGAACCCAGCTCATCCTCGAAGGCCCGGTCCGGGTGGGGCATCAGCCCCAGCACATTGCCGCGCGCGTTCTGGATGCCGGCGATATCGTCGACCGAACCATTCGGATTGTCGACGTAGCGGAACACCACCTGCCCCTCGCCCTCGATCCGCTTCAGGGTCTCGGCGTCGGCGAAATAATTCCCGTCGCCATTGCCCTGGGTCATGATGACCTCACGCTGGCCCTGATAGCCCGAGGTGAACCGGGTCTGGCCGTTGGCGACGGTCAGGCTGATGGGCTTGCAGACGTATTTCAGCCCGGCGTTCTTCAACAGCGCCCCCGGCAGCATCCCGGCCTCGCACAGGATCTGGAAGCCGTTGCAGATGCCGACCACGGCCACGCCCTTGTCAGCCGCTTGCTTCACCGCCTGCATCACCGGCGACTGCACCGCCATGGCTCCGCAGCGCAGATAGTCGCCATAGGAGAAGCCGCCCGGGAGGACGATCAGGTCCAGGCCCGACGGCAATTCCGTCTCCTGATGCCAGACCATGTCGACGGACTCGCCCGTCGAGCGTTCGATCGCGACCTTGCAGTCGCGGTCGCAGTTGGACCCCGGGAAGACGATGACGGCTGCGCTCATGGGCGCGCCTCTAGCATCGTTCGCCGGTCTTGTCAGGGCGCCGGATCAGCCCCCTCGCGGGATCACCGACATGGAGCCGTCGCTCTGCAGAAAGACCGCGTCCGCGTCCGCCAAGGTCCGGCCGCCGGAGTCGCGGATCGCCTGCAGAACCTCGTCGTCGGTAATCCGCTCGCGCCGCAGGATTTCCGGCCGCAACTCGCCGCCCGCCATCAGCAGCACCGGGTCCGCCCGGATCAGCCGCAGAAGGCTCGGGCGGCGCACCATCGTCCAGGTCACCACGAACTGCAGCAGCACCAGCAGGCCCATGGCGATCACGCCATCGAGCAGGGGCGTGTTCTTGTCGATGATGGCCGACGACAGCGTGGAGCCCAGCGCCACTGTGATCACCAGATCGAAGGCGTTCAGCTTGGACAGGGTCCGCTTGCCGGTGAGCCGGAGAATGAGGACCAGCGCCGCATAGGCCAGCACGCCGATGACGAGGATTCGCAACGGGCCGTTCCAGCCGTCGAAAAAGATCGAGGAAGGCATGCCGGGCTAACCGCGGCTGAACGGCGACGGTTCCGTCAGCCCCTGTTCTCGTAGGTTGCGGTGATCGACGCCTTCGCCAGCGTATGGAAATGCAGGTTGAAGCCGAACACCGCGCCCGAATTGTCCTGCGTCACGTCCAGCTTCTCCGTATCCACGGCAAACACCGTGAAGATGTAGCGGTGCGGCCCGTGCCCGGGCGGCGGCGCGGCCCCGCCATAGCCCGGCTCCCCAAAGTCGGTGCGGCCCTCGACCGCGCCTGCCGGGACCGGTCCGCCGGCCGGCAGTTCGGTGACATCGGCCGGGATGTTGGCCACGGTCCAGTGCCAGAAACCCGAGCCGGTCGGGGCATCCGGGTCGTAGCAGGTGACCGCGTAGCTCTTCGTCCCCTCGGGCGCGCCCGACCATGCCAGGTGAGGCGAGGCGTTTCCCTTCGCCTGCACCTGCGCGTCCGGCAGCACGCCGCCGTCGGTGATGTCGTTGGAACTGAGGGTGAAGGTCATGGGGCGCGTCCTCCTGCGGGGTCCGCCCACCCTAACGCAGCAAGCCGCCGCGAGTCGCGCTCAGTGCGCCGCTTCCTTCGCCGCCGGCGTGAAGGCCGAGTCGTCCATCAGCCCGCCGGCCAGCGCCGCGGCGAAGATCACGCAGCCCGCCAGCACGAACAGGGCCACGGCCAGCTTCAGGCCCCGTTTCACGCGATCTCTACGCGGTAGCTTTCGATCACCGTATTGGCGAGCAGCTGCTCGCACATCCTTTTCGCCTCGGCGGCGGGATCGTCCACGCCGTCCAGGTCGAACTCGATCAGCTTGCCCACGCGGGCGTTCTGGACCCCGGCCCAGCCCAGTCCGTGCAGGGCGCCTTCGACGGCCTTGCCCTGGACGTCCAGCACGCCGGGTTTGAGGAACACGTGAACCTTGACCCTCGCCATCAGTGCAGTCCCCCCTGAATCACGGTCGGCATGTCCTTCATGATGCCCAGTCGGCGGGCCACTTCGGTATAGCTCTCGATGACGTTGCCGAGGTCGCGGCGGAAGCGGTCCTTGTCCAGCTTCTCGCCGGTGGCGCTATCCCACAGGCGGCACGAATCGGGGCTGATCTCGTCGGCCAGCAGCACGCGCGAGAAGTCGTTCTCCCACACCCGGCCGAACTCGATCTTGAAGTCGACCAGGGTGATGCCGACGGCGCCGAACATGCCCGACAGATAGTCGTTCACCCGCACCGTCATCGCCAGGATGTCGTCCAGCTCCTGGGTCGTGGCCCAGTTGAAGGCGGTGATGTGCTCCTCGGTGACCATCGGGTCGTTGAGCTCGTCCTTCTTGAGGTAGAATTCGATGATCGAGCGGGGCAGGGGCGTGCCTTCGTCGATGCCCAGCCGCTGGCTCATCGAGCCGGCCACGATGTTGCGGCAGACCACTTCCAGCGGAATGATCTCGACCTCGCGGATCAACTGCTCGCGCAGGTTCAGCCGCTTGATGAAGTGGTTGGTCACGCCGATGCCGTTCAGGCGCGACATGATGAATTCGCTGATGCGGTTGTTGATGACGCCCTTGCCTTCCAGCTGGGCCTTCTTCTCGCCGTTGAAGGCGGTGGCGTCGTCCTTGAAATACTGGATCAGGGTGCCGGGCTCCGGTCCCTCATACAGAATCTTGGCCTTGCCCTCGTAGAGCTTCTTGCGCTTGACGTTCATCATGGTGAGTCCGGGCGGGGCCTCGCCAGAAACGAAAATCGCGCGGCCAGCACGGTGGTCTGGGCGGCGCGATCCGGAATCGGGCGGGCGGGAGAATTCGACGGGCCCTCCCTTACCGGAAGCCGGGCTGCGACACAAACGGCCGCCCCGGTTGAACCCTCAGGGTTTCCGTTGCGTTCGGCTCCCGGCGGGCTATAGACCTGCTCGACCCGCGGCACCTGCCGCCTGACGGAGCCTGCAGACGCCCATGACGACCTTTGACGATCGGGAAAAGGGCTTTGAGTCCAAGTTCGCCCTCGATCAGGAACAGGAATTCAAGGCGATGGCCCGGCGCAACAAGCTGCTTGGCCTGTGGGCGGCCGAAAAGATGGGCCTGTCGGCCGACAGCGCCGACCAGTACGCCGGCGCCGTCGTCCGTGCCGACTTCGAACAGCCGGGCGAGGAAGACGTCTACCGCAAGATCGCCCAGGATCTCGAAGGGGCCGGTCTGGTCGTTTCCGAGGGCGAAATCCGCCGCAAGATGGATGAACTGTCGTCCGTCGCCCGCGAGCAGATTCGCGCCGGCGAATAGCTCTCTTCCGCTGAACCTTGTCGACGGTCAGCCGGGCGCGGCGACCGCATCGACGGCGTGGATCACTCCGTTGGACCCCGCCACGTCCGCCTCGACCACGCGCAGATCCTTGCCGGCCGAGTCGGTCAGCAGGATTGATCCGTTTGCGTCGACCCGGGCCCTGAGCACGCCGCCCTGCATGGTCGTCAGGGCCAGCGTGCCGCCGCCGGCCTGGATGCGTTGCACCAGTCCCGCCGCGTCGAGGCGGGCGGGGACCACGTGATAGGTCAGCAGCCGCCTGAGCTCCGCCTGACCCTCTGGCCGGGTCAGGGCGTCCCGGTCCGCCGCCGGAATCTTCTCGAACGCCTCATTGGTCGGGGCCAGGAGGGTGAAGGGCCCGCCGCCGTTCAGCGTATCCGCCACCCCCGCGCTCTGCAGGGCGCTGACCAGGGTGGTGAGGTCCGGATCGCGCTGCGCGACCTCCAGCACCGTCCCGGTCGCGGCGACGACCGGTGGAGGCGCCGGCGCGGTCCCCGCTTCCGGCTGCCGCGCGGCCTCACGATCGCAGGCCGTCAGGGCGACGAGCGCCGCGGCCGCCAGCAGGGCCGGCGCAGAACGGTTCGAAATCATCGCGCATCCTCCTCGGCGCCGCGCCCGGCGGCTCCACAAGGATATGGTCCAGCCCTGAAAAGGATGCGTCGGCGCGACATTATTCCGCGCCGCCCAGCCAGGGCCTGAGCCTGTCCCACGCCGCCGCCTTCTCCCCGAACGGCCGTGCATGGGCGGGACTGGAGGACGGCAGGTTGACCAGCGTCACCCCGGCCGGCGGGTCGGCCAGCACCGCCCGCCCCAGCCGCGCGGCGGCCCCGCCATTGAACGCCACGGCCCGCAGCTCCGGCAGGCCCGCCGCTAGCCCGCGCAGGTCCGCCGCCTCCGGACGCCGGATCGCCGCATCCAGACTGCCCGGCCGCTCGGCGCTGGCGATGACATCCCAAAGCCCGACCCCGGCCGCCTTCAGCGCCGTCAGCCGGTCTTCATAGGGCAGGGCGGCCAGGTCACGATCGACCACCCGGCCGATCAGTCGCCAGAAGGCGTTCTGCGGATGCCCGTAATACTGCGCCGCCCTCAGCGAGGCGTCGCCGGGCAGGCTGCCCAGAATCAGCAGCCGCGTATGGGCGTCGACGACCGGATCGAAGCCGGCCTTGCGGGTCACGCGGCCCCGAACACCCGCGCGAACACCGTGTCCACGTGTTTGGTGTGGTAGCCGATGTCGAACAGCGCCTCGAGTTGCGCCTCCGGCAGGGTCACCCGCGCGTCGGCCTTGAGGAAGTCGAGGAAGGCTCCTTCGCCGCGCCACACCTTCATGGCGTTCTCCTGCACCGCCGCATAGGCGTCCTCGCGCGACACCCCCGCATGGGTCAGGGCCAGCATCACCCGCTGCGAATGCACCAGCCCGCCCAGCAGGTTCAGGTTCTTCGCCATGTTCTCGGGATAGACATTCAGCCGCTCGACCACCCCGGCCAGCCGGTGCAAGGCGAAGTCGAGGTGGATCGTCGCGTCCGGCCCGATGCCCCGCTCGACCGACGAATGGCTGATGTCGCGCTCGTGCCACAGGGCGACGTTTTCCATCGCCGGCGTCACCGCCGACCGCACCAGCCGCGCCAGTCCGGTCAGATTCTCGGTCAGGATCGGATTGCGCTTGTGAGGCATGGCCGACGAGCCCTTCTGACCCTTGTCGAAGAACTCCTCCGCCTCCAGCACCTCGGTGCGCTGCAGGTGACGGATCTCGATCGCCAGCCGCTCGACCGACGAGGCCACCACGCCCAGGGCCGCGAAAAAGGCCGCATGCCGGTCGCGCGGAATCACCTGGGTCGAGACCGGCTCGACGGCCAGTCCCATCTTTTCGGCGACATAGGCCTCGACCGCCGGATCGACGTTGGCGAACGTCCCGACCGCGCCCGAGATGGCGCAGGTGGCGATCTCTTCCTTCGCCGTCAGCAGCCGCCGCTTCGCCCGCTGGAACTCGGCGTGATAGCCGGCCAGCTTGAGGCCGAAGGTCACCGGCTCGGCGTGGATGCCGTGGCTGCGGCCGACGCACGGCGTGAATTTGTGCTCCCGCGCCCGCGCCTCCAGCGCCGCCAGCACCCGGTCGACGCCGTCGATCAGCAGGTCCGACGCCCGCGCCAGCTGCACCGCGAAACAGGTGTCCAGCACGTCCGACGAGGTCATGCCCTGGTGCAGGAAGCGCGCCTCGTCGCCGACGATTTCGGCCACATGGGTCAGGAAGGCGATGACGTCGTGTTTGGTGGTGCGCTCGATCTCATCGATTCGGTCGGCGTCGAACACCACATCCTTGCCCTTGGCCCAGATCGCCTCGGCGGCCTCGACCGGAATCACCCCCAGCTCGGCCATCTTGGTGGCGGCGTGCGCCTCGATCTCGAACCAGATCCGGTATTTGGTCTCCTGCGACCAGATGGCGACGGCGTCGGGGCGGGAATAGCGGATGATCATGGGCGCGGGGTTTCGGTCCGGGGCCCGCGTGAGTCAAGCGCAGCTTGTGGCGGGCGCACGCGAACTCGGTCAGGGCGGCATGGCGCAATGACCCGGCTCGCTCTAATCCTGCGGCCAGACGGAGAGACCCATGGAACTGATCATCGGACCGCGCCTGTACTCGACCTGGTCGCTGCGCCCGTGGCTGGTGCTGAAGCGATGCAAGGCGGACTTCACCGTGCGCGAGATCGACATCTACACCCCCGACGGCCAGGCCGAGCTGGAGCGCATCTCGCCCTCGCGCCTCGTTCCCCTTCTCAGGGTCGACGGCGAGACCATCTGGGACTCCATGGCCATCTCGGTCTGGTGCGCCGAACGCTTTCCCGAAGCGCGGCTGTGGCCGGCCGACGCCCACGCCCGCTGGCTGGCCCGTTCCGCCGCCTGCGAGATGCACGGCGGCTTCATGGGGCTGCGCACCGACTGCGGCATGGGTCCGGATCACACCATGGTCGGCCCCGACCGCTCTCCCCCGCCGACCGGCGAGGCGGTCGCGCGCGACATCCGCCGCATCGTCAGCCTGTGGAAGGAGATGCGCGCCCGCTTCGGCGCCGGCGGACCGTATCTGTTCGGCGAATGGTCGGTCCCGGACGCCTTCTACACCCCCGTCGCCGCCCGCTTCCGGCATTTCCAGGTCGACCTCGCGGCCCATGGCGACGACGGCTCTGCGGCGGCCTATCGCGACGCCCTGCTGGCCCAGCCGGACTTTCTGGAATGGTCGGCGGAAGCGTTGCGTTAACCGCTCCCCGGAACCCGGCCTTAAGACAACATCGGTATTCCGGGAGCCTCGCCAACGCATTGCGCGTTCAGGGTCAGCCATGTCGATGCCGGTCGAACAGCCCCAGCCCCGCCGTCCCAGCCTGATGGTCTACGGGCTGCTGATCGTGATCGCCTGCTGCCTTCCGGCCCTGCTGCTGGCCGGCCTCTAGCTAGCGCGAACCGCCCACGCTCGGGACCGAAGCGATCTCCAGCGGCTGCGCCGGAACCGGCGGCGGCGGAACATAGTCCAGCGACAGGGGGACCAGGGTGGCGCCCGAGGCGAGCGCGTCCAGCGTGTTCAGCGGCCGCCCGTTGAGGCGCTGGTAGATCCAGTAGGCCGCCACGACCTTTTCGACATAGTCCCGCGCCTGCGGCACATCGATCGACTCGATCAGCAGCAGCGGATCGGCGTCATGACCCAGCTTGCGCACCGCCGCGACCATCGGTCCCGGCCCGGCGTTGTAGGACGCCGCGACCCTCAGCAGATCGCCGTTGATGGCCGGCATGGCCAGCACCTTGTTGACATAGGCCTGGCCCAGCTGGGCGTTGATCGCCGGGTCGTACAGCCGGTCCGGCGACGACACGAAGCCGCGGTCGTTGGCCAGTTCCGCCGCCGTGGTCGGCATGACCTGCATCAGGCCGTAGGCCCCCACCGGCGACCGCGCGCTGGCGTTGAAGTTCGTTTCCTTGCGGGCGATGGCGTAGACCAGCGACCGCTCGATGGTGAAGCCGCCCGCCGGTTCGATCACCGGCTGCGGATAGAGGTCGGCGTCGATGCGCTCGGCCTCGGTGCTGACGCCGGTGACCCGCGGACCCAGGGCCCGGCCCAGCGCGGCCCACAGCTTGCGGCCCTGTTCGGTCAGTTCCGAGCGCAGGCCGGTGCGCAGTTCGTCGCGCGCCTCGGTCCTGCGCCCGACCTCGTAATAGGCCACGGTGCGGCGGGCGCGATCGTCGGACCGGATGAAGGCGTTCAGCGCTTCGGCGTCCACGTCGTCGGCGACCCGGGCGGCGCGCTGAAGCTGCGCTTCCGACCGGTAGGGCCGCGGCCCGAGGTTTTCGATGACCGGCTCCTCGCCGAGCTGACGCAGGGCGATCTGGCCGTAGAAGGTGGCGGGCCAGGCGCCCGCCTGGCGCAGCAGCGGCTGCACCCGATCCTGCTGGCCGGAGCGCGCCGAACTGCGGGCGGCCCAGAAGGCCGCGCCCGAACGCAGCCAGCCGTCCTCCGTCGGATCGTCCAGCACCCGTTCGAAGGCCCTGGCCGCCTTGCCGAACTCGCCCAGCCGGTACTGGGCCAGACCCACCACCCACCAGTCGCCGATCTGCTCGCCCAGCATCACCGCGCCGGTCAGGTCGTCATTGTTCAGCGCGATCCGCGCCGCCTTGGTCGGATCGTCGGGCGACGCTCCGCCTCCGGCCTGGACCACGGTGGACCAGGTGCGGCCGCTGACGCTCGACGGCCGTCTCGGCTCCGGCGCCCCGTCGGGGCGGCGGCGCAGGGCAAGGTTGTAGGCGCGCGGCGCGCCGGGCAGGTCGGAGTACTCCTCCAGCCAGGCCGTCAGTTCTTCATAGGTGGCCGAATGGTCGTTGTGGAACAGGCGCTCGAACTCGACCTGGCCCAGCAGCACGCGATCCTGGGCCTGACGCGCCGAGGCGCGGGCCGTTTCCAGGTCGCCGCGGCGCAGGGCGTCGAAGGCGGTGGTGTAGCTGAGGCGGTCCGCCGGGCTCAGGGCGGACAGGCCGCGGCGCGGGTCGTCCTCCTCGGCGTGGGCAGGCAGGGCGGCCCCCAGGGCGAGGGCGAACGCCAGAGCGGTCGGCGCGAACATCGCGCGGCGGAAACAAAACGGCACTGAGGCGGCCCCCCTTTGAGCGTCACACGGATCGTCTCGACTCGATCCAACCGACGCTGTTCGTTCGGTCGTCAGGCCAGAAAGGCGCCACCGCCCCGGACCCGTGTCAAGGATTCACCTCTTTTGGGGCAGTTTTGAGTCAGGGGGGTTAATGGCCGCCGCCCTCGTCCAGCCGGGCCGCCAGCGACAGCATGTCCGCCCAGGCCTGCCGCTTGGCCAGCGGCTGGCGCAGCAGGAAGGCGGGATGCAGGGTCGGCAGGGCCGGGGCCGACACTCCTCCCTCGGCCAGCCGCCACTCGCGCCACTGGCCGCGCAGCTTCATGATTCCTTCGTCCACGCCCAGCACCGCCTTGGACGCCGCAGCTCCGACCAGCAGCACCGCCTTCGGTTTCAGCAGGGCGAAGGCCCGCTCCACGAACGGCGCGCAGACCGCCTGCTCCGCCGGCGACGGCGTGCGGTTGCCGGGCGGTCGCCAGAACACCGTGTTGGTGATGAACACCCGCCCCTCCAGCCCCGCTTCGGCCAGCATCCGGTCCAGCAGCTTGCCGGCCTTGCCGACGAACGGCTGGCCGCGCTCGTCCTCCTCGGCGCCCGGACCTTCGCCGACGATCAGCACCTCCGCCCCGGGATTGCCGCGCGAGAACACCGCCTGCCGCGCGCCCAGCCCCCGCAGCGCACAGCCCTCGAACGCCGCGATCGCCTGCCCCAGCGCCTCCAGGGTCTCCGCTCCGGCCGCCAGCCGCCGCGCCTCCGATATCGCGCTCGAGGCGTCTACCACGGGCGTGATGGCGGCCGTCGCCTTCGCCACGGCCTTCACCGCCGGCGGCGGCTCGACATGCGTCCGGTCCACCGGCGCGTCCCCGAAACAGGCGTCGACCCCCGCATCGCGCCAGAAGGCGAGCAGGCTTTCGGTCGCGGCGGCGTCGAGGTTGTGCGGTGTCATGGGCGGTTCGCCACAGGGATAGTCCTTGACCACCCTTGCGTCACCTTCCGATAAGCGGAAAACCACAAGACCCTGCTTGCGACGAGGATTTCAGCCATGGCCGAGGACGCTATCGAAGGCGGCGCGACAAATGCGTGGCAGGAAGCCGTGATCGACAAGCTCCCGCCCGCCGAGGCCCTCGCGGGGGTCGAGCGCGAGGTCATGGAGTATGACGTGGTCATCGTCGGCGGCGGTCCCGCCGGCCTGGCCTCGGCCATCCGTCTCAAGCAGCGCGCGGAAAAGGACGGCAAGGAGATCTCCGTCGCCGTGCTGGAGAAGTCCGCCGAGATCGGCGGCCACATCCTCTCCGGCGCGGTCATCGACCCGCGCGCCCTGTCGGAACTGTTCCCCGACTGGAAGGAACGCGGCGCCCCGCTCGAGACCGCTGTGACCAGGGACCGCTTCCTCGTCCTCGGCCCGCAGGGCGAGGCCTCCCTGCCGATGTTCCTGCTGCCGCCCATGATGCACAACGACGGTTGCTACATCGCCTCCCTCGGCAATCTGTGCCGCTGGCTCGCCGAGCAGGCGGAAGGCCTGGGCGTCGAGGTCTATCCCGGCATGTCCGCCAGCCACGTCGTCTGGGACGAGCCCACCGGCCGGGTGAAGGGCGTCGTCGCCGGCGTCTTCGGCATTGACCGCCACGGCAAGCCGACCGGCGACTTCCAGCCCGGCATCGAACTTCACGGCAAATACGTCTTCATCGCCGAGGGAGTCCGCGGCTCCCTGGCCAAGACCATCATGGCCCGCCACAACCTCTGCGACACGGCCGAGCCCCAGAAATTCGGCATCGGCATCAAGGAGCTCTGGCAGGTCCCGGCGGATCGGCACCAGCCGGGCCTCGCCCAGCACACCACCGGCTGGCCGCTGGACGAATTCACCGGCGGCGGCAGCTTCATGTACCATTTCGGCGACCGCTACGTGGCCGTCGGCTACGTCGTCCACCTGAACTACAAGAACCCCTTCCTGTCGCCGTTCGACGAGTTCCAGCGCTTCAAACACCATCCGTCGATCGCCGGACATCTCGAGGGCGGGACCCGCATCTCCTATGGCGCCCGCGCCATCACCGAGGGCGGCTTCCAGTCGGTGCCGAAACTCAGCTTCCCCGGCGGCGCCCTGATCGGCTGCTCGGCCGGCTTCGTGAACGTCCCGCGCATCAAGGGCAGTCACAACGCCATGAAGACCGGCATGCTGGCCGCCGACTGCGCCTATGAGGCCGTCGTCGCGGGCCGGGCAGGGGACCAGTTGGTCGAATACCAGACCGCCTATGAGGCCAGCTGGGTCTGGCAGGAGCTGAAGCGCGTCCGCAACGCCAAGCCGTTGCTCACCCGTTTCGGCACATCCCTGGGCGGGGCCCTGGGCCTGTTCGACATGTGGTTCCAGACGGTCTTCGGCGGCTTCTCCCTGTTCGGGACCCTGAAACACGGCAAGACCGACGCCGCCTCGACCGAGCCGGCCTCGAAGCACAAGGCCATCGCCTATCCGAAGCCGGACGGCGTGCTGTCGTTCGACAAACTGTCCTCGGTCTTCGTCTCCAACACCAATCATGCCGAGGACCAGCCGGCCCATCTGAAGCTGCTGGACCCCTCGATCCCCATCCGCGTCAATCTGCCGAAATACGGCGAACCGGCCCGTCTCTACTGCCCCGCGGGCGTCTATGAGGTGGTCTACGGCGACGAGGCGGCGAAGACCGACCCGCGCTTCGTCATCAACGCCCAGAATTGCGTCCACTGCAAAACCTGCGACATCAAGGATCCGTCGCAGAACATCGTCTGGACCACGCCCGAGGGCGGCGGCGGGCCCAACTACCCGAATATGTGACAACCTCGAAAGCGAGAGGCCTTGCCGCCGCCGCATAATCCGGGAAGGGTTCCGGTCATGCGCCTGACCTCCCTCCGCCTGCTCCTCTCCGGCTGCGCCCTTCTGGCCTTCACCCCATCCGCCGCGGCGCAGGACGCGCCGGTCATCATCATCGACCCGCCGACCCTGCCGTCCCCCGATGCGCTCCCGACTCCAGGGAACACCCCTGCGCCGCAGGAGGGGTCGCCTCCCGCCATTGTTCCGACCGACGACCCGGCCCCGGTCGCCGAACCCCTCGCGCCCCCGATTCCCGAGATCTGGTCGCCCGCGCCCTTCACCGCGGACGGCCAGTCCGCCTACGGCCTCTATCTGTCCGGCCGCGTGGCCAGCCTTCGCGGCGAGCAGGCTGTCGGCGCGGACCTGCTGGCCCGCAGTCAGGCCCTGACTCCTGAGCAGCCGCGGCTGGGCAGCGAGGCCTTCCTGGCGACCCTGTTCTCGGGCGATGTAGACGCTGTGGCGCGGCTGGCGCCCTTCGTCTCCGAAACCCCGCTGTTCGCCGGCGCGGGCCGCCTCGCCACCATCGTCCAGGCGCTGCGGGACGGCGACGGCCCTTCCGCATGGAGCCTGCTGCGGGCGGAGCCCTTCACCGATCCCTACGGTCCCGTGTCCGCCTATCTGACGCCGGCGGTCGCGGCCGCGGCCGGCGATTGGGACACCGCCCTTCGTCCCGTCGAGCTTCCCCTCACCCAGACCGGCGGCCTCATCCTCCGCGCCCAGCGGGCCCAGCTGCTGGAGGCCCGACGGCGCTCCGCCGAGGCGGAAGCGGAATACCGGACCCTGCTGGCCGCCCCTGACGGCGCCCGCCTGTTCCGTGTCCAGTACGGCGCCTTTCTCGAACGGCGGGGCCGCCGCGATGAGGCGATGAACCTCTATGCGGCGTCGCTGCAGGGGGAGTCTCCGGACCCGCGCGCCCTCGCCGCCGGCCGGCGCATGCGCGCCGGCGGCCGCCCGCCCGTCGTCCCCGACCCGGCCCGGCTCGCGTCGGAAGCCCTGGCCTTTGCCGCCATGGAGACCAGCCAGGTCGAGATCCATCAGCTGTCCGCCATCTACCTCCACCTCGCGGCGGCCCTGCACCCGGAAGACACCATCCTCGTGCGGCTGGCCGAGAGCCTGGCTGAGTCGGAGGAAGACACGGCCGCCCGCGCCGCCTTCGCGCGGGTCAGTCCCTCCAATCCGATCGTCTACGCCAGCGCCCAGCTCGGCCTCGGCGTCGGCCTCGCCGAGGACGACCGTCACGAAGAGGCCCTCGCGGCCTTCCTGCGCGCCGACGCCGCCGCCCCCGACCAGGTCGTGGTCTCGCGCATGCTCGCCAACCACTATTTCAATCTCGAACGCTTCGACGAGGCGCTGGCGGTCCTCAACCGCCCGACCGTGAACACCGCCGATCAATCGGTCGAGGTCCGCTTCGATCGCGGCCGCACCCTCGAGCGTATGGGACGGATCGAGGAGGCGGAGGCCGAACTGTGGACCGCGCTCCAGATGGCGCCCGACAACCCTGTGCTGCTCAACCACCTCGGCTATCTGTGGGTCGACAGCGGCCGGCGCATCGAACAGGGCGCCGCGATGATCGCCCGCGCCTTCGCCGCCGACCCGCGCAACGGCAATATCCAGGACTCCCTCGGCTGGGCCCAGTACCGGCGCGGCCAGTACGAGACGGCGGTCGAGACCCTCGAGTCGGCGGTGGCCAAGGAGCCGGCCAACGCCGAGATCAACGACCACCTCGGCGACGCCTACTGGCAGGTCGGCCGTCTTCGCGAGGCCGGCTGGCAGTGGACCCGCGTCCTCACCCTCGAGCCCGAGCCCGAACGCCGCGCCGAGGTCGAGCAGAAGCTGTCCCGCGGCCTGTCCTCGCCGACCGTGGCCGGCAGCCAGCCCTGAGGCATGGCGACGCGAACGGCCCTCGCCCCGGCCAAGGTCAATCTGTTCCTCCACGTCGGCCCGGTCGATGAGGCCGGCTATCATCCGCTGGCCAGCCTCGTCGCCTTCGCCGATGTCGGCGACTGGATCACGGTCCGCTCCGCCGATCGCCTGTCCCTGACCGTCCAGGGACCGTTCGCGGACCAATTGGCCGGTCCGGGCGACAATCTGGTCCTGCGCGCCCTTCGCGCCCTCGGCGAGGCGGCGGGGACCGGCGACCCGCCGCTGGAAGTGACCCTCGACAAACGCCTGCCGGTCGCGGCCGGGCTGGGCGGCGGCTCGTCCGACGCCGGCGCGGCGCTGAAACTGGCCCGCGACGCCCTCGGCCTGGCCCAGGCCGACGACGCCCTCGCGGAGATCGCCGCCGCCGTCGGCTCCGACGGCCCCATGTGCCTGTACGCCCGCACGGCCTGGGCCGAGGGCAGGGGAGAGCGGCTGACGCCCGAGCCGCGCCTGCCGCCGCTTCCCGCCCTGCTGATCAACCCCGGCGTCGCCTCCCCGACCGGCGAGGTGTATCGCGCCTACGACTCCGGACCGACGGCCGCCGCCGACCGCCCCGCCCCCCCGGCCGACTGGAGCGTCGCCACCGTGACCGCCTGGCTGGCCGGTCAGCACAACGACCTGCAGGCCCCGGCCGTCGCCCGCGCCCCCGTCATCGGCGAGGTCCTCGCCGCCGCCGCTGACCTCCCCGACGTCCGCCTCGTCCGAATGTCGGGCTCCGGAGCCACGGTCTTCGCCCTGTTCGAGACCCCGGCCGCGGCCGTCTCGGCCCGCCGGATCCTGGCGGCCGCCCGCCCCCGGTGGTGGATCACGCCGGCGAATCTGGGTTAGTTGGTCCTCGGCCAAGCTTTGTGGCCACATATCGCCGGTATTGTGCAGGTCATCCTGAAATCGCCTTGAGATGACCTCTCCATGCGGGATGTTTCGCCGCATGCCGACGCCAATATGGAACCCAGAAGGGCGTCACGGTTTGACCGGGACGATTTTCATCATCACGGCCGCGGGCTGATTTGCCTGTCGGTCTCTTGACGAACAAAGGGGATACTCATGATCCGCACCAAACTTCTTACCGCGGCCGCCGCGACTGCTCTGCTGGCCGCCCCGGCCGCCTTCGCCCAGACCGCCCCGGCCCAGACCGCGCCGCAGACGGTCCCCGCGGCTCCGGCCGCCCAGACCCCGGCCGCCGGGCAGAACGTGATCGAGGTGCTCAAGGCGAACGGTCGCTTCACCACCCTGCTGCAGGCTCTCGACCAGGCCCAGTTGACCGAAACCCTCGCCACCCGTCCGGCCATCACCCTCTTCGCGCCGTCGGACGACGCCTTCGCCGCCCTGCCCGAGGCCGAGCGCACCCGTCTGCTCGACCCGGCCAACGCCCAGGAGCTGCGCAATCTGCTGCTCTTCCATGTGCTGGTGACCGATCTGACCACCGACCAGATCACCGGCGCCCGCGGCCCCATTTCGACGGCCGGCGGCCTCGACGTCACCATCGACGGCTCGGGCGAGGCCATCGCCGTCGCTGACGCCACGGTCGTCGGGCCAGAGCTCGATGCGGCCAACGGCGGCGTCTTCGTCCTCGACAAGGTGCTGAACCCCAACGCCGCCGCCCAAGGCGACAACGAAGATGCCGCCCCCGCTACTTCGTCACCGGCGACGAGCGTCAACGCCCCGAACGGCGAGCCCGCCGCGGCCGTGACCACCACCGCTTCGCCTCCGGTCCAGAACCCGACCGCCGGCCAGGTCGACCCGGTCGAGGACCCGGCCAACCCGGCGCCGACCCCGAACTGATCGTTCGCGGCTGAACAATGAGGGCGGCGGGCTCCGGTCCGCCGCCCTTTTTCTTGTCCGCGGCCTTTAACGGTCGGCCAACCGCTGTTGGGTACGGTGGCGCCATGAGCATCCTGACCCCCGCCCACATCGCCGCTTTCGAAGCCGTGCTGGCCCGGGTTTCGCCCAATGACCGCGCCCGCCTCCACGCGCTCAAGGACGCCGCCGCCGGGGCCGCCGCCGCCTCCGCCCCGCACTGGGATTTCGACCAGCCCGGCCATCGCGCCGAAGAGGCCCTGCGCGCCGCCTTCGGGGACGCCCTGACCGACGACCACCGTCGCGCCCTCGTCGCCATCTGGGCGCTGGAGATGCCGGCCCGCGTCCCGGCCGCCGACCTGCCGCAGGCCTCGCTCGAACTCTATCCGGAATGGATCGGCCGCCTCGCCGACTTCCTGAACGCGGCCCCGGACCCCTACGACCGCGACTTCTGGGCCAAGGATGTCCGCATCGCCCTGGTCCTCAGCGTCCCCGGCGCCCGCACCCAGATGATCGACCTGTCGTCGCCCATGGGGCCCGGCCAGGTGCTGCGCCACGCCCGCGAGGGCTGGGGCTGGTCGGTGATCCCCGCCTACGCCGCCGCCCAGGCCTGGAAGCCGTGGCTGGAGGTCCATACCGAGAGCCGCGCACTGTCCGATTTCAACGAGGCCGGCTGGGACCGCGCCTGGGCCACCGCCGCCGAAATCCTCAAACGCCGCCCGGACATGGCCGGCATGCTCGGCTCGTCCTGGTTCTACGATCCGCCTCTGGAGCAGATCAGCCCGCGCCTCGCCTATCTGCGCCTCAACCCGCTCAGGCACGGCGCCTTCATGGTCCATCAGGGCCCCGGCGACATCCACACCCAGCGCGCCGCGACCAGCTCCCCGACCCGCGCCGCCCTGATCGAAAAGGGCGACTACGTCGCCCGCTCGTGGATCGTCGCCTGGCCCCGCGCTGCGCTGATCCGGTGGGCCGATGCGCGCAAGGCGGCGGAGATGGCGCAGGCGGCGTGACGCCCTTTATTGCTTTCGTCATCCCGGACAAGCCGCGCAGCGGCGCGATCCGGGACCCAGCGGCGCGCGCGAGCGCGAACCTGTCGGGAGCCCCGGTGCATCGACTTCACCGTCCGGTGTTTCGCCGCTGTCGCGGCGCCGCTGGGTTCCGGGTCTTCGCTGCGCTTCGCCCGGAATGACGAAAGGTTATTGGCGCACCATCTGCCACGCCGCCGCCACCGGCAGCACCTCCAGCCCCGCCGCTTTCGCCAGCCGCAGCACCCGGTCCAGATCCTCCGGCGTGCAGCCGTAATCCGTCGGCCGGTCGCTGACGTCGTGCGCATAGGCCGTCAGCCACCCCCGCCGTTCCGACGCCTCGGCCATCAGCGCCTCGAGGTCGTAGCCGGGCAACCGCCGGCTCTCCAGCCCGATGCTCCGGATCAGCGCCCGGTCCTCGCGCCCCGCATTGACCCCGTCGCGCACCCCGCGCGCCATGGCGAACCGCTCCCGCACCACCCGTTTCGCCCCCACCGTCGCGTCTCCGAACGGCCAGGCGAAGGTCGTCATCCGATAGCCGCCCAGCCGCTCCGCCACCCAGGCCGCATTGGCGTCCAGGCTCAGCCGCAGCGCCTCGCCATCCATCTTCAGCGCGCTCGTATGCCCGAAGGTATGACACCCGACCTCATGCCCGGCCGCGTGCAGCGCCTGCAGATGCTCCAGCCGATACTGGTCGCGGTCCATGTTCACGCCGCCGCAGAGGCCGCCGCAGACATAGTAGGTCGCCTTGACCCCGTGCGCCGCCAGGATCGGCCCCGCCTCGGTCCAGGCCGTCGCCGGAAAGTCGTCGAAGCTCAGCGAGAACACGCCCCTCGCCGGCGCGATCTCCACCGCCTCCACGTCGAGATATCGCGCGGCCCGCCGGCGCATCTGGTCGATCTGCTTCATGGGGCAGGCTCTACCAGCCTTGCCTTAAGACTCCCCTTCCCCTCGAGGGGGAAGGGGTTGGGGGATGGGGTGGGGGCAGACTGCTTCAGGATATGGCGCGTGAGGCGTTGTCGACCGCTCGCCCGAGCCCATCCGCGCTCTCCAACCACCATCCTGCCTCCACCCCGCCCGACCCTCCCCCTCGAGGGGAGGGCTTTTCCGTGGGACCTTCGCCGTCTAGGGTCCGCCGCCTTCTCCCCGGGACGAAACAGCCGCACGTGACCACCGAACCGCTCGCCTTCCAGGACCTCATCCTGACGCTCCACAAATACTGGGGCGATCAGGGCTGTGCGATCCTGCAGCCCTATGACATCGAGGTCGGCGCCGGCACCCTGCACCCCGCCACCGTGCTGCGCGCCCTCGGCCCGCGCCCGTGGAAGGCCGCCTATGTCCAGCCCAGCCGCCGCCCCGGCGATGGCCGCTACGGCGAAAATCCCAATAGATTACAACACTATTACCAATATCAAGTGATCCTGAAACCGAACCCGGATGACCTCCAGGCGCTGTATCTGGGGTCGCTGGCGGCGATCGGGATCGATCCGAAACTGCACGACATCCGCTTCGTCGAGGACGACTGGGAGAACCCCACCGTCGGCGCCTGGGGTCTGGGCTGGGAGGTCTGGTGCGACGGCATGGAGGTGACCCAGTTCACCTATTTCCAGGGCGTCGGCGGCATCGAGGTCGACGTCGTCTCGGGCGAGCTGACCTACGGCCTCGAGCGTCTGGCCATGTACGTCCAGGGTGTCGACAACGTCTATGATCTGAAGTTCACCAAGGAGGGCCTGACCTACGGCGAGGTCTTCCTCGAGAACGAGCGCCAGCAGTCCGAGGCCAATTTCCACGGTTATGACGTCGACGGCCTCAAGCGCCGCTTCGAGGACATGGTCGCTGAGGTCTCGCGCCTCCTCGCCATGAAGGGCCCGCAAGGGCAGGCCCTGGTCCTGCCCGCCTACGACCAGGTCCTCAAGGCCTCGCACCTGTTCAACCTGATGGACGCCCGCGGCGCCATCGCCGTCGCCGAACGCCAGAGCTACATCGGGCGGATCCGGGACCTGTGTAAGGCGTGTGCGACGGAGTGGGTCGAGCAGGAAAGGGCGCGGGCTTGAGCGTCGTCAATCTCCATGCCGATAGCCTGAGCGGCGGCGTTACCTTTTCCAATCGTGCGCTGCGTCTCACGGGCGGCTTGGGTGGTGATGGACCACTCTGGCAGATCGACCCACAACCCGTACAGCTTGAAGGCAGAAGCCCCAGCGTCATCCACGCAAGCTTCGCGTCCGTCGTAGACTCCTACGACGGCTCATCCGGATCCATCGGGGAGAACGAACACGGTGTGACGGGCGACTTCTATTTCGCCTCACCTTACTTCGATCTTTTGCAGCAAGCGGCGCTGTCGGCCGCTGATCTCGAAATCGCGGTGACCTTCGCCGCCCGCAACGGACGGATCGAGGTGCTGATGCTCTCGATCCAACACAAGACCCATTGATGCCCCAACTCCTCCTCGAACTCTTCTCCGAAGAAATCCCCGCCCGCATGCAGCAGGGCGCCGCCCGCGATCTCGAGCGCATGGCCGCCGACCGCCTCAAGGCCGCCGGCCTGACGTATGACGCCCTGACCACCTTCGCCGGCCCGCGCCGCCTGACCCTCGTCGTCGAGGGCCTGCCGTCGGCCACGCCGGACCGCGAGGAAGAGCTCAAGGGGCCCAGGACCTCCGCCCCCGAACAGGCGCTGGACGGCTTCCTGCGCAAGACCGGCCTGACCCGCGACCAGCTGGTCGAGCGCGACGGCGTGCTGTTCGCCGTGATCAGCCACAAGGGCCGCGCCACCGCCGAGCTGATCCCGCAGATGGTCGACCAGATCGTCAGAAATTTCCCCTGGCCCAAGTCGATGCGCTGGGGCTCCGGAAGCCTGCGCTGGGTCCGCCCGCTGAAGCGGATCGTCGCCCTGTTCGATGGCCACGTCGTCCCGTTCGAGATCGACGGCGTCCCCAGCGGCGACATCACCGAGGGCCACCGCTTCATGGGCTCCGGCCGGCCCTTCGCCGTCCGCGACTTCGCCGACTATCGCAAGACGCTCGAGGCCGACTTCGTCCTGCTCGACGTCGCCGACCGCAAGCTGCGCATCCTCGAGGCGGCGCAGAAGGTCTGCACTGACCGCGGCCTCGCCATCGTCGACGACGACGGCCTGCTGGACGAGGTCGCCGGCCTCGCCGAATGGCCGACCCCCATCCTCGGCGACATGGACCCGCGCTTCCTCGACCTGCCGCCCGAGGTGGTGCAGCTGTCGATGAAGGTGCACCAGAAATACTTCGCCGTCCGGGATCCGGCCACGCACAAACTGGCCCCGCATTTCGTCGTCGTCGCCAACGTCGAGGCCTCCGATGGCGGCAAGGCCCTCGCCGCCGGCAACAGCCGCGTCCTCTCGGCCCGCCTCGACGACGCCCGCTTCTTCTGGGACGAGGACCTGAAGACCGGCTTCGACGTCTGGAACGACAAGCTGAAGGGCGTCACGTTCCACGCCAAACTGGGCACGCTGGCCGAACGCATCGACCGCATCGCCGCCCTCGCCCGCGAGATCGCCCCCCTGGTCGGCGCCGACCCCGACCAGGCCGAACAGGCCGCCCGCCTGTCGAAGGCCGACCTGACCTCGGGCATGGTTGGCGAATTCCCTGAACTGCAGGGCGTCATGGGCAGCTACTACGCCCGCGCCTTCAGCCACTCCGACGCGATCGCCGACGCCGTCCGCGACCACTACAAGCCGCAGGGCCCCGGGGACGCCGTTCCGACCGCCCCGCTGACCGTCGCCGTCGCCCTCGCCGACAAGCTCGACACCCTCGTCGGCTTCTTTGAGATCGACGAGAAGCCGACCGGATCGAAGGACCCGTTTGCGCTGCGGCGGGCTGCGCTGGGCGTGATCCGTATCCTCTTGGAGAACCAGGTCCGTGCCAGTCTGCGTCGGCTCATCGGCCAATCGTCGGCGTTTGCCGAGACTGGCGACCCGTATGAGACTCACAGCTATCATGACGACCGCGACTATGAGATCGGCCTGACGCCCTTCTTCGCCGACCGCCTGAAGGTCCTCCTCCGCGACCAGGGCAAGCGCCACGATCTCGTCGACGCCGTCTTCGCCCTCGGCGACGACGACCTCGTCCGCATCGTGCGGCGGGTCGAGGCGCTCGACGCCTTCCTCGCCACCGACGACGGGGCCAATCTGCTGGCCGGCTACAAGCGCGCCTCCAACATCCTCAAGGCCGAGGAGAAGAAGGGCCCGCTGCCCGAGGGCGAGCCCGTCGCCCTCGCCGGCGCCCCGGCCGAAGAAGCCGCGCTGATCGCCGCCGCCGCGTCCGCCGCGACCGCCGTGGACCCCGCCCTGCAGATTGAGGACTTCGCCGCCGCCATGAAGGCGCTCGCCGCCCTCCGGGCCCCGGTCGACGCCTTCTTCACCGCCGTGATGGTCAATTCGGACGTGGCCGATGAACGCGCCAACCGCCTGAAACTGCTCGGCAATGTGCGCTCAGTGATGGGGCGCGTGGCGGACTTCGGAATGATCGCGGGATAGGGGAGGGCGTTAGCCCTTGAGCACCTTCCGCAACTGCGGATGCAGCTCCGAGTTCGACGCCAGGATCTGCCCTCCCGTCATCGGGTTTCCGTCCTCGTCGATGGTGGTCACCACCCCGCCCGCCTCGGTGACGAACAGGATGCCCGCCGCCACGTCCCACGGCTGCAGATTGCGTTCGTAATAGGCGTCGTACCGCCCCGCCGCGACCCAGGCGAAGTCCAGCGCCGCCGAGCCCAGACGGCGGATGCCCGCCACCCGCTGGCCGATGGCGTGGATGTCCTTGATGGCCTGCGCATGGCCCGTCTTGCCGATGAACGGCAGGCCCGTGGCGATCAGGCTCTCCGACAGATCGCGCCGCCCGGCGACACGGATGCGCTGGTCGTTCAGATAGCAGCCCTTGCCCTTTTCGGCCCAGAACAGCTCGTTCATGACGGGGTTGTAGGTCACCCCGGCGACGATCTCGGAATGCCCGTCCGGCGCGGTGCGCTGCAGCCCCACCGTGATGGCGAAATGCGGCATGGCGTGCATGAAGTTGGTGGTGCCGTCGATCGGATCGACAATCCAGGTGTGGGACTTGTCCGTCCCCTCCATCATCCCCCGCTCCTCGCCGAGGAAGCCGTAGCCGGGGCGGGCCTTCATCAGCAGTTCGTACAGGGTGTCCTCGGCCCGGATGTCGGCGGCGGTGACGAAGTCGCCCGGCCCCTTGCGCGACACCTGCAGCTGGGCGACCTCGCCGAAGTCGCGCAGCATCGGCCGGGCGGTCTTGCGGACCGCGTCGATCATCACGGAAACGAGGGCGGAGGCGAGGGCCATGGGGGAATCTCCTGGTCCGCAGCTCCTGAAAAGGCGTGTCGCCCGGAGGTGCGGAGAAGTGGCGGCCCCTGCGGGGCCGGGTGGCTAGTGGCTGGTGGCTAGTGATCCCGGTTGGATCACCGGCTGTGGCTGCGGGCGCAACGCCCACCAGCCACTAGCCACTAGCCACTAGCCACTTCTACTCGGCGCGGCGGACGTATTCGCCGGTGGTGGTGTCGACGATGATCTTCTCGCCGACGCCCATATAGGGCGGGATCATGATGCGCACGCCGTTGTTGGCGATGGCCGGCTTGTAGGAGGACGAGGCGGTCTGGCCCTTCACCGTCGGCTCGGTCTCGACTACTTCCAGCGTCACCTGGTCCGGCAGCGACAGGCCGATCGGGCGTTCCTCGTGCAGCTCGATGACCACCTTCATGCCTTCCTGCAGGTACGGGATGCGCTCTTCGCCCACCCAGTCCTTCTGCAGTTCGATCTGCTCGTAGTTCTCGTCGTTCATGAACACCAGGCTGTCGCCGCCGTCGTACAGATACGAGAAGTCGCGCTGCTCCAGCGTGACCCGCTCGACCTTGTCTTCCGACCGGAAGCGTTCGTTCAGCTTGTTGCCGGTCTCGAGGTTCTTGGCCTCGACGTTGGCGAAGGCGCCGCCCTTGCCCGGCTTGACGTGGCTGGCCTTGGTGACGACCCACAGGCCGCCGTTCACTTGCAGGACCATGCCGGGCTTGATGGTGTTGCCGTTGATCTTCATCGGGTTCTCGGAAGGAGTGGGCGCAAGCCTCGAACGGCGCGCGAACGGGCGCAGTCCCTAGAGGAAGCCGGGCCTCACGGCAAGGCGGGGCCCCTTCGGCTCAATGCACCGTCGCCTGTTCCTCGACCTTGTTGGCCAGCCGCGTGCGGCCCCCGATCGGAGAGGCAAGCTGGCCGGCCCGCAGGTCGATCTTGCGCGCCTCATGGGCGAAGGCGGCGGCCATCCCCGCCGAAGACATGGCCGCGGCGATCTGCAGGCCCCGCCCGGCCGGCCGCAGGGCGATCCACACGGCGTTCAGCGCCTGGGCGGCGGCCCACAGGCCCATGGCCACCGTGCGCTCGCGGGCGTGCGGCGCGTTCCAGACCCGCACCGCCGACAGGGTGGTGACCGAAAACACCGCCGGCAGGATCAGGCTCAGCGGCCCGCGCGGCCGCTCGGTCACCGGCGCATGGTCGTCGCCCGGTTCGTCATGGGTCGGCGCCAGGGTCCGCGTCGCGAACAGGGTCGCCGCCAGGGCGAACCCGACCGTCAGTCCGACGCCGATCAGCACATGACCGGGATGCCGGCCTTCCGCGTTCAGAAAGCCGGTCGCGGCTTCGCGCGCGTCGTCCAAAGCGTTGTCGATGCTCATGCCGGGCTCCCTTGCAGCGTGGGAGCGGAATGGGCGGGGAGGGGCCTCAGTTCCCCGTGGCGCTCCGGTCCGGCGCGATCTCGGTCATCGCCGACTGCAGATAGTTCTGCTCGCCCAGCTGTTCGATCAGTTTGAACTGGGCCTCGAGGAAGTCGATGTGCTCCTCGGTGTCGGCGAGGATCTCGGTCAGGATCTGGCGGCTGATGAAGTCCGAGGCCGCCTCGCACTGGGCGATGCCGGCCAGCACCGTGTCGCGACCGCCCAGCTCCAGCTGCAGGTCGGCCCCGAAGCATTCGACCACGCTCTCGCCGATCTTCAGCTTGTGCAGGTCCTGCAGATTGGGCAGGCCGTCGAGGAACAACACCCGCTTGATCAGCTTGTCGGCGTGTTTCATCTCGCCGATCGATTCGTCGTAGATGACCTGGCCGAGATGCTTCAGGCCCCAGCTCTCGAACATGCGGGCGTGCAGGAAATACTGGTTCACGGCCGTCAGTTCGTTTGTCAGCACTGCATTGAGAGTGCGGATGATCGCGGGATCGCCCTTCATCGTCGTTCTTTCTTCCGCGGGGCGTCCGTCGATCTGACGGTCTGAATCACCCGCGCCTGTACCCGGTAATTAACACGGAACAGGCCCCTGTGTTCACCTGCGAACACTTCTCACTACGTTGAAAATGCGAATGAATCTCCCTTGGGGAGATTGGCCCGCCTATTCGGCGGCGAGGGCGAACAACTGGCGGGTTTGGTCGATCATCTCGCGCATCTCGCAGACGCAGCGGGCGCATTGGGGGCGGCACTGGTGACGGTCGAAGACGTCCTTGGGACGGCAGGCGCCCGCCTCGATGGCGAGGGCCACGTCACGCTGGCGAAGGCCGTTGCAGTTGCAGACGTACAAGGGAGCGAACCCATGAGATTGCGAATGGTTCGCTATACCAGCCGACTTGCGGCGAATGCAAGTCGTTCGCACTCCGGTCTTGTACGTAGCCGGGATTGACGTCCGGCGCGCGCCGCCGCACTTCCCCGGCATGGCCAGAGAACCCGTCGTCCCGCCGCGCCCGCCCTGCCGGCTGTATCTGATCACCCCGCCGGCGATCGCCGACCTGACCGCCTTCGCGGGCCGGCTGGACGCCGCCCTCGCCGCCGGGGATGTGGCCGCCCTGCAGATCCGCCTGAAACCGGCCGATGACGCCGCCATCCTGAAGGCGGTCGAGGCCCTGGCCCCGGTCGCCCGCGCCCATGGCGCAGCCGTGATCCTCAACGATCGCCCCGATCTCGCCGCCCGCTCGGGCTGCGACGGCGTCCACATCGGCCAGTCCGACGGCTCGCTGGCCGAGGCGCGGCGGATCATGGGCGCCGACGCCATGATCGGCGTGACCTGCCACGACAGCCGCGAACTGGCCATGGATGCGGCCGAGGGGGGCGCCGACTACGTCGCCTTCGGGGCCTTCTTCCCGACCGGCACCAAGGAAACCGTCCACCGCCCCGACCCAGAGGTCCTCACCATCTGGCAGGAGACCGTCGAGGTGCCCTGCGTCGCCATCGGCGGAATCACCCCCGCCAACGCCGGCGACCTCGCCCGGGCCGGAGCCGACTTCGTGGCGGTCTGCGGGGCGGTCTGGGACCATGCCGAAGGCCCTGCCGAGGCGGTTCGCGCCTTCAATCGGGCTCTGGCCGGAAGCCTCTGACCTTCAGGGGATATTAGGAAGCCGCGCGGTAAGGAAACGGCAAGACAAGGCCGCACCCCGGGACTTCCATGCACATGAGCCGCGCGCTCGACCCGTCCGAACCGGTTCCGGCCCCCGAGGCCGTCCCGGCCGCGCGCCCCCATCCTCCGGTCGCCGTCAACAGCGCCGTGGCCTTCTTCCGCGAGCCGCTGGCCCCGATCTTCACCGCCGTGGCGGTGCTGATCCTCGTCGTTCTCGCCCTCCAATTCGCCCGCACGGCCGGTCTCGTGGCCGGGCTCTGGGCCGCGGGCGGCGTCGGCGTCGTGGTCTGGCTCAGGAACGCCCGCGGGACTCTCTACGATCTGTGTTTCGGCGGCCTGCTGGCGACCGGTATCGCCGCCGGAGAGCTGCTCGCGGGCAATTCCTATGTCCTCACCGGGCTGTTCACCGTCACCAACATGCTCGAGATCAGCCTCGCGGTGGTGATGGCGCGCCGGTTCGCCCCGACGCTCAACCTCGCGACCGTCGACGGCGCCTGCCGCTTCCTGCTCAGCGCCGCCGTGATCGCCCCGATCCCGGCCGCCGCCGTCACGGCCGCCGGCCTTTATCTGATCGAGGGGGCCGATCCGCTCTACACCTTCCAGACCTGGTGGTTCGGCCACGCCCTCGGCATCGCCGTGATCGGCGCCTTCGGACTGTCGCTGACCCGGCGTCATATGGTCGCCATGCGCCACCCGGTGCGCGCGGCCGAAGCCGCCGTCCTCATCGCCCTCCTGGTGGCCGTCTGCGTGGGGGTGTTCTTCCAGTCCCAGGTGCAGATCGGCTTCGTCGTCATTCCGGTGCTGATCCTGTTCGCGGCGCGGTTCCGCGTGCTGGGGGTCTCGGCGGCGCTGGTGATCGTGGCCATGACCGCCGTCGGGGGCGCCATGCTCGGCCGCGGCCCCTTCATCTCGGCCGGGCCGGATCTGGCCGATCAGGCCCTGCTGGCCCAGCTCATGGTTCTGTTCGGCTGTCTGCCGATCCTGCTGGTCGCCTCCCTGCTGGAGGAACGCGACCGTCTGTCGGATCGCGCCAAGGCCGGCCAGTCGCGCGCCGAACGGGCCTCGGAGGCCAAGTCGCGCCTGCTCGCCAACGTCGCCCACGAGATCAAGAGCCCCGTCGGCGGGGTCATCGGCATCGGCGAGCTGTGGAAGACCGGCCAGCTGGGGGCGATCACCCCGACCCAGGCCGAGATGGCCGAGATGCTGGTCAAGACCGCCCGTCAGGTCGAGGCCCTGGCCCATGATCTGCTCGATGTGGCGCGCGCCGAGTCCGGCGCCGTCAAGGTCGAGCTGCGCCCGACCGACGTGCCCGGGGTGCTGGAGGACGTTCGCCGCGCCACCGCCCTTCGCCCCGAGGCGAAGGACATTCGTCTCCATGTCATCAGCGAGGGCGACGGCCTCATCGCCCTGGCCGATTCCCAGCGCCTGACCCAGGTCATCGCCAACCTCGCCTCCAACGCCGTGAAATACGGCGGAGCAGGGGGGCTGGTCGTCTTCCGCGCCAGCAAGGTCTACGACGGCGTCCGCATCGAGGTGATCGACCGCGGCCCCGGCCTGTCGCCGGAAAAACAGGCCCAGTTGTTCGAACCGTTCAATCGCCTCGGCCTCGAGCGGTCGAGGGCCACGGCATCGGCCTGGCCCTGGCCAAGCGGCTGGTCGAGCTGCAGGGCGGGTCGATCGGCGTCGTCTCGACGCCGGGCGAAGGCGCCGCCTTCTGGGTCGAACTTCCCGCGGCCTGACGGACAATCTTCCGGGCTGCGACCTACTATCCCGCGACCGAAGACCCCATGGACGAAGCGTCGCCATGGGTATAAATCCCTACACGCCTTAGGGCTTTTTCAGGGGAATCGCCGTGGAATTCGACGCACTGCTGCTGTCGCGAATGCAGTTCGCCTTCACCGTCGCCTTCCACATCCTGTTCCCGGCCTTCACCATCGGCCTGGCGGCGTTCCTCGCCGTGCTGGAAGGCCTCTGGCTGTTCACGAAGCGCGAGGCCTTCAAGACCCTCTATCTGTTCTGGGTGAAGATCTTCGCCATCAGCTTCGGCATGGGCGTCGTCTCCGGCATCGTGCTCAGCTACCAGTTCGGCACCAACTGGTCCGAGTTCATCCGCCTGACCGGCGGGGTGATCGGCCCCCTGCTGGCCTATGAGGTGCTGACCGCCTTCTTCCTCGAGGCCTCCTTCCTCGGCGTCATGCTGTTCGGCTGGAAGAAGGTCGGCCCCCGGCTGCATTTCCTCGCCACCCTGCTCGTCGCCGTGGGCACCAGCATCTCCGCCTTCTGGATCCTGGCCGCCAACAGCTGGATGCAGACCCCCCAGGGTTTCGAGATACTGCCGGACGGGACCTTCCTGGCGACCAGCTTCATGGAGGTGATCTTCAACCCCAGCTTCCCGTCGCGCCTCGTCCACATGCTGATGGCGGCCTTCCTGACCACCTCGCTGGTGGTCGGCGCCGCCTCGGCCTGGCAGTTGCTGCGCAACCGCGAACAGCGGGAAAGCCGTATCGCCCTGATCATGGCCGTCGGCCTCCTGGCCGTCGTGGCTCCGCTGCAGTTGCTCGTCGGCCACTGGTCCGGCGAGGTGGCCAAGGAGCATCAGCCCCAGAAGCTCGCCGCCATCGAGGCCTATTGGGAGACCAAGGCGGACCATCCGCTCGTCCTGTTCGCCATCCCCGATCGCGCCACCCAGTCCAACCATTTCGAGGTCGCCGTGCCGGGCGCCGGCATCGTGGTCGCCCCGCCGGGCGAGGTGGTGACCGGCCTCGACGCCTTCGCGCCCGAGGATCAGCCGCCGGTCTTCCTGGTGTTCTGGAGCTTCCGCGTCATGGTCGGGCTCGGTCTGCTGATGATCGGCCTCGGCCTGTGGGGCGCCTGGCTGGTCTGGCGCAAACGGCTGACCGACAATCGCTGGTTCCTGCGCTTCGCGGTCGTCATGGGGCCGTCCGGCTTCGTGGCCGTGATCGCCGGCTGGATCGTCACCGAGGTCGGCCGCCAGCCCTGGGTCGTCCAGGGCGTGCTGCGCACGGCCGACGCCGTCTCGCCTGTGACGACCGGCTCGGTCGTCACCTCCCTGCTGGTCTACATCACCGTCTATTCCATCGTCTTCGTCGCCGGCGCCATCTACATCCTGCGCCTGCTGAATGAAGGCCCGGCCGTCGGGGCGGTGGAGCCCTCGCCGGAGGGGCTGCGCGCACCCGGCACCCCGCTCGCCGCCGCACCCGACGAAGCTCCCGGAGATCCGAAATGAGCCTCGATCTTCCCCTCATCTGGGCCGGGCTGATCGCCACCGCCGTCCTGCTCTACGTCCTGCTGGACGGCTTCGATCTCGGGGTCGGCATCCTGTTTCCCTTCTCGCGCTCGCGTGAGGACCGGGACGTGATGATGAACACCGTGGCCCCGGTGTGGGACGGCAACGAGACCTGGCTGGTGCTCGGTGGAGGCGGCCTGCTCGCGGCCTTCCCCCTGGCCTATTCGATCGTCATGCCGGCCTTCTACCTGCCGGTCCTGCTGATGCTGGCGGGGCTGATCCTGCGCGGCGTGGCCTTCGAATTCCGCTTTCGGGGACAGCGGCGAGGCCGCCCGTTCTGGACCGCCATGTTCGCCTTCGGCTCCGTCCTCGCCGCTTTCGCCCAGGGCCTGATTCTCGGCGGCTTCATCCAAGGCGTCGAGGTGGTCGATGACCGTTTCGCCGGCGGCACCTACGAGTGGTTCACCCCCTACACCCTGCTGGTCGCGGCCGGCCTGGTGTGCGGCTACGCCCTGCTCGGCGCCGCCTGGCTGATGTGGAAGACCACCGACGCCCTGCACGGCGACGCCCGCCGCTGGGCGGTGATCTCCGGCATTCTGACCGCCCTGTTCCTGCTCGCCGTCAGTCTCTCGACCCTGGTGGTCCACCCGCTCGTCGCCGAACGCTGGGGCTGGAGCGAGGCCGGACTGGACTTCGCCCGCTTCCTGCCGCTCAGCATCATCCCGCTGCTGGGCCTCGCCGGCCTCGCCACCGTGGCCGTCGGCGTCGCCCGCCGGTCGCACGTCTGGCCCTTCGCCGGGGCGGTGCTGGTCTTCCTGTCCGGCTACATCGGCCTCGCCGTGGGCTTCTTCCCCTATGTCGTGCCCTATGCGGTCGACTTCCGGCAGGGCGCGGCGCCCGACAACGCCCTCGGCCTGATGTTGGTCGGCACGGTGGCCATCCTGCCCCTGATCCTGGCCTATACCGGCTGGGTCTACTGGGTGTTCCGCGGCAAGGTTACGCCGGAGGCCGGCTATCATTAGAATCGAACCGCCCCCTGAGCCGGGCGAGGCTCCGGGCCCGCTGTGGAAGCGGCTGGCCTGGTTCGCTGGCCTCGCCGTCGCCGCCTCCGCCGTCACCGCCGCGGTGGCCTATGCGCTCAGGGCCTTGCCGTTCATGGGCTGAGGGGCGAAAGTCCGCGCCATGATCACCGCCGCATCCGCCGCCGTCGCCCTGCTTCTCGCCGCGCCTCCGCAAGCCGCGCCCCAGAGCCCGCCGCAGACCCCGCCCGGCGCCGACATCACCAGCAGTCTCAACAGCGGCCCGCCGCGCCCGGCGACCTATCTGGCGCCCGAGCCCGAGCCCGAGCCCGAGCCTGAGGCGGAACCCGTCACTGCGCCGCCTCCCGCCGCCACGCCTCCCGTGACGGCCCGGCCGGCGAGTCCGACGCCGGCTCCCGCGCCGGCAAGGCCCGCGCCCACGACCCCGGCGGCCGCGCCCGCCACTGTCCCCGTCGCCCCGCCGACATCAGCGGCGCCCGCCACGGTTCGACCCACGCCGGCCCCGGCGCGTCCCGTTCCGACGCCCGTTCCCGCGACCCCCGCCCCCACGACGACGGTTCCGCCGCCCGCCGCGGCCGAGCCGCCCCCGCCGCCGACCGTTCCTGCCGTCACCGTGCTGGACGCCATCGCCCGCGCCGCCCTGCCGTTCACGCTCGATCTCCCGGCCGGATTCGAGCTGGTCACCGGCCGCCCCGGCCCGGACTTCCGCATCTACACCGTCCGCCGCGGCGACCGCTCCTTCGCCATGATCTACGCCGGCCCCGCCTCGCAGTTTCCGATCTACAGCGGCGAGATGCTCGAGGCCGGCGGCCGCGCCTCCGTGGTCTCGACCGAGGACGGCGTCCGCCACGCCCGCGAACACCTGTTCCAGCGCGAGGGCGCCGACCCGCGCGAAGTCCACGTCTGGACCATGAGCCTCGACGGCCCCGACCGCGCCCTCGCCGAACGCATCGCCCAGTCGGTGGACGTCCGCTAGACGAGGCGACAGGCTACGGCAGGTGGATGGCCACGCGCAGCCAGTGCTGCGCCTGGCCCGCATCGATCAGTTCGAACAGCGGGATGGCGAGCAGGAACACCAGTCCGTCGCGGATTGTCAGCAGGAACAGGGTCGGCCGGATCGTCAACTCGTCCGTATCGCGCCACAGCGAAAACCGCGGCCAGAACCGCGGGGTCCGGGCGACATAGCGCGCATAGTCGGCGCCGAACGCCCGCAGCAGGAAGCCCTCCTCCCGCACCACGGTGACGTGAAACACCAGAAGGGCCGCCACCACGAACCCCGCCGCGATCGTCAGGCTCCCGCTCTGGGCCCCGATCCCGAACGCACCGACGAAGCTGAACACATACAGCGGGTTGCGGCTGATTGAGTAGGGGCCCCGGTCGACGATCTCGGCCTTCTTGCGGCCGCCGATGTACAGGGTGCACCAGGCCCGGCCGACGATGGACAGGGCGATCGCGGCCAGTCCCGCCGCCTCGACCGTTTCGTGCCAGGGACCGTCGACGCCGCCGATCGACTGGCTGACGACGGACAGGGCCACCAACCCCAGAAGGGAGATTCCCACGGCGATCTTTCGCAGCTTCTGGACCGTATCGAGATCCAGCGGGGGGGCGTGCGTCATGTCCGGTCTCCGTTGGCGAAGGGAAGCGCCGAACTGTGGCGATTTCGGGCCGGATCTGGCCGGCCGCCCACCGGCGAGTCCCGCCTCAGACCCGCCGCACCACCGCGTCCTCGGCCCCCAGCCGCACCCCGCGCTTGCCGGCGAAGACCAGCACCTCCTGCCCCGCCGCCGCCCAGCCGCGCAGCATCGACTGATAGGGCTCGCGCCGCCAGTCGTGCGGCCGCGCCGGGTCGGACTCGACGATCAGCCGCGTCCCGGCCTGTTCGCTGTGCAGCACGAATCCCGCCACCGACGGCTTCCAGTCCGGCCCGAGGGCGTCGGTCAGCAACCACAGGCAGTTGAACACCCGGCAGTCCTGCGGCCGCGTCTCATAGACCGCGCAGCCGCCCGCCTTGCTGAAATGGCGGCACCATTTGCCCGCGGGCTTGTCCAGCGCCGTCACCCCCATCAGCTTGCAGCACAGGCCGCAGTCGCCGCAGGTCTTGCCGGGCGGGCTCAGGTCTCCGACCACACCGCCAGCTCGTTGCCCGCCGGATCGCGGAAGTGGAAGCGCCGCCCGCCCGGGAAGTCGAAAATCGGCTTGACCACGGTCCCGCCCGCCGCCTCGACCTTGGCCAGCATGGCCTCCAGATCGTGGGCGAACAGCACGGGCAGGGGCGTCCGCGTGGCCTCCGCCTGGGCGTCGAACCCGCCGTCCAGCCCCTCGTCGAAGGCCGCATACTCCGGTCCGTAGTCGATGAATTTCCAGCCGAAGGCCGCGCCGTAGAAGGCCTTGCTCGCGGGCTGGTCGCCGCCGGGCAGTTCCAGATAGTCCAGCTTGCCGTCTTCACGCATGGGTGATGCTCCTGTCGATCGCCACCGACCGTTCGGGCTTGCCATGACGCCCGACGCCACGCAATCTGCGAACGATTCGCAATTACGGGAGGCGAGGATGATCGTGCAGATGACCGGATGCATCGCCCTCGCGCGCCTCATGCGCGGAGACCGGCCCGCCTCACAGCACCTCGCGCCGGCTCAGGTGGACCAGGGCGGCGACCAGAACCACCGCTCCCAGCCCCAGCCCCAGTCCCAGCGCCGTCTGGACCCGCCACGCCTCGGTCGCCAGCATGTTCACCGGCATCTGCCACGGGAAGAAGACCCCCTGTTTCGCTGACGTCGCCACCACCGAAAAGAACGTCCCGCCGATCCCCACGGCCAGCGCCGGCACGAAGCTGGCGAAGCGCAGCGCCACCCACAGCTGGATGGCGATCATCAGCACCGCGGCCAGATACATCTTTCCCAGCACGCCGGCGTAGCGGGCCAGTTCGAACGTCCCGGTCGGCTCCAGCTGCGGCTTGAGCGCGACCGCCGCCGTCACGGCCCCCCAGGTCATGCCCAGCACCGCCGCGCTCATAAGCGCCACCACCGCGAAGACGCAGACGCCCTTGGCCGCATACAGCCGCCAGCGGGGCAGGGGCAGGGACCGCAGATGATCCCACGACCTCGGCCCGTGCTCCATGTGCGCCACCAGCGCCGTCAGCGCCGTCACGCTCATCGGCAGCATGAAGAAGGCCCAGATGCCCGAGGCGCCGACCATCCACACGTCCCAGTGCTGCGGGCGCACGCCGCGCAGCAGGTTGAAGAAGGTGAAGATGGCGATCAGCGACGGCGCGGCCACGGCCAGCAGGGCGGCCAGGGACCGGTTCAGCTTGCGCGCCTCGACGACCAGCGGCGCGAAAAAGGGAGAGGCGGTCATCAGGCGAACTCCGGCCCGGCTTTGACGGGGGCGGGGGAGGGCGGCGAAACCTCGCGGTAGATGCCTTCCAGCGAGCGCGACCGCGCCCCGATGGCGAAGACGGCGATGTCGGCCTCGACCAGGGCCCGGTTCAGCGAGGCCGAGGCCGTCCGCGCGTCCTCCCCCAGCTTCAGCCGCGCCGTCAGCCCATCCTCCGTCGCCGTCACCTCGAACCCGCGCGCCTGCGCCAGAACCGTCGCCCTCGCCACGTCGTCGGTCTGCAGCGCGATCTCCGGCGCCAGCTCCGCCTTCAGCCGGCTCAGCTCACCCTCCAGCACCAGCCTGCCGTGGCTCAGTATCCCTACATGCGTCGCCGTCTGCTCGATCTCGCCCAGCAGATGGCTGGACAGCAGCACCGTCGCCCCGGTCCGCTCCGGCAGGGCCCTCAGGAACCGCCGCATGTCGGCGATCCCGTCCGGGTCCAGCCCGTTGGTCGGCTCGTCCAGCACCAGCACCGCCGGCTCCCCCAGCATGGCCCGGGCCAGCCCCAGCCTCTGCCGCATCCCCAGCGAATAGTCGCAGACCCGGCGCCGCGCGTGGTCGCGCATCTCGACCACCTCCAGCACCCGGTCGATCTCGCCCTTCGGCAGGCCCAGCAGGCTGCGCGTCAGGTCCAGGTTCTCGCGCCCCGACAGATGGCCGTAGAAGCCGTGCGCCTCCAGCAGCGCCCCGACCTTCCCCGCCGCCCCGATCCGGTGGCGCGCCACATCGACGCCCCCGACGAAGGCCGTCCCGCCGCTCGGCCGGATCAGCCCCAGCAGCATCTTCAGCGTCGTCGTCTTGCCCGCCCCGTTGCGCCCCAGAAAGCCGTAGACGGCCTTCTCCGGCACGGTCATCGACACCGCGTCGACCGCCAGATGGCGTTTGAATCGACGGGTCAGCTCCCGGGTCTCGATGGCGGAGGTCATCGTCGGCGCTCTCGTTCCGTTTAACTCCGACATAAAGTTGCAAACACCTCGCCTTTAAGTCAAGATTAAAGATCAGACAGCTTTCCACCCCCGGATTCCGCCATGAGCCCAACCGATCTCGCCCGCTTCCGTCAGCGCTGCGCCCAGTTCCGCTGGCTCGCCGTCTTCATGGTGGTCAGCGTCGGCGCCCTGTTGATCCTGACCAACCTCGTCGGCCCGCTGATGCACTGGCTGCGCGCCGACCCCGGCGCATATGAGAGCCGCTATCTGGCCGGGTTGATCTGGGCCGTGCCACCGATCTGCTACCTGTTCGGCGTCTGGTCGATCGGTCGCGCCATGGGCGATCTCGCCCGGGGCCGTCTGTTCCAGCCGACCGTCTCGGACGCCCTGCGCCGCGTCGGCCTCGCCCTCGGCGTCGGCGGCGTGTTCAGCGTCTTCGTGATGAGCAACCTCCTGCGCATGATCGGCCACGCGACCGGCGGCTATCTGCATTTCGACGTGCCCGGCATGACCCTCGGAATGATCGGCGGGGCCCTGTTCCTGCTCGGCGGCGTCATCGAACAGGCCGGCCGTGTCCAGGCCGAGCTGGACGAGATGATCTGATGCCGATCCGCGTCACCCTCGACCAGCTGATCGTCAGGAAGGGCCTCAAGGCCCGCGACCTCGCCGCCGAGGTCGGCCTCAGCGAGACCCAGCTGTCCCTGTTCCGCTCCGGCAAGGTCAAGGGCATCCGCTTCCGCACCCTCGCCAAACTCTGCGCCGCCCTCGACTGCAAGCCGAAGGACCTGCTGGACTACGACTTCGACGAGTCCGACCTGCTGGCGGCGGCGGAAGAGGAGTAGTCGGCGACGCCGACCCGGACGCGGCGCGTCAAGGCTTTTTCGCCTTCGGTTTGCGGATCGGCGTTTCCGCGGCCGGGAACCAGTGCCGTGTCCGGTTGGCGAAGGCCACGAGCGACAGCATCACCGGCACCTCGACCAGGACGCCGACCACGGTGACCAGCGCGGCCCCGGAGTTCAGGCCGAACAGGCCGATGGCCACCGCGACGGCGAGTTCGAAGAAGTTCGAGGTTCCAATCAGCGCGCAGGGGGCCGCCACATTGTGCGGGATGCGCCATGCTTTGGCGGCCCAGTAGCTGATCGCGAAAATTCCATAGGACTGGATCAGCAGCGGAATGGCGATCAGCACGATGAGCAGCGGCTGCGACAGGATCACCTGGCCCTGAAAGCCGAACAGCAGGACGACGGTGGCCAGAAGGCCGGTGATCGACAGAGGCTTGATCCGAGCCGTGAAACGGGCCACCGCCGCCTCGGCGAGCGCCGGTTCACTGGCGTCCCGGGTCAGCCACATCCGCGTCGCCGCGCCCGCCGCGAGCGGCGCCACGACATAGAGCACGACCGACAGCAGCAGGGTCTCCCACGGCACGACCAGATCGGTGACCCCCAGCAACAGCGCCACGATGGGGGCGAAGGCGAAGACCATGATCACATCGTTCAGCGACACCTGGACCAGGGTGTAGTTCGGGTCGCCCCGGGTCATTTGCGACCAGACGAACACCATGGCGGTGCAGGGGGCCGCTCCCAGCAGGATCATCCCGGCGATGTACTGGCCCGCGTTTTCCGGCTCGATGAAGGGCGCGAAGACGTACTGGAAGAACAGCACCCCGAGGGCCGCCATGGTGAAGGGCTTGACCAGCCAGTTCACCACCACGGTGATGACCAGTCCCTTGGGTCGCTGGTGGACGCGGCGCAGGCTGCCGAAGTCCACCGCCACCATCATCGGATAGACCATGAACCAGATCAGCACGGCGACGACGAAATTGACCGAGCCGTATTCCAGCGAGGCGAGGAAGCCGAACACGCCGGGAATCAGGGTGCCGAGGGCCAGCCCCGCCAGAAGGGCGAGCCCCACCCAGACCGAAAGATAGCGCTCGAACAGGGACATCAGTCGGGGCCTTTCGGACAGGCGTGGTCAGGGTCGGCATGACTCGGCCCGGGCCGGGGCCCGGCCCGCCCGACGGAATCGGCGCTGTCCGGCTCTATTGCATGTCGGATCGAGCGAGTCCTGCGCGCTTGCGTGACGCGTGTTGTCTCCACCCGCACTGGGTAATCCCGGACCTCACCAAGGGCCGCGATTCAGACGTTTCAGACGGCTCCGCGGGCGGGGCCCCGGTTCCCGATCCACCCACGCCGCGCCGCCCACGCCAGCGCCAGCCCCGGCCAGACCGCCGCCGGCCTGCCCTCGATCAGCCGCACCCCGAACCCGTGCCCGCCCTCCTCGAACAGGTGCGCCTCGACCGGCACGTCCGCCGCCCGCAACGCCGTCAGCAGGCCCAGGCTGTTCTCCACCGGCACCGCCGCGTCGTCGATGGCGTGCAGCAGAAACGTCGCCGGCGCCCCGCGCCAGTCCATCCGCTCCAGCGAATACCGGTCGATGGCCTCCACTGTCGGCGCCTCGCCCAGCAGCTCGCGCCGCGACCCGGCGTGGACGAACGGATCGGCCATGGTCGCGACCGGATACAACAGGATCGACAGGTCCGGCCGGAACGACACGGCGTCCGCCGCGTCCACGGCCGCATAGGTCGCGTCCGTCCGCGCCGTCAGCATCCCGGCCAGGTGCCCGCCGGCTGACGCCCCCAGCACCGCGACCCGCGCCGGGTCCAGCCCGTCCGCCGCCGCCCGCGCCCTGACCAGCCGCAGCGCCCGCTGCGCATCCTGCAACGGCGCGTCCGGCCCCGCCGCCCAGCCGTCGCCGGGCAGGCGATAGCGCAGCACGAAACAGGTTGCGCCCGCCGCCGCGAACGCCCGGGCGCAGTCCATCCCCTCCTTGTCGACCACGGCCCATCTGTAGCCCCCGCCGGGGATCAGCAGCAGCGACGCCCCGTTCGGCCGCGCCGGCCGCAGCACCGTCAGGATCGGATCGGTGGTGTATTGCGCGAACCGGTCATGGAACCCCGGATCGGTCGACCGCTCGACCACCCGCGGCGTGACCGCGACCCGCTCCCCGCCCGGCGCCGCCCCCGGCCACAGCCGGATCGTCTCGGTGGGGTCGGCCGGGGCTGTGGCCTGCGCCACCGGTGTCATCGCAGCGGCGGCGAGCCCCAGGGCGGCGCGTCGGTTCAGGTCCATGGGAGGTCTCCTGGGCGGAGGGTAGGGCGCCCCCCTGCTTTCGTCATCCTCCGGCAAGCCGCGAAGCGGCGCAGACCGGGGGACCCTTCGTCATCCTCCGGCCGGCGAAGCCGGACCGGGGGAGGCGCGCGGAGCGCGAAGTTGTCGGGAGCGCCGCTGCTGAACCAGCCTGCCTGAACAGATCGCCTTCGGCGCCGCTGGGTCCCCCGGTCTCGGCTCCGCCTCGCCGGAGGATGACGAAAGCGAGCGAAAGAGCCATGACGCTGTGCTGGCAATCCGCGAAATTATAGTCGGGTTGTGAAAGAACTATCTCGTCTTATCAACGGCTTCGCTGTTTCTAAAACCAATCTTCCATCCGCATAAGCCGGCGGGCGCATAATGCCGCCCGTCCTGTCGCTCCGGCAGGCGCCGGTCTTTGACAACCGCATCCCCGCCGCACCGCTCCAGGCGCGCCGATGTAGACTCTGCCGACTCTGACACACTGAATTCCGGCGCCGACCCTGCCGACCCTGCCGACCCTGCCACACCGTTTTTTCAGTTTCTACCCGGGTAAAACCCGCGCTCAGACCAGCTCCACCGCCATCGCCACGGCCTCGCCGCCGCCGATGCACAGGCTGGCCACGCCCTTCTTGCCGCCCCGCGCCTGCAGCGCCCCCAGCAGGGTCGCCAGCACCCGGGCGCCCGAGGCCCCGATCGGATGCCCCAGGGCCGTCGCCCCGCCGTTGACGTTCAGCTTGCTGTGCTCGATCCCCAGCTCCTGCATGGCGATCATCGGCACCACGGCGAAGGCTTCGTTGATCTCCCACAGGTCGACGTCCTCGACCGACCAGCCGGCCTTCTTCAGCGCCTTCTGCATCGCCGGCACCGGGGCGGTGGTGAACAGGCCCGGCTCCTGGGCGTGGGCCGAATGGCTGACGATCCGCGCCACGATCGGCAGGCCCAGCGCCTTCGCCACGCTCTCGCGGGTCATGACCACCGCCGCGGCTCCGTCCGAGATCGAGGCCGAGGAGGCCGCCGTGATCGTCCCGTCCCTGGCGAAGGCCGGCTTCAGATTGGGGATCTTCTCCGGCATGGCCTTGCCGGGCTGTTCGTCCTCGCTGACCGTCTCGACGCCCTTGCGGGTGGTCACCTCGACGGGCGTGATCTCGGCCCTGAAGGCGCCCGAGGCGATGGCGTTGCGGGCCCGGGTCAGGCTCTCGATGGCGTAGGCGTCCTGGGCCTCGCGCGAAAACTGATAGGTCCCGGCCGTGTCCTCGGCGAACGAGCCCATCGGCTTGCCGGGCGAATAGGCGTCCTCCAGCCCGTCCATCATCATCGAATCGACGATGACGTCGTGGCCGATCCGCGCCCCGCCGCGGTGCTTGTTCATCAGATACGGCGCCCCGGTCATGCTCTCCATGCCGCCGGCCACGATCACATCGGCGCTGCCCGCGGTCAGGGCGTCGGAGGCCATCATCACCGCCTGCAGGCCCGAGCCGCACATCTTGTTGACCGTGGTCGCCTCGACGTGGCGGCCCAGACCGGCGCCGATCGCCGCCTGCCGCGCCGGGGCCTGGCCCAGCCCCGCGGGCAGCACACAGCCCATGTAGATCTGCTCGATCCTGGCCGGATCGATCCCGGCCCGCTCGACCGCCGCCTTCACCGCCGCCGCGCCCAGCTCGGTGGCCTTCACCCCGGTCAGCGCGCCCTGGAAGCCGCCCATGGGCGTGCGGGCGAAGGAGCAGATGACGATCGGATCGGACATGACGGTACCTTGGAAGACGTAGTGGAAATCGGGGGCTGGATCGGCTGTTTGGATGCGGGACGCAAGCGTCGGCGGCTCAGGCCGCCTCTTCGTCGGCCCGTTCGCGCGGCATCATTTCGCCCACTGTCGGACAGTCGCTGGCGAGGTGCAGCTGGATGTCGCGCGGCTTGACGAGGTCGTTGCAGTGGCCGCAGGCGATGCGCGGGGTCAGCTCATGACCGCACGGCTTGTGGATCATGGAAATGCCCGAATCCTCCTCGCCATAGACGTGTTTGGCGCCCCAGCCGTGCAAGGTCAGCAACACGCCGTACAGGTCCTTGCCCTTGGCGGTGAGGACATACTCGTTGCGCGGCGGCCGCTCGGAATAGAGCCGCGGCTCCAGCACCCCGTGCTGCACCAGGCTTTTCAGCCGCGCCGCCAGCACATTGCGCGCCACGCCCAGCCGCTCCTGCCACTGCTCGAACCGGCTGACCCCGTTGAAGGCGTCGCGGATGACCAGCAGCGTCCACGGATCGCCGATCACCTCCAGCGTCGCGGCGATCGAGCAGCTCTGGCGAGAATAATCGGCGGTCCGTCCCATGGTAGGAAAGTGACCCCGCGTCAGGCTTTTGGCAAGAGGGTTGCCAATCTAAACGGACTAAGTCAGTCTTGTTTGGCTACGGACGCGCGGCGAGCCCTCTCGCGGCGTTTCCCGATCCCTCGACTGGGGCGGAGGGTTTCGGCCTTCCGCCCGTCTTTCGCCCGCGATATTGCCCGACCCATGACCCAGACCCTCGCCGAAGCCCTGACCTTGACCGACGACGGCGCAGGGGGGCTGACGGCCCGGCTCGACGGCGGCTTCTCCAATGCGCCGCAGTCGGCTCCGCAGGCGCGGGGCGCCCCCTTCGGCGGCCTGATGGCGGCGCTGGCGGCCGGGGCCATGCGCCGGGGGCTGGGCCTCGAGACGCCGCTCCAGACCCTGACCGTCCAGTACCTCGCCGCCGCCCGTTTCGAGGATATCGGCTTCCGCCCGGCCCTGGACCGCGGCGGCCGCAACGTCGCCTACGCCTCGGTCACCGGCGGTCAGGCCGACCGGACCGCCATCCACGCCCTCGGCACCTACGGCCGCGACGTCGACGGGCCGGTGCTGACCCCGCTCGCCATCCCGGGCGGCCGGCCCGACGAGCTGGAGCCGACGCCGCTGGACCCGACCTTCGGCCCCTGGTTCACCCGCCACATCGATCACCGCTTCACCGCCGGTCCGAAGCTGTTCGGCCAGAACGCCGGCCGCACGCCCGAACTGGGCTGCTGGATGCGCACCGTCGACGCCGCCCCGCTGGACGAGGCCCGGCTGCTGTTCCTGCTCGACGGCCTCTATCCGACCTATTTCACCGCCTTGCCCGCGCCCCCGATCATCTCCGCCAGCATCGACCTGCGCGCCGACCTGCTGACGGCGATCACCCCCGACACCTCGCCGGAGGGCTGGACCTATTTCCACTTCACCAGCCGCGACGTCGGCGGCGGCTGGGCGGTCGAGGACGGGGTCGCCCACGCCCCCGACGGCCGCCCCATCGCCCTCGTCCGCCAGCGCCGCAAGCTGATGCCCACACGGCCTAACCCTGCAGACCGCGCAACTGGATCAGCGGAATGACGATGTCTTCCTCGTCTTCCAGATGCCGCAGCAGCGGCCGGGCGTTTCCGGCGATCCGGTCCGAAAGCCGGTTCGCCTTGTCCGCGAGGTCGGGCGCGCGAGCCGTCACGGCCTGATGGAAGGCCAGCCCGTCCCGGAACATCGCCTCCAGCGTCCCGTGAATGGCGTCGTGATCGCGGTCCAGCAGGTCGATCCCCACTCCGATCTTCGGCTCGATCCGCCGCATCATCGGAAAGTACTGGCCGCTCTCGACCCGGTGATGGCCGTCGAGGTGCTGCAGGAAGGATTGCAGCGCCGGGATCAGCTGGCGATGCAGGGCCGCCGCGTCGCCGTCGGACCGCCACCGGCCGACGAGGCCGTCCATATGGGCCTGATGCTCCCGGAAACCGAGGTGCATCTGCAGCCAGAAGGCGGCTGTCTGATCGAGGGGTGACGTCCACCGGTCGCGTGGGAAGGCGTCACGCAGATACAGCAGCTCGGGAGGCAGACCGGTCCGCGAGGCCAGCGACCTGTCGTCCAGCTCAGACAACGGCGGTCGTGGTCTTGATGAAGCCGCCGCCCAGCAGCCGGTCGGGATCAGCTGGGTCGTACAGCGCGCAGGCCTGACCGGGCGCCACGCCTTCCTCGCCGGCGTCGAAGGTCACGGCCACCACGCCGTCGATCAGGCCGAGCCGGGCCGGGGAGGGCGGGCGGGTGGAACGGACGCGGGCCAGCACCGGCGCGCCGGCGGCGGCCGCCGCCTCGATGGAGGGCTCGTCGCCGAGCCAGTTGGTCTCGTCGAGCGTCAGGGCGGCTGTCAGAAGCGCTTCGCGGGGACCGACGATGACGTGACGTCTCGCGGGATCCAGCTTCGTCACGAACAGCGGCTCGCCGACGGCGACGTTGAGGCCCCGGCGTTGTCCGATCGTGTAGTCGGTGATCCCCGAGTGCGAACCCAGCACACGACCGTCCATGTGGACGATCTCGCCCGCTTCGCGGCCTTGCGGGCGTAGCTTGTCGATCAGGGTGCGATAATCGCCGTTCGGGACGAAACAGATGTCCTGGCTGTCCGGCTTGGCCGCGATGCGCAGGCCCAGTTCGGCCGCGACGCCCCGCACCTGGGGCTTCTCCAGGTCTGCGAGGGGGAAGCGGAGATAGTCCAGCTGCTGCGCGGTGGTCGCGAACAGGAAATAGGACTGGTCGCGCGAGTGATCGACGGCCTTGCGCATCTGCGGGCGGCCGTTGGCGACCGACCGGCGAACATAGTGGCCGGTGGCCATCGCCTCGGCTCCAAGGTCGCGGGCGACGTCCAGCAAGTCGCGGAACTTGACCGTCTGGTTGCAGCGTATGCAGGGCACCGGCGTCTGGCCGGCCAGGTAGGAGTCGGCGAACTGGTCGATGACCGCGTCGCGGAAGCGGCTTTCGTAATCAAGGACGTAGTGGGGGATGCCCAGCATCTCGGCCGCGAGGCGGGCGTCATGGATGTCCTGGCCTGCGCAGCAGGCGCCCTTCTTCTTCAAGGCTGCGCCGTGATCGTAGAGCTGCAGCGTCACGCCCACGACGTCGTAGCCGGCCTTGTGGAGCAAGGCCGCGACCACGGTCGAATCCACGCCGCCCGACATCGCCGCCACGACGCGGGAGCCGGCCGGCAGGCCGACGGCCGCTCGCGCGGCCTCGATCGCCGCGTCCATGTCGGGGCGGGCGATGGTCGGAACCGGGCAAATGTCCTCGGCGAGGGTCATGGCGCGCTATCTAGTGTGAAAGCCGTGCGATTTCGAGGCCGCTCGCCAATCGGTGCGGAAACGACGACGGCCGCCCCCGTCGCCGGGAGCGGCCGTCGTGTCTTCGGGGAGTAATTCTAGCTGCCGCGGCCGTAGTGCTGGATGCGGGTCGTTCGCAGACCCTGCATGCCCCACTTGTCGATGGCCTTCTGCCACGCGAGGAACTCCTCGGCGGTCAGACGATAGCGCGCCAGCGCATCGTCCAGGCTGATCAGCCCGCCGCGAACGGCGGCCACGACTTCGGCCTTGCGGCGGATCACCCAGCGGTCCGTATTGGCCGGCGGAAGATCGTGCAGGGTCAGGGGCGTGCCCGTCGGGCCGACCACGTACTGTTCGCCTTGATTGTTAAGGCGTCGCTCTTGCAACATGGGCTTATGCCTCATTGACCACCATCACTAAGGTTCGAACCGTAGCGGTCGGCGGCTAAGGGCCGTTTAAGCGTCGTGGTGAAGGAAAGCCTAAAATGACCTCCGTCCACCCCCTCAATATTCAACGAAGCCTTCATTGAAGTTTACGACCCCTTACCCGGAGATCAGCGTTTGATGCTGATGAGTTCGGCCAGCATCTCATCGGCCGTGGTGATGATCTTCGACGAAGCAGAGTAGGCGCGCTGGGTCGTGATCAGGCCGGTGAACTCCGCCGACAGATCGACGGTCGAGGCCTCCAGCTGCGAGGCGCCCAGCATGCCGGCGCCGCCGGATCCAGCGGCCTTCAGGTTGAACGTCCCGGACCCCTGGGTGACCCGGAAGGCGTTGCCGGACACTTCGGACAGCGCGTCGGGACTCGGGAAGGTGGCCAGGGCGACTTGCGCGATCTGGCGCGTGACGCCGTTGTCGAAAATGGCGGTGACGAAGCCCTTCTCGTCGATCTTGACCTCCGAGAGGTTGCCGAAGGCGGTTCCGTTGGTGAGCGTGGCCTGAACCACAGAGGCGCTGTCGTACTGTGACAGGCCGCCGGCGGCGGCGGTCAGGTCGAAGGTGATGACCTGATCATCGATGCCGAGTTGCTGTCCCCACATGAACTCCCCGGCGGCCAGGGTGGCGGGATCCGTGTCAGAGGCCCGGAAGGACAGCGTGGCGGCGGACGGGTCCGGGAAAAGGGCGACCCCGGCCGGCATGGCGGCCATGGCGTCCACGTCCAGCCGGCCGTCCTGGGTGAAGGCGATGAGCCCCGATTTCAGCACGCCGTCACCGCCGAGACTGGCGGCGGTGTTGACGTCGTCAGCGGGAATGGCGCGCACTTCAGCGTACCATTGGTTGGGGATGGTGCTCTTGAGGAATGAGACGGCGAGGGTGCGTTGGCCGCCCTTGGAGTCCGAGACCGGGATCGTCACCTCGAAATCCGGCTTCACGCCGTCGCCGGTCTCCGGGTCCCACATGGCCATGGAGTTGGTCATGACGTCATAGGCGCCCGCGGCGGCCGGATCGAGCGGATCCGCGTCGCGGGCGGCGCGGGCGGCGGCCTCGGGCGAGACCTCCTGGCTGGAGCGGAGGTTGGCGTTCAGCTGGACCCGGGTGGTGGGCTCGGCCGCGCCCCCGACGGAGCCGACGTTGATCGTCCGGAGGCGATTCAGATCCGACGGATCCGTGGTGATGTCCCCGTTGGCGTCGACCGGCCATCCCTGAAGGTAAAGGCCGGCGGTGTTCTTGAGATAGCCGAGGTTATCGACCCGGAAGGCCCCGGCGCGGGTGAACAGGCGAGTGTCCGCCGGGGTCAGGTTTTCAGACTTCTCGGTCACCACGAAGAAGCCCTGTCCGGCGATGCCGAGGTCGGTCGAAGAGGTGGTCCGCTGAAGCTGGCCGTTCTGACTGGTGTAGTGGCGGGCGGTAGCCAGCACCCCCCCGGCCGAGTAGCCGGCGCCTGCGCTCTGGGCGTTGACCACGGTCGAAAACTCGGCGGCGCTGCGCTTGTAGCCGACCGTATTCACGTTCGCGATGTTCTGGGAGATGGCCGCCAGGGCGGCGGAGTTGGCGGTCAGGCCGGACACGCCGGCCAGTAGTGCGCTGTTGATGCTCATGGCGCGGGGCTCCTTACGAGAACAGTTTCAGGGGATTGAGGGAGGAGGCGATCGAGGCCAGCAGGCCTTCGTCGTCATTGGCGGGTGGCGGGGTTGCGGCCGTGCGTGCTTCGGCCAGCGCGATCACGCTGGACAACGGCAGGATGGAGTTGCCGACGGTCAGGAAGACTTCGCCGTCGTACATCTCGACGCCGGTGACGCGGCCCTCGGTGAGGACCTGGGCGGCTATCGCCCCGCCGGCGCCGTCCTTGGCCACGACCCTCAGCGAATAGACCTGACCTTCCTGGCCGTCGTTGCCTGTGGTGGCCTCGCCGTCCCAGGAGAATTCGTGGACGCCGGTGGTCTTGTTCGGGGCGTCGCCCGACCAGACCACATTGCCGGAGCCATCCACCACTTCCAGCTTCACAGTCGCGGCGTTGGAGGCGATCTCGTAGCTCCAGCTGGCCTCGCCGTCGGTGAATTTGGTTGCGGACCAGGCGGCCGTCGCGTCCCGGCCGATATAGTTGGCTGCGGTATCCAGACCCCCGCCGCCCTGCGCCGACACCAGGCTCTTGAGGAGCTCATTGGTCAGCAACTGCTGTTCGACGCCGGCCATCTGGGTCAGCTGGGCAGTGAACTGATTGGAGTCGACCGGAGACAGGGGGTCCTGATTCTTCAACTGCGACGTCAGCAGCGCCAGGAAGGTCTCGAAATTCGAGGCCAGCATGGCCGTGCCGCTGTTGATCCGGTTGGTCGCATTATTGGTGGTGGTGACGGCGTCGACCATCGGTCAGACCTTCATGTCCACGCCCGAAGGCGAGAGGGAGAGCGCCAGCCACTGCGGCGGCTGGGCGATGTCGATTTCGGATTTCAGCCGTGCGGCGGCGGCGAAGGCGCGGTTCTGGCCATCCCGCGCGTCCTGGCCGCGATCAAAGGCGCTGGAGCCGCTGTCGCGTTCGGTGAATTCCAGGGCGTCGTCGGCCAGCTCGAAGCCGGCCGCTTCAAGCTGACGGCGCAGGTCGTCCACCCGGCCGCGCAGGTCGGTGGCGGCGGCCGGATTGTCGAAGGCCAGTCGGGCCGAGAGCCGCCCTTCGGCGTCGATGTCCAGCTTCACATCGACCCGGCCCAGTTCGGCCGGGCGAAGCGCGATCTCAAAGCGGGTTGAACGACCTTCGAGCCTGCGCTGAATCTGGGCGGCGATCTGGGCTGTGGCGTCGATCGAGGCGCGGGACAGGGTAGAGAGACTGTGATCCCGGGCCGCAGCGACTTCGGTCTGGGCCGTCATCGACCCGCCGGAGGTGGAGCCTTCCTCCCCAGCCGGGAGGGAGCCGTCCGGATTGGCGGCGACCGGAGTCGGGACGGTCTGGGGAGCCGGTCTGGCCGGCTGACCGACGGGGCCGGAAGGCGGCGAGGTCGTCGGTCCGGCCGACTTCCCGTCCGTTGCCGACGGGGAGGGCTCCGCGCGGGTCTCGTCCAGCGGCCTTGAGGTGCGTTCGGCCAGGGCTTTCAACGGCGGCGGAGGTTGTTGAGGCAGGAGGGCCGACGCCGTCCCGGCCGCGGGACGGGCAGGGTCAGGAGCCGGCGCGGACTGCGCGGCCGCCATGGCCTGCTCGCCGTCCATGGCGGGCTGCTGGGCCGCGGTCGGAGGCGTTGCGGGGAGCACCTGCGGCTGGGGCGCCTTGCCGGTCGTTCCGGGCAGGACCTGCGGGTCCGGGCCCTTGGGCGCCTGGCTGTCCGGAAGGACGAGCGGTTCCGGCGCCTTGCCCGGCGCCGTTCCCGGCAGGACCTGCGGCCCGGATGTCTTGGCGTCGACCGAACCCGGCAGGACGAGCGGCTGGGAGGTCTTCCCGTCCAGTGCGACGGGCGGGACCGGCGACTCGGTATCCGTGGCGGGCTCGGTCCCCGGCAGAATCTGCGGCTCCAGGGCCTTCGCGTCGATAATGTCCGGCAGGATGAGCGGTTCGCCATCCTTGGCCGGCGGCGCCCCCGGAAGAACCTGGGGGGAGTCCGACGTCTTTGTGTCGTCAGCGCCCGGCAGGACTTGGGGTCGGGGTTCGCCGCCCGCGTCTTTCAGATCGGACGGAGCAGGCCGCGTCAGGCGTCCGTCTGTTGAAACGGCGACCTCCTCTCCGTCGGCCGAGAGAAGGTCGGCGAGCATGTTCCGGAAGCCGGACGCGTCTTCACTCCCGGTCGCCCCGCGGGGGGCGGCCGGGAATACGGACGCGATCATGGAGAGTACGGCTTGAGCGGACATGGTCCCGATAGGCGTCGCCGAAGCGATGTGACTGGGGCGCCTGCTGCGCCGGACATTCGGACGACATGGCGCAAGTCGTGGGCCAGTTGATGTGACACCGGCATCATTCAGAAAAGAAAAGGAATTATTCCAGCAAGGCCGTGGGGGCCCGGCTCTCCGCTCGGTCGATTATTGCCGCGTGGAGACGTTTATTGCCCGGCGCCGGCGACGGTCTCGCCCCCCGGCGCGGGTTGGCCCGCGGTTTGCGCCTCTCATCGGTCATGACCCAGGCGCGAAACGCGAAATCGCGGAATTACAGTAACTTGACCGGACGGCCTCATTACGCCGCCGGGCAAAAAGCGCTCATCGACTGGCAGGGCTTGCCGGGCGCCGGCGGACGGGAGGCCCACGGATGTCGCTGAACGCCATCATGAACACGGCCAGCAGCGGGCTGGCCGCCGCCCAGACCCAGTTGCGGGTGGTTTCGGACAACGTTTCGAACGTCAATACGCCCGGCTATGTCCGCAAGATTGGCGAACAGGTCTCGCTGTCCAGCCAAGGCATGGGCGCGGGCGTGGAGGTGGCCCGTATCCGCCTGGCGACCGACCGGTTCCTGCAGGCCGCGAGCCTGAACGCCGGGGCCGAGGCCGCTCGTCAGGGCGTACGCTACGAATTGTACGACCGCATCCAATCCCTGTTCGGCGATCCCGGCGGCGCCAACGGCTTCTTTTCGCAGGTCGACTCCGTCTTCTCGGCCTTCGCCGCCAGCGCGGAGGATCCGGCGTCCTCGCCCCGCAGGCAGGACGCCATGTTCCGGACCCAGGCCCTGTTCGACGAGGCCGGGCGCATCGGCCGACAGATTCAGGCGGTGCGGGAAGACGCCGACGGCCGGATCCAGAGCGCGGTGGAGAAGGCCAACAATCTGTTGCAGCAGATCGAGGGGCTGAACCTCGAGATCGCCCGCGCCACCGTTGTCAGCGGCGACTCCTCCGGCGCCGAGACGGCCCAGTCGGCCCTGATCGGGCAGCTGGCTGAGCTGATGGACATCCGCGTGACGACGCGCGCCGTCGGCGGAGTCTCGATCCGCACGGGCGCAGGGGCCCTGCTGGCGGGTGAGGGAGCGGCGACGCTAAGCTATACGCGCGCGGGCACGGTCACGAGTGAGACCGCCTTCAACGAGATCTGGGTGACCGAGCCCGGCGGCCAGAAGCGGTCCCTGCTGGACAATGTCGTCTCGGGCGAGATCAAGGGTCTGGTCGAACTCCGCGACAGCGAGGCGCCGGCGACCGCGGAACGGCTGGCCGAACTGGTCGCCCACGTGGCTGACGAACTCAATCGCGCCCACAACGCCAACAGCTCCGTTCCGGCGCCGTCCACCCTGACCGGCCGAAACGTCGGCCAGGGCTTCGAAAGCGCGATTGCGGGCTTCGCCGGCCAGACCACTATCGCGATCACCAACGCGGCAGGCATCGTCCAGGCCCGCGCCGACATCGTCTTCAGCGGCGCGACCATGACGGTGAACGGCGCCGCGGCGACGCCATCCGACTTCCTGACCGTGCTGAACGCCCAGCTGGGCGGGGCGGCCACGGCCAGTTTCGTCGAGGGCAGGCTGACCATCGCCGCAAGCGGAAGCAACGGCGTCGCCATCGCCGACGACCCGACCAGTCCGTCGGGCAAGGCCGGGCGCGGCTTCTCGCACTATTTCGGACTCAACGACCTGATCTCCACGGACCGGCCGGCCTTCTACGAGACCGGCATGACCGCCGCCTCGCCGCACGGGTTCACTCCCGGGGAAGCCCTGAGCTTCCGTTTCGTCGGCGAGAACGGTTCCAAACTGCGCGATATCAACGTCTCGGTGCCCGCCGGCGGCACGGTTGGGGACCTCGTGACCGCCCTGAACGATCCGGCGACCGGGGTCGGACGGTTTGGCGCCTTCACCCTGGCGGCGGACGGATCGCTCAGCTTCGCCGGCTACGGCGATCCCGCTCCGACCATGAGCGTGCTGGAGGACACGACCGTTCAGGTTCCGTCCGGCATCTCGGTCACCGAACTGTTTGGCATCGGCGGCGGGGTGCGGGCATCCCGCGCCGACGGCTTCTCCTTGCGCACCGATATCCGTCAAAGCCCGGGAAAGCTGGCCCTGGCGCAGCTGAACCTCGCCGCCGGGGTGGGCGCCGCGGCGCTGAGCACCGGCGACGGACGAGGCGCCCTGCTGCTGGCCGACGCAGGCGAACGGGCCACCAAATTCGCGCCGGCGGGGGGCTCCTCCGGCGGTATGATCTCGGTCTCGCGCTACGCCTCTGAGCTGTCGGGCGAGATCGGCGGCAAGGCGGCGGCGGCGAAGAACCGCAACGACACGGCGACGGCCCTTGCGACCGAAGCCTCGGCCCGGCAGACGGCCCATGAGGGCGTCAACCTCGACGAGGAGCTGGTGCTGATGACGACCTATCAGCAGGCCTTCAACGCCTCGGCGCGACTGATCCAGGCCGCCAAGGACATGTACGACACGCTTCTGGGGATGATCTGATGACCCGCGTCGCCACCTTCGGAAACTATCAATCGGCCCTGCTGGACCTCATGAGGGCGCAGACCCGCGCCGCTGACGCCCAGGAGAGGGTGTCGACGCAGAAGAACGCCACCGACCTGACCGGCTTCGGCCGGCAGTCGGAAACCCTGACCGCCCTGAAGGGCGCGCAGAGCCGCATCCTCGGCTTCATCGAGACCTCGAAGGCTGTCAGCGCGAGACTGACGACGCAGGACCTGGCCATGACGCAGATCGGGGACGGCATCGCGGGTCTGCGCGACGCTGTCGGCAGCGTCCTCGCCACGGACTCGGCCGGCTCCCTGATGCTGGAACTGGAAGGGCATTTCCAGTCGATCCGCGGCGGCCTGACCATGCGGCACCATGGCGGCTACCTGTTCTCCGGCGCGTCGACGTCCACCCCGCCTGTGACGGTCGCCAATCTGGCCGAACTGGCGGCGGCGCCCGACGTGGCCTCCGTCTTCGCCAACGACACGCTGAAGACCGCCAGCCGGGTGGCGGAGGGCACCACGCTGGAGACCGGCTTCCTCGCCGACGAACTCGGCAGCGAGGTGTTTGAAATCCTCCGGGACATCCAAGCCTACCACGCCGGTGCGAACGGGCCGCTGACGGGAAAGGTCACCGAGGCCCAGAAGATATTCCTCACCACGCAGCTCTCCCGTCTGGAGCAGGCCGCTACCGGCGTGATCGACAAGACCGCCAGCACCGGCTCGCTCGCCAATCAGGTTGAGAGCGTCACCCGCGGTCATCAGGCGCAGCTGGCCTCGTTGGATGAACTGGTTTCGAACCGGACCGACGCCGATATGGCGGTGGCGATCACCGATCTGCAGCTGTCGCAGGTCGCTATCCAGGCGTCTGCCCAGGTGATTTCCCAGCTCCGACAGGTCTCACTGCTCAACTATCTGTCCTGACGCGACAAAACGCCCTTGCGGCCACGCTGGACGCACTGTTCCGAACGGAACATAGTGTGAACATATGGCCCAGATCGACCTTCGGCGAAAGCTCTCCATCCTCGCGGACGCCGCCAAATACGACGCCAGCTGCGCCTCGTCCGGGACGTCGAAACGGGACTCCGTCGACGGCAAGGGCATCGGCTCGACCGAGGGCATGGGCATCTGCCACGCCTATACGCCTGACGGGCGATGCGTCTCTCTGCTGAAGATCCTGCTGACGAATTTCTGCTTCTACGACTGCGCCTACTGCATCAACCGGGCGAGTTCGAACGTGCCCCGCGCCCGCTTTACCGTCGACGAGGTCGTCGATCTGACGCTGAACTTCTACAAGCGGAACTATATCGAGGGCCTGTTCCTGTCCTCGGGCATCATCCGATCCGGCGACTATACGATGGAGCAGCTGGTGCGGGTCGCGAAGACCCTGCGCACGGTCCACGACTTCCGGGGCTATATCCATCTGAAGCTGATCCCCGAGGCCGATCCGCGACTGGTCGAGGAGGCCGGCCTCTATGCGGACCGGTTGTCGGCCAACATCGAACTGCCGCGGGACGAGGCGCTGAAGCGGCTCGCGCCCCAGAAGGACGTCGGGGTCATCAAGAAGGCCATGGGCCAGGTCCGGCTGGCGGTCGAGGCCGCCAGGCCCGCGAAACGGGACAAGGCCCTTCCGGCGAAATTCGCGCCGGCGGGACAGTCGACCCAGTTGATCATCGGGGCGGACGGCGCGCCAGATACGGAGATCATGGCCCGCAGCGCCGCCCTGTACGGGGGCTATGACCTGCGCAGGGTCTATTATTCGGCCTTCAGTCCGATCCCGGATTCCTCGAGCGCCCTGCCGCTGACCCGGCCGCCGCTGATGCGGGAGCACCGCCTCTATCAGGCGGACTGGCTGATGCGGTTCTACGGCTTCTCGGCGCCGGAGATTGGCGAGGCCGCGACAGACGGGATGCTGGACCTGGCGATCGACCCGAAGCTGGCCTGGGCGCTGAACCGACGCGAGCAGTTTCCGGTCGATGTGAACCTGGCGCCCCGGGAAATGCTGCTGCGGGTGCCGGGCCTCGGTGTGAAGTCGGTGGACAGGATCATCTCGGTCCGGCGTTGGCGGACGCTGCGGCTGGAGGATATCGGCCGCCTCTGCCGGGGCATCGACAAGGTGCGACCGTTCATCGTGGCGCTGGACTGGACGCCCGGCGGGCTGACGGACGCCGCGGACCTGCGGGCGCGGATCGCCCCCGATCCGGCGCCGGTGCAGATGAGTCTGTTCTGATGCATGTCGCGGCTCTCGCCGATGAGACGGACTTCGACGGCTGGCGCAGGGCCGCGCGGGCCTTTCGACAGGCCGGCGTCCCCCCGGGTCAGGCCGCGTTCCGCGTCGGGGAGGGGCGTGGCGGCCTGTTCGACGAGGGTCTTCCGCCGCCGGGGCCCGGAGCGACGCCCTTCAGCGTTCCGAAGGCCTTCCTGGATCTGGCCGGCGACGTGATCCTGCATCGGTCCGGAGATCGGTTCGACCTGCTGTATCGGCTGCTGTGGAGGCTGGGAAACGAGCCGGACCTTCTGAAGGTGGTCACCGACGTGGACGTCGCCGATGCCCTGACGCGGGCGCGGAACGTCAGCCGGGCCAGCCACAAGATGAAGGCCTTCGTGCGCTTCCGACAGGTCATGGGCGGGGACGGGGAGCGCTGGGTCGCCTGGTTCGAGCCGGCGCACCGGGTGCTGGAGAAGACCGCGCCCTTCTTCGCCCGGCGTTTCACGTCCATGCGCTGGTCAATTCTGACGCCTGACGGCTCAGCCTCGTGGAACGGCGAGGCTCTGGCGTTCGGGCCGCCGGCGACGCGCGAAATGGCGCCGGCCGAGGATGAAATCGAGGTGTTCTGGAAGACCTACTACGCCTCGACCTTCAATCCGGCCCGGCTGAAGCTCAGGGCCATGCAGGGCGAGATGCCGAAACGTTACTGGAGCAACTTGCCTGAGGCGGCGCTTATCCCGGAACTGGTGGCGTCGGCGGCGGTTCGGATGGAGGCCATGGTCGCCGCGCCCGCCCCTGAACCGAACCCCCGACTGGCGAAGACCCTGTCGCGGATCGACCGGGACCGGTCCTTCGGGGAAGGCTTCACGCCGTCCACCTTCGAGGAACTCGATCAGGCCGTTCAGGCGTGCCGCCGGTGTCCGCTGTGGCGGGACGCGACCCAGGGGGTGTGCGGGGAAGGTCCGAAGAAGGCTCGGATGATGATCGTCGGAGAGCAACCCGGGGACCAGGAAGATCTCGCCGGCCACCCCTTCGTCGGGCCGGCCGGCAAGGTTCTCGATGCCGCCCTGGAGGAGGCGGGGATCGAACGCGACGACGTCTTCGTCACCAACGCCGTGAAGCATTTCAAACACGAGCCCCGCGGCAAGCGGCGACTGCACAGGACGCCGTCGACCAGCGAAATATCGGCTTGCCGCTGGTGGCTGGATGCGGAGCGCCGGCTGGTGAAGCCCAAGGTGATCGTGACCCTTGGCGCGACGGCGGCGCTGGGCGTTCTCGGACGAAAGGCGGCGGTGACGAAGGAACGCGGACACGGCATCGATCTGGCCGACGGGGCCAGGGCCTTGCTGACGGTCCATCCCTCCTACCTGCTGCGCATTCCGGAGGAGGAGGCCCGTACGGCCGAGCGCGGCCGGTTCATTATCGACCTGAAGCGCGCCAAGGCCCTGCTGTAGCGAAACAAATTCGGGCGTGGCTGAACGAATACGCCCGGGCGGCGTTCTCGCCCTGCCCCAGCTTTGCCGTGCTCGGACCGTAGGCAAAATGATCGGCGCAATCTAGGTAGGGGCATGGCCGAAGCGGACTTTCAGATTGACGAGGACGGGGGCCGCCTGACCCTGCGTCTGATCGGCGACTGGACCGCGACCAGCCTCGGCCGGATCTCGCGCCGGCTGGACGACACTCTCGTCCAGCGCTGCATAGACGATGTCGACCTCAGCGAGCTCGGGCGTTTCGACACCGCGGGAGCCCTCGCCATCGTCCAGGCGAGCAACTGTGTCCTGCCCGAAGCCGCCTGGAAACAGCGACCGGAGGCGGGGCGGACCTACGCCCTGGTCGAACGCCTCGAGCGCGAGAGCGCGGCTCCCCCCACGCGGCCGGCAGGCTGGGTGCGCGGATTCGCCAAGGTCGGGCGCGGCGTGGAGGACATCGGCGCCGAGGCGACGCTGTCGATGGCCTTCCTCGGCCGGCTGATCACGGCGACCGGCTCCACCCTGAAGCACTGGGACAAGGTCCGCTGGGCGGCCTGGTTCAGCCAGGCCGAGCGCGCCGGGCTGGACGCCATCCCGATCGTCGCGGTGACCAGCTTCTTCATCGGCGCGGTGATCGCCTTCATCGGGGCCGACCTCCTGCAGACCGTCGGTTTCGACGTCTTTGCTGTGGAATTGATCACCATTTCGGTCCTGCGCGAGTTCGCCGTCGTCATCGCCGCGGTGCTTCTGGCCGGACGGTCCTCCTCGTCTTTCGCGGCCGAGATCGGATCGATGCGGATGAACCAGGAGGTCGACGCCATGCAGGTGATGGGCGTCAATCCGTTCCAGGCGCTGGTTATTCCCCGCGTCGCGGCCCTGATCGTGATGCTGCCGCTCCTGACCTTTATCGCCATGCTCACCGGCATCTTCGGCGGACTGCTGGTGACGTGGAGCGAGCTTGGTCTCGGACCCTCCTTCTTCATCCAGCGTATGGCCACGACCGCCGATATGGGGAACCATCTGTTCGTTGGACTGGTGAAGGCGCCGGTGTTCGCCCTGGTCATCGCCGCCATCGGCTGCCGCCAGGGCATGGCGGTGGCGGGAGATGTCGAGAGCCTCGGACGTCGGGTGACGGCGGCTGTCGTCCAGGCCATCTTCGCCATCATCTTCCTCGACGCCGTGTTCGCCCTCCTTTTCATGGAGCTGAACATTTGAGCCCCCGGACCGGACAGAAAGAAGCGCCGGAACGGCTGGTCGAGGTGCGCGGCCTGCTGAGCCAGTTCGGCGACCGGGTGATTCACGAAAATCTCGACCTCGATGTCGAGCGCGGCGAAGTGCTGGGCGTGGTCGGTGGATCGGGCTCGGGCAAGACCGTGCTGCTCAACTCGATCATCGGGCTGAAGGAACCCGAGGGGGGCTCGATCCGCATCTTCGGTCACGAGCGGGCCGAGCTGACCAAGGCGCAGGAGGCGGACATCGAGCGCCGCACGGGAATCCTGTTCCAGCAGGGCGCGTTGTTCTCCGCGCTCAGCGTCATCGACAATGTGGCCGCGCCCCTGATCGAGCATACGCAGCTTCCCAAGGACGTGATCCGTGAGCTGGCGGAGATGAAGATCGCCATGGTGGGTCTCAAGCCCGAAGCGCATCACCAGAAGCCCGCGGAGCTGTCGGGCGGCATGCGCAAGCGGGTCGGTCTGGCCCGGGCGCTGGCGCTGGACCCGGAGCTGCTGTTCCTCGACGAGCCGACCGCTGGCCTCGACCCCATCGGGGCGGGGGCGTTCGACGCCCTGATCCGGCAGCTTTCGAACGACCTTGGCCTGACGGTGTTCATGATCACGCACGACCTCGACAGCCTCTACGCCATCACCGACAAGGTGGCGGTCGTGGCGGACAAGCGGATCGTGGCCAAGGCGCCGGTTCGCGAACTGGAACAATCGGACCATCCGTGGATCCGGGAATACTTCCTCGGCCCGCGCGGTCGCGCCGGCAAGAAGGCCGCCTGAGGAGAGCGGAGAGATGGAAAGAGACGCCCACTACGCCGCCGTCGGCATCGCCACCATCGCCCTGATGGCGGCGCTGGCCGTGTTCGCCATCTGGCTGGCCCGGCTCCAGTTCAACAGCGACTACGACGTCTATGACATCGTCTTCTACGGCCCGGTGCGAGGGCTGTCGGAAGGCGGCGAGGTGCATTTCAACGGCATCCGCGTCGGCGAGGTCACCGACCTGAACCTCGACCCGAACAAGGGCGACCAGGTCATCGCCCGCATCCGTATCGACGGCGCCACGCCCGTTCGCGTCACCTCGCGGGCCCAGCTGGAGCCGCAAGGCATCACCGGCCTGAACTATATCCAGATCACCGCCGGCAATCCGCAGAGCGCCATTCTGAAGGAGCAGTACCCGGACAACGTCGTGCCGGTGATCCAGAGCCAGCCTTCGCCGATCGCGGAACTGCTGTCCGGCTCGGGCACGGTGCTGGCCCAGACGGTCGATGCGCTGAACCGGATCAACCGGGTCCTGTCGGACGACAATGTGCGCTCCTTCTCGACCAGCCTGAAGAACATCGAATCGCTGAGCACCGAGCTGGAGGCCCGCAAGGGCATGCTGCAGCAGCTGGAGCAGGCGCTGACCCGCGCCAACTCGGCGGTCGCCGAGTACGAGGCGCTGGCGGTGAGCACCCGCGGCATCATCGAGGGCGACGGTCGACAGGCTGTGGCCAATATCAACGCGGCGGCCCAGGAGGCGCGGACCGCTGTGGAATCGATCAACCGCATCGCGACCGGGGCGGAGGGTCCGGTGAATGAGTTCGTCACCACCGGCTTGCCGCAACTGCAACAGTCGATCCAGGGGCTGGAGGACGCGACCCGCTCGCTGGAGGGTCTGGTCGACGAAGTGCGGGCCAGCCCGCGCGACTTCATCGGCCGTGCGCCGAGCAAGGAAATGGAGGTCCAGCCGTGATCCGGTCTTCGATCAAACTCGCCGTCGCGGCGGCCGGCCTGCTCGCCGTGGCGGGCTGCGCCCTGCTTTCCTCGCCGGATCCCGTGCAGACCTACCGCTTCGGGGGGCCGGCCGCGGCGAGCGCGGCGGCGGAGGGCCAGATGGGACTGCGTCAGGTCAGTCTGCGCCGCGTCGAATTTCCGGAAGCCGTCGAGGGCGACAAGATCCTCGGCGTGACGGGCACCGAGACGGCCTACATCGCCGGAGCCCGCTGGGTGTCGCCGGCCAGCGACCTCTATATGGAGAGCCTCGAGAACGCCTTCTCGGCCCAGGCCAGTCGGGTGCGGCTGCTCGGCCCCCGCGAGATGTCCCGCGGCGACCGCTCGCTGAATGTCGACATCCGCGCCTTCGAGGCCCGCTATGCAGCGCCGGGGGCGGCGCCCACGGTGGTGGTGACCGCGCGGGTCCGGATGCTGGCGATGCCCGACAGGACGGTGTCGGCCGAGCGGACCTTCACGGTGCAGCAGGCCGCTTCGGAGAACCGGGTGTCGGCGATCGTGGAGGCTTTCGACATCGCCACGCGCGACCTGAACACCCAGATCGTCAGCTGGACCGACGCCAACGCCGGCTGATCAGAGCGGCGCCCGGAGGTCCGCAAGCCGGGTCTCGACCTGGGCGCGGCGGCCGTCGGCGGCGGTGAGCTCGGGGAGGGTGCTGTCGATGCGGCGCAGCAGGTCGTCGCGCAGGCGGAGCAGGCGGTCGCGGTCGGGGCGAACTTTCTTCGGACGCTTGCCGGCGAGGCCGAGCGCTTCGCTCCAGCCCTGACGCCATTCCGCGACACCGTCGGCGCAGGCCGCCAGCGCCCCGGCGGCGCGGGCGTCGGCGTTCTGCGCTCCGCGGATCAGGGGCAGGGCGCCGAGGGCGGCGGCGCGGCAGGCGTCGAGCGCGGCCTTGCGGGCCTCCAGCGGATGCGGCGGGGCGTCAGCGGAGGGCGCATGGTCCGACAGGCGGCGGGCCGCGGCCAGCAGGTGGGCGTCGAGCTCGACCATGGCGTCGCGAACGCCGGACCAGACGGAGTCGAGCGCGACGGAGCGGCGGCCGGCCTCCTCGACCCGCGCGGACAGATCGGCGGCGGCGTCGGAGAGGGCGGCCGAGGCGCGGTGGAAGGTTTCGCGGAAGGCCTTGAGGCGTTTGTTGCGGCTGTCGAAGAGGCCGGCGAGGCCGCGGCGGGGTTCGAGCGCGTCGGGGTTCAGGCCCTCGAGCACCGAACGGGCGCCGGACAGCCGGGCGGCGGCCCCGGTCAGGTCGCCGCTGCGGGCGGCGGCGAGGGCGGCCTCGATGCGAGCGACCGCGGCGGCGCGGGCCGGTTCGGCGAAGGCGTCGGCCCCGGCCTCGTCCCAGGCCGAGACGATCGCCTCGACGCGGGCGGCGTCGGGTTCCGGCGCGTGGCCCTGCCAGCGGTAGGCTCCGTCAGCCATCACAACCTCCCCGGCGCGCCGCCCGGGCGCTTCGGGACCGACTATGACTACGGCTTGAGCGCTTCGGCAACGGCGAAGCTTGTCGCGGCCCTGGCGGAGTCCCGCATTGTCCGGCCCGACGCCGGATGATAGGCGGCTCGGACCAGCGGGGCGGGAGACCGGCATTGGACATTCAGCTGCACCGTCGAAAGGTCCTCGCCGGGCTGGGTTACGCCGGGCTGGCGGGATGCGCCTCGACGCCCGGGACGCTCGCGGGCCCGGCGCGGCCTGCCTTCCAGCGCCCTGGCCTCGCGCCCCTGCTGACCGATCCGGGCCGCCTGAGCCGCATCACTGTGTGCACCAGGCCGTTCCGGGCCCAGGGGCCGCGCATCGAGGTCGAGACGGTCGGCGACAAGCGGGTGGTGCACAACTACGGCCACGGCGGGTCGGGCTGGTCCCTGGCCTGGGGATCGGCCGCCGCCGCCCGCGACCTGGCTCTGGAGGGCGGCCAGCGGCAGGTCGCGGTGATCGGCTGCGGAGCGCTGGGTCTCACTGCGGCGCTGACGATCCTGAGGAGCGGGGCGCAGGTCGTCATCCATGCCGCCGAACGCACGCCCTATTCGCGTTCGGCGCGGGCGACCGGCGTCTGGTCGCCGGACTCGCGGATCGCCGCCGAGGACGCCGTGGCGGCGGACTTTCCGGCCCGCTGGGAAGCGATGGCGCGTCGTTCGTGGGTCGATCACCACGCCTTTGTCGGCCTGGACGGCGATCCGGTGCGGTTCATCGACCAGTACAATCTTCGCGACGACCCGGAGATGGAGGCGGTCGGTCCCGCGCCGTCGGCCGGGCAGGTGGCCTTCGTCAACTATGGCGGCCGGCTGCGCGGGCTGACGCCGCGATCGCGGGCGCTGACGGCGGCGGAGCATCCGTTCCCGGTCGCGTCGGCGCGGGCGTTTCCGCAGATGACCTTCAATGTCGCCGAGTATGCGCGGCAGCTGACCGAGGCCTTTCTGATGGAAGGCGGCCGGATCGTGCAGCGGGCGTTCCACCATCCGTCGGAGCTGGGGGAGCTGGCCGAGCCGGTGGTGGTCAACTGCACCGGCTATGGCGCGCGGGCCCTGTTCGGGGACGAGAGCCTCGTCCCGGTCCGCGGCCAGATCGCCTGGCTGACGCCGCAGCCCGAGGTGACCTACGGCCTCTACTACCGGGGGATCAGCATGGTGCCGAGGGCCGACGGCATCGTCATCCAGGCCAACGGGCGGAGCCAGATGGTCGGCTACGGCGTCGAGGACGAGACGCCGGACCGCGCCGAGGCCCAGCAGGCGCTGGCGGCGCTGGCTCCCCTGTTCGCCAGCGCCTGACGCCGGTCAGCCGACGCCGGCCGCCACCGTCCAGGTCGCCTCGGTCTTGCTCGCGACCTCGTCGAGGGTGACGCCCTCGGCCAGTTCGATCAGCTCGAGGCCCGTCCCGTCCGGCTTGACGTCGAAGACGCACAGGTCGGTGATGATGCGGCTGACCACGCCCGTGCCGGTCAGGGGCAGGGTGCAGGCCTTCAGCACCTTGGACTGGCCGTGCTTGTTGGCGTGATCCATGACCACCACGACACGCTTGACGCCCGCGACGAGGTCCATGGCCCCGCCCATGCCCTTCACCAGCTTGCCGGGGATCATCCAGTTGGCGATGTCGCCGTTCTCGGCCACTTCCATGGCGCCGAGGATGGACAGGTTGATGTGGCCGCCGCGGATCATGGCGAAACTGTCGGCCGAGCTGAAATAGCTGCTCTCGGCGATCTCGGTGATGGTCTGTTTGCCGGCGTTGATCAGGTCCGGGTCGACCTCGTCCTCATAGGGGAAGGGGCCCATGCCGAGCATGCCGTTCTCGGACT